>Ga0163152_10002574_pt1 | contig 25402 bp, 22 predicted proteins | sample OliLakLV19MP8IB2_FD_148635 | JGI IMG/M metagenome (GOLD analysis project Ga0163152, IMG submission 148635) | Freshwater microbial mat bacterial communities from Lake Vanda, McMurdo Dry Valleys, Antarctica - Oligotrophic Lake LV.19.MP8.IB-2 | ecosystem: Environmental > Aquatic > Freshwater >...
TCTTCTGCTCGAGGTTCGTCTCGAAGCGCAGGTCGCGGTTCGTGACGATGCCCACGAGCTTCCCGTCCGGATTCACGACGGGGAAGCCGGAGATGTGGAACTTCGACATCAGGTCGACGGCGTCGCGGAGCTTCTGCTCCGGCCGCACGGTGACGGGATTCACGATCATCCCGCTCTCGGACTTCTTCACCTTCTCGACTTCGCCGGCCTGCGCCTCGGGCGTCAGGTTCTTGTGGATGACGCCGATGCCGCCCTCGCGTGCGAGCGCGATCGCCGTATCGGCCTCGGTGACGGTGTCCATCGCGGCCGACACCAGCGGGATGTGGAGCCGGATCTTGCGCGTGAACTGGGTGCTCACGTCGACTTCACGCGGGAGAACCGAGCTCTCCGCGGGGAGCAGCATCACGTCGTCGTACGTGAGGCTGTCGGGAATCTGACGCTCGCCGGTACCGGATTGCGTGTTCGCCATGGCGTTGTGTATTCGCCTCGGCGGAGGTGGTCAAGAGTACGCAAAAAGGCGCTCCTTTCGGAGCGCCTCCTCGCGGACATTCAGCCGAGTGATTACTCGGTGAACGCCATCCACGGCCAGAACACGATGCCGCAGAAGAGCGCGAGAACGACGGCGAGCGCCGGGTTCTTGTTGCGCGCCTTGGCGAGTCCGAGGACGAGCATGATCATGAAGATCAGGTTCGCGATCGGGAGGAACGCCAGGATGATCATCCAGGTCTGCATCCCCGCGACTTCCATGAGCGGGATGAGGTTGACGATCGGGATCCAGATCATGATGCCCGGGTCCTTGCCGGCCTTCTCGCAGATCTTCTTCGCGCAGAAACAGAAGAAAATATAGAAGGCGAGCATGAAGACCAGGTAGATGGCGATGAAGATGATCGCCCCTACCGGACTTCCGCCGCCGCCGCCGCCAAATTCATCCATCGCGTTGCCTCCCAGAGATCGGATTCGCTGCTGTTGCGCCGCGGAACGACGAAATTACCCGCAAACGTTCCAGGCATGCTCCGGCCGAACGACATCCAAAGTCAACAGAGTCGGCGCCCGCTCGGGTCGGGTACGTCGATGAAATTGCGAGGAAAACCGGCGCACGAGCGCAGGCAGCGCACGGCAGCGATCAGCGCGAATTCGTCGCGGCGGCAGGCGAGCTGAACTGCGCTCGGTTGCCGCCGCTCCGCGCTGATCAGCGCTTCCGGGCCAGGATCGCCGCGAAGAAGCCGTCGGTTCCGTGGCGGTCCGGGCGGCTCCGGAAGAAGCGTCCGTGCGCGAACGCCTTCGGGGGCGCGACCACCGTGAGCTCCGGATGACGTTCGAGGAAAGGCTCAACGACCCCTTCCCCTTCGGCGCGCAGCAGCGAGCACACCGCGTAAACGAGTCGTCCACCGGGTGCGAGATGTTTCGACGCGCCTTCGAGGATGTCCGCCTGCCGCTCGGCAAGCCTCGCCACGTCCTTCTCCGTCCGCGCCCATTTCACGTCCGGCTTGCGGCGAATGATGCCGGTCGCGGAGCACGGCGCGTCGACGAGCACGAACGGGAACACGCGTCCTTCCAGATCGCGGAGTCCTTCGCGCGTGACCTCACCAACCCGCATCGTGATCGGCGAGCCGAGACGGACCGCCGCTTCGGTCGCTCGCTTGAGGCGCTTCTCCGAGGCGTCGATCGCGGTCACTTTCGCGCCGAGCTGCGCGGCGTGAATCGCCTTGCCACCCGGAGCGGCGCACGTGTCGAGGAGCTCCTTCCCGCGAATGTCCCCGAGCAGCTCGGTGATGAGCTGGGCGCCCTCGTCCTGCACCGTGAACTTCCCCTCGCGGAATCCCGAGAGCTCTTCGACTTTCCCGCGCGGCTCGTCGATGACCACGGCGTCCTTCGCGTGCTCGCCTGCGCGCGCGCCGGGGCCCAGCGACTTGAGCACGGCGTCGCGCGTGCCCGGCGCCGCACGAAGCGTGAGCGGCGGGCGTGCGTTCGACGCTTCGAGGAGCGCGGAGAGCTCCTTCGCACCGGTGACGTCCTCGAACGCGGTGACGAGCCATTCCGGAAACGACCACCACGCGCCGAGCGTCTCGCGCGTGAGGCGAGGCGCGCCCTGCGTCGCTTGCATGCGGGCGCCTTCGGAGGCGCCGCGAAGGACCGCGTTCGCGAACTTCCCGGCGGCTTCTTCGCCTTTCGTCGCTCGCGCCGCTTCGACCGCGGTCGAGACCGCCGCGTGCGCGCGGCCGCCGAACAGCAACTGGTACGCGGCGAGGCGGATCACGTCGAGGAGCGGCGGCTCGGGGAGCCCCTTCTTCGTGTATTTGACGAGGAGATCGTCGAGGCGGCGGCGCTGGCGAAGCGTGCCGTAGCAGAGCTCCATCGCGTACGCCTTGTCGGCGGACGACATCGGCGTCCGTCGCTTCTTGAACGCGTCCTCGAGCGCTTCGTCGGCGCCCTTCCCGAGGTGGACATCGCCGAGCGCATCGAGCGCGCACGCGCGGGAGGGGGTGACCTTCTCGTCGTTGTATCTGGGTGCATCCGTCTGGCGCGTCATTCGCGCCGGAGTGAAGCACACATCCTAGCCAGCCTCACCCTGAGCGAGGGCCCCCCAGGGCCCGAGTCGAAGGGCTGTCCGTGTGTCCCACCTGCGGCGTCAGCATCTCGGCGAGCCCTTCGACTGAGCTATCGCTCGCTCAGGGTGAGGGCTGGGTGAGCACAAAGCCTCACCGCGGCTTCGGATGGCGGAGTCCGTAGAGGAGGCGGATCTCGCGTTCGATCGTCACGAGCAGCGTCTCGACGCTTGCGTCGTCGACGAACCCCAGATCGGCGCACGACTGAACGGCGGCTCTGAGCTCCTTCGCGCTTCCCAGCGCGAATCCAAACCGATTCAGTCGATCTCGTCCGGTGCGTCCATTCGCTTCTGCGAGGTTCAGCGCGATGCTGGTTGCGGCGCGTTCGAGCTGATCGCGCAAGTCCCTGCTCCTGACCACCTCCGGATTGAGCAGCCATCGAATCCCTCTTACGACTTCCCTTGCGACGTCTGCAGCCACGAACGCCATCGTCACCTCCGAAGCCCCGCCTCGGGGCTTTCAGAAAAACAAGACCCGAGGCGGGGCGGGCCACGGTGTCGCTCTCACTTGCGACCAATCGCCACCGCGGCGCGAAGTGCGGAGCGAGTGCCAGCGGCTGTTTCGCTGGCGCGAGCGAGGCCGCGCCGTCGGGCGACGAAATCGCGAAAGCGATCGCGCCGAGCGAGCGCGGCCACGGTCACCGTGTGCCGCGTCTTTCCGACGCGCCGATTCCGACTCCGACTCCGAATCCGAATCCGAAGATCTAGGGAGAAGGACGAGAGCCGCATCGAAGGGAGCGAGGCGCGCCAGCGCCAATGCGACCGCCGATTGGCGCAGCGTCACCGTTCCAAAGGCCGAGGCTTCTCCGCGCCCGCCCTTCGACTCGAACGCGCTACGCCGGCTTCTTCTTGCGTCCCGTCGTCGTTGCCGCGGGCGCCGTGACGACCGACAGCTTGGTTGCCGTCTGCGTCGGGAACCCGACGGGCCGTTCCTCGATCGGCGCCGGCGTCGGCACGGGCTGCCGCTCCGTCGCGCGCGTGGGGAGCGCGGTCTCGAACGCGCCGCACGTGGGGCAGCGCCAGAAGAAGCTCTCGGCGTCGCCGTGGCAGCTCTTGCAACGATACGGAGGCACGACCGACGGGAGGTGATCGAGGAACTCGCGATACGCGTCCGCGATCTCCTCGCTCGTGCCGCGATCGAGCAGCAGGAGGCCGAGCTCGCGATGCGCTTCCACGAAGCCGGGATCCACCGAGAGCGACGAGCGCAGCTCGCGGATCGCGTCGTCGATGCGGCGCTTCTTCGCGAGGTAGCGCGCGAGGATCAACATGGCGCGCGGCGAGTCGCGATACGCCGCGAGGTAGTCGCGGATGAACGCGCCGAGGTCGTCGAAAACGCCCTTCGAGAAGAACGCGTCTTCGAAGCGCGGATACAAGGCGCCGAAGAGCTCGGGGCGGTCCTCGAGGATCTCCACCCACGCGGCGATCGCCTTGTCCCAGGAACCCGTGCGCATGTAGGCGTCGCCGAGGTGAAGCCGCGCCGCGTACCCCTTCGGGTGGTGCTCGAGCGCCCGGCGGAAGTGCTTGCGCGCGTTCTTTCCGTCGTCGGCCGCGAGGCGCCGGCGGCCGATCTCCACCTGCAGCTCCGCGAGACGCGCGGCGATCTTCGCGTCGTCGCGAGGCGACGACTTCGAGAGGACTTCGTAGGCGCGCTCTTCTTCGCCGGACTTCTGGTAGAGGTCGACGAGGAGCAGCGCGATGCGCGTGTCCTTCGAGTTGAGGCGGAACGCTTCCTCGAGGTTCTCGACGGCCTGCCGGACGCGGCCGGCGCCGTGATAGTCGAGCGCGAGGTTGTAGAGGACTTCGGCGCGCGTGCCCTTGCGCAGGTCTTCCCGCACGGCCACGACGCGATCGAGGCGGATGGCCTTGCCCCACTCGCCGAGCCTCCGGAAGAGCCCGGCGAGCGCGCGGTACAGACCGACGTCGCCCGTGTTCATGCGGGCCGTCTTCACGAGAATGTCGGCGGCCTTTTCCGGGTCGTCCGCGAGCAGCGCGTTCAACGCGTTGAGGTACGGATCCTTGTCCGGCGAAGCCGGGATCCACCAGCCCTGGCGGGCGAGGTAATAGCTGGCCAGGGCCCCGATGGAGCCGCCGACCAGGAGCAGGACGAGCGCGTAGAGGATGCCGAGCATGGTTTCGTTGCGACCTAGTCGAGCTTGCCGCGTGCGCTGCTGGGAGGCAGAGGCAATGCGGGTACCGTTTTCGCCGAATCCGCGTCGATGTCGTCCGACGAATCGCGGTCGTCATCGAAATCGTCCTCGTCCTCTTCGTCGCCGCCGATCGGCGCGGCCGTCGAACCGGCGTGGACGGGACCGTCGGGAACGACGTCCGGCGTGCGGGCGTGCCACCGGCTGCCGCTGCTGGTGTCGATGGTGCGCGACGTCGCGAGCAGGTCCTCGCCGTCTTCGTCGTCGGTCTCGCGCTCGATCTCTTCATCGAGGAGCGGGAGGTTGCGCAGCGAGTCGACCTCCTTGCGCATCGAGCGGATCTCACGCTTCAGGCGCGCGGCATAGAGGCTCATGCCGACCGACGCGATGAACGCGATCACCAGAGCGAAGCCCATCCCCACCGCCGCGGCGACGATCAACGCGATGCCCAGCGTGATCGGCCCCGACTCACGAGCCATCAGAGGGAACTGGACGTTCACCTCCGTGCGGTTGTGCTCGATGAAGATGACCCCCAGGATGATCCCGATCATCATCACGACGATCGAGAAGCTCGCTCGAATCAGTCGCCACATGTCGTTGGTTATACCAAGGACGGTGCCCGTCTAACCAGCGAAGAACCCCGCGTTGCGCGATCGCAGCGCGGCCAGGGCAGCGGCCGTGCGTGGAGCGGAGCGCACGCCCAGTTGCGCGATGTGACTCTCGAGAAACCGGACGTCCCACGCTTCGTCGACGTCGTACCAGAACTGCACAAGGGAGAGCGTCACGTTCCGCGTGCGCGCACGAGCGAGCGTCGCGGGCAGAACCTCGCGCGTGCTCCAGGGGATGTCCGTGAAGAGATCGGGAACCTCGCCCGACGCACCGACCATCCAGTAGCCACCGTCGGTCGACGGGCCCAGCACGGCGGCCGGTGCGGACCGCAGCCGCGTGCGCGCGAGCCGCAGCGAGCGCCTGGGCAGCGTCGGGCTGTCGCTGCCCACGAGGAGAACGGTCTTCGCGCCGCGCGCGATCTCCGCGCCGATGGCGTGCGCCATGCGCGCACCGAGATCGGGTCCTTCCTGCGCGGCGGTCTCGAACCCGAGCCGCTTCGCGATCGCGCTTAAGCCCGGGCCGGCACCGCCCGGCGCCGCGAGCACGCAGCGATCGCCCTTCTTTCGCGACGCGAGCGAGGCGATCGTCGCGCACGTGTCCTCGACGAATGCCGTGTAGAGAAGGACCGCGTCCTCCGCGGCGAGAGCGGGCGTGAGCCGCGTCTTCACCGTGCCCGCGATCGGTTCCTTCGCAAAAACGATCAGCGAATTCACGGACGTCAGTCGGCGGACGCGCCCATGTCGGGCACGTCACCCTGCGACTCTTCCGGGACCAGCTTGTAGCCGCATTCCTTGTTGGGACACGCCTTGTAGGCGCCGGTCTTCTTGCTCCACTTCTCGACCAGGAACGGGCTCGTGCACTGCGGGCACGGCTCCTTCAGCGGCTTGTACCAGCTGACGTAGTCGCAGCCCGTGCCCTCTTTGTTGTACTTCGTGCAGCCGTAGAAGTAGCGGCCGCGGCGGCTCTTCTTCTCGCCGAGCAGACCGACGGTGCACTTCGGGCAATACACGCCGAAGGTGAACGCCATCGTCGTCTTGCACTCGGGGTAGCGGCTGCACGCGATGAATCGCCCGAAGCGGCCGCGCTTGCGGATCATATCCGCGGCGCACGTCGGGCACTTCTCGCCCGTCGGCTCCTGCTCGACGATCTCGATGGTGCCGTCGTCGCGCCGCTTGAACTCTTTCGTGTTCTTGCAGTCCGGGTAGCCGCTGCACGCGAGGAACTCGCCCATGCGGCCCCACTTGATGATCATGGGCTTGCTGCACTTCTCGCAGACGTGCTCCGTCGGGATCACTTCCGCCTTGATGTCGCGCATCAGCTTCTTCGCGACCTCGAGCGTCTCCGCGAACGGCGTGTAGAACTCGCGCAACATGTGGACCCAGTTGCGCGAGCCCTCCTCCACGTTGTCGAGGCGGCTCTCCAACTCGGCGGTGAACTCGACGTTGAGGATGCCGGGGAAGCTCGTGACGAGCAGGTCGGTGACGAGGAACCCGAGCTGCGTGGGGATGAGCCGGTTCTGCTCGTCCTTCTTCACGTAGTCGCGTGCCTGGATCGTCGCGAGAATCGACGCGTAGGTGGACGGGCGGCCGATGCCGCGCTCTTCCATCTCCTTCACGAGCGACGCCTCGGAGAATCGCGGCGGTGGCTGCGTGAAGTGCTGCTCCGGGAGCAGCGACTTCATGTCGAGGAGGTCGCCCACTTCGAGCGGCGGCAGGCGCCGTTCCTCGTCGTCGGGAGTCGCCTCTTCGCCCGGAGCCGTGGCGACGACGTCTTCTTCCTTGGCCTCCTGGTAGACCGTGAGGAAGCCGGGCTCCTTCAGGATGGAGCCGTTCGCGCGGAGCGTGTGCGGGCCCGCGACGATGTCGGCCGTCACCGTGTCGTAGACGGCCGGGATCATCTGGCTCGCGACGAAGCGATTCCAGATGAGCGTGTAGAGAGCGAGCTGGTCCTTGTCGAGGTACTGCGCGACCGACGCGGGATCGAGTGACGCGCTCGTCGGGCGCACGGCTTCGTGGGCGTCCTGCGCGCTTTTCTTTGTCTTGAAGATGTTCGGCGTCTCGGGGAGCACGCCCTTGCCGTAGCGCTCCTCGATCACCATGCGCACTTCGCCGACGGCGTCGTCGGACACGCGCACGGAGTCCGTGCGCATGTAGGTGATGAGACCGGTCGGTCCCGCTTCGCCGAGCTCCACGCCTTCGTAGAGCGACTGGGCAATGCCCATTGTCCGCTTCGGCGAGTAGCGCAGCTTGCGCGAGGCCTCCTGCTGCAGCTTCGACGTGGTGAACGGCGCGGGCGCGTTGCGGCGCCGCTCGCGCTTCTGCACGTCGATGACCTTGAGCTCGGCCCTGTTGATGACGTCGACGACGGCCTTCGACTCCTCGGCGGTCTTGAGGTCGACCTTCTCGCCGTTCACGCGGAAGAGCTTCGCGTCGAACTCCGGCAGCCGGTTGCGATCGAGCCGGCCCGCGAGACGCGCGGTCACCGACCAATACTCCACCGGGATGAACTTCTTGATCTCGCGCTCGCGGTCGACGACGAGGCGCACGGCGACCGACTGCACGCGGCCGGCGGAGAGTCCGCGGCGAACCTTCAGCCACAAGAGCGGCGAGATCTGGTAGCCGACGAGGCGGTCGAGGATGCGGCGCGCCTGCTGGCTCTCGAAGAGGTTCTGGTCGAGACCGCGCGGGTGTTTGAAGGCCTCGTGGACCGCCTTCTTCGTGATCTCGTTGAAGACGACGCGCTGGATGGGACGGCCGGACTTCTTCACGGCCTGCGCGATGTGCCAGGCGATCGCCTCGCCCTCGCGATCCGGATCGGGCGCCAGGAAGATGCGTTCCGCCTTGTTCGCGGCGGCGACGATCTCCTTCATGACCGTCACCTTGCCCTTCATCACCTCGTAGGTCGGCTTGAAGTCGTCCTCGGTGTCCACGCCGAGCTTCGACGGCGGGAGATCGACGACGTGACCGACCGACGCCTTCACGATGAACATCCGGCCGAGATACTTGCCGATGGTCTTCGCCTTGGCGGGCGATTCCACGATGACGAGGGACTTGCCGTTGGACTTGCCCGGCTTCGACGAGTGGTCCTCGTCCTCGGGAATCTCGACGTCGTCCTCGGACGCTTTGCCGTTCTTCTTGCCCTTGGCCTTGGCTGCCTTCGCCTTGCCCTTGGGCTTCGACTTCGCGGTCTTCTGGGCCTTTTCTTCGCGTTCGGCGCGGGCCTGCACTTCCTCCGGCGTTTCCTTCTTGCCGCCCCACGTGGGTGCCGGGACGTCCTCGATCTCGTCCTCTTCGGGCGCGTCCGCGATTTTCTCCGCGGGTTTCGCGGCCTTTCCCCTGGCTGTGGGCGCGGATTTCCCGGCAGCCTTCGCCTTTCTCGGCGCGGCCTTCCCGGATTTCTTCGCGGACTTTCCCTCGACGCCAATCGGCGCTTCGGACTCGTCCGTGTCTTTTTTGCCGCGAGCCATGTCGTCGGAACCTAACCGCTCATTCTTTCGTGCGCAACCCGAGGGCCGTTTCGGTCTTCTCCATGCGTCCTTCAACCGATGTCATTCGCGTCTCGAGCGAGGTGAGTCGCTCGTCGAAAGTACGTCGCAGATGCGAGACGGCCTTCTTCAAATTCCCGACGTCGCTCTTGATCGCGCGCACGTCGACGACGAGCGTTTCGACGAGCTCCCGAATCGTCGGGTCCTTCCCGTTCGCTTTCTTCGGACGTCCACCACCCCGGCCGTTTCCGCCGTTCGTCTTTCCTATCGCCATCCGTCGTTCCGCTCTCATCCGTAGAAGCATAGCAAGTGTGTCAAGGGGCCCTTCCGCCGCTACCGGTCATCGACCACGTTCGCCACCTCGAAGCGCCCCCAGCCGTCACCTCGAACGAGGCCCGAGCGCTCGAGCTTGCCGATGCCGCTCATCACGACCGGCGCGCGCAAACCCGTCGCCTGCGCGAGGCTCTCGAGCGTCGACGCACCCGCCGCCTGCAGCGCGCCCCACAGCGCGGCCGTGTCCTCGTCGAGCCCCGGCGGCACCGGCAGCGGCGCGATCGTGCTCGCCGGCTGACCCCGCGGCTCTCCAAACGCGTGGGCGAGCACGTCCTCGGCACAGCGCACGGGGAACGCGCCGTCGATGAGCAGGGCGTTCGTTCCCGCGCTGCGCATCAGGTCGATGTCGCCCGGTACCACGCCGACTTCGCGGCCCTGATCCAGCGCGTGCCGCGCGGTGACCGAGGTGCCCGATCGCAGCCGCGCCTCCACGATCACGATCACCTTCGCGAGCCCGGAGATGATCCGGTTGCGCGGCGGAAACACGTGGGGAAGCGCGATCGTCCCCGGCGCGGATTCGGACACGATCGCGCCGCGCTTCGGGATCTCCTCGTAGAGATCGAGCGACTCGTTCGGATACGGCACGTCGATACCGGTGCCGAGCACGGCGATCGTTCGCCCTCCCGCCTTCAGCGCCGCGCGATGCGCGGCCGCGTCGATGCCGCGCGCCATCCCCGACACGATCGTCACGCCCTTCCCACAGAGCGGCGGCACGAGCGCCTTCGTCACGCCGATCCCGTAGCGCGTCGCGTTCCGCGAGCCGATGACCGCGGCCGAGCGCGCATCGGCCGGCAGGATTTCCCCCATCACGAAGAGCGCCGGCGGCGGATCGGTGATGCCGCGAAGCATCGCCGGGTATTCGTCGTCCTCGACGTCGATCAACCGCGCACCCACCTTCGCGGCCCGCGCGATCTCCTCGTCCGCCTCGCCCATGCGCTTCGCGGCCGCGGCCGCGATCTCCGTCCACTCGCCGCCGCCCGTCATCGCTTCTTCGAGCGCATCGCCTTTCGCACCGCCAACGATTCGCCGGGTGATCCCCTGCCCCACCGTGCCGGTCACGCGCGAGATCGCGAGCCACGTCTTCCGCCGCTGTTCCGCATTCATGCCGGATCAAATACGCGCCTCGCAAAGGCGTTTCAACGACGGAATTCGGGTCTCGCAGCGAAATCCGCGAACCTCGCGCAATCTCGACGAAGCCGGACGCGGCGGCGGGCGCGGGAATCTTTCGTGACCTTCGGAGTCGCGCTACGTTGGAGCGACATGGGACGCAAATTGGTGATGGTTCCCCTCGTCGCGATCGCCGCCCTCGCGATCGCGGCAGCCACGCCTCGCCAGGTTCTCGTCGCGTCCAGAGACATTCCCGACGGCGACTTCCTCCACAACGACATGTTCGAGGTGCGCTGGGTCCCTGCTTACCGCATCCCGCTCTACGCACTCACCAGACCTGCCGAAGCGGTGGGACGACTGGCGAACCGCCCGATTCCGCGCGGGAGGATCGTCGTGAGTGACGACCGCTTCGGTCCGTCTCGACACGAAGGGGATGGCGCGCTCGCGAGACTCTTCTTCGCGTTTCTGCCGTCGCCGCCCGCGAAACCGGTCGTGTCCCGTGATCTCCAGACGCTGACGGGCAAGGTGGACGTCTCCGTCGAAATGGCGTCCGCGAACGCACCGCTGTTGGTGGCGGGGATGTTCGTCGACTTCTACGACGGGCCCGCGCGCCTCGCCGCCAACGTGCAAATCGCCTCGGTCGAGATGCGCGAGGGGAATGTCGTCGTGATGGTTTCCGTCTACTCCGATGCGGCCGACCGACTCATCGCGCACGCCGCGACGCTGCGCTTCGAACTCGCGGGAACGACGCCGCGGTTTCCCCCGACACCACTCGCGACGCCGACCGTGGTCTTCTGACCTACTTCGGCTGCGGCGACATGCGGAACGTCACGAACCGCGAGAACCACGGCACGAAATACGGGAGCGCGTAGAAGCCGGGATAGATCACACGCTTCTTCTTCTTCTCGACCGCGCGGCGCACGAGCCGCGCGAGCACGTCGGGCGTTCCCTCGGGCGCGCGTCCCGCGGGCCCTTCGCGGCCGCCGTATTTCTCGAACGCGCTGTCGCCCATCGGCGTCTTCACCGGGCCCGGATACACGACGCATACGTGCACGCCCGTTCCCGCGAGCTCACTGCGCAGGGTCTCGGTGAACTGCGCGAGCCCCGCCTTCGACGCGCCGTACCAGGTCTGCCCGGGCGGAGCGACGAGCGCCGCGACCGACGCGACCTGCACGATCGTTCCCGACTTGCGCGCGATCATCTTCGGCAAGAGCTCGCGCGTGACGAGGAGCGGCGTGATCAGGTTGAGGTTCAGCACCTTCAGGCCGACGGCCGGGTCGCTCGTCACGCACGCGCCGACGTTCTCCATCCCGGCGTTGTTGATGAGCACGTCGATGGGCCCGTGTTTCGCTTCGGCGGCCGCGATCCACTCCGTCGCGCGAGCGACGTCCGCGAGGTCGTGCGCGATGACGAGCGCGTCGCCGCCGATCTCGGACGCGATCTTCTCGAGCAGCTCACGGCGGCGTGAGACGAGGGTGATCTTCGCACCGGCCTTTGCGAACTCGCGAGCGAGCGCCTCCCCGATGCCGCTCGACGCCCCGGTGATGACGACGTGCATGGCCGTCACGAGGCGAAGAACGCCACGCCGCCGCCGACGATGATCAGCCCGGTCGCCACCAACATGCGCGTCTTCAGCGCCGGCGCGGCGAGCGACACGATGAGCGAGCACTTCACGACGGTGTTCGTGAGCGCCGCGATCGTGATCGCGCCAACGGCGATGTTCTCGTCGCCGCCACTTTTCGCGTAGTTCGCCATCGAGAGCGTGATGGCGTCGACGTCCGTCAAGCCCGCGAGCGCGGCGACGAGGTAGAGCCCCTGCCCCGGAAGCAGGCTCTGCACGAGCTTCACCACGAGCAGCACCGCCGCGAAGAACGCGCCGAACTTCACGGCGCTGGTGAGGCTGAACGGGTTCTTCAGCACGACCTCCTGTTGCGGCTTGTCGGCAGGCGCCTTCGTCGCCGTCGCGCTGGCGCGATACAGCACGAGTGCCACGGTGAGTCCGGTGAGCCCCATCGTCACGAGCGGAACCGCGATCTTCGGAAGCATCGCCGCGTTCACGACGGCGACCTCCACGAGCACGCGGATGAACATGACCGACCACGCGAGCAGGATGCCGGTCGCGAGCGCGTCGGCGAGCTTCGGCTCCTCTTTCGAGCGGCGCGAGAACGAGAGCGTGACCGCGGTCGACGACACGAGCCCGCCGAAGAAACCCGTTAGTGAGGTGCCCCGCTCGGTGCCGAGCCATCGCACCGCGGCGTAGCCGACGAGCGACAGCGACGAGATGAGGATGACCAGCCACCAGAGCTTGTAGGGATTGAGAGCGTCCCACGGATCGATCGCGCGGTTCGGGAGGAGCGGCAGCACGATGAACGTGGCGACGAGCAGCTTGAGCCCCGCGAAGATGTCGTCGCGGCCGAGCTTTTCGACGGCCTGGTGGAGCGGGTCCTTGAACGCGAGGATCGCCGACGTGACGATCGCGAGCGCCACGGCGACTTCCGCGTGGCCGAAGAGCACGGCGCCGCCGAGAAGATACACGCCGAGCGCCGCGACTTCGGTCGTCAGGCCGTACGCATCCGGATTCGCTCGCGCGTGAAACGCGTAGCCCGCCAGCACCAGCGCGGTGACGAGCGCGCCGATGCCGACGAACACCATCGGCGTCTGCGTCTCCACCGAGAGCCACGCGGCGATCGCGCCAACCTCCGCGAAGAGGATGAACGTGCGGAGACCGCCGATGCCGTTCTCCTTCTCTTTGCTCTTCTTCTTCTCGCGCTCGATGCCGACGAGCGCGCCGATGAAGAGCGCGATGGCGAAATTGCGAAGAAGCAATGCGTCGAGGGTCATTTCGGCCGCCGAGCGTATCATGCGATTCCCGTGGCGCGTCCCGACCTGCCGCTTCCTTCCGACCGGGTGTGGACCGACCCCGAGAAGCTCGCGCCCTATGCGCGGGACGAAGCGTCCACGGGAAAGCTCCCGCTCGCCGTCGCGTTCCCCGTCGATGCCTCCGAGGTCGCCGCCGTCATGCGCTGGGCGTCGGCGCACCGCGTCCCGGTCATCCCGCGCGGCGCCGGCTCGGGGCTCTCGGGGGCGGCCGTCCCGCTCGCGGACGCGGTCGTTCTCTCGCTCGAGAAGATGAATCGCATCCTGAGCATCGACCCGGAGAACATGACCGCGACCGTCGAGCCCGGCGTCATCACCGGCGACATTCGCCGCGCGGCGGCGGCGGCAGGGCTCCTCTACGCACCCATCCCGGCGTCGCTCGATTTCTGCACCATCGGCGGCAACGTCGCGACGAACGCCGGCGGCCTCTGCGCGGTGAAATACGGCGTCACGCGCGAGCACGTGCTCGGCCTGGAAGCCGTGCTCCCCACGGGGGAAACGATCGTCACTGGCGGGGCGCTCGCGAAGAACTCGACCGCCTACAACCTCACCCAACTCCTCTGCGGCTCCGAGGGGACTCTGGCAGTGATTGTGAAAATCATTCTCAAATTGCTGCCGCTCCCCGCGGAAACGGTGACGATGCTCGCGCCGTTCGACTCCGTGGACGCGCTCGCAAAAGCTGTCGTCACGGTGGTCTCGGGCAAGGTGATACCCGCGACGATGGAGCTCCTCCCCCGCGCCGCCGTGCGCTGCGTGCTCGCCAAGCACCCGGAATATTCGTACCCCTTCCCCGAGAAGGTGGCGTCGCTCCTTCTCGAGCTCGACGGCATGGACGCGAACCTCGTTGCCGAGCAGGCCACCGCGGTCGCGGCGATCCTCCAGGCGCACGGTGCCGGCGAGCCCGTCGTGGCGACGACGCCCGCGCGCCGCGCGGAGCTCTGGACTCTTCGGAAGCAGGTGCGCGATTCGATCGCGCATACCGCGCCCTACGTCGAGGCCGACGCCGTCGTTCCACGCGCGAAGCTCCCCGACCTCGTGCGCGCCGCGGACGCGGCGGGCGTCGCCGCGGGTCTCGAGCAGATCACCTACGGGCACGCGGGCGACGGCAATCTTCATACGTATTTCTGGCGCGGCACCCACGACGACGTCGCGTGGGCGCGCGCGAGCGAGATCGCGCTCACGCACCTCTTCACGGCGACCGTCGCGCTCGGCGGCACGCTCTCGGGCGAGCACGGACTCGGACATTTGAAGCGCGACTACCTCCCGCTCGCGCTCGCGCCGGAAACGATCGCGCTCATGAAACGCCTCAAGGCGGCGTTCGACCCCGCCGGCATTTTGAACCCCCACAAGGTTTTCCCCTGACGGGTGGACGAAGCCCGCGAGATTCGCAACCGTCTCATCGCCGAGTGCGAGCGCCAGCTCCGCTCGACCAACGCCGACCACGAGCTCGGCAAGCAGATCGCGACCGGGATCAACGCCGCGCGCATCGCGATCGATTCGATCCCGTTCGATTGTGCGCCCGAGGATTACGTCCTGCGCGCGCTCGCGGTGCTCGAAGGCGTGCGCCACGACGTGGACGACCCCGACGACGAAGACGGCTGGACCCTCGGCGGGGTCGGCACGATCGCCCGCGCCGTTCTCGACGAACGCCGCAAGCTCGAGCGCGCCGGCGCGACGACCCGCGAAGGGATCCTCGCCGTCGTCGACGACGCGCTTCGTGCCCTGCCCGATCGCGCCGAGGTGCTGCGGCGCCAGGTCGCGATCCTCCTGCTCGACCGCCTTCCCGACGTGGAGCCGACGCGCGGCACGTGCTCCTGGTGCCGCCGGGATGGTCCGGCGCACCGGTTCGACGGCATGCGCCAGGTCTGCCGCGAGTGCACGCGCCTCTTCGCCGCCAACCTCGCCGACGCGTCCGACGGCAAGCAGATCCCCGCACCCGGCATGGTGATCGCGGACGTCACCCGAGCGCTGCGCGCGGCGAACGAGCCCGCCGCCGAGCGCATCGTCGCCGAGCTCGAACGCCGTGCGACCGCTCGACGTTCCCGTCAGCCGCGCGGGTTTCTGCCGTCGTGCGACGGCTGCAGCCTGGCGTTCGAGCGCTGCCGCTGGACCGCGACGCTTCCCGGCGTCGACCTCTGCGACGGCTGCATCCGCGACGCCCGCGACGCGACGCGCTCGTGAGCGCTACCTGCCGCCGCGAGAACGAATGCGCTGATCAGTCGAGCCGAACGTACTCGAATTCGATCGGCTGGTGATTGATCCCGCGCAGCGGCGCCCCGATCCAGTTCGCCATCTTGCCGGGCTCCGTCACCGCGCTCGGCATCAACGAGCGGACGTATTCCATGTCTTTCTCGTTCGGCAGCCACTCGTCGCGCCGGCGATCCCACTCGGACTGCGAGATCGGATTGCCCTGCACGTCGAAGCGATGCCCCGCGTTGATGCCCTGCGCGCGGCTGAACCTGCGGCTGGGGAGCGTGAGCGACGCGGGCATCCCGCGGTTCGTCAGCTCCTTGTTCCACTTGTCGACTCCGCGCTGGCAATCCTCGTGGTACGCGTCGCGGAGGACCTCGTTCATGGCGTTACGCAGCGGGACCTCTTCGGTCCTCCACGCCTTCCCGTCCCACACCTTCATGGGATACGCGCCCTCGAGCGCCTTGTGCTCCGGCTGCTTCTCCTCGTTCGCGCGCCCCTTGAGGCCCTGCGCGAAGAAGCTCGCGGCGTTCGACGAGATCTCGCTGCCGAACAGGTCGAGCGACACCGAGTACCACCAATTGAGGTATTTCTGGATCAGCTCGAGGTCGATCCCGCCCTGCTTGCGGACGTCTCCGTTCTTCATGAGCTCGGCGGTGCGAGCGACGACTCGCTGCACGCCGGTCTCGCCGACGAACATGTGGTGCGCCTCTTCGGTGAGCATGAAGCGACACGAGCGCGCGAGCGGATCGAACGCGCTCTCGGCGAGCGCGAGGAGCTGGTACTTGCCGTCGCGATCGGTGAAAAACGTGAACATGAAAAACGCGAGCCAATCGGGGCACGGCTCGTTGAACGCACCGAGGATGCGCGGTTTGTCGACATTGCCGGAGCGGCGCTGCAGGAGCGCTTCCGCTTCCTCCCGACCATCGCGGCCGAAATACGTGTGCAGCAGGTAGACCATCGCCCAGAGATGCCGTCCCTCTTCGACGTTCACCTGGAAGAGGTTGCGCATGTCGTACATCGACGGCGCCGTGTAGCAGAGGCGGCGCTGCTGCTCGACCGACGCAGGCTCGGTGTCCGCCTGGGTCACGATGAGACGGCGCAGCGTCGCGCGGTGCTCGCCCGGCACTTCCTGCCAGACGTCTTCACCCATCTTGTCGCCGAAGCCGATCTTCTTCCCCTCCTCCTTGTCGGCGAGGAAGATGCCCCAGCGATAGTCGGGCATCTTCACGTAGCCGAAGTTTGCCCAGCCCTTCGCGTCCACGCCGATGGCGGTGCGGAGATAGATCTCCTGGTTCTGGTGGGAATCGGGACCCATGTCCTTCCACCAGTCGAGGAAAGCGGGCTGCCACTGCTCGAGCGCGCGCTGCAGCTTCTTGTCGCTCGAGAGGCCGACGTTGTTCGGGATTTTTTCGTTGAGCTCGACGTTCGACATGGTCCTTACACCCTCTTCCAATCGAATTCGGGCTTCGCGCCCGACTTGCCGTACAGCTTCAGCGCGCCCTTCTCTCCCACGGCGTTCGGCCGCTGGAAGATCCAGTTCTGCCACGCGGTGAGGCGCCCGAAAATCTTCGTCTCCATCGTCTCGGGGCCCGGCCAGCGAAGGTTCGACTCCATGCCCGTCAACGCGTCCGGCGAAAGCGACGCGCGCTCCTCGACCGCCATGCGCACCTCGTCGTCCCAGTCGATCTCGTCGGGAATGAACGTCACCAGGCCCTCGCCCTCGGCGGCGGCTGCTGCATAGCGCGTCGACTTCACGGCGAGCGCGTCCGCGTGTCCGGGTTTCCCGTAGAAACGCGTCTGGAGTCGCGTGAGCGAGTTCCCCATGGGGAGGTGGCCGTTGTTCATCAGCGAGAGCTGGATGAACGTCTGCTCTTCCGGGGCCGCGCCCCGCGGCAGGCTCGCGCTCGCTTCGCTCGCTGATTCGGAAGAGCTCTCGTCCAACATGTAGGTGCGGTCCGCCGCGAGCGCCATCTCGAACAGCGAGCCGACGAAGCAACTCTCCTTGCCGTCGACGAACGCGAACGACGTCTTGGACATCATGTCGAGGCGCTTCAGCGTGCGGCGCATCTGGCCGATCACCTCGTTCACGAACCAGTGTTCCTTGTTCTTTGCGAGCGCCGCGTCGGCGGCGATCACGGCCTTCGCGTCGCCGCGCGTCTTCAGCACGAGCACGCCGATCTCGGGTTCGTTGAAGCGCAGGTTGAGCAGCGCGTCTTCGAGCTCGCGGAACGCCACGAGCGCCCAGAGCTTCGAACCGGCGGCCACCATGTCCTCGGGCTTCTCGGGCTGCGCGGTCTTCGGCGCGTGCACGGTGACTTCGGCGATGCGGCGGGCGCGGTCGATCGTCACGGCGACGTGGGAGTAGGCCCACGCCTTCTCGTCGTACTTCGCGCCGAGCGGCGTAAGCTCCACGCCCTTCACGTTCTCCGGGCGCTTCGACGTCGCGGCCAACTCCTTCGCGCGCTTCGCGACGGCCGCCGTGAACTGGCTGCGCGGGATCGCCGCGTCGACGAGCTTCCATGCGACCGCGCGATCACCCTGGATGCCCTCCGTCTTCGTCGAGAAAACATCGGCGAGATCGCGGCGCACCTTGCGCTTGTCGATCACGCGCGTGAGCCCCCCCGTGCCCGGGAGAACCGCAAGCAGCGGCACTTCGGGAAGCGAGACGGCCGACGCGCCGTCGTCGACGAGATAGATCTCGTCGCACGCCAGCGCGAGCTCGTAGCCGCCGCCCGCGCACACGCCGTTCACGGCACAGAGCGACTTGATGCCGGAGTACGTGCTCGCGTCCTCGAGACCGAGCCGCGTCTCGTTCGTGAACTTGCAGAAGTTCACCTTGAAGTTGTGGGAGCTGATCCCGAGCATGAAGATGTTCGCGCCCGCGCAGAAGATCTTCTCCTTCAGCGAGGTGAAGACCAGCGTCCGCACTTCCGGGTGCTCGAAGCGGAGGCGCTGGATGGCGTCACACAGCTCGATGTCGACCGAGAGGTCGTAGGAGTTGAGCTTCAGCGAGTAGTCCTTGAGGAGACCCGCGTCCTCCTGGACGTTCATGGTCAGGGTCGCGATCGGCCCGTCGAAGCTCAGCTTCCAGTGCTTGTATTTCTCGGGTCCGGTTTCGAAGCGGATGGTGGGAAGGGTCTTTTCCATGAGGGGCGAAAGCTAGCCCCCGAGGCTACCTCCGTCAAGCACTATAGTGCTTGCCGAGACTGTTGCGAGTGCATTATATTGCCACAACCTCGATGGACCTCCTGACCCGCTTCGGCCGTCGCGTCCGCTCCCTGCGCGTGGAGCGCGGCTGGACTCTCGCCGATCTCGCGGTAGCGGCGGACCTTTCGATCCGCTTCGTGAGCGACATCGAGGCGGGCCGCGGCAACGTCTCGCTCACGAAGCTTGCCGGCATTGCCGCCGCCTTCGGCGTCCCGATCGCGGCCCTGCTCGACGACGCGCTCGGTAGTGACGCCACGCCCGGCGTGATCGCGCTCGTGGGGCTGCGCGGCGCGGGAAAATCGTCCGTCGGGAAGAAGCTCGCCGCGCGCCTCGACCTCCCTTTCTTCGAGCTCGACGCGCTCATCGAGGCGGCCGCCGGCATCTCGCTCGCGGAAGTTTTCGCGATCCACGGCGAGAGCTACTACCGCCGGCTCGAGAGCGAAACTCTCGAGCGCTTCCTTCGAGATCACCCCGCGTCGGTGCTCGCCACGGGTGGCGGCATCGTGACGAACGACGACGCGTTTGAGCTCCTCAAGCGGGCGACTCGTGTCGTCTGGCTGAAGGCCCGCCCGGAGGACCACTGGGAGCGCGTCGTGAAGCAGGGTGACCGCCGTCCCATGGCGAACTCCGGGGACGCGAAGGCAGACCTGAAACGCCTGCTGAAATCGCGATTGCCGCTCTATCGCCAGGCCCACGAAACCGTGGACACGAGCGAGCTCGGCATCGCCGGAAGTGTCGACCGCCTCGCGCGGGCGCTGGCGAGCTGAGAACCTAGAGCCCGCGCGAATCCGACGCGAGCCGCTTGCCGCAGTCCATGCAGAAGACGTTGCGGTCGCGCCGTTCCTTGTCGTGTTTCGCCTCGCTGCAGGCTTTCAGCGGGATGCCGGAGTTCACGACCTCGCCGCACATCGAGCACGCCCGGACGGGGGCGGACGGCTTGCCATGATTGAAGTTGGCGCAGGTTCCGGGACGAGCCATGGCTCACCATGGCCGGATCGGACCGCGTACACAAGGAGTGAATCCGTCAGCCGGTGAGGCTGTGCGCAAGTTGCGTCAGCTCTAGCGCGCGGGATCCGCGGGCGACATCGATGGGGACGCCGTCGGCGACGGCACGAACGCCGCTGCGGGCACGAGCTTGCGAATCGTGCCGCCCATCGACACGAGGTAGAGCTCGCCGTCGGCGTCCTCGCCGAAGCTCGCGATCTCGGCGAGCTTGTCCTTCGGGTCGAGCGCCCTCTTCCAGTCCCAGTGATCGGTCACCGCACTGCCGTCAGGCAGGCCGGGCTTGCCCGTCCACCGGAACGTCCGCACGAACGCCGTGCAGAAGTCCGCATAGAAGTAAGCGCCGTCGAGCGCGGGCAGCGCCTTCCCGCGATACACCGCGCCGCCGGTGACCGTGCAGCCCTCGTGTCCCGTGCGATAGACCACCGCCGGCGGCGTCGATCCCTGCTCGCAGTCCGACCGCGGCTCGAAACACGCGAAGCCTTCCTTCGTGTTCCACCCGAGATTGCCGCTCGTCGTGCCGGCCGCGAGCACGGTCACTTCCTCGAAGCGGTTCTGTCCGACGTCGCCGATGTAGAGATCGCCCGTCTTTCGATCGAACGAATAGCGCCACGGATTGCGCATGCCGAGGAGCGCGATGCGCACCTTCGGTTCCGCCTGGCTCACGTCGATCCGCAACATCTTGCCGAGGAGTGCGGCGGGGTTCTGCCCGTACTTCCGCGGATCGCCCGCCGAGCCGCCGTCGCCGAGGCCGACCCACAGCCGGCGATCGGGACCCATCACGAGGTGACCGCCGTTGTGGTTCGAGAACGGCTGTTTCACGTGGAGGATCTCGCGCGAGTAGCCGCCGCGCCCCTCGCCTTCGCGATACTCGACGACGCGGGTGTCGCCCTCGAGGTCCGTGTAGTTCACGTAGAAGAGCCGGTTCGTCGCGAAATCCGGGTGGAACGCGAGCCCGAGCAATCCCTGTTCGCTGCCCCCGGAGACAGAGTCCCGGATGTCGATCACCGGCTCGCCAACGACCGTGCCGCTGCTGCTCAGCACGAGCACCGCGCCCGTCTTCTCGGCGACCCACATCTGTCCCTGGGTGTCGCCGGGAGGCGCCACGAGCGCGATCGGCTTCTTCAAGCCCTTCGCCCAGTCCACGAGTGTCACGGTCTTCGCGAGGTCCGCCGGCACGGCGACCGGCACCGGCGTGATCGGGCCGCGCTCGCCCGCGGCGAACATTCGCGGAAGCGCGAGGAACCCCGCGCCGAGCGCGACGCCCACCCAACCCACCGCGACGACGAGAGTGCGCATGCGCGACCGTTTTACCATTTATCGCCACAGAGAATGCCTCGGCGTCGCCGAAACGCGAAACGGCGGGATCTCTCCCGCCGTCTCGAGCGATTCGGTGAAGCGCCGGTCAGTTCGGAGCGACGCGGATCTTGTCGCCGATCGCCAGTGCGTCGATCGCATCCACGATGACGGCGGTGGCGGTTCTCTCGCGAGCACCGACGATCACCAGGCGCCCGACGACTTCCTGCGGGAGCTGGCGGTCGCCGTCCTGGCCGACGAGGAAGAGGCCGTCGCCGCTGCGCACCACGTCCACCGTGTTGCCGATGGCGAGGCCGTCCGCGGTGCCCTTGTCCAGGTAGATCACGTCGCCGTCGCCCATGATCGTCAGACCCTCGACCATGGTGTCGACGATGACACCTTCGAGCGCCGCCGTGTTCGGCTGCAGCGTCACGCGCTTGAGCACGCTCACATAGTCGGTGATCGGATCCCCGCGGTTGATGTAGTCGTACGAGGTCTTCACCTTGGCGTTGGCGATGTCGCCGTTGACGCTGACAACCTCCATTTCGGCGAGGATCTTCACGAGAAAGCCCATGTAGCCCTTCGTCAACGGGTGCTTCACCCGGCGGAGGGTCCGATAGACCGTGAAGCGCTTGCCGACCTGCGCCTGCGAGGGGTCGTTGAGCTTGAGGTAGACCTCGTCGCCTTCCGCGAGGTTGTCCCGCTCCTCTTCCGACTTGTAGACGTGCCCAAGCGGCGGGATCTGCGCTTCCGCGATGAAGCCTTCCTGGCGGAGAACGATCTCGTTCGAGTCGACCAACGGCGCGAGCGGTTTGATCGCGTAGGGATCGACGTAGGCGACCTGCCGCACCGGCGCCTCTTCGGGCGGGATCTGGAAGCCTTCCTGCAGCGTCTCCGCCGTGACCGGCTGCACCGGCACCGCGACCGGCTGGGGCTCGACCGGCTGCACTTCGGTCATCGCGACGGTCTCGGCCACGGCCGGCGTCGGAACCGCCTCGACCATCCCGGGGTCGGGCTTCGTCACCTCGAACTGCGGAGGGGCCGTCTCGCTGCCCTCACGGAACACGAGAAGGTTGCCCGGGTAGATCCAGTGCGGGTTCGAGATGTACTGGTTCAGCGACCAGAGCTTCGGCCAGTAGAACGGATCGCCGAGGAGCCTGGCGCAGATGTCCCAGAGCGTGTCGCCGGGCTGGATGGTGTACGCATCCAGGTTCTCGGCGGCCGCCTGCGGATTCGCGCCGCCACCGCCGTCAGCGGGTGCGGGCGCCTCCATCAAGACTTCGCCGGGCGATGCTTCGACGGGCTCTTGCGCCGACACGACCGCTCCCGCGAAGAGTGCTGCCACTGCCGCGATGACGGGTACGGCGTAACTCGAACGGATGCGCTGCATGACCTTCCGCCTCCTGCCCTATTGCCAGATGATGACTACGGCTGAATTTTCTGGAGCTTCTGCTTCGCGAGACCGGCGGCCTCGCTCTGGGGATATGCGTCCACGAGCTGGCGGAACGTCTTCTCCGCGCTCTTGGAATTGTTCAGGCTCACATACGACATGCCGATCTTGAGAAGCGCGTCGGGCACCTTGTTGCCGCCCGGATACATCTCGGCGACCTTCTGGAACTCGCCGATCGCGAGCGCGAACTCCGTCTGTCCGTAGAAACACTCGCCCATCCAGTAATACGCGTTGTCCGCGTACTCGTGGGTGGGATTGGCGCGAACGAAGTCCTCGAACGACAGCATCGCGTCGTTCCAGTTTTTCGCCTGGAAGAGCGTGAAGGCGCGCTGATACATCGCCATCGGGTCTTCCTTCGGACGCGCCGTCGACGTGTCGGCGAGCGCGTCGGGAAGCGTGGTCAGCGACGCCGCGGCGACGCGCACCGGCTTCTTCGCGGGCGCGACCGGCGCCTCGAGGCGAACCGTGTCCGAGGCGCGCGCGGCGGCCGCGTCGTCGTCGGCATACGAGAACATCTCGGCTTCGTCGGCCGACGGGTCGTAGGACGCGTCGTCGAGCGGATCCGGCTGCGGCATCGGCCGCACCGTCTTCACGCGCGCGGTCAGCGGGTCGGCGTTCTGCGGAACGAGCTTCACCACTTCGAGCTTCGGCGGCGCCTGGGTCGTGCGCGAGAGACGGGTTTCCGTCGTCTCGAGCCGGTCGTGAAGGATGAAGAGCTGGTTGCGGACCTGCTCGGCCTGCGCGCGCTGATCCGCCTGGTCGCGCTGCACGACGGCGATCTGGCGCTTCAGCGCCGTGATCTCCTCTTCCTGCGCGAGCAGCTTCTTCTTCGACGCACCGCAACCACTCGCGAGCGCGAGCGTGGGGAGGAGAAGAAACGTGACGCCGAATCGGCGCGCAGCGGGAATTGGAGTCATAAAGTTATACGTAATTATATGAGAATGATCCCTTGAAGTCACGCGCCCTGTCAACATCCCTTTGGCGTGATTCTTTCGAGGAAACGAGCCGGTGCGGGCGTCGAAACGGTACAGACGCCGGATTTCGCTCGGGAAACTCTCGGTCAGTCGACCGAGAGGATTTCGGCGACGCGGATGGCGTGGGCGAAGCCCTTGATCATCTCGCGGCGCTCTTCCTTGAAGACGATCTTCGCGCCGAGCGACTCGTAGGTGCTCGCCGCCGCGAGGACCGCGTTGTTCGTCGAGAGCGCCTGCATCCGCGCGGCGAGATTGACCGTCGATCCGACGCACGTGTAGTCGAGACGATCGCCGCAGTTCAGGCTCGCCATCGTCACGGGCCCCGTGTTCACCCCGACGCCGATCTGGAACGGCTCGGGAAGCACCGAGTGCAGCTCTGCCTGAAGCGCACGCGCCTTCGACTGCATTTCCATTCCGGCGGCGAGTGCCTTGTAGCGATGGTCCACGAGCGGACGCGGGTCGCCGAAGATCGCCATCAAGCCGTCGCCCATCACCTTGTTCACGCTGCCCGAGTGCTTCTGCACGATCGCCTGCATCTCGGAGAGGTAGACGTCGAGCATGACCTTCACCTCTTCCGGCTCGAGCTGGTCGGAGATCTGGGTGAAGTTGCGGATGTCGGAGAAGAGGACGGTCACTTCCTTGCGGCGCGGCACAGCGAAGAAGTCGTCGCCGCCGGTATCGCCGAGAAGCGCTTCGACCGTATCCGGCGGGAGGAACTTCGTGAGCCGCTCGAGGCGCTGGATGCGGTCCTGCGCCGCCGCGAGCGTTCTTGCGCCGGCGTCGATTTGCGCCTGCAGGTCGCGCTGACGCACGAGCGCGCGGATGCGAGCGCGGAGCTCGAACGCGACGTAGGGGCGCGAGAGGCGGTCGTCGGCGCCGACCTCGAGCGCGATGCGCCGTGCGATCTCGTCGTCGTATTCGGTGACGAGAAGCAGCGGCGGGCGGCGGTCGTCGCCCTTCGCGGCCAACGTGCGGCACACCGCGATGGCCATCGTCCCGGGGGCCTTCGCGTCGAGGATCACGAGATCGGGATCACCCGATTCGAGCTTCTCGAGCGCGTCGGGCAGTTCGATCGAGAACGCGACGTCGGCCTCGAGATCGCGGAGCGCGCGAAGCACGAACTCGAGGTGCCCCACTTCCTCCTCGACGATGAGGAGGCGGAGCTTGGCAGTTTTCGGAGGCGCACTCACCCCACCGGTCCCCTCGGCCATGCGGTGGCGACCATACACCCTCGCCGTTCCGTGTCGATACGGACCGGGAAAATCCCTACGGGGCGGCTACCGAAAAATGCGCCGAGAGAGCCGATCCATCGCCCTCGGCAGGGCCCGGTAGACGGACGCCGCTTCGAACGCGCCCTTCCCGATCGTCGCGAGCGAGCGCGACAGCCGCTTGCCCTGCGCGTCGCGCCCGATGTGGACGACGTGCAGGCGCGGTATGCGCTTGGCGACCTCGCGCGGATCGCCGCCCTCGGTCGACTTCCCGTCAGAGACGAGAATCACCGCGCGGCGCGGGTTGCGGCTCGTGCTCAGCGCGCGGCGCGCTTCTTCGAGTCCGGCCTCGATGTTCGTGAAGCCGCCCGCCGGCACCTCGAGGATCTTCCGCACGACGTCCTCCGCCTGCAGCGCTTCTCCGCGGCGCGTGAGGAGCTCGGCGTTCGTCTCGAACGCGACGACCGCGATGTCGCGCGGATCGCCGCGCAGTGCGAGCACGGCGGCGGCGACCGCGAGGAGCGCGAGGTTCTCGCCGGCCATCGAGAGCGACACGTCGAGCGCGAGCGCGAGGTCCGCGCGCTTGTCGCGGCGATCGGAGACCGCGAGGTCCTCCGGCTCGGGCGCGCTCTTTCCGGCCGCGCGCTCGAGGGTCTCCTCCACTTCCAGCTCGCCGGAGGCGCCCGGCGACCAGTCCTGGATGATCACTTCGGTCGGCCGCGACTGCCGGAGCAGGAGCTCCTTCGCACGGCGGATGACGGCGGTGACCGCGCGGTGGCGCATGCGATCGAGCCGCTTCGGATGCGACTTGAGGAGCTTCTTCCAGGACGCGAACTGCACCGCGACCTGCCAGTCGTTCAACTTGTCGGGGTCGCTGCCGCCGAGACGTGCCGCGGTCTCGGGCGCCACGAAG
>Ga0163152_10002575_pt1 | contig 25390 bp, 18 predicted proteins | sample OliLakLV19MP8IB2_FD_148635 | JGI IMG/M metagenome (GOLD analysis project Ga0163152, IMG submission 148635) | Freshwater microbial mat bacterial communities from Lake Vanda, McMurdo Dry Valleys, Antarctica - Oligotrophic Lake LV.19.MP8.IB-2 | ecosystem: Environmental > Aquatic > Freshwater >...
GTGCGTGATCCACCTCAGACGGGGTGAACCATTCCGTAAAGAGCAGCCTGCCGTCGGCATCCCTGGCCTCCACCCGGTGGACCCCACCGTTGCCCAGCGCGACGTGCCCCGGCGTCTCAAACGCCGGCTCGATCGTCACGCCCCCGGCGGTCACCGAACCCCAGACCACCAGACACTCGCAGGCGGCTGGGGGCGGAGCCGCCACCAGCCCGCTCCGCACCTCCAGCAGCGCCTGGTAGGTATAGTCGCTGGTCCCCACCGGGGTGCAGTAGGACATCACGTCGTACCCCGCTGTCGGGCCGAGGGCGGTGATACTCCCCCTGAGGCCGGCGGCAAAGCTGTAGATGTCGTGGGTCCAGACGCCGAGGGTCCCGCCGGCATGCGGATACGCCGGGTCCGGGCTGGAGGGGTTCCCGCACGGCGCATGCAGCCGGCGGTGGTTGTGGCCCAGTTCATGGACCACCAGCTCCTGGGTCATGGTGGCGCGACTGAACCAGCTGACCCCGACCACCAGGGAGGTGCGGGTGGCAGGGCCGCTGCTGGAGGGGAGGAACGGGATATACCCCCAACCCCCATTCTGGACGAAGGTGACCCCGTTGGGGGGACGGATGGATCCCACATAGTACCGGGTGGTACCCTCGAGGACTCGGAGGGCGTCCAGCTGGGGCAGGATCGCCGTCCAGGCAGCCGGCGCGCCGCCAGCGAAGTCGATGTCGGTGGAGAAGGTGGCGCCGATGGTACCGGTGAGCGCCCCCACCGGGAACACCTGCCGCACGGTGTACAGGTACTCCTGGAGCGACGCCTGGGTCACGATTCCGGTCGTCCCACCGACCGTCAGGTGAATCGGGACGAAATGGACCTCCAGCGGCGCAACCGTCCGGGTCGGGATCAGTTGGGCGCCCCCCGCGGCAGGCCAGCGATTGTCCGCGAAATTCGCCTCGGGGACGGACTGGTCCGGGTTGGCCACCACCTCCACGCCCATCCCGGGCAGGATGAACTCGGCGGGGATCAGTACCTGGTGGATCGGAGAACCATCGCTGGCGGCCGCGACCGACTGGCCGCTCATCGTGCTGGTGTCCTCGAACCGGATGGTCGACCCCTGATAGACTCGGACCCGGATCGAAGGGATCACGTTCAGAAACGCCGGCGCCACGCTGCCGATCACGTTCACGAGCGCTGGCAGCCCCCCAACGACCAGGGGGAGCGACCCGTCCGGCCGCTGGGTGCCCTGGGTCAGCCAGACCCGGGCGATCGCAAGGTTCGGCGCGCCAAGAACGGTCACCTGGATCTGCCCCAGGACCCCGTCCACGGTGGCGGTGATGCTGGCCGAGCCCGCGGTAATCCCGGTGACCAGTCCACCGGCGGAGACGCTGGCGATGGTCGGGTGACTGGTGGCCCAGATGATTGCTCGGCCCGCGATCGGAAGGCCGCTGGCATCTTTGACGGCCACCCCAAGCTGGAGCGTGCCGCCGATCTGTGTGGCGGTGACCGCAGCACTGACGACGACGCTGGTCACCTCGATCGGCTTCGGCTCCATGGTGCCTCCCCCGCACGCCGTCAGCACGATCACGCTGGAGAGAGCCAGGGGTTTGAGCATGGCGCGGTACCCGGTGAGGGGGGGAAACCTAGGCCTGCCGCTTGACAGGATACCGCGCGGTGCGATTGTTCGCCATGGCCTCGCGCCGGGCCAGACCCCCACGCCACCGGTGGACTGACCGTGGATCTTCCTGACGCCGTCCTTGAGGCCCTCTCCGACCGCTATCGCGTGGAACGCGAAATCGGCAAGGGCGGCGCGGCGGTGGTCTATCTGGCCGAGGATCTGCGGGATGGGCGGCCCGTCGCGCTGAAGATCCTCAAGCGCGCCGCCGGTGCGGCGGTCGGGACCGAGCGTTTCCTGGCCGAGATTCGCATCACCGCCGCGCTCGAACACCCCCATATCCTGCCACTCCTCGATTCAGGCGAGGCGGCCGGCCGGCTCTACTACGCCATGCCATACCTCGCCGAGGGATCGCTCCGTGATCGACTCACAGCGGGAGGAGCGCTGCCGGTCGCCGAGGCGGTGCGACTGCTGCGTCAGGTCGCCGAGGCGCTGGAGCATGCCCACCAGGCCGGAATCATCCATCGCGACGTCAAGCCCGAGAACATCCTGCTCCAGGGTGGCCTCGCCCTGGTGGCCGACTTCGGCATCGCCCGAGCCAGCTCCACCTCCCTGGCGGGGCGCCGAACCACAGCGGGAATCGTCCTCGGCACCCCGGCGTACATGGCCCCGGAGCAGGCCACCGGCGATGGCAACCTGGACCATCGGGCGGATCTCTATGGGTTCGGGGTCCTGGCGTTCGAGGCGTTGGCCGGGCAGCCGCTCTTTGCCGCCCCCAACCCGCAGGCATTGATCGCCGCCCATGTGGCGCAGCCGCCGCCACGACTCCATGAAGTGCAGCATGCCGTCCCGCGGCCAGTGTCCGACCTGGTCGCGAAGTGCCTTGAAAAAGACCCGCGCAAGCGCTGGCAGCACGCCGCCGAGATCGCCAAGCGCCTCAGGGGAATCGAGGCGGCGGGCGCTGGATCGGCACTGTCAAGGCACCGCGCCGGTTGCCGACGGTGGGTCACCCGGGCCGGGGCCACCGCCCTGGCCGCCATCGCCTGGTTGGCACTGCGCTGACACCGGCCAGGCCCAGAGAAGAGACGGGACCCTCGTCGGGGGGGCCTCTGGTTTCGCGGCAGCCGCTGGCGGCCTACATCCGAAAGAGGTAACTCGCCTTGGCAAAGAACCCGTCCACTCGCCGGCTGAGGTCGCGAAAGCGAAACTCCACTGGTTCATCCATCGTGGAGCCGTAGCCCAGGTAGAACAGGGTGCCCGGCGTTGGCCGATAGCTGAACAGCCAGTCCATCCGAAATTCATTGGTAGTGGCGCCGGTGTCGAGGCGGCCGTCGACCTGCACCGGACGACCGAGGCGGTCGCGCAGGGCACTCCGGGTCCGGGCGGTGTACTGCCCCACGATGCGGATGAAGATGGCGGGGGTGACCTGATATTCGGTCTTGAGCCGCGGGATCGTCTCCGCGCTGTAGCGGGTCGGCTCGAGCCGCCGGTCGAGGGTCAGCCGTGTGGCCTGCAGCGCCACCCGCAATCCCTGGGTGGGGCGGAGGTCCAGGACCCCCTCCAGCCGTTGGCTGCGCCCCGGCGCCGCTTCGCTGAAGATCGGTACCTGCCCTCGGCTGATGCTCGCCGACGCGGTGAATTTCCGGAAGGTGGGAGTGGTAATCCGGAACGACCCGCTCAACTGGTCATCCTCGCTGACGGCCACCTCGAACGGCAGGAGGCCACCGGAGGTCTCCACCTGATATCCGGCATAGTCGCCAGGGCGGTAGCCATAGAAGTTCCGCGCCAGCGAACCGCTCACCTGCCAGCCGCCCCGCAGCGTGGCGCTGGGCGAGATCGATTCGCTGCCCTCGATCGCCCCGTCGCCGAGACCATCGTAGTCCCAGATCCGGTTGAGCCCGATGAAGGCGCCAACCGTCTGGAACAGGTCCCCGGGATCCCCGGTGTAGGTCAGTCGATTGTAGGCGGTGGCATCAATGACCCCGGTTCGGTTGACGAACCCCGTGGCGGCACGGAAATCGGGGCCCACCGCCTTGGCGGTATAGTGAAAGCCCCAGGCCCGCCCGGTCCGATCCCAGGTGGCCGCCAGCAGCGAGCCCCGCCGGTCCGGTCCAATGCCTGATCCGGTCCACGAGTGTGCGGCCTGCAGTTCCACGTAGTAGAGACGCGAGTGGTAGACGCGGAGGTCGGCCCCGGCCAGGCGCGACGCCGCTCCCGGCTCCTCCCGGGTGGTGGCGATGACCCCCAGGGTTGAGCTCGGCCCCAGGTCGCGGCGCACCCGGAGCGCCCCGAACACCGGGGAATCGTTCCCCGAGGCCGAGTACCGCTGGTCATCCACCGCAGTCAGCATCGCCACGGTGGTGGCGCCGAGCTTGCCCGACATCTTGGCACCCGCCACGGGAGCCACGATCCGCCGGGTGTAGACCAACTGGCTCGGGGTGTCGAACAGCTCAATGCCATCCAGGAAGAACGGTCGCTTTTCCGGGTAGAAGAGGGCAAAGCGTTCGTTGAGGGTCACCTGCCCCACGTCGGCCTCGACCTGCGAAAAATCGGGGTTGATCGTCCCGTTGAGGGTCAGGTTCTGCTTGATCCCCCACCGGACGTCACCACCGACGTCTGCCGCGCCGTCGTATTCCCAGTCGCCGTTCGAGGCGCGGGCCCCGTCCAACCGGGCGGTCATCGTCGGGGTCATCTCGAGCACCAGGCCCCGGCGCATTTCGGTCAGGCCGGTCAGGGTGCCGGCCTGGCCCAGAAAGTTGGAATTGGCGCGCACCGCCGGCGCCCAGCTGTCCTGAAACCCGCTGTGCTGTACCCGCCTGAGGACATGGATCCCCCAATCCTGTACCGCGGCTTCCTGGTAGCGCAGGCTCTTGAACGGGATCCGGATCTCGATCTCATAGCCGCCGTCGACGAGGCGGCCCTTCGACTCGAAGGCGAAGTCGGGATTCAGGTCCACATTGCCGTCGAGCATGTTCAGGCTGCGCGACCCGCCGCCGGTCGCAGAAAAGCCCCCGGCGCCGCCACCGAACGCCGCGCTCCGGGTGCCGTCCTGCTGCACCCCCAGCGGGTTGACGCCAAAGAGGTAGGCCAGGCGCCGGTCGTTGTTGGTGTCCAGCAGCAGCTGGACATGGTCTTCGCTGGCAATGTTGTCGCGATTGGCGCGGGTGGCCCGCACCACGTCGCCGTGGACCTCGCGGGCGCGCACCCCGAAATAGATGGCGTCGGCGGCGTACCAGACCAGCACCTCGGTCGGCTCGTCGGAGGCGTTGCCATCCACCGGCTGGTACTGCGAAAACCCGGTCAGGCGGGCGGCGCGGGTCCAGACCGGCTCGTCGAGGTTGCCGTCGATCTGGACCGTGCCGGCCAGGCGTGGAATGGGCACGGAGAGCTGGTTGGCCCGACCGTTGAAGGTGAGGGAGGTGTCCTGCACCAACGCGATGGACAACAGGGCAGTAAGGATCATGGCCACAAAGATGCCACCATGGCCCCTGATTGGGCAGCGTATCTGCGGAAGTGCCCTGCTCCGGATGGCCTTGCGCGCCTTGACGCCGCCGTGAAGCGGGCCGATTGTTCGACTTCACACCGAGGCGCTCCGAGTGACGGCTCCCTACGATCGGCTCGTCGCAGCCCTGGCAGACCGCTACCAGCTCCTGAACGAGATCGGTGCCGGTGGCATGGCCACCGTATACCTGGCCGAAGACCCCCGCCACGATCGCAAGGTGGCGCTCAAGGTGCTGCGGCCCGAACTGGCAGCCGTAATCGGCGCCGATCGTTTCCTGGCCGAGATCAAGACCACTGCCAACCTCCAGCACCCGCTCATCCTCCCGCTGTTCGATTCGGGCACGGTGGACGGCACGGTGTTCTACGTCATGCCATTCATCGAGGGCGAGTCGCTCCGCGACCGGCTCGACCACGACAAGCAGCTCTCCGTGGCCGACGCGGTGCGGATCACCACCGAAGTGGCCAGCGCCCTCGACTGCGCCCATCGCCATGGCGTCATCCATCGGGACATCAAGCCCGAGAACAGCCTGCTCCATGATGGCCGTGCCATGGTGGCCGACTTCGGCATTGCCCTGGCGGTAAGCCGCAGCGATAGCAGCACCCGGATGACCGAGACCGGCATGAGCCTCGGCACCCCACACTACATGAGTCCCGAGCAGGCAATGGGCAACCGCGACCTCGACGCGCGGACCGATGTCTACGCCCTGGGCTGCGTGCTCTACGAAATGCTGGCCGGCGAGCCGCCGTTCAACGGCCCCACCGCCCAGGCCATCGTGGCGCGGGTCATGACCGACCAGCCCCGGTTCTCCGCATGGCCATGAGCCTGCCCGACAGTCAGGGCATCCGGCCAGTCGCCACCATTCGCCTCGCCATTTCCCCAGACGGCAGGCGGGTCGCCTACACCGGCGGCACCGGCAACCAGACCGGACTCTGGGTCCGGGAGCTGGATCAGCTCGAGGCCCGATACCTGTCAGGCACCGAAGGTGCCATGGCGCCGTTCTTCTCCCCCGAAGGCCAGCGGATCGGGTTTCTGAGTGCCATCATGGGCCCGCTCAAGACGGTGCCTGCGGCCGGGGGCCCGGTGCAAACCGTGCTCACCGAGAACGTATCGGCGTGGGGCGCGGACTGGGCGGAGGATGGCAACATCTATTTCACCGACGCCGATCTATTCGTCGCCCGGGTCTCGGCATCGGGGGGCCAGGTCACCCGCCTTTCCAAGCGCGATTCCGCCGAGGTCGGCGGCGCCACCGAGCATGACTTCGTCTCGGTCCTCCCCAATGGTCGGGGCGCCCTGGTCCAGCTGTGGATGGGGTCGCCCAGCATCAACCAGATCGGGGTGCTCGACTTCGCCTCCGGTGAAGTCCGCCCACTGGTACCGGGCAGCTATGCCAAGTACCTGCCTACCGGACACATCCTGCTGGGCACCAGCGACGGTCGGCTGCACCTGGTCCCCTTTGACCAGGACAAGATGATCACCACCGGCAGCGCGTCGGTCGTGCTCGAAGGGCTGCAGCGAGACAATACCGGCGGCACCCTCCAGTTTGCGGTGTCGCGATCGGGTACCCTCATCTATCAGGCAGGGACGGTGGGCGGCGACCAGATGGTCGTCTGGGTCAACCGAACAGGGCAGACCACCCCGGTCGATTCCACCTGGGTCATTTCCTACTCCGACGGGATAGCCCTGGCACCTGACGAATCCAGGATGGTGGTCAGCGCGGTCGTAGGCGACGGCATCCACCTCTTCGTCAAGTCGCTCCCCGCCGGCGCCCCGACTCGCCTGACCTTTGAGGGCACCACCAATGACCGGCCGGCGTGGTCCCCCGACGGGAGCAGGGTCGGTTTCCTCTCGACCCGGCCGGACGGGCGCGCCGCCTGGTCCCAGGTGGCCGATGGCAGCAGCCCCGCCACCAGGCTGACGGGATTCCCCGGCGGGCTGGATGAGATCGGCTGGAGCCCTGACGGCCACTGGCTGGTGGGCCGCACCCAGGGAGCCGGGCGCGCCTCCCGGAAGATCCTGGCGCAGCAGATCGGCACCGACTCCACCATGCGCGTGCTCGTGGAAGGCAACTACGACGCCCATTCCCCGGCGCTGTCGCCCGACGGCCAATGGCTGGCCTATGTCTCGGATGAGTCCGGAACGGCGGAGGTGTACGTCCGTCCATTCCCGGACGTGAACCGGGCGCGTTATTCCGCCTTGATGAACGTCCCCTCCCGGAGCTCCGAGATGGCCAGCTGGAGTTCGGCTTCGGTGTTCATGACGATCGGGCCGTACCACGCCACCGGCTCCTCGATCGGCCGACCGGACACCAGCAGGAATCGGACTCCCAGTTCTCCTGCCTGGACCACCACCTCGTCGCCGGTGCCAAACACCACCAGCGACCGGTTGCCGGTCATGTCGCGGATGGCGGTGTCATCGTCGCCCGCGGTCTGCTCGGTGAGCGGCGCGAATGGTTTGGACGCCCCCCGAAAATCCGCACTTCCCTCGAAGACATAGGCAAACGCCTTCCGGTAGGTGTCCACCGGCAGCACCTTCCGCTTACCGGGCGGCACGAAGACATCCAGGTACTGCGGATCCGCGGCAATGCCGTCCACTGGTCCCCGCTTCCCCCAGAACTCTCCGCACACCACCCGCACGGCGGTGCCGTCGTCGTCGCTGACCGTGGGGATGTCTTTGGCCTGCACATCCTGGTACCGGGGCGCGGTCATCTTCTGGCTCGATGGCAGGTTGGCCCAGAGCTGGAAGCCGTGCATCCGGCCGGTCGGGTCGCCCTTGGGCATTTCGTGGTGCATGATCCCCCGCCCCGCCGTCATCCACTGGACGTCGCCCCCGCTCAGCACGCCACTGTTGCCAAGACTGTCCTCGTGTCCCACCGATCCAGCCAGCACGTAGGTGATCGTCTCGATGCCGCGGTGCGGGTGCCAGGGAAAGCCCGCCAGGTAGTCCTCGGGCCGCTCGTTCCGGAAATCGTCGAACAGCAGGAAGGGATCGGTCTCGGAGGAGTCGCCGAAGCCGAAGGCGCGGCGCAGGTGGACACCGGCGCCCTCCAGGGTGGGCTTGGCGTCGGCGATGCGAGATACGGGGCGGATCGACATGAGAACATTTCCCTCGACGGATGGTGATGGGCGCAGTTTCCTGATGGTACCCGATACAGCCATCGAGGGCCATGGGGTGAGCGGCACACTCTGAGTGTAGAGCGCCAACTTGGCCGCGTTGGTTCCCACCAATCGATCAGCCTGCCACTTGGCGAACATCGGCCTGCCATTTCCTGCCAAAACGGCAGAAAATGGCGGTACAGTGGTTGCACCTCGAAACTCCGACAACCAATTCCCAGCAAGTGGCGCCTGGCACTCTCATCCGGCGCGCCGCCAGCTGTTCACAGCTTACCCCGGAGTCGCTCATGGCATCGAAGATCATCGGAATCGACCTCGGCACGACCAATTCCGTCGTGTCGGTCATGGAGGGCGGCGACCCGGTCGTCATCCCCAACGCCGAGGGTGGCCGGACGACTCCCTCGGTCGTCGCCTTCACCAAGGATGGCGAGCGGCTGATCGGCCAGGTGGCCAAGCGGCAGGCGGTGACCAACCCGAAGCAGACCATCTTCTCCATCAAGCGGTTCATGGGCCGTCGGCTCGAGGAAATTCCCGAGGAGTCCAGTCGGGTGCCATACAAGGTCGTGACCGGGGCGAACGGACTGGCCGCCGTGGAAATCCAAGGCAAGAACTACACGCCGCCCGAGATCTCCGCCATGATCCTGCAGAAGATGAAGCAGACCGCCGAAGACTACCTCGGCACCACCGTGGACAAGGCGGTCATCACGGTTCCCGCCTACTTTAACGACGCCCAGCGGCAGGCCACCAAGGACGCCGGCAAGATCGCCGGCCTCGAGGTACTCCGGATCATCAACGAGCCGACGGCAGCCGCGCTGGCCTATGGCCTGGACAAGAAGAAGGACGAGACCATCGCGGTCTTCGACCTGGGCGGCGGCACCTACGACATCTCCATCCTGGACCTGGCCGACGGCGTTTTTGAGGTCAAGAGCACCAACGGCGACACCCACCTCGGCGGCGACGACTTTGACCAGCGGCTCATTGACTGGCTGGTGACGGAGTTCAAGAAAGACCAGGGGATCGACCTCTCCAAGGACGCCATGGCGCTCCAGCGCCTCAAGGAGGCGGCGGAGAAGGCCAAAATGGAGCTCTCCAGCACCACCCAGACCGACATCAACCTGCCGTTCATCACGGCCGATGCCTCCGGCCCCAAGCACCTGAACCTGACGCTGACCCGCGCCAAATTCGAGCAGTTGGTGGACGACCTGATCAAGCGGACCATCCCGCCGATGGAAAAGGCGCTCAAGGATGCCGGCCTCAAGACCAGCCAGATCGATGAGATCATCCTGGTCGGCGGCTCCACCCGGATCCCCAAGATTCAGGAGATCGTCAAGGAGTTCTTCGGCAAGGAACCCAACCGCTCGGTGAACCCCGACGAAGTCGTCGGCATTGGCGCCGGGATCCAGGGCGGCGTGCTGGGCGGCGACGTCAAGGACGTACTCCTGCTCGACGTGATCCCCCTGTCGCTCGGCATCGAGACGCTGGGTGGAGTGACGACGGTCCTGATTCCGCGGAACACCACGATCCCGACCAAGAAGTCGGAGACCTTCTCCACCGCCGAGGACAACCAGACGACCGTCGAGATCCATGTGCTCCAAGGCGAGCGCCAGCTGGCGGTGGACAACCGCACCATCGGCAAGTTCCAGCTGACGGGAATCCCGCCGGCCCCGCGCGGCATGCCGCAGGTCGAGGTGACCTTCGACATTGACGCCAACGGCATCCTGCACGTCTCGGCCAAGGACAAGACCACCGGCAAGGAGCAGAAGATCCGGATCGAGGCGTCGAGTGGCCTCTCCGACGCCGACATCGACAAGATGGTCAAGGCTGCCGAGGCCAACGCTTCAGAGGACAAGGACCGCCGCGACCAGATCGAGAGCCGGAACCAGCTCGACGGGCTGGTGTACAAGGTGGAGAAGGACAGCAAGGAGTGGGTGGACCGGCTCGACGAGGCCTCCAAGACGCGCATGGATAGCGCCGTCGAGGCCGGGAAGGCCGCCCTCCGGGCCGGCGACCCTGCCGGGATCGCCACGGCGCTGGCTGAGCTGAATGCGGCCTATGCCGCCGCCGGTGCCTCGCTGTACCAGGCCGCCGGCCAGGGCAGCACCGAGGGAGCCCCAGCGGGCGAGCCCAGCGCCGACGCCCCCCCGGCCGCCGAGGACGTGGTCGAGGCCGACTACGAAATCGTCGACGACACCAAGAAGGAGTAGTAGTAGGGGCGGCCAATCTGGCCGCCCGTGCCGGCCACGCGATGAACTGTGTCGGGGCGGCCAATCTGGCCGCCCGTGCCGGCCACGCGATGAACTGTGTCGGGGCGGCCAATCTGGCCGCCAATGCCAGCGGCACGACGGATCCGGGGCGTGCCAATCGGCGGGCCTCGGCTCGTCTCCGGGAAGTAGGCGCTGCAACCCGGAACCGGGCTGGCGCATCCTGCGTATATTGAGATGAGACGGCGGCCCGTCCGCCGAGTTTCCCGAACCAACCCGAGAGGTTAGCCGAAATGTCCGCACGACCACTCAATTGGATCAAGTTCATCGGAATGCTGGGCCTGGCCTTTGTGCTCGGCCTTGTCTTTACCAACTTGCTGGACCTGCCGCGCAGCTCGCTGGCCCAAGGGGCTACCAGGGCCGGGCTGCGCGCCGAGCCGATTGCCGCGGTAGAGGCACCGAGCATCCCATTGGCACGGCCGCTGGCCGAATTGAGCGACGCCTTTGCGGCGGTGGCCGAAGCGGTGCGGCCGAGTGTCGTTTTCATTCGTTCCCAGCGCACCGAGCGACCGTCGACGACGCGTCGGCAGGTGCCGCCCGGGTTTGAGCAGTTCCTCCCGCCCGGTGCCGCCACCCCGCAGCAACCCGAAATCGAGCGCGGCACCGGGTCGGGCTTTGTGGTGTCGGCGGACGGGTACGTCCTGACCAATCACCACGTCATCGAGAACGCCGACCAGATCCGGGTCCAGCTGCTCAACGGCACCATCCATGAGGCCAAGCTCATCGGCAGCGATGCCAATACCGATATCGCCGTCATCAAGATCAACGCATCGGGGCTGACTCCGGCGGCGCTTGGCGTCAGTGCCCAGTCCCGGATCGGCGAGTGGGTGCTGGCAATCGGCAATCCGCTGGGAGAAAATCTGACCTTCACGGTCACCTCAGGGATCATCAGCGCCAAGGGGCGTGGGCTGCCTGGGCTGGCCAATCGCGATGGCGCCAACTACGCCATCCAGGACTTCCTCCAGACCGATGCCACAATCAACCGCGGCAACTCCGGTGGTCCCCTGGTGAACGTTCGCGGCCAGGTCATCGGGATCAATTCCGCGATTGCCAGCGACAACGGCTTCAACATGGGCTACGGCTTTGCGATCCCGATCGATCTGGCCCGGAATGTCATGAACCAGCTCATTGCCACCGGCAAGGTGGAGCGCGCGGTGCTGGGCGTGCAGGTCAATGAGGCCAGCGCTATCGATGCCGAGGATGTCGGGCTGGACGAGGTGCGCGGCGTGAAGATCGCCACGTTCTCGGAGGGGAACTCTCCTGCCGAGAAGGCCGGGCTCAAGCAGGGTGACGTGATCATTTCGCTCGACGGGCAGCCGGTTCGGTATGTGGCCCAGCTCCAGCAGATCGTCGGCTTCAAGCAGCCGGGTGAAGTGGTCAAGGTCGAGGTGGCGCGGTCTGGCGGTGCCCGGCGGACCTACGACGTGCGGCTGGTGGCCGCCGAGGTGGCCAATCCGGTCACGGCCGCTGTCACGCCCGATGACGGAGCGGCACCTTCAAACCCTGAACGGGCCGGGCCGTCCCCCAGCGCCGTTGAAGGGCTAGGGTTGACCATCTCCCCGATCACCGAGGCGATCAGGACGGAGTTCCGGCTCCCTGCCTCGCTGGTCGGAATTGTGGTACGCGATGTCACCGAGGGCGGCCCAGGGGAGGGGCAGCTTTTCGCGTGGGATGTCGTCCAGAGCGTCGGGTCCGCGACGATCCGAACTGAAGCAGACCTGCGCCAGGCAATTCAGGCTGCGGGTCGGGGCAGCATCGTCCTGGTCACGGTGTATTCGCCGAACCCGCAGACCGGACTCGGGGTCCGCCGGGCTGTCCGGGTCAGGGTGGGTGGGAAAGAGTAGGCCCGTCCAGTCCCCAACGACACGGGCCCGGAGCGCGATGCGCTCCGGGCCCGTTGTCATCCTGCCCACTCGTTACTTCGGTGGAGCCACCGGAATGTTATTGGCGCTGGCCACCGAGTCCCAGTAGCCCCAGCCCCAGCCCGTCAGCAAGCCATTGATGACAACGACGGGGGTCCGCTCACGGTCCGGAATCGAATCGGGACCGGTGGGCTCGCCGCCCTGCCGGATGTACAGCATCGACTCGATATACTGGCCACCGGTCAGATACGGATCGATCCTGCTGGGCCGTTCCCCACCCATGGCGGTAATGGCGCTGTCCTTGGAGATGCCAACAGTCAGGTTGGTAACCCGGGTGTCATCACCGGAGCCACAGCCGACGGCGAGGGAGGCGAGAAGCACCGTAGGAACGATGTAACGACGTGACTGACCAGACATGGGCCCCAGGATCGGTTGAGGAAATCGTCGCGGGATAATCCCGCAGCGAGTAATCTAGTTCAGGTGCACCACCGCTCCAACGGTTCAGACTGAAACGGCACTCCCACATTCGCCGATCCGGTGGTAATGTAGGACGCAATACGCAAACAATGCGAGCGTGGCGGAACTGGCAGACGCGCAGGACTTAGGATCCTGTCCCTTTGGGGGTGCGGGTTCAACTCCCGCCGTTCGCATGGGAAGTTCCGTTTCCGGGACCGTTGCCCTTGGAGGCAATCCCTGCAAACGCAAGCACTTCGTCCCACGCAGGATCGCTCACAGGCCCCCAGCCATTGTGGGAGCCCCTCGTCCCCGAGGAGGTGTGCTTTGGACCTTTCCTTTGTTTCCGTCCTCGATTCCATCCGCAGTGTCGCGATCACCTTTGCCATTGGCGCCTTCGTGGTGATCAACGGGGTGGCCCTCGTGGCCTTCCTGGGCAACCGGAGCCGGGCCATGGTGCAGAAATGGACCTCGCCCTGGCTGGCCGCCAACCTGCTCCTCCTTGGAGTCGGCGCCGGGGTCCCCCTGGCGACCGGGATCTGCAAGACGGTGGTTCAGGCCATTGCCCCGGCGCTGACGGTCCAGGAAGCCCCCACGCTGCCCGCAAACTGACCCCCCACAGCAGCAGCACACGTTGCCGGGCCTCCACGGCCCGGGGTAGATTGTGCGTTCTATGACCGATATTACCGTCACCACCACAGCAGAAGATCCCGCCTCGAAGTCCCTCCAGGTCACCGTCTCGGTGGACCGGGTGCGCGACGCCGAGGCCCGGGCCGTCTCCACCTATGCCAAGCGGGTGCGGCTGCCCGGCTTCCGGGCGGGCAAGGCCCCCGAGGCCGTGGTCCGCAAGCGGCTCCACCAGGAGATCCGCCAGTACGTCCTGGAGGACGTGATCCGGGCGGGGTGGGAGGAGGCCCGGAGCAGCCAGGAGCTCAAGCCCCTCGGCGACCCCTCGGTGCGGAACGTCAAGTTCGAGGATGGCCAGCCACTTGAATTCGAGTTGTTCGTGGAGGTCCGGCCCGAGATTGTCCTGAACCGGACCAGCGGATTCACGATGACCCGCACGGTGACACCGGTCACTGCCGAGCATTTGGAGGAGCAGCTCCAGTCGCTGCGCGAGAAGCAGGCGGCCTGGTTGCCGGTTGAGGGTACCAAGCCCGCGCCGGGCCAGATGGTCCGGGTGGACGTCACCTCGCTGGATGAGGGGGCCGACGCCGCGCCGCAGCCGTACACCATGGTCCTCGGCGATGGGCGAGCGCTGCCGGCGCTGGAAGAGGCGATCATGAACCTCAGTCCGGGGGAATCCGCCGAGGCCGACATCCGGTTTCCCGAGGATCATGCCGACGAGTCGAAGCGGGGCCAGAGCCGCCGGGTGCGGATCGAGTTGCACGAGGTGAAGCTTCAGGAGCTGCCGCCGCTCGACGATGGCTTTGCCGCCTCGGTGGGTGAGTTCGCCGACTTGGCAGCGCTCAAGGCCGCCCTGACCGAGGACCTGGCGCGGGATGCGGCGCGGGAAGCCGACTCGAAGGTCCGGGAGTCGCTGCTGCAGCAGATCGTGGAGGCCAACCAGGTGCCGGCCCCCGAATCGCTGGTGCACCGGCTGATGCACGGGCTGCTGCAATCCTATGGCATTCCGCACGAGCAGTACGACGCCTTTGCGGCGCAGTTCCGCCCCGTGGCCGAGACGCAGGTGCGGCGCGACCTGGTCCTGACGGCGGTAGCCGAGGCCCAGGAGTTGCGTGCCACGGAGGGGGAGGTCGACGAACGGGTGGCGGCCATTGCCGCGACCCGCGGGGTGCCGGTGGGGCAGGTCTACGCCTCGCTGGAACAAGCCAAGCGGCTGCCGGAAATCGAGCGTTCCCTGACCGAGGAGAAGGCGTGGGCCTGGCTCCTGGCGCAATCCACCGTGACCGAGGCGACATCGTGACGCTGTACCCACCATACATCATCGAGCGGTCCAGCCGCGGCGAGAAGACCTACGACATCTTCTCACGGCTCCTGATGGACCGGATTGTCTTCCTCGGCGCCGGGATCAACGATGACGTGGCCAACATCATCATTGCCCAGTTGCTGTTCCTCGAGGCCGACAACGCCGAGAAGGACATCTACCTCTATATCAACTCGCCGGGTGGCGTGGTCTCGAGCGGCATGGCCATCTACGATACCATGCAACACCTGCGGGCCCCGGTCAACACGATCTGCATGGGCATGGCGGCGTCGATGGGTTCGTTTCTCCTTTCGGCCGGCGCGCCGGGTAAGCGGAGCGCCCTGCCGCATTCCCGGATCATGATCCATCAGCCGTCCGGTGGGGCCCAGGGCACCGCCTCGGATATCGAGATCCAGGCCCGCGAGATCCTGTACCTGCGCGGCAAGATGAACGAGCTGTATGCCAAGCACACCGGGCAGCCAATCGAGACGATCGAGCGCGACATGGATCGCGACCGGTTCATGAGCGCCGAGGAAGCGAAGGTCTACGGCATGATCGACACCGTGCTTGTCCCCCGGACCCTGGCGCCGGTGGCCTCTTGACGCCCCGGACCCCGGCGGTGAGTTTTCCGGCATCTCCCAGCATGGGCGGCATGGCCTGATGTCCAGCGACAAGCACCTGCGGTGTTCCTTCTGCGGCAAATCGAAGGATTCGGTCCGGAAATTCATTTCGGGCCCGTCGGTGTACATCTGCAACGAGTGCATCACCCTCTGCAATGAAATCCTGGCCGAGGATGAGGAGCGCGAAGTTGTCGATCGGATCACCCAGGTCCCGACCCCGGCGGAGATCAAGGAAGTCCTCGACCAGTACGTGATCGGCCAGGAGCGTGCCAAGCGGACCCTGGCGGTGGCGGTCTACAATCACTACAAGCGCATCAACGCCGGGGGCGTGCGCCCTGCGGGCGAGGTGGAACTGGACAAGTCCAACATCCTGCTCCTGGGCCCGACCGGCGTGGGCAAGACCCTGCTGGCGCAGACCCTGGCGCGGATTCTCGACGTCCCGTTCACGATTGCGGATGCCACGACCCTGACCGAGGCCGGCTACGTCGGCGAGGATGTCGAGAACATCCTGGTCCGGCTGCTCCAGGCCGGCGAATTCAATGTTGGTGAGTGCGAGCGCGGCATCGTCTATATCGACGAGATCGACAAGATTGCCCGCAAGTCCGAGAACCCGAGCATTACCCGGGACGTCTCGGGCGAGGGGGTGCAGCAGGCGCTGCTCAAGATCCTCGAGGGCACGGTGGCCTCGGTGCCGCCGCAGGGCGGCCGGAAGCACCCGCAGCAGGAATACATCCAGATCAACACCAAGGACATCCTGTTCATCTGCGGTGGCGCGTTTGACGGGCTCGAGAAGATCATTGAAGCACGGCTGGGCAAACAGCAGATCGGGTTCACCCCGACCTCCATCGGCGCCGAGGCGGTGGAGACGACCCCGGGCAACCCGTACCAGCATGTCGAGCCCGATGACATGCTCCACTTCGGGCTGATCCCCGAACTGGTGGGCCGCCTGCCGGTCATGGTCCCGCTCCAGGAACTCGACGAGGAATCGCTGGTCCGGATCCTGCTCGAGCCCAAGAACGCGCTGACCAAGCAGTATGCCAAGCTGTTCGAGCTCGAGGACGTCGGCCTGACCTTTGACCCGGAAGCACTCCGCGCCGTGGCCAAGAAGGCGCTCAAGCGGTCCACCGGGGCCCGTGGCCTGCGCGCCATCCTTGAAAACGTGATGACCGACCTGATGTACGACCTGCCCGACCGGGACGACGTGCGCGAAGTGGTGATTACCGCCGATGCCATCCTCAACGGGACCGACCCGATCGTGGTGACCGAACGGCCCCGGGCCAAGCGCGAAGCCTGATCACGGCTCCCCTGGCGGCCTTGCCGATCGAGTTCCTCGGCAGCTTTCCCGACCCGGCCCAACCCCTCCATCCTGTCCGACCAGAGATCGCCTTCGTGGGGCGGTCCAATGTCGGCAAATCGAGCCTGCTGAACGCACTCGTGGGGCGCAAGGGAATGGCCCGGGTCAGCGCCACGCCGGGCAAGACCCAATACCTGAATGTCTATGGCCTGCCGACGCTGTACCTGGTGGACCTGCCCGGCTACGGGTGGGCCAAGGCCAACAAGCGCGACCGCGAGAGTTACCGGGCGCTGGTAGACACGTACCTGCGCCAGCGAACCACCCTCCGGGGGGTGGTCTGGCTCCTCGATGTGCGGCACCCGCCCTCGGTGGATGATCGCCGGATCCAGGACCTGTTGGCGGAGAACAATCGCCCGGTGCTGACCGTGTTGACCAAGGTCGACAAGCTGAGTCAGGCCCGGCGGCATGCCGCCATCCGGTCCCGGGCCGACGAGCTTGGCCTGACCCTGGATGACATGCACGCGACCAGCAGCAGCACCGGCCTCGGGGTGGCCGACCTGGCGGAGAGCATCCTGGCGGCCTGCCGGGACTGACGAAGCCCCCCCTGCGACGGCGATGGCGACTTCGAGACGATGCCATTCCCTTCCCAGACATTTCCTCTTACTTCTTCCCTCTGGCCTCTTGTTTCCTCCTGCTCGCTTCCAGCGCCCGGGTGCCCCATGCCGATGCGTCCCCTCAAGCCCATCGCCCTGCCTGCCGCCGTGGCCAAAGCCAATGATGCCTGGCTGGCTGAACTCGACACCGCCTTGGGGGCACCAGACGCCGACTGGGGGTCGATCTGCCGGCGCACCCTCTGCGCCATCTGGTATCCCGGTCTGGGGGCCTACGAGGCGCTGGTGGCCGATCCAGCCACCGCGCTGGCCACCCGCTCGGCGCTCCTGGCGCTCGACCCCGCCAACATCACCCTCGAGCCGGAGTACTACGCCGAGGTGGACGCTGCGGCATTTGCACGGGTCAAGCCGCTGCTGTGGCTCTGGTATTCCTTCGACCGGACCCCGCTGGCGGGCCAGAACGTGGACCTGGGGATCCAGTTCCGGCGGCTGCTTGCGCCGCGGATCTTTCGCCGCTGCGGCAGGAACTTCAAGTGCTTCCAGCACACCGAGTTCTCCTACGGCTACAACATGGAAGTGGGCGATGACGTGGTGGTGCACCGGCACGTGCTGCTCGACGACCGGGGCGGGATCGTGATGGGGGACCGGGTCAGCGTGGCCGACTACGCGAATATTTACAGTCACACCCACAGCATCGTGGACCAGAAGGACGTGACCTGTGCGCAGACGGTGCTGGAGGAAGATGTCCGGATCACCTATCACGCCACGGTCCTGGCGGGAGTCAAGGTGGGCCAAAACGGAATGGTGGGGGCCAACGCGGTGGCCACCAAGGATGTGCGGCCCTACCATGTGAACGTCGGGATCCCGGCCAAGAGCGTGCGGGTCAAGCCCAATGCCCCGCCGGAGACCTACTCCACGGAGCGCCTGGGGCACCGGGAGTAACAGCTTCAGTCCGGCCGGGACGATGCCCGGCCGACCACCCTTCGTTGGCTACCGCATCGCCTGAACCGCCCCCACTTCCTCGCTTTTCCAGCCCGGGTGGCCCCCCCTCTCCCACCACCCATCGACTCCCGGCTCGTTCCCCGCGACTCCAACCGCCGGATCGACGTTACATAGCCGTTGCACAATTGTGGGCCACGCGGTACTCGCCCAGGGGACCTTTCAGGATCGACTGGCAGGCTCGGCGCGATGAGCGTGCCGACCATGGAGACCTTCGGACCGAGAGTGGGGCACATGAGCAATCTGGCGCGTGGTTTTCTGGTGGCGGTGCTGCTGAGCACGGTGGTGTTTCCGCTGGCAGCGCAGCAGACCGGACGGGTGACCGGCCGGGTGCTTGATGCAACCGGAACTCACCCGCTGGCAGGCGCCACGGTGGAGGTGATCGCAGCCGGATCCACCTATTCCGCACAGACCACGCTGGAGGGGCGGTATCAGATCACGAACGTGCCTGCTGGGGTGATGACGGTCCGGGCCCGGATGATCGGCTACACCGGGAAGACGGTGACAGGAGTCACCCTGGCTCCGGGTGGCGTCGTGACCCAGGATGTTTCGCTGGCGTCCCAGACGATCGAGCTGGAGGAGGTGGTGGTGTCGGTCGAGGCGGAGCGCGGCTCGGCGGTGGAGGCGCTGGGGAATCAGCGCGCCAGCGTCAACGTCGTCAACTCGATCACCGCGGAGGAGATTTCCCGCAGCCCTGACGGTGATGCCGCCGCCGCCGTACAGCGGGTCAGCGGCGTCACGGTCCAGGAGGGCAAGTTCATCTTCGTCCGGGGGCTGGGTGAGCGCTACACGACCACCTCGCTCAACGGGGCGCGGATCCCGAGTCCAGAGCCGGAGCGGAAGGTGGTGCCGCTGGATCTCTTCCCCAGCGGCATCCTGCAGACCATCACCACGGCCAAGACCTTCACGCCGGACCTCGCCGGAGACTTCTCCGGCGCCCTGGTGGACATCCAGACCCGGGAATTCCCTGCCGAACGGAAGATGGTATTCTCGCTCGGCCTCGGGGGCGGGGACGCGGTCACTGGCAAGGCGATCCTCCTGGCACCCAGCGCCGGTGCCGAGCGCTTTACCTTCGGTGCCGGGAGCCGGCAGATGCCCGCAGCAGTCAACGCCATTGGCAATCCCTCCGCCGCCGTCAGCTCGGACCAGGTCAACAACATCGTCGCTGCCTTCCGCAATGTGTGGACGGCGCCTCGTGGCAATGCGGCTCCCAGCAGCTCAATGGGACTGTCGATCGGCGGGAGCGACCCGTTCTTCGGGCAGCGCTTCGGCTACCTGGTGTCGGGCAGCTATTCCTACGGGCAGGAGATCCGCTCGGGTGAGCGGCGGGCGGTGGCCAAGCCCACCGGCAACCCGGCGGTCCAGCTCGCGACCGACCAGTACGCAGGATCGACCGGGCGTGCCAGCGCGATGCTCGGGGGCCTGGTCAGCCTGAGCACGTACCTGGGCAGCCACTCCCGCCTGGCCCTCAACACCTCGTATACCCGGACCTCGGACAACGAAGCCAAGTCCGAACTGGGTGAAGATGAGAACCTCGGGATTCCCCTGCAGATCGACCGTCTCCGGTATGTTGAGCGCGAAGTCCTGAGCGCCCAGCTGCTGGGTGAGCATCAGATCGCCGCGCGGCAATTCCTGACCTGGTCGGGCTCGCGGTCCACCGTGGCCCGACGGGAACCGGACCGGTCCGAACTGGTCTACTCGCTCGATCCTGATCCGAGCGGCGCGGCCCGGCCTGCGGCCTGGCTGGCGGCGTCCAGCGAGGGCGCGGTGCGGACCTATGGGGACCTCGGGGAAACCAGCTCTGAGTTCCAGATCAGCCACCGGATCCTGCTCGGCCGGATGGACAGCCCGGTGCAAATCAAGTTCGGGGGAGCGGTGCGGACCAGTGATCGTTCCGCCAGCAATGCGGCGTTCAGCATTGCGTCGAACCTTCCCCGCACGGCCCGGGAGCTTTCGGCGGAGCAGATCTTTGACGGCCGCTTCAGCCAGCCCGGCGACACCTGGTTCAGCGTCACGGCGCTTGGAACCGGCGGGTCGTATGAGGCCACCGAGACGGTGCGGGCCGGGTTCGTCATGGCGCAGATTCCGGTGACCGGCACGATCGAAGTGGTCGGTGGGGCGCGCTACGAGCGGTCCACGACCACCGTCATCACGACGCCGACTTCCGGGGCGTCGGTCACCAGCAGCCCCGAGTACGATGATATCCTGCCCTCGCTGGCCATCAATTTCCGGCTCGGCGAAAATCAGGTCGTGCGATTCTCGGCCTCGCGCACGCTGTCCCGCCCGGAATACCGCGAGCTGTCACCGGTCCAGTACCGTGAGGTTCTCGGCGGCGAGAACGTGGTCGGCAACGCGAATCTCCGCCGGGCCCTGATCCAGAATTACGATTTCCGCTGGGAGTGGTATCCCCGCGCGACAGAAGTGATCAGCGTGGGCCTGTTCGCCAAGAAGTTTGCCGACCCCATCGAACGGATCTACCTGGCCACGTCGGGCACCCGCCAGGTGACCTTCGTCAATGCCGAGGCCGCCACGAACTACGGTGTGGAGCTGGAGGTCCGGAAGGGACTGGACATTCTCGGTGCGTCCCTGCGGAACTTTGGCACCTTTGTCAACCTCACCATCATGCACAGCGAGATCGAGATCGGCAGCGGGTTGGCGAGCAAGGTGAACGACAAGCGCCCGATGGTGGGCCAGGCACCGTACGTCGTCAACACCGGAGTGACCTACACCTCGCCGGGCGGACAATTCAGCGCCACCGCTCTGTACAACGTCGTCGGCGCCCGGCTGACGAGCGCCGCCGAGGCGCCGTTGCCGGACATCCTGGAGCAGCCCCGGCATGTGGTGGACTTCGCGCTGCGGTTCCCGGTGTTCGGGACGCTGAGCGGCAAGGCGGACCTCAAGAACCTGCTGGATGCCCCGTACGAGGTCATCCAGGGCACCGTGACCCGGGAGTACTACCGGTCGGGCCGGACCCTGAACCTGGGGCTCTCCTGGCAGCCCTGAGCACCGTGACGTTGATGTGACGGAATCGAGATTGAACGGGTATGGTCGGGGGGTATTTCTCATGGGCTGGCGGGGCACTGGAATCGTCAGCGCGAGATTTTCACCCCTCGAAAGGACAGGTCGAACGATGCGCGTGGCTTTCCATTCCCGATTGGCGCTCAGCACCCTGGCAGCAGCCATGCTGGCGAGTGCCTGCACTTCCGACCCCATCGAGCCGGAGCCGGATCCGCTGGCCGCTCCCGGCAACGTCGCCGCGACGGCGACCTCGAACACCACGGCGCAGATCAGCTTCGACCCGGTGACCGGCGCCACCGGATACCGCGTGCAGCGCGCCGACGGCGCGGCGGGCGCCAACTTCGCGGTGGTCGGGAATCCGGCCTCCTCACCGTTCACGGACAGCGGTCTCTCCAGCACCACCGCCTACTCCTACCGGGTGGCGGCGGTCTCGGGTCCGGAAGTGTCCGACTACAGTGCCGCGGTCACCGTGACCACCCAGGCGGTCCCGGTACAGCCGGTCACCCAGAACATCACCACCAACACCACCTGGACCAGCGACAAGGTCTGGTTGCTCCAGGGGTTCATCAAGGTCACCAACGGTGCCACCCTGACGATCGAGGCGGGCACCACGATCAAGGGTGACTTCAACACCCTGGGCTCCTCGCTCTTCATCCTCCGCGGCGCCAGGATCCAGGCGAGTGGCACCGAGGCCGCCCCGATCATCTTCACCTCTTCGCAGCCGGCCGGTCAGCGCCTGGCCGGGGACTGGGGCGGGGTGATCATCGTCGGCGACGGGATCATCAACCGGGGCTCCCCCGTGATCCTGGAGGGCACCGGTACCAGCGCAGCCAACCCCCAGGTGGACTACTCTGGTGGTACCAACAATGCCGACAACAGTGGCACCCTGCGCTACGTCCGGATCGAATTCGCGGGCTTCGGTGCCGCGCCCAATGTCGAGCTCAACACCTTGACCCTCGCCGCCGTGGGCAGCGGCACCACGCTCGACCACATCCAGGCGATGCACGGCCTCGACGACAGCTTCGAGTGGTTCGGCGGCGCCGTCGACAGCAAGTACCTGGTTTCCTACAACCCGGGCGACGACCATTTCGACGCCTCGGAAGGCTACATCGGCCGAAACCAGTTCCTGATCGCGTTCCAGAACGCCCGCGTGGTGCCGCGTCCGCCGGGCATCCTGGCCACCGACCCGCAGGGCATGGAGAACGATGGCTGCGCCGGGGCCAACTGCCTCAATGGCGAGCTCTCCCAGCCGCTGACGCTGCCGATGTTTGCCAATTTCACCCTGGTGGGCGTGCCATCGACGGTGACGCCGACCTCCTCGGGCGACATCGGGATGATGATCCGGCGTGGCGTCGGCGGGTACTACATCAACGGGGTGGTGACACGCTGGAGCCGGGCGGGCATCTCGCTCCGCGACCAGACGACCCTCGATCGGATCACCGCCGGCGACCTGATCCTGAACAACATCTACGTCTCCGAGGTCGGCGCAGTGTTCCAGCCGCAGACCGGCAGCACCGTCCAGGGCACTCTCAACCAGACGACCAACAACATCGAATCGTCGGCAGCACTGGCCAGCACGCTCTTTACCGGGCTGCCCGCGAGCCCGACGGCAACCACCCTGGACTGGACCCCCGCGGTCGGCTCCCCGATCCGCACCGGGGGACTGGCGACCTTGACCGGCGCCCTGTCCGTCAAGGCGGGCGGATTCGTGACCGGCACCAGCTACCGGGGCGCGGTCGACCCGAACGGCGCGAAGTGGTGGCAGGGCTGGACCAACTACGCCATCAACTGACCCTCAACCCCGTCGGGACCCGGCCTCAAGGGTGAGGCCGGACTCCCGGTGTGGTGGACTTCCTGCCATGTTCTCAGCCACCACTGTGCATCTCCCCGACGCCCCGTCCGCCCGCCGATGGCTCCTGCCGCTGGCGACCGTGCTGCTGCTGTTGATGGTGGCCTGCCAGCCGGCGGGTGACACTCCACCCGCCGAGCCTCCACCGAGTCAGGGTGTGGTCGACAGTACCCTGCCGATCGAGGAGGAGGTCCGGCGCTTCCTACTCACGGTGGACTCGGTGCCCGCAGCCCTTCGACACGGCGCGCCCAACCGAGAGGAACTGGTGCGCCGATTCCTGCTGGCGGTTGAAACCAGGGATTCGGCGGCGCTCCCCCGTCTGGTGCTGCAGCGGGACGAGTTCATCGGGCTGTACTACCCGCATACGCACTTCACCGCCCCACCCTACGAGCTCAGTCCCTCGCTGCTCTGGTTTCAGATGCAGAACGCCTCCAGCCGGGGAATTTCCCGGCTCCTGCAGCGCGATGGCGGGCGCCCGCTGGGTTTCGCGAGCCTGCGCTGTCCCGACCAGGCCCGGATCGAAGGACCGAACCGGCTCTGGGAGAGCTGTATCGTGGCGGTGACCGACTCGGCGGGGGCCCCGCGCGATCGCCGGCTGTTCGGCACCATCCTGGAACATGGCGGGACCTACAAGTTTCTGACCTACACCAACGAATACTGATGACCCTACCGCACCCGCAACACATCCTCCAACGGCCCCGTCGAGCCACACCCGAGCAGCATCAGCGCGGCGGCGATCGCCCGCCGGAACCGAGGCCAGCTGAAGCGCTCGGCGGCAGGAGCGACGGCGAGCCACTCGAAGGCATCATGACCTCGACACCCGGGCGCACCTAAGCCACGAACACCGGCAGCAGCAGCACCGGTCTGGGAGTGGCCGACCTGGCGGAGAGCATCCTGACGGCCTGCCAGGACTGACGAAGCCCCGCTGCGGCGGCGATGGCGACTTCAAGACGATGCCATTCCCTTCCCAGGCATTTCCTCTTACTTCTTACCGCTTGCTTCATCCTTCTAACTTCTCGCGCCTCCAACACCCTGGAGCCCGAGTACGACGCCGGTCGACTCTGCGGCATTCGCGCGGGTCAAGCCGAACGCCCCGCCGGAGACCTGCTCGACCGAGCGCCTCGGGCGCCGGGAGTAGGCCCCCCTCACCGATGATCCCATTGTCACGGCAATTGCGATCTCCAGGGTGATGCCCGTTCCACGTTCCTTCGCCAGGACATCGGATGCCTCTCGACCCCACCCGCTGGAATCGCATTGACGACCTGCTGAGCCGGGCCCTGGAATGGCCGGCCCACGAGCGTCAGACGCGGCTGCTGGCGGAGGCTGATGGCGACACGTCGCTGGTTCAGGAGGTCCTCTGCCTCCTCGATTCCGGGGAGAACGCCGAGCGCCGCATCGGCGAATTTGCCCTCGACTTCTTCCCTGCAGGCGGGCTGGAACCGCACCGGCTCCCCGGCCGTTGCGGTGCCAATGCTTCGGGAGGCGACGGCCGGGCTGCAGCGACGCCTGGGAGTCGATCACCCGATGGCGCTCGGCGTCCAGCGCAACCTCGGAGGGGCCTTGAGCCGGTCGGGCGCGCTGGACGAGGCGATCACCATCCTTGAGCAGGTGGTGGCGATCGATCGGGGGCGCCTTGGGGGCAGGCACTTCGAGCTGGGGATCTCCCTGGATTACCTCGGTGGGATGTACGACCAGGCACGTCGATTCCCCGCGGCCGAGCAGGCGTTCCGGGGAAACTACGAAGTGTTCCGAGAGATGGTGGGACCGGGGCATTTCAACAATGCCCTGGCGCTGGGTCGCTATGCCTGGGCCCGCTGCCGTCCCGGGGTGGAGCTCGAGGCGGGGCGCACCCGGGCAGCTCTCCTCGATTTCGAAAGTGCCCTGGCCATCATTGACTCGGTGATGCCCCTCGCCAACAACCAGCGGATCGGCCGTCACGCCATGTACGGCACCTGTCTGTCACGGGCCGGGAGGACCGCGGAAGGGGAGACCGAACTGCTCCTTCAGCTGGAGCTGGCCCGGGGTGCATTCCCCTCCGGAGATCAGACCCTGCGCTTCGTGGTGGGTGAACTCACGGGGCATTTTATCCGCACCGGCAACTCTGAGCGCCAGACCTGGATCCGCGCCCTCGGCGACAGCCTCGGCGTCCCGCCCCCTTCCCCCTGACCTGTCCCGATGCGGATCGGGGTGATACGCCAGCCGCCTGGAATCCGATCTCCAAGTAACGGGGCTCCAGCCGTCGCCCGACCGTGCGCGCAGCGGCAGAGGCCCCCTTCCCTCCGAGTTC
>Ga0163152_10002576_pt1 | contig 25385 bp, 10 predicted proteins | sample OliLakLV19MP8IB2_FD_148635 | JGI IMG/M metagenome (GOLD analysis project Ga0163152, IMG submission 148635) | Freshwater microbial mat bacterial communities from Lake Vanda, McMurdo Dry Valleys, Antarctica - Oligotrophic Lake LV.19.MP8.IB-2 | ecosystem: Environmental > Aquatic > Freshwater >...
AAGGTAGACTGATCAATGCTGCCAAACTCCCTCTCGGCTTGCAGTTTATCCCCAGCTTGCTCAACCAGTCGGTCGAATCCATGGAATCTGAGCTCCGCCTCGAAGGTTTTTATGAATCCAAGGTCCGCTACGAACTCCTGCGCGACCCAACCCATCACCAGGTGAATATTCGCTTTTTCATCGATCCAGGCAACCGCGCGCGCTTCGGCACACCCGTAGTCCGCGGTGATATGCTCCTCACGGAAACTCAGGTAATCAAGGCCACTCACTGGCGTCGATTCATCTCTAGCATGGGCTGGCGCTATGTCAGCGATCAACGAGTCCAGAGCGGCATCCGTGGAATCCTGCAAGCCTACCGCAAACGCGAACACCTCATGGCAACCGTGCAGCTCGAGCGACTCGACTATCGAGCTGCGGAACGCGTCGCCATCCCTAGTCTCAAGCTTTCCGCCGGACCTCGTGTCGAAGTTCGGGCAATCGGAGTCAAGATCCGCGAGAAGACCCTTCGCACTTTGGTGCCTGTCTTCGAAGAGCAAAGTATTGACAGAGACCTGCTTATGGAAGGCAACCGCAAAGTAAGCGCCTATTTGCGTAGCAGAGGTTACTTTGACGCCAAGGTCACGTACGAAGTGGAACAGGATGACCAATCCGTCGATGAGATCGATCAAAAAAAGGATGCGTACGTAAACTACAACATCGAGCCGGGAAAGCGCTTTAAAGTCGCTGATCTCATCCTTCTAGGCAACCAATACTTCGATCAGGAAACGCTGATGGAACGCATCGCTGTCCGAGCCGCCACGTTGCTGCGCTACCGCCAGGGCCGCTACAGCGACGAGCTTCTTGCAGGCGACCGGTCTTCGATTGAAGAGCTTTACCGCTCAAACGGTTTCCTTGGAGTCAAGGTCACAAGTCAAGTGACCCGTCAGTACAAAGGGAGCGAAGACCTTGTCTCAATCTCAATCAATATTGAGGAAGGCCCGCAAACTCGAATCGAGGCTGTACGAATTGAAGGCGTAGAAGATTCTGACCGTGATGTCATCCAGGGCTATGTCAGCGCCACTGCCGGCCAACCCTATTCCATTCTCACCATCAACAGCGACCGCGATCGGGTGCTCGATCTCCTCTATCAGACCGGTTTCTCGGAAGCAGCCCTCGACATCAAAGTGGAGAAGGGCTCCACCGAGGATCAGGTCGAAGTCATCTACACTGTAAACGCCGGCATCCAGCACTTTGTTAGAGAAATCGTCATTGAGGGCCTGAATCAAACCGACCCGTCACTTGTAGCAAAACGGATCCGGCTCAAACCCGGCGATCCGCTCAGCAACACGGAAGTCTATGCCTCACAGCGCCGCCTCTATGATCTGGGCATCTTTGCGCGAGTTGACACGGCCCAACAAAATCCGGAAGGCCAGGAGATTTCTAAAACGCTTCTGTTCAATCTCGAAGAGGCCTCCCGCTGGGGTTTCAATGGCGGTCTCGGCGCGGAAATCGCCCGCATCGGGGGCGGTGTAACAAGCTTCGATTCTCCCGCAGGAGGTACAGGCTTCTCGCCCCGCATCAGCCTCGGAGCGAACCGCTCCAACTTCCTGGGCCTCGGCCACACAATCGGCGCACAAACCCGCTTGTCCTACATCCAGCGTCGCGTTCTTCTGAGCTATCTTGCGCCACAATTTCGCGATAGCGATCACGTCAGCCTTACCGCAACCGCACTCTACGATGACGCCCGCAATGTGCGGACATTCAACTCCAAACGCCTCGAAAGCAGCCTTCAGCTCGCCCAACGCCTCAGTCTCGCCAATTCTTTGCAGTACCGGTTCACCTACCGCCGCGTCACCATTGATGAGAACACCATCAAAGTGGACCCGGCACTCATCCCGCTGCTCGCCCAACCCGTCCGCGTAGGAAGCTTTTCCTCCACGTTCATTCAAGATCGCCGCGATGATCCCGTGGATGCGAAGCGAGGCCGCTACACGACCGCCGACTTTGGGGTCGCCACCAAGCTCTTCGCCTCCTCAACCAACTTCTTGCGCCTCCTGACCCGCAATTCCAGTTATTACAAGTTGGGCAAAGATTTGGTCTTTGCCCGCAGCATCAATTTTGGAATACTCACCCCGTTCCAAAGCGCCGGCCTCAATCCACAAACCGACATCCCGTTGCCCGAACGATTCTTCTCCGGCGGCGCCTATTCCCACCGTGGGTTTCCAGAAAACCAGGCTGGCCCACGCGACTTGAAAACCGGCTTCCCCCTGGGCGGCAAGGCGCTTCTGGTGAACAATCTTGAGCTGCGATTCCCGCTGCTTGGCGACAATCTGGGTGGAGTCTTCTTCCACGATGCGGGCAACGTCTACAGCGACCTCAAGCGCATCAAATTCAATTGGTCTCAGAAAGGCCTCACTGACTTTGACTATATGGTCCATTCGTTCGGGTTCGGCGTACGTTACCGTACACCCATTGGTCCAGTTCGCGTCGACCTCGCATTGACCCCCAATTCACCTCGCTTCAATGGCTTCGAAGGTAGCCGCGAAGACCTGCTGTTTGGCCGTGGCCGTGCTGCCCAACTCCGTGTAAGCCGCTTCCAATTCCATATCTCGCTGGGACAGGCCTTCTAATGCTCTACGCAATTCTCATCCTCGTTCTGTTCTCAGCAGAGATCCTCGACCGGCTCGCGCTCAGCGTCGGAGGAGAAATCATCACCGAACAGCAGGTCCTGCTCCACCTGCGCACGGCGGCTTTGCTGAATGGAGAACTCGCGAAAGAAACCCCTGTTGAGAAACGCCGTGCAGCCCAGAAACTGGTCGAGCTCACTCTCATTCGCATCGAGATGCAGAACAACAAATACCCGTTACCTTCCGAAGAGGAAATTCAAGCGGCGTTGGAATCTGTCAAGAAGCAGCGCTTTGCTGGCAATCAGAGCGCCTATATGGCTGCGCTCGCCAAAGAGAAACTCGCCGAGGCAGATCTCAAAGACTCTCTCCAGTGGCAACTCGCCATCCTCAGCTTTATCGATTTCAGGTTCCGCCCCGGCGTTCAGATCCCCGAAGAGGAAATCCGCGAGTACTTCCAATTCGATTACCCCAAGGAGTTCGGCGCAAAAGCCAAACGCTTCTACAACCAGGCCCGCCCGGAAATCCTGGAGCTACTCACTCAGCAACGCATCGACAATCTGCTCGACCGATGGCTGAATCAGACTGAAGCTTCGACAAAAATCCACTGGGTCGAATCTGTCTTCGCAGGAGGTGGAAAATGACCTTCAGGCTGCGCAGGCGCTATAAGTACATCGCCGCCTTGCTGATCGCACTGTTGGTTGCCTTCACAGGCGCAACCTGGTTCCTCCACTCCGGCTGGCTTGAGGATTACATCGTTCGGCGGGCCAAAGAGGAAGTCCAGAAGACCCTCGGCGCGACCTTGACGATGGGTAAACTCACTATCGACTTGTGGGGCACAAATGCCACGATCGATTCTGTCGAAATCCGGGGCAAAGAGCCAGCCTCGGCTCCGCCTCTATTCAGTGCAAAGCGAGTACAACTCGCCGCAAGCCTCTCCACTTTAAGCAATTCGCGCGTCGACCTGCGTGCCATTTCTCTGGTCGAGCCGAAGTTCAACATCATAACTTTTCCGGATGGCACTACAAACATCCCAGGCCCGAAGGCCAAGTCTTCCAACTCGAAGGTCCTCCAATCCGTAGTCAATTGGCGTTTGGGCCGGCTCGACATAGAAAAAGGAGAGTTCTCCTGGAATGAGCAGCGCACACCCTTCTCGGTGGCCGCGACCGACATTAAGGCGCGCCTCGACTATCTTCCTCCTTCACGGATTTACCAGGGTGTTCTGGACTCGTCCAACCTCGTTTACAAACATGCCAGTCTTCCGCCTGTGAATGGCAGCACTTCCGTTGAATTCGCAATCACATCGGATAAGATCCGCATCGACCGAGCCTCCTTCCGTTCAGGTACAACCACGGTGATCAATGCCCGTGGCTCGGTCAACAATCTTGACAGCTCGGAAGATCCCCTGCGTGTCGAACTGGACGTGGATGCGAACATCGCTGTCGCACAGGCCAAGCCTTTCATTGCGCTCCCGATCGAACCTTCAGGAGTCGTCAACTATGTTGGCAAACTTTTGTTCGAAGCCAGGCGTGGCCTCGAATTGCACGGGGACGCCAAAGCCCGCGACCTGTTCTATCGGGACGCAACTACCCGCCTCGGCCCCCTACGAGCTTCGACAAAAGTTGACTTGCTCCCATCACGATTTACCCTTAGCAAACTCGAGGCAGAAGGCTTTGGAGGCGCCCTCAGTGGCAATTTCCTGTGGGACCTTCAGGAAGGCTGGCGCTTCGACGGTGATGTCAAGAACGTCAGCATGGCCATGGTTCTCAATCAGCTCAATGTCAAAAATGTTCCCTGGAGCGGCAAGATCCACGGTCCGGTGGTAGCACAAGGCGGCAAGAAACCTCTGATCGTCACCGCTGACCTTGAAATCGACGCTGTTGCCGGTCCGAGCCCCCTCAACGGCCTGATCGCACTCACTTATGAGGACCAGGGCAACCGGCTACTTGCCCGCAATAGCTTCCTTACACTGCCAAATTCTCGAATCAACTTTGCGGGTGACCTGGCAAAAGGGATTGCCTTTGAACTGCGCTCTACTGCTTTGCGCGAATTGCTTCCTATTCTGCAAATCGCTGGCGTAGCGGAAAACTCGCTACCAATCAGCCTCCAGCGAGGAAGTGCAACTGTCACCGGCCTGATTTCAGGTTCCATCAAGAATCCTCGTTTTCACGGCACAGTCGAAGCTGAAAACTTGATCGCTCAAGGAAGGGACTTGGATTACATCCGCGCCTTGGTCGACTACAGTGATCAGTTATTGACCCTGGATCGAGTCGAAGCCCGCGCACTGGGCGTCGAACTGCAAGGCAATCTCAACGCAGTATTGGAAGATGGCCGCCTGCAGCCGGACAGCATCCTGACGGGCAAGTGGGAGGCACTCGTCTTAGACATGGCCCGACTGCCCCTTCCGGAACCGCTCAAAGGCCCTCTCAACGCAAATGTTACACTTCGCGGCACTTGGGCTGAGCCTGCGGCCAGCGGCACTTTGCGTTCCTCAGACCTGGATGTGCGTGGTACCCATCTGCAGCAAGTCGGCGCCACTTTCACGGCTAGCAGACGCGAAGTGCAGGTTGCGGCTTGGGAGGCACGGCTTAACAATCAGCCTCTTCACGGGAGGTTCAACCTCAAGGCCGGCGGCAACGATTGGAAAATTGGAAGTGGGAACGGAATGTTAAAAGCAGATGCTCTTCCTCTCAATTCCATCCCTCAATACCGGCAAGAGGGCATAGACATGAACGCTGCTCTCACCACCGACGCACAACTCAATTTCTCCTGGTCTCCAGAGGGTGTTTCGCTATCCAGGATCGATGGCAAACTGACGTTGGCCAACATCACCCGCTACGGACGGCCCATTGGCCAACTGGAATTCACCTCCCGCACCACTGGCCAGCGCGCCTCACTCACTGCCACCGGGTCCATCGGTCAACTCCCAGTGAAGGGCGACGCGACCATCCAACTCGGAAACCGCCTCGAAAGCGAACTGCGCCTTCAACTTCCAAAGCTTGATTTCCCAACCATTGCCCAACTCTTCAGCCGGGAGATCCTTCCCACGCCTTTGCCATATGAGGGTAGCGCCGAGGCCAGCTTCTATTTCAAGGGCCCTTTACTCGATCCGCAGGGATGGAACGGCCGCCTGACGATTCCCCAGCTTCAGCTCGCTCCCAATAAAGACTATGTCCGCGAATCCATGCCAACCGTCGCCGACTTTGTCTTGAAAAATGAGGGACCAATCGTCGTTGAGTTCCGGCGCGGCCAGATTCAAATGCGTGACGTGCGCCTCGTTGCCAAGGACACCAACCTCAACGTATCCCTTCTCTACCTCACAAATTCGAAATCCCTTGACGGTCAGGCCAAAGGCACCATCAATCTCGCCGTGCTCTCCACTCTCAAACCAGACCTGCTTGCAACCGGAGCAGCCTCCCTCGACGCCAGTATTCAAGGCAACACCGATGATCCACAGCTCAACGGTCGGCTTTCATTCCAGAACGCCTCGTTCTATCTGCGCGACGTGATTACAGGCCTCGATAAAGTGAACGGAGCTTTGTTGTTCGACAAAAACCGTGCCACCATCGAATCGCTTAAAGCCCAGACCGGCGGCGGCGAGCTTCAACTTACCGGCTTCGTCGGCTTCGGAAGACTCATTAGTTATCGGCTCCAGGCCCAGGCAAAGCAAGTGCGCCTCCGCTACCCCGAAGGGGTTTCTACCACCGCCAATGCCACTCTGGCATTGACAGGCACGACAGCCCAAAGCATCCTCACTGGAGCCGTCTCAATCCTTCGAAGTAGCATTGGCCAGATCGACACCGCACAACTGCTTGCTGGCAGCCAGAGTATTACCGACAACGGAACTCCAATCTCCAACGAATTTCTGCGCAACTTGCAATTCGACCTGAGGATCGATGCCGCTCAAAATGTAGAGTTCTCGACAGCTTTGACGAAAGACGTCAAAGGCGAGGTCAATCTTCGCCTTCGTGGTTCCCCTCAGCGTCCCATCGTCCTCGGTCGAATTGCCATCACTCAAGGCGTCGTTGACTTCTTCGGTGCCCGCTACGAGATCAACCGTGGCGAGTTGAATTTTACAAACCCACTCCGCATCGAACCAGTCGTTGGTCTCGATCTCGAAACCAAGGTCAGAGGCGTTGCCATATCAATCAATTTCAACGGTCCCGCCAGCAAATTGAATATGTCCTATCGCAGTGACCCGCCGCTTCAGTCGAGCGAGATCCTCGCCCTGCTGACAGTGGGGCGAAACCCCAGCGCAGGCAGCTCCGTCGCTCAGCAGGGTCCCATTGGCCAGACTCAAGGGCTTTTTGGCAATGACTCAAGCGTAATTCTGGGAGCAGCCGTTACTGCGGGCATAAATGGACGCCTTCAACGATTCTTCGGAATCTCAAGAGTCCGCCTCGATCCACAGCTAACCGGAATCGATAATGTCCCCCAAGCCCGGCTCACGCTCGAACAGCAGGTCAGCCGCGACGTTACCCTCACCTACATCACCAACCTCAACCGCACCCAGCAACAGATCGTCCGCATCGACTGGGATATCTCCAAAACATGGAGCGTAGTCGCAGTCCGCGATGAAAACGGGATCTTTGGTGTGGATTGGTTCTTCCGCAAACGCTTTAAGTAGTATCATCACCTCGACGTGCGCTTCCTTCCAATTTTTGTGTTCTCAAGTTGGCTGCTCCTGATCCGCGCTTCCACGCACCTCGTATTCATCGATGTAACTTCTGCCACCGGCATTCAGTTCACTTTCGAGCCTGCTAAGACCTCTGCCAAATATCTGATCGAAGCCATGGGTGGCGGAGTCGCAATCTTTGATGCCGATGGCGACGGACGAATGGATCTATTCTTCACCAATGGCGCTGCCTTACGACCGGGAATGACTGCAGCCGACTATGCAATCAAGACGGATCCCCGCTACTGGAACCGGCTCTACCTCCAGCAGCCCAATGGCGCATTCAAAGACACCACGGAAGGCTCCGGGCTTTCTGGAATGAGCTACAGCCAGGGCGCCGCTGTAGGCGATTGCGACAATGATGGCCGCCCTGACCTATTTGTCACCGGACTGGGCGTAAATACACTCTTCCGAAACCTTGGCGACGGACACTTTAGGTCTTCTTCACTCGGCTCTGGGTGGTCCACTAGCGCAGGGTTCATCGACTTCGATCGGGATGGCCTGCTCGATCTTTTCGTAGCTCGCTATCTCAATTGGGATTTCGGCAAGAACAAGCCCTGTGGAGGCAATGGCCCACTACAGGCCTATTGCCACCCCAATGAATTCGCTCCCACAACGCACCTCCTCTTTCGCAATACAGGAGGCTGCAAATTCGAGGACATCAGCGAAGATTCAGGCCTCAACAAATCGCCGGGCAAAGGTCTCGGGGTTGCTTTCGCCGACATCGATCACGATGGCTGGCCGGATATTGCAGTTGCCAATGACTCATACCCACAACAACTGTTTCGAAACCGCCATGACGGTACTTTTGAAGAAACCGCGCTTGCCTCTGGCTTGGCTTACGACGAGGACGGCAAGGTCTTTGCGGGCATGGGAATTGATCTTGCCGACTACGACAATGATTCCTGGCCCGACGCCTTCATCAACGCTCTGGCAAATCAGGGCTATTCTCTATTCCGCAATCGAAATAGCCTCTTCGAACACCGTTCCGCCTCAAGCGGCATCAATGCGATATCGAGAATGCACTCGGGTTGGGGAACCAAATTCATCGACTTTGACAACGATGGTTGGAAAGATCTCTTCGTGTCTCAAAGCCATGTCATGGACAACATCGAACTCACTCAACCAGGCACGAACTACAAGGAACTCCCGCTGTTGATGCGCAATGTGGCTGGCAAGTTCATGGATGTGTCGGCGAAGTCCGGTTTAGGTGCAGCTATGGCCGCCAGAGGGGCGGCGTTCGGCGACCTCAACAATGACGGCGCAATTGACATCGTAGTCTCCGCGCTGAGCTCGCCAGCCCGCGTCTACCGCAATACATCCACCCACAACTGGCTCATGATCCAAACCCTTGGCACAAAAAGCAATCGCGACGGAATTGGAGCGTCCGTCCGCATTACGCCCGCCTCAGGCCCGGATCAATTTGGCTTCGTTTCCACCGCCGGCAGCTACCTTTCATCACACGACAAGAGATTGCATTTCGGACTAGGAACAAATCGTCAGGTCAAACTAATCGAGATCAAATGGCCGAGCGGCATCGTCCAGACCTGGACAAATGTCCCGGCGAATCAGCTATTCCTCGCCACCGAGGCGGCAAAGTGAAACCACTCTTCTTCATCGCCCTGACGGCAGCTGCTGCCTCGGGCCCCTTCTTCGTCGACGAAGCAATGCAGGCCGGATTGACCGACATTTTCTATTGCGGCAACGACACGCGCAAGAACTACATCATTGAGACCCTCGGCTCAGGCGCCGCCTTCATTGATTTCGACAACGACGGACTGCTCGACATCTTTGCAGTCACTGCATCGAAGCTTGAAGGCTTCCCCAACATCAAGGAACCCACCAACCACCTCTACCGCAACAAGGGCAATCGAACCTTTGAAGACGTCACTCAAAAGGCCGGACTGGCGCGCACAGGTTGGGGTCAGGGCGTCTGCGCGGGTGACTTCGACAACGACGGCTTCACCGATCTCTATGTCACCTACTGGGGCAACGACATCCTCTATCGCAATCGCGGCAATGGAACCTTTGAAGACATCACCCCGAACCTGGGCCCAAAACGCTGGGGCGCCGGCTGCACCTTCGTCGACTACGACCGCGATGGCAAGCTCGACCTCTTTGTCGCCAATTACATCGACTTCGATCTTGAAAATACCCCGCGGCCTGATAGCCCCAAGGCCTGCGAGTGGAAGTCCGAAAAGGTGATGTGCGGCCCGCAGGGCCTGACTCCCGGCCTTAATCGGCTTTGGCGAAACGAATCCACTCCAGGCAAGGTCCAGTTCCGCGACGTCTCACAATCGGCTGGCATTGAGAAGCCAGGCCGTCGATTCGGTCTCTCAGTCACCGCCATGGATTATAATCGCGACGGTTGGCCGGACATCTACGTCGCTGCCGATTCTCAAGCCAGTTTGCTCTATCGCAATAACAAAAAAGGCGCCTTCGATGAAGTCGCTCTCGAAGCAGGCGTCGCCGTGAGCGAGGATGGCCGCGAACAGGCTGGCATGGGAACAGCAGTCGCGGATTACGATGGTGACGGTTGGCCAGACCTCGTCAAAACAAACTTCATCGATGACCTTCCAAACCTCTATCGGAACAACAGTGACGGCAGCTTTGCCGAAGACACTTCTCGAGCCGGACTCGGTAAGTCTTCCCAATTTCTGGGCTGGGGCGCTGCCTTTCTGGACTACGACAACGACACCTGGCCCGACATCTTCATGGTCAACGGCCATGTCTATCCGGGCCTCAAGTCCGGCGAATATCATCAGCGCCGGATCCTCTACCGAAACCTCGGCAATGCGAAATTCGAAGACATCTCCAGCACCGCCGGACCGGCCGTGATGGCAAAATCCTCAGCCAGGGGCCTCGCTGTTGGTGACTATGACAATGACGGCAGGCTCGACCTGCTGATCACCAACATGAACGACCGCTTGAGCCTGCTGCACAATACTGCCGTTGCGGGAAACTCGCTCATGATCAGATTGATTGGCCAAAGGACAAATCGAAGCGCCATCGGATCAACCGTCGTCGTCAAGCTCGCCAACCGAACCCTGACCGGCGAAGTCCGCTCCGGCTCTACTTTCCTTTCTCAAAGCGACCTGCGCATACACTTTGGCCTCGGCTCAAACACGCAGGCCGACTCAATCGAAGTCCAGTGGCTCGGAGGCAGGCTTGAGAAATTCGGACCAATCAAATCAGGCCAACTCGTTACCATTACAGAAGGAAAAGGCATTACAGTTCAATCGCCCTACTCAAAATGAAGTCCGGTATTTCCAGTCTCCTGCTGCTCGTGCCTCTCCTCGCGCAAGACCCCAAAGCAGCCTTCGACCGCGGCGACTACAGGACAGCAATCGAGCTTTTTGAACGCGCCAACCAAGCTAGGCCGGACTGCGCAAACCTTTTCTATGTTGGTCTCGCCAAATACCGCCTCAACCGGACAGCCGAAGCCCTGATCTCTTTCCGCGCAGCCATCCAGTGCAATCCCAAAATGGCTGCCGCCCACTTGGCGCTCGGCGAAGCAAACGAAGCCAAAGGCAATAATAGTGAAGCCCTTGCGGCATACCTCGATGCTCTGAAAAACGAACCCAGTCACCCGATGGCCCTTCGCGGAGCTTCAAATCTATACCTCAAAGCCGGTCTTCACGACAAAGCCCTCCCCCTACTCGAAACCTTGGTCAAAGCTGCTCCTAAACTAGCCGGCGTTCATGCCGATCTCGGTGCAGTCTATGCCGCCAGCGGCAACCGTGTAGCCTCAGAAGCTGCATTCCGCAAAGCCTTGCAACTCGAACCCAATTACTTCCCCGCCCTAAGCGGACTCGGCAACCTGCTCGCCCGCGCCGGGGACAACGAGGTAGCGATGCCGCTGCTTCGCAAGGCTGTGCAATCGAACCCAAACGCCTACGAGGGCCACTTCCTTCTCGGCTCCGCCCTCAATCGCCTGAGCGAGTTCACCGAAGCCAGAGCGGAGATCGAAAAGGCAATACAGCTCGGCGGAGCAAACGAGCCACAGGTTTTCTATCAGCTTGCGCGCGCCTGCGGTGGCCTCGGTGATGCCGCCCAGCGCAAACTCGCCCTGGCCAAATTTTCTGAGCTCACCAGAAAGGAAAAGGACAGTGCCGAGTTGAAACGGCAATCTGTCCGTTGGATCGATGAAGCCCGCACCCTGCTCCAGAATAACGACCTCGAGAACGCCGCCAAGCGGCTGGAACTGGCCCGCGAAGCAACCCCCGGTGATGCCACGCTACTCTTCCGCCTCGCCAGTCTGAACTTCGACTTGCTCCGCTTCGACCCAGCGCGCGAATACGTCCAGGCTGCCATCAGCATCAGCCCCGCCACTTGGCTCTACCACTACCTGCTCGGACTGATCGAGAAGAGCTCCAACCACCTCAACGAAGCTAAGGCGAGCCTCGAACTTGCAGTCAAACTCAACGATAAAGAGGGTGGCGTATTCAACGCCTTGGGCGAAGTCGTACTTGAGCAGGGCGACAGGAAATCAGCGATTGCTTACTTCGAAAAAGCCACAAGACTCTCACCAACGGACCCGCGTTTCCGCGAAAACCTCGCTTTCGCCAAACGCTAGGCGATCACTTCCTGGATGGGTCCATTGCCATCTTCGACCAGCTTGAAGTTCCGCCCCAATGCCCGGAATTGCATCTTCTTGTGATCCAGCCCCAATTGCTGAAGGATCGTTGCATGTAGGTCGCTGTAGTAGTGCGGCTTCTCGACAGCCTTGTACCCGAACTCATCCGTCGCCCCATGCACTGTGCCGCCTTTGATCCCGCCACCGGCCAGCCACGAACTAAAGCCTTTGGGATTGTGGTCGCGCCCTGTAGTGTTTTGTGACCAGGGGCTTCGCCCAAACTCGCTCGTAAACACAACCAGCGTGCGCTGCAACATTCCACGCTGCTTCAGGTCAGCAATCAGCCCGGCAATCGGCTTATCCACCGCAGCGCAAAGCGGCGCGTGCGTCTTCATGTCCCCGTGCGCATCCCAACTGCCATTGCCGCCGCCGGCATGGCAAATCTGCACAAATCGAACGCCATTCTCCACCAGTCGCCGAGCCATCAACAACTGCTTGCCAAACTCATCTGTCGGCTTCTCGCCCACACCGTAAAGATCGAGCACATGCTTCGGCTCGCTCGCCAGATCCACAATCTGCGGCGCGCTCAATTGCATTCTTGCCGCCAGCTCATACGATTCCACGCGTGCAGCAATGTCAGTATTCAATTCGTGGCGTTCGCGGAACTCACGATTCAACTGGGTCAGCACCTGCATCTGCTTCTCGCGCTCTGCTGCATTGCTGCTCTTCGGAGGGTGCAGATTCGGGATCGGCGTCGGACCCGCCTGAAAAGGCGTCGCGGCATAAGTGGCGCCTAAATATCCACCTGTCAATTGAACCGGAGACGAAGGCCTGCCTACATTCACATAGGTAGGCAAATTCTTGTTGCCCGACCCCAAAGCATAAGTCGCCCAACTCCCAAAGGATGGATTGTCAAAAGCTCGACCCCGGTGCCCCGTCTGCGTTTCTATCACTGCCGGAAAATGATTGCCTTCGTGACACCACATCGACCGGACAACGGCGATGTCATCAATCACTCCGCCGACATTCGGAAACCAGTCCGAAACCGGAATCCCCGATTGCCCGTAATTCTTGAACGTCCGCAGGCACGGGATCACCGGCCGCTTCATCTCCGCAACGTTGTCGCCAAATCCAATAGCATCGATCAACTGGCCTGCGTACTTGTTGCCCTTCGGGTCAAAAGTGTCGATGTGGCTCACGCCGCCGCACATGAACAGAAAGATGACCGCATCAGCCTTCTTGCCGGTTGGCAATTTGGCGTCGAGCTTTCCATCATCAGCCCAGAGCGCCCCGACCGCACCGCCAAGCAAAGCGCCAATCGATTGCCGGAAGATGTGCCGCCGTGACAGGAGTCCGCAAGGGTAAGGATTGAAATCATCCATGGGCTTATTGAAGGTAAATGAACTCGTCCAGATTAAAAATCAGCCAGGCCATCTGCTTCAAGCGAGTAGCATCGGTCCCAACATAACTCAATGCCTGATCTTTCTCGGAAGGCGATGGCGGGCGGCTCAACGCGATTCTGTATCCAAGATCTACTGCGGCGTTCAGGTCTCCTTTGGCCTCGACATTCAAACGCTCGGCAAACATGGCGCTCGCCTTCTCGATCTCAGCGCTGTTCATCAGGAACAAGCCCTGAGGCGCCGTCACCGTCTGTGTACGAATCGGGCAAGGCGCCCTTCCATCATCGACGTCAAACGACTGCAGGAAATTCGGCACAACTTCGCGGCTGGTCGAGAACCCTCGAACGATATAAGCCCCGCGACGATTCATCTTGTCCATCGACACCTCGGGCGCACCACGTCCGCGCGGAGCCCGCGCCTCGATGTCAAACGATGCGCCACCCAACTTCGTATCCAGATTCCCGGCCGAGGTCAGAATGGAATCCCAAATCGACTCCGCATCCAGCCTCTGCAATTTGAAACTCCACAAATGCTTGTTCGCGGGGTCTGCCACGAGATTCTTGCTCACCAGCACCTTGTCTCCAGCACTGGCCAGCCGGTATGCCTGCGAGGTCATCATCAACTTGTGCATCTGCTTCATGCTGTAATTCCTGGCAATGAGCTCAGACGCCAGCCAGTCGAGCAGCGCCGGATTAGCCGGCCTTCCACCCAAGATTCCGTAGTCGCTGGGCGAACGATGCAACCCTTCGCCAAAATGCCACTGCCACAGACGATTCACCGCCACGCGGGCAAATAGCGGATTTTCCTTTGCCGTCAGCCAGTCCGAAAATGCTTCGACACGCCCTTCACGCACGTCCACTTCACCGCTATAAAACGGCCAGCCCGGCTCCACAGGATTATTCTTCTCAGGCCGCTCCGGATCGCCGCTCGTCAATACAAAACTCTTCTCGCGCTCCAGGCCGCCATCCACTTCGACGGTCCAAAACGCAGGCAAATCCTTCACCATGTTCCGCCGCGTCGCCGCATTCAACTGGTTCAACTTTTGACGCAACTCGCGGTAGGTCTTCTTCTCGCCCTCAGGCAAGACTTCCTCGATCTTGTCTGTATCGATCCGCAGTACAGGGAAGTAGTCATCCGCAATCTTCTGCTCAGCCGGCGTACGCTGCTTCTCTGCCTTGTTGATGATCAACTGCACGTCCATGGGTAGCATCAGCACACGGTCCGCGTACAACTTCTTACGGTACGGCTCAATCAAATCATTGATCGGCTGCTCAAGCGGCCCACGCAATTTCTCAAAATCCTCAAGCTGCTTTCCGTAAACCACCAGTTCAGCCGGGGTCGCCAACGTCTGCTTCTTGATCACAAGCGGATCGAACAAGGCCTTCATCGCATAGAAGTCTTTCTGACGAATCGGGTCGAACATATGGTCGTGGCACTTCGCGCATCCAACCGTCATCCCCATGAAGGCAGTCGAAACCGTTTCGACCGCCGAGATCTGCAATTCACCCAAATCCTTGCTATCCCGGTTCACCGCCCCCCGCGCCAGAAATCCCAACGCAAACAAATCGTCGGGCCGCCGCTCCAGTGGAGTGCGACGCCCCACCGCCTGCATCGTCGTTCGTTCCGTCGTCCGATAGCCCGTCAACTGCGCTCTAACAAACTGGTCAAATGGAACATCCGAATTAACCGCGTTAATCACCCAGTCGCGCCAATAATGAATCCCTGGAGCCGCATACATCCGCTCCTCTGCGTCCGCATAACGCAATACATCCAGCCAATGCCGTCCATACCGCACACCATACTGCTCACTCGCCAGCAACCGGTCGATCAACTTCTCGTAGGCATCGGGTGAGGTGTCTTTGAGATATGCTTCCTGCTCGGCAATCGTCGGAGGAATCCCAATCAAATCGATATGGGCGCGTCGCAACAAAGTCCGCTGATCTGCCATCCCAACAGGCTGGACACCACGCGCTGCATAGTTGGCCTGCACAAAGGCGTCGATTGGGTTCGCAGCCGCGACGCTAGGAACAGCAGGCCTAACCAGTGGCTGTAAGGACCACAACTTGGGACGCTTCGCCATCGAAGGCACGACAGGCATCTTCTGCGCCGGATGTGCGGCATCTTTGGGCGCGCTCGCCTTCGCCGCTACGGGCTTCTTCTTTGCCAGCGGCACCTTCACCGGAGCCGCTGCAAATGCCAACATCGCACCAATTGCCAACGGCACAACTGCTATCGCCAAGCTACGATGTCGAAAGTTCAAGAATTCAACTCCTACATACATGATGGCCGATTCAAGCCAAAAGATTACAGGCTCCTAATCAATTACTGAGGCCGCAACCATCTCAAGCACACGACGCACGCCATCGTCCGTCCCGATCGGGCCATCGCTAAACTGGCTCCGTGCAGCCGGCTTCCAGCCATCCCTCGAACCGTCGTATGGATAATCCTGCTTCAGCCCGGTACGCGCTGGATTGTACTGCCCATCGTCCCCGGCCATCTTGTAAATCACCAAATCGAGCGACGGAACCACAATCACGCCAAAACCGCCACCGCCAGACTTGAAAAACGCATCCTTCGGCGCACCTGCGACATGCCCATCGGCATTGAGCTCAAACATCAAACTCATCGGCGCATGCGCATTCCACTTCGTCGGCTTGGAGCAAAGCTCAATGTAGTCCGCTGGAATCACCTGCTGCTTCTCCCAGCGACCCTTCTTCAAAATTGCATATAGGAAGCGCAAATGATCCGTGGACCGCAAAGCAATATCAGCGCCGCCCGGCGTATGCGGCAATGTGTTCTCACCCCTGCGCATCGCCCAGGCCCAAGCGCCCCATCCAAGCGGCTTCGCCAGTTTCTGATCGATGTAATCATGCATCTCCATCCCGACCAGCTTCCGTAAAACCATCGAAGCCACATGCGGCGATGCCGATGCGTAGGAATACCCGGCTCCCGGCTTGGTCCACAACGGCGTACCAAGCGCTGCCAGATCCTGGCCCAGCGGAGTCGCAGGCCTCGGCACCGGTGTCAGCTTCACTGCCGGCACTCCGTTCACAAAACCAGGATTGCTTCCCTCGCCGTGCAACCCCGCCGACATGGACAACAATTGCCCAAGCGTAATCTCCGCCTTGGCAGCATCATCCAGTGGAAACGCTTCCGGCAGATACTTCGGATCAAACACCCGCGTGTCCAATCCTTCCGGAATCAGCGCCTTCTTATCAGCAAGCATGATCCCCGACGCGATGCTCGTATAAGCCTTGCCAACCGAGGCAGTCGCAGGATTCGCCTCACGGTGCCCGCGCCCGTAATACCGCTCATAGACCAGCCAGCCATGCCGCACCACAAGCAGCCCGCCGTGCTGGCTACTCCGCGAAGCATACTCAAAGGCCTGGTCCAACTTCTTCAGATCCATGCCGGCCGTCTTGCGAACGGCCGCAGCATCCTTCAGCGTTCTCCAGCCCCCTGCCGCATCCGGTTTGGGGAAGTATTCTTCTCCAATCGCAGCAAGGCTGCAAATCAGGACGAAACCAATGAAACGAGTCACCTTAGAAACTCACACGCACGCTGAACTGCAAGTTGCGCGGCAAATTCGACTGCGGGTTCGAAAAGGTGCCGAAGTTCGAGTTCGTAATCGTCGTGTTCAAACCGCCCAGCAAATGCCGGTTCGCAACGTTGAACGCCGATGCGCGAAATTCAATGACATTCTTCTCGCTCTTGCCAAACAGGATGTTTTTGCTGGCCGCGACGTCCTCGCTCAACTGATTCGGCTGATAAAGATGCGGAATCACTGCCGGCACATCGCCATATGTGAAATTTGCCGGTTGTACAAACGCAGCGCGATTCAAATACGCGCTGGTCGGATCGTTGCGATGGTAGTTCGCGTTCAGCAATGGCTGGCCCGCTACATAGCCGCACCGGGCAGCACCCGCGCCAGCCAGTGTTTGTGCGCAACCGCCGACGCTGATCGGCGCGCCACTCTGATAACGGTGAACCGCCGAAACATTCCAATTGCCAAAAATTCCGTTCACCGCTGGATGCAGATTCGACCCGAACGCCTTGCCTTTGCCGAACGGCAGATCGTACACATAGCCAAGCGTGAACACATGCGGCCGGTTCGCGCCACTGATTACCTTCTCAGTCAACTGGTTGTAAACATTCTGCCCGTTCTGGCTGATCAGAGTCTTCGAGAACGTATAGGAAGTCATCAACCAAAGACCGCTCGAATAGCGCTTCTGGAAACTCGTCTCAAGCCCGTTATACGTGCTGTGCCCGCTCTGCGAAGCCACCGAACCAAATCCCGAATATTGAGGGAACGGTCGAAGCGCCTGCTGCAACTGCAAGTTCGTCGGATACCCTGCATAGGGCAGCTTGAATCCGGAAGCAATCACAATCGGATTGTTCAGCGCCGTACTCAACGGAGTCGTCAACAGATTGCCATAGGTGGCAAAATGCCTCGGGTCCAGTTGATTGAAATCCAGACCGCTCTGGTAAATCTTGATCCCATAATTCGCGTGGAAGCTCGTCCGCCAAACCGTCGAGGGCGTAAAGCTATGCTCCACCGTGAAGTTGTAGTCGCCATAATAACCAGGCTTGCCTGACTCGCCCAGCTTATAGGTCACACTGCCATTCACACCCAAACCCGGATTTTTCTGAGGCGGCCGCTGTCCATCCACGAAAGCCTTGAAGTCATTCAAGCCATTCTTCTGCGTGAACGCAATCCCGTTCGACAGGTTGTTCGCAATCGAACCGAACCCACCGCCAAAACCTTGTATGCCACTATCCGCGTTGTTGTCCTCGCGAATGATGTCGTACATGATCGCGCCACCGCCACGAATCACCGTCTTCGAGCTCAACTGATAAGCAAAGCCCAACCTCGGCGCAAACGCATTCTTCCGACTCTGAATCAAAACCGGATTACTCTCAGAGGCAAACTCCAAAGCCCCCAGAATATTGCCAGCCGAGGGGTTCGGAATCGTCGGATTGAAATTGCTGTTCTGCAAATCCGTCTCGCGGCGCGGAACGCTATAGTCATAGCGCAATCCCAGATTGAGCGTGAGCTTGTTGCTCAACTTGAAATCATCCTGCACGTACCCGGCGTAATACTTGTACCGGAAATCGATGTCCGCCCCAAAGTTGAACGAACCGCCGCTCGGCAAGCCCAACAGGAAAGACGCAAACGCAATTCCGTTCTGTCCGGTAACGCTCGGGTTACCAGTACCAGCCGTGCTATAGCTCACCGAACCCGCGCAATTGTTGCAGTCGATTCGACGGTAGCTCACATCCATGTAGCTGAACCCGAACTTCACCGTGTGCTTGCCTTTCACCCAAGACAAGTGATCGCTCATATTAATCGTGCGTCCGGGGGACTTCGTATTCACTTGGCCGCCGAAATTTCCAAACTCCGTGTTGTACTTCGTATAATTCGGAGCCTTCTCACCGCCAGATCCAATCACGCCAGGCAGAATCGTCGCCGCACGGTAAGATTCCGGCAACCCAAGGTTCGGCCCCTCGCCCAGCTTGCGCTGATTGATCGCAAACGTGAAATGGTTCAGGATATTGGGCTTGATGGTGTAATCCCCATTGAAGCGCCAGTAACGAACGTGCCCAAACTCCTGGAAGGCTTCCGCCAGCGGCCCGGGAATCGGTCCAACCAGCGGGTAGCTGTCAAAGTACTGCCGGCTGAACATCCCGTTCACCTTGAATTTGTCTGAAAAATTGTGGTCGCCTTTGATCGAATAAACGCCCTGCCATGCACCCGGCGTACGCGCACCATTGTTCCGGGCACGAGTATTATTGAACACTGTGTTTGGGTCATCTGGCGCCGGAAGCTGCGCAAAAATCGCCTTCGCTACCGGGCTGATGCGATCCGGGCAAATCACATTCAACACACCGTTGCACTGCATCCTGGACCGCGCGGAAGCGTTTGCAATTACGGTGCCCGATGCGTCGAGCGGATCATAAAGCGGCACCATCTGCCCCGCCGCATTCGTATAGCGTCGAAAGTCGCCATTGCGGAAATCCTGGATCGGCATCGAGATCAAACTTGTGCTCGAGTAATTATTCGCACGCGAGCGCTCACCGGCAAAGAAGAAAAATGTCTTGTTGCGCCCGTCATAAACCTTCGGGATAAACACCGGCCCACCAATGTTCGTCGCCTCAACGTGCTGCCTTTGTACGGACTCACCGCGAGCCCCCCAGAAGAACCCCTTGGCGTTCAACTTCTCATGCCGCAACTGCGCCATAAAAGACCCATGCAGCGCATTTGTGCCGGACTTCGTCGTGTAATTCAACACGCCATTCGAAGCCCGCCCAAACTCAGCCGAATAAGCCGAAGTCTGCACCTTAAACTCTTCCACCGCCTCGGCGCTCACCACGCGCATCTGTGGGTCATTGCGGCGTTCGCTCATCGACTCGCCACCGTCCACCAACAAGCTCGCTCCATTGGCCTGCCCGCCTGCAATACGAGGCGCGCCACCCGTCGTATCCGGGTCGCTCTGCTGATTCATCACCACCCCTGGAGCCAGCGAAGTAAACGCCAGATTGCTGCGCAGCCCGCCATTGATAAACAGCGGCAACTGCTGAATCGCTTTGTTATCGACCACCGTCCCCAAATCGCTCCGGTCGGTTTGCAGCAGCGGCGTAGTCGACTCCACCTGAATCGTCTCCTGCACCGCGCCAATCTGCATGTGGATATCCAGCCGCGCAGTCGTATTCACCTGCACCTGAACATTGTTCGCTTCAGCCTTGCGGAAACCATCCTTCTCAACAAGCACATTGTAGCGGCCCGCAGTCAGCGAGAGGAAGGTATAGCTCCCCTCGACATTTGTCTCAACCGTCCGTTTTTGCCCGTTAGCCGGGTTCGTCAAGGTTACCTTTGCCGTAGGCACAACCGCCCCGGAGGTATCGGTGATAATGCCGGTAATTGTCCCCCGATCTTGCGCGCTTAAAAGCCCGCCCAACGTCAAAAACATCAACAGAGTGCGTTTGCAAAAGTTCATTTCCAACTCCAGGAAAAAAGCAATTGCCTAGCACTTTATAGTATTTTTCTACTACTCGCCAGCAAATCCTAAAGAAAGTCCAACTTTGCTCTGATCGTGCATTTTTATAATTACTTGACTAGCGAACCATGAAACTAGAATGCCTGCCCAATGCTGAAAAACGGCCTGCCAAAAGCCTCGCCGGGCTTCCTGTCCAGCTTGATTCCATAATCTAATCGCAGCAGAAAGTAAGGCGTGCGGATTCGAATGCCGAATCCCGCCGCCTTGCGCACTTGCCAGGGCCGGAAGTCGCCGATGCGGTCATAAACGTTTCCAACATCGACAAATCCCACTCCGTCGAAAATGCCTTTCACAGGAAAGCGCATTTCGGTATTCAGGATGAACAACGAATCTCCGCCAGTGGGAGAGATCCCGTCAAAGAGCCTCGGCCCAACCCCGTCCTGAGCAAACCCGCGGATCGTCGTTCCGCCACCGGCAAAAAACCTTTCTCCCAAACTCACTCGATTGCTTTCGCTTCGCCCAGGGATTAAATCCTGACCGTTCAATCCCCCCGCTAAACCAACGCGGACACCCGTAGCAAGAACCAGCCTGCTCTTCCTCACACCCTTTTGCATCGGCAGCAATTCAGGCTTGTCGAAAGCAAAGTAACGGAAATACTGCCCGAAGTATTTCGCAAAATTCAACTCGCTACCGGAATACGTCGGGGCATACTCGACCGCATGTGAAGTAAGCGATCCGCGTGTCGCATCGAGCAGATCATCGCGCGTATCGCGAGAAAGTGCTGCGGTAAACGGAGCCACCAGCAACGTCGCGTCAAAGATCGGATCTGGCCCGCGGTCATAAGTCCGCGTCTTCTCCCAGCGATACCCATAATTCAAAATCCACGCCTTACCGAAACGCGATTCCTGCAACACAGAGAAGCCAACTCGATCTGTATTGAAACCCTCTCGTACCTCACGGCGCAAGAACGAGGAGCCCGTCGTCCTCAGCGGAAATCGCTTCAACAACGGCTGCGTAAAAAAAACGCGCGCCTCTTGCAAATCGGCGTCATACCTCATCCTCAAGCCAACTGTGCGGGCTGACCCCAGCGAGTTCCGATTCGAAAAATCCGCAATCCCGCCAGGCCCTCGATCCGTATCGAAGTATCCGCCGTAATTGAATTGAAAGGGCCTGACTTCCCTTACGTTCACATCGAGCGGCACAACCTTCTTGCCTCCGGCCACATCCAGAGGATGCCGTTGTATATCGATCAATGAATAAGCGCCTGTCGTATAAAGATTTCGCCTCGAGCGGCCCAACATCGCAGGATCGAGCGGATCCCCAGTCTTCAATTCAAGCTGGCTGCGAACCAGATTCGGTGACGTGTCGAGGGTGCCTGCCACGCTCACCTCGCCTACAACGCTCTGTGGTCCTTCTGCAATCTGAAATGCAATGTCAACCAGTCCTGTCTCGGGGTGCCGGTTTAGCGAATGAGTCACCTCCGCATCGTTGTAGCCCTTCCTCGCGTACAACTCCCGCAAGTTGGCCAGACTTTCTTCCCTCAACTCGGCGCCGTAATCTTCCCCTTTCTCAAGAGTCACAATCGGCAGCAACTGCTCGAATGGATAAACCTGATTGCCGGCAAACCTGATCTCTCCAATCCGGTAATGAGGACCCTCGGCAATGGGATAGACCATCTGCGCCGAGCGTGACGCCGCGTTCAACACGAGCTCAGGTTTGGCAACCTTCACATCTAGAAACCCGCGCTCCCGATACGTTCTGGTGATCAAGTCGATAGCAGGCTCGGGTCTCGTCAGCGCGGCGAGCGCAAGCTTTTGATCCCGAAGCAGTTTTCTCAACTCCGATTCTTCAATTCCGCTGGCGCCGGCAAACACCAGCTTGGGTTCGCTGTATTTCTCCCCCATCTGGATATCGAAGACAACCCGCTTTCGGTTCTCTTCCGGCAATTGAATGGAATAGTCAATCTGGGATTTCAAATATCCTTCCCTCGCCAATTCCTCCTCCAACTTCTCCACCGCCTCATCTGCCCGTTGTGCATCGAACACGCCGTCGCGCCATTTCTCCCTGATGCTTTTCTGCGCACCTCTGCCCGGTGAGAATCCCTCGTAAACAAAGTCAACTTTGGGCCCCGCATCCACGCTCAATTCAAGATCAACCACCCCTGCGCGTGTCGTTCGATTCAAGCGAACACGCGCTTCCAAATGTCCCTCATCAGCATGGCGGCGGCTTACCCGCTCTACACCTTGCGGACCTTGAAAAAGTCATACGTCTTCCCCTCACGGGCCGCCAGCCACTTCCGCAACTGTTCCTCTGTAAAGATCTGCTGCCCAATCAAATCCACCTGTCCAATCTTCTTGTGCTCCCGCTCCGCCGTAGTCGTTGGCTCGGGTGGTCTGCCTCCAAATTCCTGGCGCTTCGAAAAATCAAACCGGTACGAATTGTCCGACTGCTTCAAAGCCCGCGTTCGAAACCGCTTCGAGATGTCGTACTGGCCAACCAGAATCTGGTCACCGGAATCTGTCAGGTTCATGGAATAGATCAAACTCAACTGCCGGGTAAAATTCTGCCCGACCGTTAAGCGCGCCGAAGGGTCGGTCTCGTTGGCAATCAGGTTCGGCTCAATTCTCACTTGCGACAACCCAGTGGCTTGCTCAATGCCACGCCCCAGCGACCCGCCCACTCTCCCGGTCAAGTAAGAGAGTACCTGTTCCTTGGCCACATCCGTTTCCTGGCCCTGTATCTCATCGAGCGTCCTGCCGGTCAGCAACACTGCGGCAATATCGGGTTCTGGCAATGGCGGATCGGACGTTAGCGTGGTCTGCCGCTCCTTGCCCTCACCCTGCACTGACAGGGTGACATCGTATCCTGATGCCTGGGTTCGAGCCACAATGTCAAACGATGGCTCAATCCTGTCCTCATCGTTAAACGTCAGTACCCCGCGATCCACAAGATAAGTGCGCTCATTCAGGTTCAGGCTTCCGCCTTCCTCAAGCGTCACCCGCCCCACCAGTCCAGGCCGATAATAGGTCCCTGTCAGGCGCGCATCTATCGTGATCTCGGCCTTCGCCAGATTGTTATCGACAACGACCGGATTCTCTGTTTGAATCTCAATCCCGTAATCCAGCCGCTCCAGCAGCGGCGACCGTTCCTCTTCAAAATCCGACGGCGACGAAGACGAATTCAGCGCGTTAAACAACCCCAGATCCAGGTTCACCGCCTCCGTGTAACTGCCATCGACGATGTTCACGTCACCGCCCAGCAATATCCGGCGCCCCGCCGACCGCACTGTCAGTGTCGCATTGGAAAGGGTTTTGAAATTGGCCGGGAAATCCAGGTAAACGCCATTCATGGCCAAACTCAGATTCAAGTTCTCCACCTCGGTGCCTCGCAACGAGAATCCACCACTTCCTTCAACGGTTCCGCCATTCAATCCGCCCGTCAACCTGCTCAAGCGAACCTTGTCCTTCGCCAGCTCGATCCGCACATTCAATTGCTCGGCCTGCACGTTCGGATTGGCCATGCTGATAATCCCGTTGGCCACTTCAACCGACCCGGTCGCCTCAGGTGCGGCTACCGTCCCGCCCACCGTAAGCGCAACCGTCGTCCCCCCTTGCGCTCGAATCGTTTCTGTGAAAGCGGCAAGCAGCCCCAAATCAAGGTTCGAATCCAGCCGCAATGCCAACGCCTGCTTCCCGGTCAATTCCGCAGTCCCCGACACAAGCACCTTCGACGACGCCGGCCCAAGCAGCGTAAATCGGTCCACCGTAACCTTACCCGCATCCACCCTTAACAAAGATTCCCCATCCTGCGCTAACCGATAATTGCCCGCATTCAAATTGAACTCCTCAAACTTGATTTCCCCCCGCAACGCCTCCACTTCCGGCTTGGCCGCTTCAACTCGAGCCGTGAATGAAGTACGCCCCGCCACGGCAGAAGGCACACCCTGGATCTGGGCGAACTCCAAACCCTTGACCGAAAATTCCGCGCTTGCCGGGCCACCCTTCCTGGCCAATTCAAATGGCAAATCGCCCGCCACTAGCCCCAGCGGCAAGTCGCCCTTCCCCGCAATCGTAGCGTTGGCCCACCTCGCCGCAAGCGTCTCAATTCGCAAACTGCCTTCCGCCAACAACGCTCTTACAGTTGCCCCGCTTACCGGCGAAACTTTCGGGTTTGCATAGAACCCATCCTTCAACTCAAACTCGATCTTAGGATCGATCGTATATTTGCCCGCATCAAGGGTGCTCGCAATTGTGCCCACAAGCCTAAGCTGACCAGCGGCCTTTTCCTCTGGATCCACGCTTGCTCGAAACGCCTTCTGGGCGGCCTCTACATCCACTGCCCCATCCACGCTCAAAACTCCAGGCACACTCCCCTCCGCGGTCAACCTCGTCCCTGGCCCGGATACAGTGACTGGCTTCAGTGAAAGTTGCCCCGCCCGCACCGTCGCCTCAAGCGGACTCTCCAGCTTCAACGGCTGGCCTTGGATCTCCAGCGCTGCTGCGCTGGCCTGCAATGTGGCATTGGCCTTTTGCCAGTTCTCCGCCTCGCCATCCGCCTTCAGCACGCCGCTTACACTGCCCTTCAAATCAGCAGGCACCCACTTGCGAATCGATTCTAAATTCGTCCCCTGCGCTTCCGCGCTGAGTGTAAACGGATAAGGAGCCACCGTCGTCGTTTGCGCCACCACATTCAACTTCTGGTTCGAGGCCGAAGCCTTCACCTCCAGCGCCTTTCCATTCAGGGCCGCGTCCACCTCAACCGGCCCGACATCGTTCACCTCACCCTGAACTCGCGCCCGCACAACGGGCTGGTCCACCGTTCCCTGCCCTTGCACATCAAGCGAGCTGATTCGCCCCTGCGCCAATTGAAAACCCTCGCTGCGCAAAGAAGCCGTGAACTGCCGGGTATCGAACCCATAGGTTCCCTGCCCAGTCACCCTTTCTTGTGCATTCTTCTCAATCAATAAATCGGGCGTCGTTGCCCCATTTTTGTCAAACCGCGCCGTCGCGCTCACTCTTCCTAGTTGCTCCCCGTATGCCGCTGCGTTATCGACAGACACTCGCGCCTCACCCTCCGGCTTGCCGACCGTCCCCTTCAAGTCAGCCTGGAGATTCATCACTCCACTCACCGCCACAT
>Ga0163152_10002577_pt1 | contig 25378 bp, 37 predicted proteins | sample OliLakLV19MP8IB2_FD_148635 | JGI IMG/M metagenome (GOLD analysis project Ga0163152, IMG submission 148635) | Freshwater microbial mat bacterial communities from Lake Vanda, McMurdo Dry Valleys, Antarctica - Oligotrophic Lake LV.19.MP8.IB-2 | ecosystem: Environmental > Aquatic > Freshwater >...
GTCATATACTCACCTCTGAGAAGCGAGATTTCCTATCGGAAACTCTATAAAAGCCTACATCCAAAAACAGGGCGCGGCTAACCCACCCTAAACGGCGGGATTGCGCCGCGTCGAATTTCGTTCATTATTGTCCGCTCATACGGCGAAGCGAAGCTTTCCTGAGATTGAATACCTTTGGCTCTTTCATCTCTTCTTTTGAAGCCTTCTTCAAAAAAGACTGACGAGGTCGAGCATTAGCGCTCTTTGCCTTGATACCGCTATAGGAAACTTCTTTCGCATGCTTTTCAAATGCATTAGGCTCATGAGTAACCATCTCAACGATTACCTTCTTCCCATTTTCCGTCAACTCTAAGCTATTGCCAAATCCAGCCAAATAACCTTTAGTCTTCAACCCATTAAGATTTGAAGCTTCTATTCCGGCCTGAGCCTGAAGAGTCGTTGCGCCTGCGGGAGAACCTTTCCAGAGATTATAAAGCGTATTTGCTTCAGCATCGGACAAGCCGGCCTGAATACGAAGACTTTTTGGGAAAAGAATATCGAAAAGACTTTGTCCCATATGAACATGCGGAGTATTAGCCATTTTAGTAATCCATATCGTCGTCGTAGCGATCTGATTCGTCTATTTCTCTTTCGCCAGTAATAGAAACTGCCATGTTTACCATGAACATGTTTTCTCCGGCTGGGACAGCTTGAATACCAGTTACTTCGACTTTATCGTAACGACTATCCAACTCTTTCTCTAGCGACTTTGGATATCCGCCTTCATTGATGCTAATCTTGATATAATCTTCGAGCGTAGATCCAGATTCCTGCTGGAGTTCTTGACTCCAAAAAACTTCCCCCTGCAAACGCAAATCTTTCCAATACGATTCCATAAGCGCGCCCGGTACTGTTCCCGGTTCCAAAGCGCTCGGATCATCGCCATACTGCCGCTCTGTTTCGGAGTCGCCATTTTCCCCAACAATACGCATCGCAGAGAAACTGGTCCAATGTCGGGATTCGTCATCAAGATCCAAATGCATCTGGCGCGGATTCTCTACAACTGGACGCGGTTGAGGTTGAGGATCAAAATTAATCTGCTGCCGACCGGGAATGTCAGGCATTGGTTGAGGCGGCTGCTGCTGTAGCTGCATTTGCGCAAACTTACAATTCTTGCGTACCCATTCTCGTTCGTTCATGTTAATCCTCTGATTCTTCCTTGCCCATCTCGACCATTTCTGGAGCTTCTAAGAACTTTATACCAAGTAAATCCAGCATCCCCTTTGATTGAGGGTATTTTGAGAGGACAAATGCCTCGATAGCCAAACGATGGACAGACAGCTTTTGTTCAAGCTTGTTGGAGTATTTTCTCATCGCCATCCAGAGTTCTCGATCAATTTCAAATCCGTATTTAGCTGACATGCGGATCGCGCGGGTAATAATTAATGGATCTTCTGGGACTTTGATGTCGGCAGGAATAATCGTAACTACTCGCTTGGCCTTAATGTCGTTAAGTCCGCGCTTCGTAATGTCTAAAATCTCGCTGGTTCCAACTTTGATCGCTAATGAATTCATCGTAAAGTCGCGATCAAATATGTTCATTGCAATCGGAGTCTCTTCTACTCCAGCCAGTCGAACGAACGGCGCAACTTTGCCATGAGGCTCGGAACCTTGGAAGTCGATTTCAATGTCGCCGATGCTGACCGTTACGGCAGTCGTTCGATGATGTTGATGGATGTCGTCGGCTCGCCCGGCTGTTGCTACAAAGCCTGCAAGCTCCTTGGCGCGGCCCGGCAACCCCGAGGCGATGTCAAGATCATGAACGTCGCTGAGCGGCCGGCCCATTGCAAGAGTTCGAGGATAACCGCCAACCAAATAAGCATCAAGGACGCCGTATTCATGAACGACGTCCTCAATGAGCTTGATTGCTGCTTGGAGTTCCTGCGAATTCATCTTATCTCCGCAGAATTAATTTAGATAGAGCCAAGAAAGATGCAGTTCTAATAACTCTCTTCAACTCAGCTACCGCCTTATGACTTCCGCTGATGTTAAGCAATTCCTGATAATGCTTATTATCGCGGATAAAGTTTAAAATATCAGACATCATCTCGCCCATGGCGATGCTTTGCATCTGTTCTGTTTCGTCCGGATCAATATATTGAATAAGACCCTTGTCTACATGACGGAATCCCATGTCTGGAAGTCGTTCTTTGATGGCTTCTTCCAATTCTGTATTTTTGAAGCGCGTATCTAATGCGTCGGCCCTGCTGAACTTATTGGCAAAGTCCTGACCGATGAGCTGAAGAACATGCTTGGTATTGTCGTCAAGCATTCTGTTGTTAAACAATGGCTTCGAATCGGGTCCATAAAGCTGATTGATGACATATTCCATCGCCTTTTTAAAGGCCGGATTTTTCTGCGATTGTCCAGTTGGATCGACCTTGTATGGCAGGATGAGATCCAATCGGTCCTTGATAGTTTGACGGTCTCTAGGCTTAACTTCTTTATTGTCTAGAATCGAATCAAAGATGTTTTCCAAAACATGATTTGGACTGTCTTCAATCTTGCGCAAAGGATGCGTTCGGAGCCGACTGTCTTCGTATTGTCCTAATGGTTCTTCGCTGATCGTTTCTTCTGCTGGCCTGCCCGTTACTTTGCTCCAAAGCTCTCCTAGAACTTCGGGAGATGTCTGAGCAAGCATGTCGGCAGAAAGCCAGTAAGGATTAGGGCTTTCATCCGCTGCTCGCGGGCCAAAATGAGACATGTCCGCCCCTGCGCCTTTAAGTTCTTTCATGCGTTCGTTCAAGGTCGGAGTATTATGCATTTTTGGTTCGAGAACAGGCGGATCAATACTGGCTAAGGTCCAGCGGGACGCAATAGAGAAGCTCTTGTTTGCAAGTTGCTGGCGCTGCTGTACTGGCTTTTGCGCGAGTTCTGCTTCGAGCTGCTGCTTTTCAGAAGCAAATGTTTGAGAAAAGAAATCGGAGAACCCGTCAAGCGCAAATTCAAGCCTGCGGCGATTATGCGGATCATTGGCGACTGGCTGATCCATGTACGTATCGCGCTTGCGCTGTTCTTCTGCGGCATGAGCTGGCGTAAACTTTTGACCGTCTTTATCTACAGATCCGATACGATCCATGATGTCTTCGTCAATCCGGCCTTTCGTGGCAGGATTGTCTTGCATCTCTGGATGAGTAATCCAATTTAGATATTCATTTAGCCCTTTGAAGCGCTTGTCTGTTTTCTTACTGGTTCCGATACCGCTACTGAGCTGGTCCCATTTCGTTTGTTCTTGAATGTACTTTGTAATAGTTCCAAGCTTTGCGTATCTCAATGCTTCCAAAACGAGTTCATAAGCCGCATCTCGCGCGTCTTGAATATTCAATCCCGGATTCTTTGACTTCTTCATCTTGTAATACACTTTGCCTGCCCAATCGATAATGGTATCTCCATTTGGGGCGGGCATGCTCAAGACTTGCTCTGCGATTTCGGCAGCTCTGTGGGTAAGCGGAATATCAGTTTTGCTTCCGCCTTCAATCGGAACTCCATTCTTCATTTCTTCTAAGAATGCAGCATGCAGTTTGTCGATATCGCCATAGTACTGCTTCTTCTTTTCTAACTTCGAAGGAGCAGGAGCTTCTACTGGAGCAGGAGCCGGCTGTTGCGTACTTAATTGTTTTGGAGCTGGCGCTACGGGGGCCTGTTGGACCTGCGCTTCCGGAACTGCGACTTCCGGCGCGACGGCTTGCTCAAATGGAACATCTGCTGCAATAATGATAATCTTCATATATTACCTCTTAATGCATTAGTTGTTTGCGCATTGGATAGTTTCCTTGCCCATGTTCAACATCTTCCCAAGGAATAGGATCGTTTTGATGCCATAGATCGAACTCTGCAAAGAATCCGTCTTTAGACTCTGGATGATATCGCGAAAGATTTGCAATGGTTTGTCCGTCCATTCCATTGAGATCTTCCAGCCATTCATCGCCTTGATGCCATGGCATGACGCGCGTCGGCATGTTGACGTTTGAATAAGGTCCGGGAATCGTTCCTCGACCGTAATCATAGTCGCCTTCGCCGTCAGGCGACTCAACTGAATATGAATAGTCTGCTGTTTTGACCAACCCTTCTGTTGCTGCGAGTTTTTCGAGCTGTTCTTTATGGCATTTCAACTCGTAAATAAGGCGCAGCTTGAAGACATTGCGCCTAACAAGCCGGGCGTAAATACGAGCCTTCTTGTCGTTGTCAACATACGCTTCGTTAAATTTGTCGATGTAAAAATTAATCTCGCCCTTAAGCAATTGAATGACTTGAGGGAAACTCTTGACTTCGATTCTGTCATTGAGTCTGATAGCAACGCGACCATCAAATGTTGGCCAAATGTTTTGATGAGTAAGTTCGCGCTCGATAGCCCTAAAATGCTTAATATCTTCTTCGTCAAGATTATCGCTCATTGAACAACCAATAGACTTCAGAATGTTTGCAGCATGGCCTGCGTCGGCCGTCTTAATAGAAGCTTGCTTGATCCATACATTTTCGGGGATATGACAAGGTTGTTGAATGAAGGCAACCTTGCCGGCAACCTGAGGACCGACCGCGAGGAATTGTCGAACCGTTCTGGTTGGAATATCCAAATCTTGCCAATCAGCGATTAATAGAGTTCTGCCGCGCGAGGCAAGCTTTTCTGCCAATTCCCATTGGCTGGCCCATTTTGTCATATTGCAGATAGCAAGAGCGGTATGAGGAATTGGATCAGCGCCTTCTTTGACTGATTCTACTTGGCGCTTTACTTGTCCGCCCAAAGCATCGACCAATAAGAACGCAAATCCAGCCGGACATTTCCCGGCAGAGGTTACGATGTTTTCAGCGCGAACGGCTGGAGCATTGACAATCTCATTACCTTTAGCGAATTCTTTTGGAAGTCCGAGGGAGATGTATTTGTCTTTAAGAGCCTTCGCGTCGTAGAGGATCTGGCAACCAAATCCATAGCCGCCAAGCGCAAGGCCAGCCTCGTTTGCTCGCTTAGCAACAACGCGGCTGGCGTCAGCGTCGCCGCCATCGTCAAGAAAGGCGATGCCGTCGTACATGACCAGATCCATATGTTTTGTAAGGTAGATGTCTGCGTAGATATTGCTGTCGATTTCCGGCTCGTCAGTTTCTTCGTCTTCCGGAGTTGGCGCGACGTAAGAAAAATCGACTCCGTAGCCGAACTTTTTCAATTCGGTTGAAATCTCGTATGCATCAGCTCTCGAAGATTCGAGATATGCAACAATTAAGACTTTATGGATTTCGTTACTCATTCCTGTTACGGCGGAGTCTGCCCTTACCGGAAGGCGCTCCGCAGCGCTCCTATATTAGCCTTCGATAATCGTCGTATTGCCGCCAGCCGTCTTTTGAACTGGTAGAACTGAAAGAGATGCCTTACGAACCAGATAGTCAGCGCCATTTGCTGTAACAACAGCATGGTCGGAAAGAATTTGTTTTACTTTGCCTTCCATCTGGCGACCGGCTGCGAGCCAGAAGACTTTCTTATGAATAGTAATCTTTGCCATGGTTAGGCCCTCTTTAAAGAATATGTTGGCAGAATCGCGCCCAAGCCTTTGCTTGCAAGCAAGCGTTCCAATCTTGTCTTTTCAATTTCGAAGTTTAGATTGTCAGAAGGCTTGAAAACGTATTTGCCAGAGTACGCCTTGCCCGTCTTTGAATCCGCAATAATAAACATGCCTTCTACATGGTCCTTTACGTTGAAGCGACCAGAGAGCTTTAACATCGCCTCTGAGCCGGCCGCAACAAGCCATGAATCCATAACGATAGGATTAATAGCCATGATCGTATCGGTTCCATCTGACGGAAAACTAACCGTCAAGAGAGAGCTGCATTTCTCATCAAGGACGAAACAGCGCTCTCCCTTATCTTGAGATTCAACAAGCTCCAAAGAAAACCTTTTACCCGCAGTAATGGCGCGGCCCGGAATGAGCTTCTTGCTCTTGGGCCATAGCGTCATGACAATCTGTCCTTCTTCAACATGACCGCCTGCAAGTTTGATTCCGCCTTGAGGCCAGCTTTGTTTGGAAATTGAAAGATCAACAGATTGACTGTAAGCCATTGCCGATTCTTTTTGGCCAAACGAAAGTTCTTCGTCTGGTTTGATGTTGATAGAGTTAGAGCCAAGGCATTCAATTGCGGCCTTTTGAAGCGATACATCGCTTGGCTTATTTTGGACGTTAATCAAGTCCCAAAACATCGGGCCGGCATCGGCCCGAAGTTGTACGACGCCATCAACGATCTCTGCCAGTCCCGCAGCGGCAAACCGCTCCAAACGAGCCTTATGCTCCTGCGAGGCAGGAACATAGACCCAATTCTTTCCATCGCTGACTCTGATCGCTTTAGCCATTGTTATTTTTTCTTGCTAGAGAAGATGTCCGTAAAGTCGAAGTCGTCTTGCGGACCATCTTCGACATTCATTGGCTCAATTCTTGGCAATTGAGAAACAGGGCGCTTCAATGCTGGAGCCTTTGGCATGCGAACCTCAGACGGACGGTACAGCTCGCCTGCGCCATCATCGTCGCCTTCGCTTTCGCCAGTCGAATAAATCTTCTTTGCCTTGATCTGATTAGTCGGAGCCGGCTTCTTGACAGGTCGAGTTGCCGGAACGCCTTCTGGAAGTTCCTGATTGCGAGATGCTGGGCGATTAAGAACTTGAGCCAAATCAGCCGCAAGATCCGAATCGACGCCGCTAATGATGTCTGAAGAGCGCAGCTCTTCTAGATGCATTGGAGGGCCTTGATAGATTTGAGGATTCTCTTCTGGATTGTCTTCGTTGATTAACATTCCGGCCATGATCGCATTTCGAACTTCTGGATTGTCAACCAATGAGACTGGAATGCGGATAATCATGCCCGGATCTGCATAGTCCTTGACGCATTCAAAACAAAGCTTCGTTCCAAAGTTATTACGGAAACGAATGAGGTGTTCTGGAGCAAGCCCTAGCGGCTCTTCAGGCATTATAGGAGGCTGGCCTTCAAGCTCGATAAGTCCGAGCTTTAAAGCGCCTTGTACTTCTGGAGATTTCCAATGAATATCGTCAATCTCAATACGTCCGTTTCGTTCAATTGTTGCTTTTGCGCAGTCAAAAGTAACCTTGCTTGCGTCAGTAATCTTGCTCAATAAAATCATATTAAACTCCCTTAGGTTCAACTATAGCTCCGGGTACTTTTTGCTGGAGATGCATTGCGTTTTCATAACCATCGACAATTACAAATACAGATTTTCCATCGGTTTGGCCATCATCTCCGAATACTTCGATAGCCTTGTCTTCGTTTGGTTCCTCCTCTTCCGTTAATCTGAGTCGGACAACATACTTTGGCCCGCGAATTCCTTCGACTAGGTCATTGATTCGGTTTTCTTTCTCATTGCTGTCTTGGTCGGCGGAAGTTCCCTTACCAGACTTATCCTTGTCGGTATCGTCATTGATATGAGAATCTCCGGCTCCAGGAAAATCTCTTCGCCAACGACCGCCAAACTCCGGTCCTTGGTTATTTACGAGAGGAGATGTTCTATATGGATTATAGTCGTTTCCAACTGGCGTCCATGTTTCGCCATGACCATGAACAGCGGTTTTGATATTCGCTGTTCGCTTTAGGTCATGATAGGTATGATACATATCCTTCTCAGACATGCCGTCCAAATCGGACGGCCTGAGATCGGAACAATCATCCAGCGACCGCAGTTTATCTATCAGTCGCCTTGTACGCTTAGCCCGGAGATTGAAACTCATTTGAGTTATCCGGCTATTCCAGATGGACCATAATCCGGATCTGGCGCGTCGTATTTCTTCTCGTTATTATGAGTACATGTTTCGCATTCGCCGCCATCTTTAACGAGTTCATAATCGCCATCATCTTCCCATTTAGCATGATGATCGCATACTTTCTTCTTCGATTGAGCAATCTTTAGAAGCTCGCTTTTGCGGATCTTGAGCGCGGCAATCTTGGCAAGATCATCGTTTGAATATGGCTTGCCCGTCTTTTGAGCAGATTCCATAATTTCCATCAAGCAAGAGTCAAGTTCTTTGATCGCTGCAAACTTATCTAAGGAAGCAGTCTTTACCTTGCCTTGCAGATTGTCTTTATAAGCAATATAATCTTTGCATGCGTCGATGGCCGCAACCTTCGAAGCCTTCAAGTTAAATGAAGCCTTCTTGTCGGTCTTTTGAGAACCTACGTCTTCATCAAGAATGCGCTTTTCGCTCTTCTGGGCCTTGGAAGCCTTTTCATAGCGTTCGCGCTTTGATTCGTCGCTGGCATTGCCCATCTCTTCTTTGAGGGCGTTGATAGGGCGTTTTGGACCTGTTCGTTCATGGGCCTTAGGATTGCGATGAGGAAATGATTCCTTCGAGGCTTCATTGAGCCGTTGTTCGGTAACGCCTTGTAGATCGACGTTAGGCGCAGCCGCTTTCTTTTCTTTGCGGCTCTTTTCGAGCTGACCTTCAAAGGTTTCTTCCTTTGGGTCGTCTTTGCGTTCGCCAGCTTCCGGTAGCTGAACTTCTGTAATCTTGTCAGCTTCGGCTTCCTGACCTTTATCATCGCGATCTTCTTCCAGCTTTGTTTCTGGCAGCTTTTCTAGGTCGTCTGCCTTCTCAGCCTGCTTAGGCATGAGGCGCTGAAGCTCGTCCATGAAAAGATCATTAGCTTTACCGCTTTTCTGAATCTGGGGCATTATAAAATCTCCTGTTTAACCTTCTATTACCTTACCGCTGTCTTGAGACATTTCCCTTGCTGCGATCTTCTGCATCGCAACGTCAATTGCCTCATTTTCGTCGGCGGTAAATGCGATTTCTTCGTTTGCTAATTTTACGGTATAAACTTCGCCTGCTTTGACAAGGATGCGTCCGTTTGGCAAAACAAAACTTGCCATAGCTGGCGGAGCGCCGAACGGAGGAGGAGCGCCTCCTGCCCCGCCTTGCTGCTTAGAAGGCATTGGGAATTTTTCTGGATGAGCATAGAAATCATGCATTAGTTGCTTGGCCAATTCTTCGGCCTTTTGTAGAACGCGCTCTCTATATTTAGGATGATACTTCTCGACATAATCCCAATATTGGACATTTCCCGCTCGCATGTCGTAGGCATCTTCTGCTTTTTCCAAACCATGGCGAACCATAGTTTGCGCCAGTCCTGTCGCGTCTTGTTGGAGTCTCTGCTGAAAAGGAATCTGATTGAAGATCGCCTCTTCTTCTTGAAGATTCTTAGGAACCTTACGATGCAAGGCATAATTAAAGGGCATTATCGTCTCCCGGTATAAACAATTCCGCCGCGCGGAAGCGTCCTTGTAACAATGCTATGTAGCGACTGGAAGGCTGAGCCGGCCAATGCGTCTACGCAATCGTCTGATGGATATTCGCTTTTCGGATCAAAGAACTTCTTATATCCGCGATTAAGGATCTTATGCATAAGCTCTTTCATTTCTCCAACTAGCTGCTTATGCGGATAGAGAACAAGATTTCCTTCATTGACCAAGTTACGCAATTCGCCGTAAATCTCGGTAATGTAGTTTGACCTGAATGGCGTCTCGAATGCATTGATGCCGCAGTTCTTGAGGTTCTGGATCGTCTGTTGGGAATTGAATGAGTCGAACGTTACCGCAGCAACCCTGAAACGCCGGCAAAGATCGCGAATGACTGTCTCGACTTCTTTAATGAGAACAGGTCCGCGTTCGTCCGGCTTCCAGAAGCGGCAATAATCAACAAAGACCTTACGCTTCATTTCTCCGCGCCCATTGCTGTAGGTAACAGCATGAACCATGCAGAGCGCGTAGTTATGCGACGTCGTTGCCGGGTCAAGATGGATGTAATAAGTCTGGAATGGATCTCCGCATTTTGCTTCGGTCCAGCGGAAATCAATGCATTCTTCAACTTTAACCGGATCAAAAAACTTCGAGCCTTCAGCGCCCATGAAACGAGCGCCCCAAGAAGTCAAGAATGCGGCCGGATCTTTCGGCCGTTCTTTCTTCATCAGGGTTTCTTTGTTGAAGTTCGGATCTGGATTCATTCTCCAAGTAGGAATCTGAAGCGCCAAGATGTCGTCATGCGAGCGTTCGATGGTTCCATCAGCCAACTTCTCTGCGGCTTGCGACAATCGGAACAGCTTCCAAAAAGCGCCTTCTTTACCGCGAGGGTCGGAGAGGATAACGATCTTTCCTTCTTTGCCGAACTGCTTCATAGACGGCGTCAAGGCGTTATAAACTTCGTCGCCGGAATTACGTCCAGACGTTGAAACGAAATGCGCAAATTCGTCCAACAGCAAGCATTTCGTAGCATGTCCGCGCAGAGATCCAGAGTTTGAATGTCCGGACATCAAAATGATCGAGCCGGCCAGCATCGTTCCAATGCCCTTTTCAATACGACGAGTGTTTTCGCGCTTGTCGGCATCGGTCATAATATAGAGCTTGCCCTTGATGCTGGCATTATGGTTGACCTTGTCTAGGAAGTATGGCGAACGGAAGACGCGCGCTTCGATTTCGGCAAATAGCGGATCAAGCGCCTGAGCTTCAGAAACGGCGACGTTAATAATATGGATTGGCTTGTCTGGAGCGATCTTGAACTTTTTATGCGGGTTGCCTTCTGGCGCTTCGCATAGCTTGTACGCTTCATAGGCCGCGATGATAGACACCATCATGGTTTTTGAAGAGCGGCGTCCCATGATTAGGAGAAGATGGGTAAACTCGACGTCTCGATAATATTTATCGATAACCTGCTCGAAGCCGCCCTTCTCAATAACCTGATTTTCGTTCTCCAGTCCTTCGCCGGCATCTTTTCCGTCAGCATTATAGTCAAGATCTTCTTCTCGGGCGATTGTTCTAAGGACGCCGATTTCCTCATCTGTTAGATGGATATGTTCGTTGCCTTCGCTGCCGCGATAGAACATCTTCAATACGATGCGCTGCATCGGCCATAGTTCAATTGCGGGATCTTGCCCGGAGAAATTCAAGAATTGAGGGCTTTCGCAAAACGTAATAATGTCTACGATGCGATGACTGTCATTTCCGCCAGTATGAGTTGCTATAATCCGATCAATTAAAGCTGCTGTTGGATCTACTTGATGTTTCTTTGCCATATGTACTCCATTTAGGGCGCTCGTAGATCGAATAGACCTACGCGATTTGACCGTCGCGACCAAACTGCTGGCTGATGAAGCCATGCTTGGCTAGGCATAGTTAAAACGACATTTCCAGACCCATCATGTTGTAAATTGTATCCTGCAAAGCGGTCCCCTCTTTGAGTTAAGAAGACATTGTCTGCCTGATGACCATTGGTCTCGGCAGGCGGGGCATGAGGAACGCCGAACGTTTTGTCGTTCTGGGTTGCTCGGATATAAGTAGAGACAATGATAGGCATACTGTTGAGTTCAAAGTATTGCCTGCATTGTCCTTTAACGAAAAAAGGAGCGGTTAACAGCTCCTTTCATCGGTTACTTTAATTTTTAATTTATTGAGTCCGGTATTACGAGAATCCTCTTCGTAGCGCCTGTTGCTTGATGCTCCAACTGTTTGAAACAGCGAGCCATTGCGTGTACCGGCTCACGTATTACGTTATCCTCTGCACTAAATTTCGTCGTCATATACTCACCTCTGAGAAGCGAGATTTCCTATCGGAAACTCTATAAAAGCCTCTGTCTGATCCCCAAATTGGTCCCAACCAATGCGCTTTTCCCGTGAAAATACATCTAATTTTTTGGTATCTGGATAAAGCTCTTCTAAAAGGCGATGGGAGTCCGTTATCGGAAACCCAGCCGTCTTTAGCGGCTGGGTAGTTCATCATAAGCACAGTTGGCGCTGCGCCAATGTTCGTCAAGCGATGCTTACTACAACACAGGCGAGACGGTCATGTCCGACGCTGAATTCTCGGCCATGGAACCGCTTCCCCGGCCTGACCAATGAAACAGCCGGCATGTTCTTGGCGACCGGCCTGAAGAAGCTCGCCGATCCGCCGAAGGATGGCCGGTTCGTAGCCGGTTTCTTCCGCCAGTTCGCGTCGAACGGCTTGCCCCATCAGACTCGATGCCCTTGTCGCCGGCAAGTCCCGCCGGCAGTTCGATGCATTTGCAGCCCGGCGGGCGGAACTGTTCGACGAAGAGCATCTTCTTGTCGATAATTGGGAGTATGTCGAGAGAACCAACGCGAGCGGCGTCGTTGTCATCATTGCCATTACCGATGAGGGCTGACCCAATTGCCCTTGGCCGGCTTCATGATGGTCAATCCGCCAGAGATTTTGCGAACCTTCGCATCCCAAGTTTGATGAAAGCCGCGCTTAATAATCTTGCGGTTCATCGTTACGGGAACAAGGATCTCAAAAAGAAAGACGGCTTCTCCGTCAGTTGGCCATTCGGCATAGACGTTTACCTTCCGCCCTTTAAACTCGACATTCCAACTTTGAACTCGCCAGCGCGCTTCCGGCGCTCGATAGCGATAAAGTCTTCCATGACGCCGCCGCCGAGTCTCAGTATCGCAACCTCAATTTGGTCCAAGGCTTCGTCCGTTGACTCCTGAACCATCTTTGCCATGTCCTTGATGCCAGCTTGAAGATCAGACATCGCGCCATTGCCGCCAGCAAAACGACGATGTACTCGACGTCTTTCTTGCGCGCCATCTCGGCTTCGACGCCTTTTGAAGGCAAAGCTTCGATCAACTCTTTCTTAAGCTTGGAAAAGTATGGGTACTCTTCCAGCTTGAACCAGTTTTTCGGCATCCTACTTTCCTTCCTTAATGAAGATCTTTTCGACGTCGCTCGGAAACTCGGACGAGTAGCGGCCTGCGTAGATTACCGACGAGAGCGTATTCGGCTCCGCATATCCGAGGCAGTAGAGGACGCCGTATCGCGACCAGCCTGTCTCTCCATTCGCAACTTCGCTCGTCAATTTCTTGAACGCTTCTCCAGATGCCAGATCTTCGCGATCAGTCCCAAGGAAGAACATTCCGAGTTCCTTGAAGATGACTGGAAGCAGAGTTGCGCAATATTGAGAGTCTTCGCCGATGATCGCAATGCGCTCTGTTCCAATCAGACTGACGCCAGTCTTCTGGCAAACAGCATCGACAACGTCGGCCATCTTGGCGGACTGGCGCTTGACCATACGCATCGCCAACTCGACGACGGTATACTTCAAGGCGTTCGAGCCGCCTTCGCCAGCGATGCGACGAAGGATGCGCTGTTTGAGAGTGCCATAGTTCGGCTTGTTCTCGTACCAGATCGCGAAGTTGCGAGCAAACTGCGCCTGAATGGCAAACCGCTCAATGCATGCAATGCAGATGGCCGTTGGATGCGGATGGGTCTCGTACGTCCGCGCGCAAAAGGGAGTTTTTTCGATGCTCTTCTTACAGAACCCGCAAACATCGCCATGCTTTGGAGCCGTCTCGCCGGGGTCTTTTCCCGCCTCTTTTAGAACGGGGCCGTTGTCCGAAGCGAAAGGATCGGACTTTCGAATGTATCCAGCGATGCGGTTCTTCATATAACCCCCGTAGCCTCAACCCTTTGCTGAACTCTTCATCTCCAGTATACCATGGATTGCACAGATGGCAAATATCGCTTAAGTATAATGAAATACTGTAGTTGGACTGAATTGTATGTATTGAAGCAAGCGAACCCTGATCTGAAAAAGGAGATTTTATGGGTCAAAAAAGGAAGGCGCGAGGCAGCTCTGCTGTTACCCGCTCATCAGAGATGACAATCATCGATACGGCCATTCGAGTTTTGTTGGAGCTTGGGAACCAGCCGATGACGCCGGCCGAGATCGCTGATATCGGCAAGGCAAAGAAACTGTTGCGCGTACCGCGCGGTCGGACGAATGGCTACCTTGGCCAGCTCATCCAGTCGCAGCTCTACAACAACTCGCAGTATTCAGAAAAGCCTGTTGTACTGCGAACAGGCAAAGGAAAGTACAAGGCGAGCAAAAAAGCTTTCGTAGGCTAAGTCGTTACGCTCGTTGCAGTAACAAAGCGGCCCGTTAACGGGCCGCTTTGTTGTTGACTAAGCTCATTCCGTCCTTAAAGTCTACGGACTTGTTTGGAGGAGTGCAAAAATGAGAACTGTTTTGATTTTGGCTTTGATGATCGGTTCGGCATTCGCCGGAGAGAATGTTGTCGTAACGTCGGAGGCATACGTTAATTCAGCGCAAGCGCAAGCGCAAGCTGATGAGCGGTTGCAGACGATGTTTACATTGGCCCAGAAAATGGTCGGTAGATTTGAAAGCGTTAATGGTTTGAAGTTGGCGAAGACGCTTGCTAAAGATTGGCGGGAACAAGTCGATCAATCGCGTAGCTACAATCTGATGTACGATACTCTGCTTGTCAAAATTCTTTGCGACATCAAAGATAAGAAGAAGGACAACAAGGAAGTCAGCATAGACAGCGTCTATGCTGCCTGTTTGCTATTCATTAAATATGAAGAACCAAACATGATGTTGCCATCATGTTTGGTTTTTATCTTTCGGGATAAACCTGATTCAGCAAAGACGATCAAAGAAACTGTCGAGGAATCCATCAAAAAACTAGATGACTCTACGGTCGCCAGTACTGAGCAGGAAAAGAAAGAGCCTTAGCGACTCTTCTTCCGATTTCTGACTGATCCGGTTTTGGCGCGAACAACCCGGCGCTCCTTGTAGCGTTCGTTCTTCTCAAGGTTGACGATAAGCTTCTCGTCCGGGGTAAACTTACGCCTTAGCATTCCGCTACGGTTGCGCGCGATAACTCTAAGGATCGCGCGTTCGCCCATCGTATATGTTACCGATGCTGGATCTACTGGCTCGGAAGCTGTATGAATGATGTAAATGTTGGGATCTTTTGTCTTCCGCAAGGTCTTACCGCAAGCCTGCCTTGGCGTATCATCGTCGGGCGCATGAATTTCGACTAATTCCCCAATTCCGACCAAGCTGGTCGAACATAGCAACATGTTATGAAGCGTATCGATAGTTAAATGTCGATAGGTCGTCTTCGTCTTGCTTTCCGTCTCTACTGCTGGCATTTTCGTTTGTCTCCTGTTTTCCCCAAAGGTTGTCAAGCCTTATTTTTTAAATTATACAATAGCAATATTTTGACGTATAATTCAGTGCAAGGACGAGGAACGACAATGAACCAATTACCTGTATACATGGTTTTTGGGTCCGGAGGCATTCTGGGTAGCGCTTTTGTAAGTAAAATCAGCGCAACCCATTCATCTTATAGACTGTTTGCCTTTGAACATCAAAAAGCCGACATAACGGATTCGAACCATATCAATCCGATTATGGAATATGTACGTCCTACGGTAGTTATTAATTGCGCAGCGGTTAACGACGAAGATTTATGTCGGGATGCAAAGGCTGGCGCGTTTTCGGTCAACTCCAGAGGCCCCCAAATCCTCGCTGAAGCTTGTAAGAAATATGGTTCAAAGTTGGTTCATTTCTCGTCTGCTACTGTATTCGACGGAGGTCGATGTACTCCTTACACGGAGAGAAATCCCTTAAATCCTATAAATATTCATGGCCAATCAAAGGCCAGCGGCGAAGAAGCAGTCAGAACATCAGTAGACAATCATTTAATTATCCGGCCCGGATGGATCTTTTCATATGAGAATCCATCTTGCGTTCCAACATGGATTTCGCAGGCAGAACGAGGCGAAGAGATTGCCGTTCTGGACGACCAAACTGGATCTCCAACCTACGCCTTGGATCTGGTTGATGCGACCATGGATATGCTCTCGCGCGATGCCCGAGGGATTTTCCATTTTGCCAATTCTGACGCCGCGACTCGGCAAGCTTTTGTTGAAGCAACCTTGGAATTGTCAGGATTAAGAACAAAAATTACGGCCGTTAAGCCGGAGTCTCAAAAGTTCTTTAAAGCGCCGACGCCGAAATATACTGTATTATCATGTAAGAAGTACAAGCAGTTGGCAAACAAGGACATTAGGAGCTGGATAGACTCGCTTAAGCATTGCCTGTTCAATATGCAAAAATATAAACCATGAAGCAGGCGAAGGTTGACCTGACCGTCAAGTTCGGTCGCAATGGCAAGACGGAATCCGGCCTCGGCGCGATCAACGTCATCGTCGCGCGCAAGCATGTATTGAAGCCAACTGTCCGATAAAGTCGATGAATCCGTCGCAGCGGCTTTGACAACGACGCCAAAACGCAAACGCAGGCCGATTTCCGAAGAGGAGATCCGCCTTGCTGGAACGCCCGCGCCGCGAAACATGTAGTACCAAAGTCGCTATGTTGAAAAAGTCAACTCAACGGACTCCCTATTTTCGTACCAATGCTTGCGCTTCGCGCGCAAGCATGTATTGAAGCAACTAAAAGATCGACGCCCTGCTCAAGGGGCGTCATAGGATCGCTGAAGCCCGTCCGCCGTAGCTTGGTCAGATCAGCCTGACTGAAGCTTTGGTAGGCGGGCTTCAGGCTTTCTGGCATGTCCATGTATTCAATGACTGGTTCTTTCTTGAGCGACTTGAATGCGCAGGCGGCGACGTCGTTGAAACTGCGGGCTTCTCCGCTGCCGACGTTGTAGAGGCCGTAGCAGCGGTAATCGATCATGAACTTGATGACTTTACAGACGTCGCCGACGTAAACCCAATCGCGCTTCTGTTCGCCATGCTTAAACAGCTTGACCTTCCCATTTAGATCCGCCTGCCGGATCTCTTGGTAGACCATGCTGGCCATCTTGCCCTTCGTCACCTCGTCTTCTCCGTAAACATTGAAGAACTTCAAACCGGCGAACGCTGGCGGCGCAGTACAAGCCATGGCGTTCTGAATTGCCCATAGATCGAAGTTATGTTTGGACTCGGCGTAAGGATTTAGCGGATTGAAGACGGACAGCTTTTCTGTCTCATCGCTAAAGCCTTGGCTTCCGTCGCCATAAGTTGCGGACGAAGAAGCATAGATCATCTTCTTGCGAGTCTTGGCGCAAATAGTCCAAATGTCTTTTGAGAATTCGAGATTGTATTCGTCGAAGGCAGCGCGATCTTGAAGAGTCGTATCAGTTATCGCGCCAAGATGAACGACGGCGTAGACGGACGATGTTGGAAGCCATTCAAGGAATTTATCCTTGTCATCCTTGTCGAATGAATGGGTTTTGATGCCGTTCTCCCAAAGAAAGCGGCAAAGCGTACGACCAATGAAGCCTCTGGCTCCGGTAATGGCGATTTCCATGCAAGCCTCCTGCAAACATTATACAGAAGGCGCTTCGAGTACAGGGATTGGGACGCCAACTGAGGCGGCAGCGAAGTACAGCGCCGAGTAGCATTTCCAATCGATGGCGAGACCTTCCTTACGCTTCTGCTCAAGCCAACCAACGACTTCATGAAGCCTGACCTCATGGAGCTGAATGGCCTATCATTATACGGGCGACGAAATTCTTGATTTAATTGCCTTTTACAAAACGCCAACTGGACAAAAGCTCGCAGCTCATGATGAACGAGTTAGAGTTGAATTGCAAGATGCTGCGATGAAATTAGCGGTCGAAATTGCATTGGCAATGATTAAAGACAATACCAAAAACCCGCCCGTTTAATTATTGACATTCGATTAATTAAATACTACTATTTCCGTATCGGCGCACTGAGCGCTAATTACGGAGATGACCAATGAATAAACTTTACAGCTACAAAGGACAGCTTGTAGCGCTATCCTCAGAAGACGTCGTTAAAGCAATTAGCGCGCATGAGAAGTCCCTTCGAACCGATAAATTTACCTACGTCGATCAGCAAGCCTTCCAGAGTCAGGTCGATGAGATCAAAGCAAGCTGGCCTGAAGCCATGCGCCATTTTGTCCGCGACCGCGCAAAAGAAATCTCTGGCCAAGGTCCAGTTACGTTGACAGCCGTCCGTCGCGCTATTCTCGCAACTTGCGAGTTTATCGCTCAAGAACGCGCAAGGCTGAATACGTCAACAACTGAAGATATGGAACTTCGCCTACTTACGGCCGAGACCAACCTCGCGACTATTTTCCGGCGCGCTCCTGATCCGGCAGTTGCTCCATGTTCAATCGCGAGCGCCCGGCGATATCAAGAGAACGGAAAGCTGATTCGGATTCGTCCGTCAGTTGCTCCGCGCAATCTGGTTGTCAACATCCCGGAAATCGAATCGGCAGACATCTATGTTCAGTCGATGTATGTCGAAGCCGCACGTCGCTCGATTCTACTCGGATACGTAACGAAAGACGATCTGAAAAAAGCAAAAGCAATCGAGAAGATCGACGCAGATACGCCTGATTGGAAGAAGAAGGCATACTCAGTTCCGCTCGCCGGCCTGCGGCCGATGGCTGAACTTTATAAGGAATGCGGTTTGACGGAAATTCCGATCAGCTTGGCTATGGAGTCCGTTCCGAACGTCGCCAACATTCCGATCCTTGCGCCGAAGGCCCTTCAGAGCATGAACAAGGGTCAGTCCAAGGACGAATTCGATTTCGATGCGTCTGTTGGAATTAAGACGACGCCAAAGATCGTTACGGTTGCGACGACAATTCAAGCTTCCGTAGCGCCGCAACCCAAGAATGATCTTGGAACTTTAGGAGACCTATGAGCATTAAAACTCGCATCATTACTTTTCTTTTGATTTGCATTGCCGTTGGACTGGTCGATTGGTATTGGATCAACGTCAGTAGTCCGCAAGGTTGAGATCGCAGAAGCGGTTCGCAAAGAAGTTACGAACTATTTCGATGATCGCGGCATTACGGTAACGTCGGTCGGCATGGTCGGCGGCTTCTCGTATGAAAATCCAGAGATCCAGAAAGCCATCGATGAGACTGTCCAAAAGCAGCAGTTGAAAGTCATTGTCGCTGCGGAACTCGATGCGCAAAAAGATCGAAATTTGCGCATAACCATGGAGGCAGATGCTCATGCTGAAAAAGCTCGCCGAATCGGGGCTGCTGCTGCTGCAAGTTCCGTCAGCTCCTACGAAATAATTCTACCAACGGGCGGCGGGAGAACCCCTACTTTTCTCTAAAAGAGAAAAGTTTGGTCGCAAAGCGAGTTAGCGAAGCGAACGAGACTGTGACCAAACCTCTTTAGGGTAGTGGGGTGAGAGCCGCCCATAGTGGAGATTAAACATCATCCCTGTTCTGCAATGTAATCTCACGAACCAAAACCGTAGTGGAACCACGGGGTTAGCCGAGTGTCTTGGTGTAAGACCTACTGCTCAAAAGGTAGTAGGCAGCCGATTGGCTCGGAAATCTGGCTGTTCAAAAGGCGATGGGAGTCCGTTATCGGAAACCCAGCCGTCTTTAGCGGCTGGGTAGTTCATAGAGAGAAGAAGTTACAAAACGAACGGCTCTTTTGGAGCCGTTCGTTTTTGTTTAAAATTTGTTCTTGCATCAAGCGAGATCATGCGTATAAGTTACTCTTTACGCAAAAGGATTGAATTTCACTCGAACTACGGAGCCTGCAACCAGAATGACAGCAAAAGTAAAAGTAAGCAAGCGTAGAACGGTTGGAGACTGGCTCCGAGAACGTTACGTTAACTACGACCCGAAGATCCATCAGGTTTGCATCAACGACGTTCCCATTGACAACCAGCGGCTATCTCAACCGCTTGGCCAGCTTGATACCATTACCTTAATTACCAAGCCTAGTTAAGTCGGAAACCGACATTCGGCGACAGCTATGGCCGTTAAGGAACGATTGCGCGTTCCTTAACGGTTTTTCGTTCTCGTTCTTGTATAATCTCTACGTGAAAATTATTTGCTGCTCGGATACTCATTCTGGCATGCCGCCGACGATAGATGAGGAGGCGGACGCTTGGCTTCATGCTGGCGACGTCTACAGTCATCTCTTCTTTGCCAAAAGCCCGAAAACCTCAATGTCGTCATACAAGCTTCAGGACTGGCTTGTAGCGCGTAAAAAACCCGTCTACGTCGTCAAGGGCAACCATGATTGCTCATTCGACATGCCATTCTTCGACAAAGCAGAACATGTCAGCGGTCGTTGCGTCCAGATCGCGCCCAAGTTGAACTTGATCGGGATCGGATGGGCTGGCGGCGCGTACTATGATCTGCCAACGGAGAGCAACTTACAGCAGGTTTGCGAAGAAGCAAGGCGAGAATGGCTTTTGAAATCGATGCCGGGCGACATGACCGTTGTTCTGACTCATTACCCGCCATGGCGCTGGGACTTGTATCCGGGAGCGCGAGATCCAAACGGCTGGCTGTTTACCTGCGTTCGAGAGATGGTAGACGAGGTTAAGCCCATGGCGGTCATCCAAGGCCATATCCATGAACTCTTTGGCAAGCAGTTTATCTATAGGTCGGCATTGGATCAGTCAACAACGGCGGGGCCGGATTTCTCTTCGCTTTTCGTTTATCCGGGACCAAAGGGAGGAACGCTCTCATTAGACCTTGAGGCGTCAACGGCAAACTTTTCTTCCGCAAAAACAAAGAAAGCTACTGACGAAGACTCTTGATGTACTGCTCTTCGGTTTCGACATTTTCAATTCCATCGACGTTTTTCAACTGTTCGGCATTCTGGGCGTCGATATTTCCCAAGAAATAGCCGCAACGAACGAGAACCGGCAGGAAGATTTCCATGCCCAAATTCTCGGCGGCTTTAACAACTTCTCTGATTTTGTCGCCGGTAAATTCCGTCTTTACCGAGACCAGTACGGTTACTTGAGCCATGATGCTTTGATTATTCCTTCCCTACTTTGCCTACAGCTTTATCGACGACTTTTTTCAACAAATTTGGATCGTCTGAAATGAACTTGTCCAAATTCTCATTTGTCAGATGGGCCTGGATCAGATCCGGCAGCTTGTACTGCCGCCCGTTGGGCCGGCGATCTGACCCGTCATAGTTTTTGTTCTTGTACATCAGGTAGAGACGGCAGGCGATCAGCTTGTCCTCGACTGTCAGACCGTCTTTCGAAAACTTTTTTGCCTTGCCTGCCATCCAGTCGAAGATGAAACGGTCGATGAAATGTTCTTCGTCCGCGCCAGCATCCCTCTCGGCGGTCTCAAGCCGGCCCTTCCAATACTTCTCCCATTTTTGTTCGGAGTCGGCAGTCTTGTTCTTTTGGATGAACCTTGAAGAGGCATCGATGTAGTTCTCGTCCTCTGCGAAGACTTGGGCCTGAGATGCAACTCCAGCTACGACCAATGCTAACAAGATTCTCATTCTGCGATTCTCCAAGAAACTTCACTCAAATTAGCTTGAATCTGTGCAATGTCAAGATTTTTTGTTCGTTATAATTTTTAAAAGTTGAGAGTAGCAGCGGATTGGACGGCATGAGCGGCAGCAAAATAGTACGGCGCTCATAGGTAGAGTCAAGATGAAAATCCGCAGCCTAGATCAGATAAAATGTTGAAAAAATGGAGGCGAAATGCCAAAGCCAATGAACCAGCCGTCGTACCCGCCGCATTCCCAGCCGTCGTCGCCTAGCGTTGCTAGACAGCCCGAAGAAGAGGCCGATCCGAATCAGCTTTTTATTCAATGGACGACGACAGACGACAAGGCGTTCTTTCCCGCTGCCAGAAGCGTCAAGGCGCTCGAACCCGGACTCTATGAGATTCGCCTGACTGGAAATGGAGCGCTTTACTTCTCGAAAGTCCCGATGGGAACTGAGAAGTTGCTCAAGTTCCCAGAAACCCAATCTCAGAATGTTGTCAAAGAAATTGAAACCTTCTGGGAAAGAGAAGAGATGTTCAAGACCCATCAGCTCGCCTTCAAGCGCGGCATGCTGCTTTGGGGTCCGCCGGGATCAGGCAAAACTTGTACGATCAAAATGGCGATCCAAGATCTCATTAAGAGGCAGGGCGTCGTCATTAAGTTTACGCAGCCCGGCCTCTTTGCCGAAGGCATGAGAGTTTTCCGAGAAGTTCAGCCGCGTACTCCAGTCATCGTATTGATGGAAGATATTGATGCAATTCTGGAGTCTTATAACGAATCAGACGTAATCAATATTCTCGACGGCGTAGATATGGTTCAAAAGGTTGTCTTCTTGGCAACTACCAATTATCCAGAAAAACTTGGCCCGCGAATCATGAATCGTCCAAGCCGCTTCGACAAACGATTCAAGATCGGAATGCCCAACGCAGAATCCCGCCGTATCTATCTGCGCAGCCTAATTACCGGGAAGAAAGATATCCCCGATCTCGAACGCTGGGTCAAGGATACAGAAAATTTCTCAATCGCCCATCTCAAGGAACTGTTCATTGCGGTAGTTTTCTTGGGCGACGAATATGCGGCAGCTTTGAGGACTCTAAAGAATATGGGCGACTCGATCTCGTCGGAGCATGATGGGTCCAAAATTGGCCTGTACCTCGAAGACCTCGAAGACGAAGGAAGTCGCAAGAGGCGCCTTGCCGCAATCAGGCGCAGTTGCCTGTAGAGTTCGGACGGACTGAGAAGGACATGAAGGATAAGGTATAAGAACGCAAAACAAATTGCGAAGAGAGCGCAAATGTAGCCGAAGGCGTATCGCCGGAGACGATCATGGTTACTGAAGAAACCTTCTATAACTGCGCGGCTCCGGGTCCGGCTGCTGTCATTGCACCATAGAAATACTTTGCTAAAACGATGGCAGCAGGATCAAGGCTGGTTAACCAGTCAAGTCCAGTTCCGTCCATTTTAAACTTGACATCAAGGCAAAAATTGCTGTATAATAAAAACATGGTAAGAAGAATGGCCCACGAAAATCACAGGGCCTAGGTAGTTAGGGCTTCCAGTAGCGGTAGCCTAAGTGTGTTACCGTTGGGGCTTAATGGCGATCCCTATGCGGGGAAGGGGAGGGGCTTCAACAACATGCCTACAGAATCCCGCCGTTCACGGTGGGAGCATAAATATACCATAAAAAATGTAATGGAGAAAATCCCCAATGAAATTAAGAATCATGTCTTTCCGAGGCGATCATAACTGCGATTGCGCAGAGCAAGTCTCGGAAGCAGTTTTCAACAAGATGACAGGGAAGTCAACAGCGGCTCTCCCTCAAGATCTCAAAACGAAGGTTCCCGATACGTTCCAAGAGCTTGAAGCTCTCTGGCGCGAAGGCAAACTCGGGTACATGGCCTTCGACGAGAAAGATGTCATGGTCAAGGAGTTCAGGCCAGAGGCGACGGAACTTTTGTTCTCGCCAAAAATCATCGGCGGATAAGTCATGCCGTTCAAAATTGGCCCAATCAACCTTGGGATTAAGCTAACTCGCCTTCCTCAAAACTGGGGCGAGTTGCTTTTTAAAATCAGGATCTTTCCAGATGCTAAAAAATATACCTCAATTGATTTAGACAAGATCAACTTAGAAGAAGCCGTTTCGACCTTTGAAGTCGCCCCGATTGAATACTCTGAAAGAACTCTAAGTTACGGCAATACCGCAATTAAAGAAATGACGCTTTGGCGCTGCTTGGCTAACTCTGCGTCGAGCGACGCAGTTCGGGCCGTTGAACGCATCCAGTTTTTTCATCAGTTTCGCCTAGACATCAAGACCGCAAGTTATGGTCTCTTAGGCGAAATCATGCGTATGGTCTCGGCCGGATCGACCGATGATTTTGCCCAATTAGATATCAAAGACATTTCGGAAACGACCGTCGAAGAACGCGCGATTGTAGCAGAACGCCTCCGATTAGAGCGCATGGCGGCTCTCGCTCATGAAGAAGAAGAACGACGTCGTCTCCAGCTATATCAAAAAGAGCAGGCCCTTGTTGCAAAATTCAGGAAGCAAGCAGAGCTTACATCTTTTGCGCTCTTGTTTAGTCGTCTAAATGTTGATGAAAGAGCCGAGGCGGAATCGCGCAAGCAAGTAACGGTACGGACGCCGACTCATGGCGATTTTGTAATCCCAATGGGACATGGACATGTTCATCAAGTAGTAGAGAATCGTTGCGTCGCATCATACTGCTTGATGTTTGAGGACGGATCGATACCGATTTACGATACAATCCTCATGAAGATTCTCTTGTTGAAAAATGATCCGCAAAAATTCATCTCAACTGCAAATAAGTTCCCGGTGACCTTCCCCACGTCCGTCCACGTCCGGTGGACGCGGGGGGTATTGTAGTTAATCCAGCCTCGAACGCTTCGGGGCTGACGTAGCCTAATGAACTATGCCTTCTGCGGCGGTTGTAGAACACTTCAATGTATTCAAAGATTGACTGCCTCGCCTGCTCGCGCGTTTTGTATTGCTCATGGTACACCAGCTCGGTTTTCAGCGTGCCCCAAAAACTTTCCAGCACCGCGTTGTCGTAGCAGTTTCCGGCCCGGCTCATGCTGCACTTGAAGCCGTTTTTGACGAGCAGGTTCTGATAGTCTCCGCACGCGTATTGCGAACCGCGATCCGAATGATGCAGCAGGCCCGTTCCCGGATTGCGACGCGCCACGGCCATCTTCAGCGCGTCTTCGACCAGTTCCGTTTTCATATGATCAGCCATACTCCAGCCGACCACTTTCCGGCTATGCAGGTCCAGCACGCCGGCCAGGTACAGCCAGCCTTCCTCCGTCTCGATGTAGGTGATATCCGTCACCCATTTTCGGTTCGTAGCACAGGTGTCGAAGTTTTGGTCGAGCACGTTTTCAGCCACCGGATGATCATGCCTGGAATCCGTTGTGTTCGGCACATAGCGCTTCACGATCTTCGAGCGGATTTCGCCCTTGCTCATGATTTTCGCGACCGTATTTTTGCATACCTTGATGCCCTGCGCTTTGAGTTCCTCGAACACGCGCGGCGAGCCGTAGGTCCCGCGGCTTTCAACGTGTACGTTTTTTATTTCACAGAGCAGTTCCTCGCGCCGCATCTGCCCGGCGCTGTGCGGCCGGTTTTGCGCCGCGTAAAAGCCGCTCTTGCCGACGTCCAGAAGACGGCACATGGTCTCCACATCAAACTCCATTTGATGCGCCGCGATCCAGGCGTACTTCACAGCTGATCCTTCGCAAAGTACGCCGTCGCTTTTTTTAAGATGTCGCGCTCCATGGTCAGTTGCTTGACCTGGCGTTCCAGTTCTGCGGTGCGCTTCTTCAGATCCACTTGCTCATCAGTGTGAGCGGCACCGTTGGAACGGCGATGCTGCTGCAGCCAGTTGTCAAGCGTGCTGACAGCGATGTTCAGATTCTCGGCGGCCTGCTGGCGGCTGTAGCTCTGGTCGATGACCAGCGAGACTGCCGAGCGTTTAAACTCGGGCGTAAAAGTGCGGCGTTTCATGATGGACGACCCTCCTGAAGGATGTTATTCCTTCATCTGGCCGCGTCCACCAGACGTGGGGAAGGTCACGGGGCTCGTAGTGGACGTAATCATCCGTACATCTACCATTGCTGATGGAAGATATTGATGCAATTCTGGAGTCTTATAACGAATCAGACGTAATCAATATTCTCGGCGTAGATATGGTTCAAAAGGTTGCCGGCGATGGAATCATGCCGCGACGGCGTCGCCGTCGCGCAATCAGACCTCTCGCTTAACTATTGC
>Ga0163152_10002579_pt1 | contig 25343 bp, 19 predicted proteins | sample OliLakLV19MP8IB2_FD_148635 | JGI IMG/M metagenome (GOLD analysis project Ga0163152, IMG submission 148635) | Freshwater microbial mat bacterial communities from Lake Vanda, McMurdo Dry Valleys, Antarctica - Oligotrophic Lake LV.19.MP8.IB-2 | ecosystem: Environmental > Aquatic > Freshwater >...
AAGAATACGACCATTCTCTCGCAGGATGAGCTCGGCGATCTGGGCCCCATGTTCGAAGGTGGTGAGGGCGAAGGAAGCATCTGGGGCGGCGGCGGTGGTGGTACATTCGGCGGTGGCGACGTGGCGGTGAGTGACGGTGGCGAGCTGGCCCCGGGCGATTTCCAGCCGGTCGAGCAGCTCCCCGAATTGATCACGATTCCCGAACCGGAATACCCACAGCTGGCCCGTGAGGCCCAGGTGGAGGGGGTGGTCAAGCTTCTGGTCCTTGTCGGCAAGGATGGCAAGGTCAAGAACATCAGGGTCGAACAGTCGATCCAGATGCTGGATGACTCCGCCAAGGCGGCGGCTCAAGCGGCTTCCTTCAAGCCGGCACTCTGGCAGAAGAAGCCCGTGGCCGTCTGGGTGTCCATTCCGATCCGCTTCAGTCTCCGAGAAAGTTAGAATGTTCGGGATCCGACCTTGCCGGATCCGGGAAGGTTCTCGATACTGTTTCAGCAGGGCCACCCCTCATCGGATATCTCCCCCTCTCGGATAGCGACGCACCCGGACCGGCCGATCACCCGATTCGCCGACCGGGCGCCACACCGGAGGTGGCCGTATGTCCGACTTCATCTGGGCTCGCCTGGCACTCAGCGCCGGAATCCAATCCCTTGAGCGGCTGGTATTCATCATGGCGGCACTCACAGTCACGGCGCTTGCCATTGGCTGCTGGCGCGCCTGGACTCGTCTCACGCCAGTCACCCAGGGCTGGGCGGCGATTCCGGATCGGCTCGAACCGGCATCCGGTGCCTACGGCTCCCGTCAGTTGATCGAATCCTACCCGGGCGCCATGATGCGTGGCGTTGGCTCCGCCGGTGCGATCCACCTGGGCCTGGCGTTGCTTGGCGTGGTGCTTCTGGCACAGGACCACCCGAAAAACCTCGAGCTGAGTCCGATCATCATCGAGTGCGAATTCCCGTTGAGGGATCCAACGCCGGTGGTCACCGCAGCCCCCAAGGCCAGGCCAGCCCCCCTCCTCCTGCCGGACCCAAGAAACGCCGTTCCTTCGCCGGTTGATCAGCATCTGGCGTTGATGGACTCGTCCGAGATGGTGCTCGCTGCCTACGCCAACCAATTCGGCAGCCCTTTCGGTGATCCCTTCGGCACCGAGGGCGACGGCGAGGACCGGGGTGGACCGGTTGGCTCGAGAGTGGGCCTCTACTTCGGACAAAACCCGCTCGATGAACCCGACCCGGGAGAGTTCATCACCGTCGACCAGCTTCCGGAGCTTGTCTGGATGACGGAGCCTCTGTACCCGGAAATGGCACGCCAGAGTGAGCTCGAGGGAGTGGTCGAACTGCTCGTCCTGGTAACACGGGATGGCGGGGTGCGAAAATCACGGCTGGTGCGATCAATCCCGGGGCTGGACGATGCGGCCGTGGCGGCCGCGACGACGGCGCGATTCAAGCCGGCTCTCTGGAATGGGCGGCCGGTGGCAGTATGGGTTGCGATGCCGATTCGATTCACCCTGAACTAGGCCTCGCCCATGGTGGGCACCACTTCGGAGTCTGGCCCGGCACTTGCCCACGAGGCGGCCCCGAGGCTACTCTCGGGGTCCATGAAACGCCCGATTTACCTCGACAACAACGCCACGACGCGGATTGATCCGGCCGTCCTGGCCGCGATGATGCCCTATCTCACCGAGGAGTTTGGCAACGCCGCCAGCTCGAGCCATCTCTACGGGTGGCAGGCGGCGGAGGCGGTTGAGACCGGGCGAAATCAGGTGGCCCGGCTGATCGGCGGGGCGGCCCGCGAAATCGTCTTTACCAGCGGGGCCACCGAGAGCAACAACCTGGCCTTGAAGGGAGCGGCCCGCGCGTTCCAGGGAAAGGGGCGTCACCTCGTCAGCTGCGCCACCGAGCACAAGGCGGTGCTCGATACCCTCAAATCGCTCGAAGCCGAAGGCTTCGAGTCGACTGTTCTTCCCGTTGATCCAGATGGACTCATCGATCTCGACCACCTCCGGTATGCCATTCGCAGTGACACGATCCTGGTTTCGATCATGGCCGCCAACAATGAAATCGGCGTCCTTCAACCCATGGAAGAAATCGGCCGGATCTGCCGGGAAAAGGACGTCCTGTTTCACAGCGATGCCGTGCAGGCCGCCGGCAAGATCCCGGTTGACGTCGATCGTTGGCAGGTGGATCTGGCGTCACTGACCGCCCACAAGGTCTACGGACCGAAAGGCGTCGGCGCCCTCTACGTCCGCCAGCGCGACCGCAGGATCCGAATCGCCCCACTGATCGACGGCGGCGGTCACGAGCGCGGCATGCGATCGGGCACGCTCAACGTCCCGGGGATCGTTGGGATGGGCGCGGCCTTCCATGTGGCCGGCGCCGGACTCCCGGAGGAGGCCTGCCGGATCCAGGGTCTGCGCGTCCTGCTCTGGAACATGATTCGGAGCGGTTTGAAGGACGTGATCCTGAACGGCAGCCTGGAACACCGCCTCCCCGGCAATCTCAACATTTCGGTGCCCAATGTCGAGGGAGAATCGCTGGTGGCGGCTCTCCGGGATGTGGCGGTGTCCTCCAGCTCCGCCTGTTCCTCGGCCTCCATGGAGCCAAGCCATGTGTTGACGGCGCTGGGGCTTTCCACCCCGCTGGCCTTTCGAGCCCTCCGGTTCGGGATCGGGCGGTTCAACACCGAATCCGAAATCGAGCACGTCGGTGAGCTGCTGGTTCGGAAAGTCCTGGAACTCCGGGCGGCCAGTCCGCTATACTCCAAGTCATGATCAACGCCAGTGAACGAGCCATTCAGCGCATCAAGGGGATCGTGCGTGAAAAGGGAGAGCCGGGGCTGATGCTCCGGGTGGGCGTCAAGGGAGGCGGCTGTTCCGGATTTTCCTACGTCCTCGATTTCACCACCCTGCGTCGCCCCAACGACAATGTCTTCGAGCAGGACGGCGTGACGATCCTGTGCGATCCGAAGAGTCTTCTCTATCTCTCGGACAGCGTCCTCGATTTCGGAGAAGGCTTGCTCGACGGCGGCTTCCGCTTCACGAACCCCCACGCCAAGAAGTCGTGCGCCTGCGGCGAGAGCTTCTCCGCCTGACGCCCAGGGCCTGATGACCCCGGCCGCCGGGGCGCCGCGACCGACCTCCGGGTCAGCCGGGGAATCAGGCTGGAAGAATAAACCCGGCGCCCGCCGCGTCATCGGCTACCTGGCCCTGATCGCCGGGTTCGTTGCCTTCCTCCTCCCCGCCCTTCGTCCCGGCCCCGACAGCGATGTCTGGTGGCACCTGCGGGCCGGCGCTGACCTTCTGGCCGGCCGGCCCGGCGCTTTCGTCGAGGCCTGGTCGTTCACGGCCGCCGGCAACCGGTGGGTCAATCATGAGTGGCTGGCCGAACTGATAATGGCCCTGGCCGAGCAGGCGGGCGGCGGGGCCGCCGTCATCGGCCTGGTTGCTGTTCTCCTGCTGATCACCGGGCTCCTCATCATCCGGGCGGCGGCGCGGGAGCGGATACCGTTCGCCGTGATCGGCGCCATCCTGGCGTTGATCCCCCTCGTCATGGGCGACCGGATGGTGGCCCGGCCGCAACTCTTCACCTACCTCCTGCTGGCGCTGACGCTCGAGCGCTTCGGGAAGGCGCGGCGCGGAGAGGCATCGCTCTGGATCCTCCCCGTGATCCAGTTATTCTGGACAAACCTTCACGGGCCGGTGATCGGACTCGGCCTGATGACGCTGCTGCTCGCAGGTGGCGGCCCGGTCGGCCGAAATGCGCGGGAGTGCTGGTGGGTGCTCGGGGCGGTCGTCCTGGCCTCCCTGATCCATCCGGCCGGTCCCCGCGCCTTGCTCGACTATGTGGGCCATCTGGCGGCGGGAGGGCTCTATCGCCAGATGGTGCAGGAGTGGCAGCCGATCCTGTCTGTCACGCAGGGACATCTGCCGGAACGGACAGCCACCGTGGTGATGGCGGTGGTGGTTGTCGTGGCGGCACTCGCCGGGCAGTGGAAACGGCGAGCCGTCGAGCGGTGGGGACTGGCCGTGTTGCTTCTGGGCCTGGCGGCCGGACCCTTCCTGGCGGCTCGCAATCGTGATCTGCTTGCCATCGGCGCCCTGCCGGCACTGGCGCTCCTGACCGGGCCGTGGCCCTCCCCACCTCGGCAGGTGCGAACCCTGATCCAGATCGCCGGCCTGGCCATTGCCAGTCTGTCGCTCGTTCTCCTGATCGGCGGCCGGGCTGGATACGCCCGCGCCTGGCCCCCCCGCCCCCATCTTGACACCACCGGCTTTCCAATCGATGCCACCGATTTTCTCCGAAAGGTGGCGCCATCATCCGGCGGGCGTCTGGTGAACAACTACGACTTCGGTGGATGGCTGGTGCATGCGCTCGATCCCGCCTGGCGCATATTCGTGGACGGGCGCTACTTCGTGTACGGCGAGGATCTGGTCGAGGAATACCTCTCTCTGCGGGATGCGGCGCCGGGCACGCGAGATCGACTGCAAGTGCGTGAGGCCGACTGGCTCTTTCTTCGCTACCCGGGGGCCGACGGCTATCAGGCGCTCGCCGCCGTGGCCCGGACCTGGTCCGAGTGGGCATTGGTCCACTGGGACGACCAGGCCCTGATCTATGCGCGGCGCGAACGGGCCGAGGCCTCGTGGCTCCTTCGGCATGAGTACCGCACCGTCGATCCGACCCAGACGGTCATGCCGGACGACCCCGCATGGTGGCGGGAGCATCACCATGACATCGTGCGCGAATCATGGCGGGCGGCAGCCGCGGCGCCCCGGTCCGCCCGACCGTGGCTGGTGCTGGCCCTCGCCTTCGAGCGAGTCGGTCGGGATGGTGATGCGGCGGCGGCGTACCATCGGGTGACACATCTCTTCCCCGGCCACCGGATTGCCCGGAAGGCAATCGATCGAATCCGTTCGCGCCATGGCGACGCGCTCCCCGAGGCCACCCCCGATGATCGACTTCGAAACGAATTTGGCCTCGAGCCCTGAGGGCCCGAGGCCAAATCGTCGTTGAGGCTGAAGTCAGGACTTGACGGCGCGCTTGATCGTGCAGCCGATGTTCTCGAGCGGGGAGGGATCTGCAACGGGTTTTCCGGCCACGACCGAGGCCAGGGCCGTCTTGAAATACTCCTTCGTCACCTTGGTGGCCTCCCGGGCGCTGTTGTTGATGGCGCCGGTGTAGGCCAGTTTGCCGGCGGCATCGATCACGTACATCTGCGGTGTGGCGATGGCGTCCAGCTTGTCGGCCACCACGTTGCCCGGATCATCGAGGATCGGAAACTTGATTCCTTCGCTGACCAGGAAAGTTGTCACTGTGGAATTGGACATGAGGCCGATAAACTTCACGCCCTTTTTTTCATATTCACCGGCGATCGCCGCAATCTCCTTGTGCCAGGCTCGCGAGATCGGGCAATTCTTCGACAGGAAGGTCAGCACGGTCACCGACTTGCCGCTGTAGGCCTTGAGATTGATTTCCTTGCCATCAGCGGTCTTGAGCGTGAAGTCGGGCACCACCGAGCCGATGGGGAGAATTGTTTCGTCGGCCTTGGCCATCGCCGGCTTCGAGGGGGCATCCGCCGTGGCCGGGGTGGCAACGGGTTTGGCCTGAGGCGGATCGGAGGCCGGCGGATGGGCATCGGCCCGGAGAGGGGCAGCACCCAGCGCCAGAGCAAGAAGTGCGGCCGGAATGGTGGTGGAACGGGTCATTGGCGGGTATCTCCCTGGTGGTTGACGAGGACAAGTCGGCCGTTTCTGGTGGGTAGTCCTGACGAGGCTACCGGATCCGACCGAGACGATCCGGTGGCCCCGTTTGTCCATGACACCACCGCCCTCGATTGGTTCAGGGCAGTTTGGTGACAATTTTGTGGACAGGTCACCCCTGCCTATACCACCATATCTTGTGTGCCGCCACCGGTCCAGCCACAGAATGTTGCGTTTTGTGCTTGACTGGGCTGTGCCGACGAGGTAAAAACCCTTCCGCACCATGTCGGTCGCTGTTGTCCGACGCTGGGGTGAATCAGGTAGAAGGGTAAGGGGGACCGGCCGGGCCGGCCCCTCCGATAATCCGGCAGTCCGGCCCGAATTGGGCTGCCGGCGGGCGAATGAACGGAGGCGCACAGCCCCCCACGCCCGGAGGTAAGTCGGGGAGGAGGAATACAATTTCCCATGGCGAAAAAGCTGGCCAAGTCGATCGATGCCCATTTCATGGGCGAAGCAACGCAGGACCAACGGGGAGACACCTCGGGTCGCCGCCCCGGCACCCGTCAGGCACGCGGTGCGTCGAGCGCCGCAAACGGGCACCTCGGACTCCGTTTCGACCGGCGCAACAGCCGGCCTGACTCGAACCCATTCGATGAGCTTGAATGGGACCACCGGACGGCCTCCATCACCACGGAAAAGGGTGAGGTGATCTTCGAACAGAAGAACGTCGAGATCCCGAAAAACTGGTCCATGATGGCGACCAACGTGGTCGTCTCGAAGTACTTCCGCGGAAATCTCGGAACTCCCGAACGCGAAACAAGCGTCCGTCAACTCATCGGACGGGTCGTGAACACGATCACCCGCTGGGGCGCCAAGGACGGCTACTTCGCCTCCCAGGGCGACGAGACGGCATTCCGCGACGAGCTGGCCCATCTCCTCCTGAACCAGAAGATGGCGTTCAACAGCCCGGTCTGGTTCAACTGCGGTGTCGAGGAAAAGCCGCAGTGCTCGGCCTGCTTCATCAACTCCGTCGACGACACGATGACCTCCATCATGGATCTGGCCAAGACCGAGGGGATGCTGTTCAAGTGGGGATCGGGCACCGGAACCAACCTCTCCCCCATCCGATCGAGCCGCGAGAAGTTGAAGGGGGGCGGCACCGCCTCCGGGCCGGTCTCGTTCATGAAGGGGTACGACGCTTTTGCCGGCGTGATCAAGTCCGGTGGCAAGACCCGGCGTGCGGCCAAGATGGTCATCCTGAACGCCGACCATCCCGACATCGTCGATTTCATCCGGTGCAAGGAACTGGAAGAGAAGAAGGCCTGGGCCCTGATCGACGCCGGCTACGAGGCCTCGTTCAATGGCGAAGCCTACGCTTCGGTCTTCTTCCAGAACTCGAATAACTCGGTCCGCATGACTGACGAGTTTCTGGATGCCGTCGAGAAGGATCGGGACTGGCGGACCCGCTCCGTCACGACCGGCGAGGCCATGGACACCTACAAGGCCCGCGACCTGATGGGGATGATCACCGAGTCCGCCTGGTTGTGCGGCGATCCCGGCCTTCAGTTCGACACGACGATCAATCGGTGGCACACCTGCCCCAACACGGCCCCGATCAACGCCAGCAATCCGTGCAGTGAATACATGTTCCTCGACGACTCGGCCTGCAACCTGGCATCGCTCAATCTCATGAGATTTCGCCGGGCGGACGGCGAGTTCGACGCGGAAGCCTTTCAACACGCCGTCGATATCACGATCACGGCCCAGGAGATCATCGTCGGCAATGCCAGCTATCCGACGCCGGCCATCGAGCGGAACAGCCACGACTACCGGCCCCTTGGCCTCGGCTACGCCAATCTCGGCGCCCTGCTCATGGCCCGAGGTCTTCCATACGATTCGGATGCCGGGCGCGCGGTGGCCGGCGCCATCACCGGCCTCATGCACGGCCAGGCTTACGCCACCAGTGCACGAATTGCCGCCCAGCTGGGGCCGTTCGCCGGCTACGAGCGAAACCGCGAGCCGATGCTGAACGTGATCGACATGCACAAGGGTTCGGTCCAGGGGATCGATCCCACGCTGGTGGCCGGCGACCTGATGGCTGCCGTGCGGGAGACCTGGTCGCGTGCCCGCACGCTGGGGGGCGAGTACGGTTATCGCAACAGCCAGGTGACGGTACTGGCCCCGACCGGCACGATCGGCTTCATGATGGATTGCGACACGACCGGCGTTGAGCCGGAAATCGCCATCGTCAAGTACAAGAAGCTGGTCGGCGGCGGCATGCTGAAACTGGTCAACCAGACGGTGCCCGAAGCGCTGACCCGCCTCGGCTACCCGACGGTCGAAGCCAAGAGGATCCTCGACTACATCGACGAGCACGAGACTATCGAGGGGGCGCCTGGCCTGCGCGAGGATCATCTGCCCGTGTTCGACTGCGCCTTCCGGCCGGCCCGCGGCACTCGGAGCATTCACTACCGCGGGCACATCCGGATGATGGCGGCGGTTCAACCGTTCCTGTCCGGAGCCATCTCCAAAACCGTGAATATGCCCTCGGAGGCCACGGAGGCGGAAATCGCTGAAACCTACCTCGAGGCCTGGAAGCTCGGCCTCAAGGCCATCGCCATCTACCGTGACGGCTGCAAGCGCTCACAGCCGGTGAACACCGGGCTGAAAGTCGAGACGAGCGTTTCGCTGATCCCGGCGGGGGCGCGGCGGCGGCGCCTTCCCGACGAGCGCCGCTCCCTCACCCACAAGTTTTCGGTTGCCGGTCACGAGGGTTACATCACCGTCGGCATGTATGACGACGGCAGCCCCGGCGAGATCTTCCTGGTCATGGCCAAGGAAGGCTCGGTGGTTTCAGGCCTAATGGACTCCTTCGCCACGGCGGTCAGCCTGGCGATGCAGTACGGCGTGCCGCTCAAGGATCTCATCAACAAGTTCAGCCATGTCCGATACGAGCCGAGCGGCTATACCCGCAATCCGGAAATCCCTTTCGCCAAATCGATCACCGACTACATCTTTCGCTGGCTGGCGTCCCGCTTCCTCTCACCGGAAGAGGCCATCGACCTGGGTATTCAGAAGACGATTCAGGACAACGGGCTGACGTCGACGACGGCGGAAACCGTGGCGGCTGGCAGTGCACCGTCGGCGGCTCACGAAACCAGCCGGAACGGCAAGCAAGTTGCCCGCACCATGTCCGCCGCGTCGAACGGGGCGGTGCCCCAGGCCTTCGATAACCAGTCCGACGCGCCACCCTGCTCCGAATGCGGCTCCACCCTGATCCGCAGCGGCGCCTGCTACAAGTGCACCAACTGCGGCGCGACCGCGGGATGTTCGTGAACGATCCAACCGGCCCGCAAGACTGACGGCGTCCAGTGGTGCGCGGAGTCGTGAGTCTGTAAGTCGATTGTCTGGCAATCCCTCGCCGGCCCTGTTCTGGTCCATGTGACCGGGGCGGGGCCGACGGGCTTCTGGTCGTGTTCCTCCCGCCGGTTGCCAGACACGCTGCCAGGCCGCACAATCTCTTCCATATGTCCGGCGCCTTCCCCATCCTCTTCGCCTTCTTTCTCGTCTTCCTCAACGGCTTCTTCGTGGCCACCGAGTTCGCGCTGGTCAAGGTGCGGGCAACGCGGCTGGCGGAGCTTTCGAAGAAGGGGAACAAGTCGGCGAAGCTGGCGGAGTCGCTCGTGGCGCGGCTGGATGCCTATCTGTCGGCGACGCAGCTCGGTATCACACTGGCAAGTCTTGGCCTCGGCTGGGTCGGCGAACCGGCATTTGCGCATCTCTTCCAGCCGTTCTTCGACGGGCTCCCCTTCCTTCGTTCGACGATGTCCCACACGGCCAGCGTGGCGTCCGCTTTCGTGCTGATCACCTTTCTGCACATCGTGTTCGGAGAGCTGGCGCCCAAGTCACTGGCGATCCGGCGGGCCGAGGCAACCACTCTCATCGTGGCCCGGCCAATCATCGCTTTCTACTTTGTCTTCTATCCCCTGATCTGGTCACTCAACGGTCTGGCCAACCTGACGCTTCGGCTCCTGCGGCTTGGGGGGGCTGCCTCGGAGCACGACTCATCGCACAGCGAGGAAGAGCTCCAGATGCTGATGGCCCACAGCCACGCCGGCGGTCGAATTCCGGTCATGCGCCAGCGGCTTCTGCAGAACGTCTTCACCTTCGGCCGGCGCACCGCCCGGCAGATGTTGATCCCCCGCACGGATGTCGCCATCCTCTCGATCGATCGTCCCTTCGTCGAACTGGTCGAACAGGTACGTTTCTCCGGCCATACCCGCTACCCGGTTTGCGAGGGGGATCTGGACCGGGTGCTGGGAATCCTTCACATCAAGGACCTGCCGCTCGTCGACCCGGGGCGCCAGGGATTCGAGAAAGTATTGCGTCCGCCGCTCTTCGTTCCCGAATCGATGGGTGCCGAACGGCTCCTCTTGAACTTCCAGGAACAACGACAGCACCTGGCGATCGTCGTGGACGAATACGGCGGCGCCTCGGGCATCCTTACCCTGGAGGATGTCATCGAGGAGCTGGTTGGCGACGTGCAGGACGAATTCGATGAGGAGGCGCCCCAGCTGCTAAAGGTTCGGCAGGGAGGCTACCTGGTGAGTGCCGGCATGCTCCTGGAGGCGGTGGCGGCCCAGCTCGGCGTCACGCTCGAGGAGAATGTGGATGCCGACACGATTGGCGGCTACGTGCAGCTCCAACTCGGCACCCTGGGCCGGATCGGCGACCAGGTCCGGTTCGGCCGCTATACCATCAAGGTCGTGGAAGCCCGCGGTCGGCGACTGCTCCAGCTGTTGATCCTGCCAACGACAGTGACCGGTTGAATTCCCCGGATGCGCTATACTCCTGACCCGTGATCAACGCCCTTGACCTGACCTCCCGGGCCGCCCGTGCCCTGCGCCGCGAATGGATCCTGAAGCGTGGCGGCATCCTGTCGGCCACGTTCGGCATGACCTACAAGTGCAACCTCCGATGCACCACCTGCGGTGTCTGGGTTCGCGGCGAAACCGACATGCTGGTCGAACTGACGACGGCCGAAATCCTCACCACGGCGAAGCAGCTGGCCGAGATCGGGGTGCCGCAGGTGATCCTGGTCGGTTCCGAACCGCTTCTGCGACGGGATGCGCTGGACGTCATCGACGGCATGCGGGCCCTGGGCCTCGAGGTCGATGTCATCACCAACGGCACCCTCTTCACCGAACGAACCTCCGAACGGGTGGTCAATGCCGGCGTCCGGGCGATCACGGTATCGATCGACGGCGTCGGCAAGCGACATGACGAGGTTCGTGGACAGGAGCGGGCCTGGGAACGGGCCATGGCCGGCCTCGAGCGCTTGACGAGCGTCAAGAAACGGCTGAAGTCCCGGCGGCCCCGGCTGGCCCTCCACGCCACCATTTCCCGGCTCAATGCCGACCAGCTTGAGGAACTCTCCGGGCTCCAGGATAGCCTCGGCATGGATGTCTCGTTCCAACTGGCCAGCGAGACATCGCTGGCGGAAGTGCACGGCAGTCAGCTGGATGGACAGGTGGTCGCCGGCGAGGAATTCATCAGCCGCGAGGGGAGTTTTCTTCCGAGTGAGGACGATGTCCGGCGGATCCGCACTTTTCTGCAACGCCCGGGCATCATCCGGAAGCACCCGACCCTGGCCATTCTGGCGTCCATGTCCGATGACGACCTTTTGCTTGGCCGCTTTCCGATCACGGGGTGTCGCGTCGTCGAGGGGGAGATCCTGATCGATCCCTACGGCTTCGTCCGTCCATGCAGCCACCTCGAAGCCTACGACTACGGCAATGTGCGCGATCAGTCAATCCGCGAGATCTGGAACGGGATGAAGCGTCGAAAGATGGTCGAAAAGGTCCGCGCCGACATGTTCCCGATCTGCGACAAGTGCTGCCAGCATGGTCAGAATCTGTCCCTGGGGCAGAAAGCGCGGATGATCCTGAAACTGGGAGCGGGATGACGCCTCGTCCGGTTCAGTTGCTGGCTGATACCTGCCTGGTGGCCGGTGATCGGATTCTGCTGATCCGGTTCGACACGAAGACAATCCCGGACCGGGAGCCCGGCTGGTACCTGCCGGTAGATGAACTCAGCGACTTCGAGCCACCGGACCAGGCCGCCATTCGATCGCTCTTCGAGCAGACCGGGGTTGAAACCTCCGGGCCATTCCTCTCGCATGTCGAGTCGTCCAAGGGGCGCCATGCACAGTGGCGCCTGGCCTTCCATTACGTGGTCCAACTGGCCGCTCCGCCGCCATTGACGACCGGCGCCGGCGTGACCGAGGCCCGCTGGTTCGATCTGACGAAACTCCCTCCCCGAGGGGATGTGGCAAACAGCGGCAGGGCCCTGACGACGATCAAGGAGATTTTGCAGCGCGCCGCGGGGTGATCGGACGGCTACTCCCTCCGCGCCTTGACCCGACTCCAGGACGATGGAAGCGCGGGCACCGGCAGGCAGTTGTTGCAGCTGGACAGGCGGATCTCGTACGGGACGTTGACCGTCGTCCGGGCATCAACCACGACGCGATAGACCCCCGGACCAAGACAGGTGAAGATGGCGTCGGGCGTGGTGCCCGTGTTGAACGACGCCGCAAAACAGATGGCCGGATCACAGTCAGCCACGATGAAGACATCGGCATCCTGCCCGCCGGTCATCGTGAGGAGCAGTTGGATTTCGGTCTGCGACACCAGCGAAAAGGTGTAGACATCCTCCTTGCCCACGTAGCCGCCGAAGGCCCCGCAATAAACCGCGCTGCCATTCGATCCGGAATCGCCGATGATGCCCGGGCGGGGCAGGTCCGCGCAGAGCAGTTCCGGATTTGCGGTGCAGTTGAGAACGGCGGCCGCCGGACTTGGGCGGCAAAGCAGAAGGAGGCCAAGGGCGACAGGAACGAGGATCGGAAGGATTTCAGATGGGCGTATCATGGGGCCCTCTCGATGCCGTGGCTGGATGCCGTCCCGTCGGCCGGGTCGCCCTGGGATCGGCCCGCCATCACTCCCCGGAATGGCGCCTCCTGATTGTAGCGCGAGCCTCCCGGTTTGCGACCCCTCAAACTTTGTGGGCGGGAGCCAGGCTGGCCGAGCGGAACTCCTCGTCAACAAGAATGAAGGAGTCGAGTTTCCGCACCTGGAGCCGGTTGGCGGCTGTTTCATCCAGGTGCAACAGTCCCCGCACGACGTCCTTGGCCCGGGCCGATTCGTTCCCCTCCCGCAGGACGAACCGCAGGAGTCCCTCGCCTGGCCCCTCGGGGTAGAAATGAAGTGAGAGAACGGCCGGTCGGACATCGTGGATCCTCATCCCGTCCTTCATGCGACGCTCGACCTTCACGCTCTCGCTGGCCAGGAAAGCCGTCACCATCGATTCGATTGGTCCCGATCCGTTCTCGATGCGGGCGCGCTCGAGATCGGCTTCGTAGCCGCTGGCCACGATGAGCTTGCCCATCGAAGGACTGCCGATCCGGATCTCGCTGGCCCACAGGAATTCGAGGCCGGTGGGCAACACCCTTTCCATCCGCGCCAGAAATTCATCCGCGGTCATCGGGTTGATGAGATCGATCTCCGCGTACTCGCCATGGGAGATGAGGCCGACCGGCAGTGCCGTGGCGAAACTCAGTTTGACGTGGGGATTGAATCCCTGGCTCCGGGCGACCGGTATCTCCGCCCGGCGGAACGCGCGGGTCATGGCGCTCTGCAGTTCGAGATGCGACAGGAAGCGGATCTCCCCGGTCTTGGTGAATCGAAATCGAAGGCGCATGACGGAATCCGGGTTGGGTGGTGTCAGCTCCGCCATCGGAGGCATTGTCCAGCCGGCCTCTTCTTTTTTCCCGGCGCGAGCCGTGTAAATCTGGTTGACGCAGAGCTGCTTGTGCTCGTCGATGACCCCGCAGCGGTGACAGGCCGTTCGACAGTCGGTCGTGAGACCGGCGGCCACGGCCTTGAGCCACTCCTTCTTGTGGTAGTCCTTGGTGACCAGGCAATCGATATGATCCCACGGGAGCGGCTCCTCGAGCGTGCGACGACGATTGACCCGATCCGGATCGATTCCCGTGGCCAGGAAGGCTTCGGACCAGGCCTCGGGCTTGAAATGCTCCGTCCAGCCGTCGAAGCGGGCGCCGCGCCGCCAGGCCTCCACGATGGTTCGCCCAAGCCGGCGATCGCCGCGCGTCAGTATCCCCTCCAACCAGGACGTGGGCGAATCGTGCAGGCTGACCTTGATCTGCCGGATCGGATACAGTTTCTTTTTCAGCAGATCGTGCTTTTCCTTGACCTCGGCCATGGTCACCTGCCGCTCCCACTGGAACGGCGTATGAGGCTTCGGCACGAAGGTGGATACCGACGTATGGATACGGGCTCGCTTGTTCACCTGCCGGCCGGCCTTCAATACCCGCTCCGACAGCGTGGCAATGGCTTCGACATCATCCATCGTTTCGGTCGGAAGGCCGATCATGAAGTACAGCTTGACCGACTCCCAGCCGCGACTGAAAACCTCGCGCGTGGTGTTGATCAGTTCCTCGTCAGGAATCCACTTGTCGATGACCGCCCGCAGACGATCGGAAGCGGCTTCCGGCGCGAAGGTCAGGCCGGTCTTCTTGACACCACTGGTCATCTCGGCCAGGTCAACGCTGAACGAGTCCAGCCGGAGTGACGGCAGGCCCACCGACACATTCTTCGGCCCGGTCAGGCGAACCTGCTGTTCGACCAGTGCCTTGACCCGGCTGTAATCGCATGTCGACAGGGATGACAGCGAGATTTCCTCGTAGCCCGATTTCCTGATCGCCTCCTCCGTCAGGGCGGCGATGTTCTCGAGACTTCGCTCACGGACCGGCCGATAGATCATGCCGGCCTGGCAAAAACGGCACCCCTGAGTGCACCCGCGCAGAACCTCCAGGCTGATCCGGTCGTGGACCTGCTGAACGTAGGGCACAATGTAGTCGGTCGGAAACGGCACCTTGTTGAGATCCGGGATCATCGCCTTCTTGATTGGCGCGACGGCTGGATCGCGGACGATGTCACCCGATGGAAGCGTGACCGTCGGGAACCGGGCCGGGATGTAGGCACCCGGCACCTCAACCTGGATCAGGTCAAGTCGCTCCTGGCGGGGGCGGCCACGGCCGGTCTTCAACGCCCTGGCCAGCGCCAGCACGGCCTCTTCGCCATCACCCAGGATGATCACGTCGATCAAATCACTGATCGGTTCCGGATTGAAGGCAACCGGACCGCCGGCCACGATGATCGGGTCCCGGTCACTCCGCAGGGAGGAAAAGAACGGGATGCCGGCCATGTCCAGCATGTTGACGATGTTCGTGTAGCAAAGCTCATACTGCAGCGTGAAACCGACGCAATCGAAGTCTCGGAGCGGCGTCGTCGACTCGAGCGTGAAGAGCGGAAGTCCCCGGGCGCGAATCTCGGCCTCCATGTCCACGGCGGGGGCGTAGACCCTCTCGCACCAGACATCCGGCACGTCGTTCAGCACGCGATACAGGATCATGAGGCCGATGTTTGAGAGACCAAGGTCGTACAGGTCCGGGAAGGCCAGGGCAATCCGGACATTGACCTGCGCCAGGTCCTTGTGGACAGCGTTCAGTTCGTTGCCAAGATAACGCGACGGCTTCTGAACGGCCGGCAGGATGTCATCAATGAGGATCTGTTTCACGTTTAGCACATCCCGTCAGGCCGGTGAAATTACTTGAGGGACTACGGATAACTTTTGGTAGCACATGAAGATATCATGGCGGGAACTACCAGGCAACGTCATGATGAAAATGCGTGGCGCGGGGCCGCCGACATGACGTATGGTTGAGTGCCCCGCCATTCATCAGGCTTAACAACTGGAGGCTAATCATGAAATCAGTGACACGACGCACACTTCGTGGACTCGCGACGGCCGGCATCCTGCTGGGCGCCACCCTGGTAACGGGCTCGACAGCCCTGGCCGGCTCCATTTTCCTGACGGGGCATGATCCCGATTTTCACGCCTCTCTCGGAGGCAATGCCGCCGGCGCTATCCGTCTGAACCAGGTGGCCATCTCGTTCATCCAGGATCCGGGCTTCAATCCGTTCTATCTTGGCGGCGCCACCAAGTTCCTCTTCGTCGAATCAAGCATTGCGGTGCCGGCCGGCCACACCGTCGGCAAGAACGGCATTGTGGCCAGCGGCTACACGGAGGGCGTTCATTTTGATCACGCCACCGCCGCCACGCTGAACGCCGGTCTGAACAACTTAGGCACGGTGTACAGCGCCATCGTGGTGGCCTCGGATTTCGGCGGAATTCTGACTCAGGCGGAACTCAACATCCTGAATTCCCGAAATGCCGACATCCTTGCCTTCCTGAATGCGGGGGGCGGCATCTACTGCATGGCCGAGGGCAACGGCGGCGCCGGCCTGACACCGGGCGGCGGCCAGCTGGCCTTCCTGCCCATCGTCGTCACGGCACCCGCGGCGAATCAGAGTGAAGTCGGATTCACGGTGACCGCGTTCGGCGCCAGCATCGGACTCACCAACGCCGACGTAAACGGCAACGCCTCCCACACCTATTTCACCGGCCTCGGCGGCCTGGCCCCCGTCAACCTGGACGCCCAGGGCCGCGTCATGAGCCTGGCATCTCACGATCGGATCATCGCCGTCGAACCGACGTCCTGGTCGCGGATCAAGGGATTGATGACACCCTAGTCTACGTCCGGCAAGACCACTATCCCACGGCGGGGGCCGTTGAACACAAATGAAAAAGCAGGGCCGGGAGTTGACCTCCCGGCCCTGCTTCTAGACATCGGTGTGATGGCAGAGCCGATATTCACTGCCAGGTTCCTGCAGACCGGCTGAGCCGGCGATCTCGAATCTAGTGGTTATGCCCCATCGGACCACCACCGCCGCCCGGCTTTTTCTTTTCCTTCTTCTCGACGACCAGTGCTTCGGTTGTCAGGATGAGGCCGGAGATCGAGGCGGCGTTCTGGAGGGCGGAACGGACGACCTTGGTCGGGTCCATGATGCCGTCCTTCATCATGTCGGCGTACTCGAGGGTGGCGGCGTTGTAACCCATGGATCCCTTCTGACGCTTGACATGATCGACGACCACCGAACCCTCGCCGCCGGCATTGCTCACGATTTTCTTGAGCGGCTCCTCGATGGCTTTTTCGATGATGGCGGCGCCGTGTTTCTCGTCACCGATAAGCCCCAACGCCGCAATGGTGCGGCCGGCGCGAAGCAGCGCCACGCCGCCTCCCGGAACAACCCCTTCCTCGACCGCCGCGCGGGTGGCCGACAGGGCGTCCTCGACGCGGGACTTCTTTTCCTTCATCTCCACTTCGGTGGCCGCGCCGACCTTGATGACCGCCACGCCGCCGGAGAGGCGCGCGACGCGCTCCTGGAGTTTTTCCTTGTCATAATCGGACGTCGATTCCTCGATCTGCTTTTTCAGATTCGCGACGCGTCCCTTGATGTCGGCCGACTTGCCGCCGCCCTCGACGATGGTGGTGTTGTCCTTGTCGATGACGATGCGCTTGGCACGGCCCAGGTCGCCCAGGGTGGCGGTCTCGAGGCTCATGCCGATTTCCTCACTGATCAGCTTGCCGCCGGTCAGAATGGCAATATCTTCGAGCATGGCCTTGCGACGGTCACCGAAGCCCGGCGCCTTGACGGCGCAAACCTGCAGTGAACCGCGCAGGCGGTTGACCACCAGCGTGGCCAGCGCCTCCCCCTCGACTTCCTCGGAGATGATCAGCAGGGGCTTGCCGGCCTGCAGCGTCTTTTCGAGGACCGGCACAAGGTCCTTGATCGAGCCGATCTTCTTGTCGTGGATCAGGATCTGGGCGTCCTCGAGGACGACCTGCATCCGGTCCGCGTCGTTGATGAAATAGGGGGACTGATAACCGCGGTCGAACTGCATTCCCTCGACATGGTCGAGCGTGGTGTGAAGGGTCTTGGCCTCCTCCACCGTGATGACGCCGTCCTTGCCGACCTTTTCCATGGCCAATGCCAGCAGGTCGCCGATCGCCCGATCGTTATTGGCCGAGATCGAGGCCACCTGGGCAATCTCTTCGGTGGTCTTGATCGTCTTCGACTGCTTCTTCAGATCCTCGACGATGGCCTGGACGGCCTTGTCGATGCCGCGCTTCAGCGCCATCGGGTTGGCGCCCGACGTGACGGCCTTCAGGCCCAGATGACAGATGGCCTGGGCCAGGCAGGTGGCGGTGGTGGTGCCGTCGCCGGCCACGTCCTGGGTCTTGGCTGAAACTTCCTTGACCAGCTGGGCCCCGAGGTTCTCGTACGGATCCTCCAGCTCGATTTCCTTGGCGATGGTCACGCCGTCGTTGATGATCAGCGGCGAGCCAAATTTCTTGTCGAGGATGACGGTGCGCCCGCGGGGACCCAGCGTGACCGTGACCACATTGGCCAGTTTGTCGACGCCCCGGCGGAGCGCCTCACGCGCCTCACTGTCGAACTGTAGGAGCTTTGCCATGAACTCGTATTCTCCTTTGATCGCCCGCGGCTAAAGCCGGGCGAGAATTTCGTCTTCGTGAAGGATCAGGTAGGTCTGGCCGTCCATGTTGACTTCGGTACCGGAGTATTTGCCGTACAGGATGCGATCCCCGGTCTTGACCTCCAGCGGAACCCGCTCGCCCGACTTCTTGCGCTTGCCGGGACCGGCGGCCACGACCTCTCCCTGCTGCGGCTTCTCCTTTGCCGTGTCCGGGATTATGATGCCGCCGACTTTCTGTTCGGAATCCTCAAGGGCACGGATCAGGACCCGATCCCCCAGCGGTGTGAACTTCATGATGAACCTCCGTTTATTAAACAGTTGTAATTCAACAACTTAGAAACCACGACGCATGCAAAGTCCTCATTGGCACTCTCGGACCCGGAGTGCCAGCGGGGTACATTACACGCCCTCTCCCGCGGGTGCAAGCAGAGCCATTTAATTTTTACCCGGTGACAGCCGAAAAGCCACGCGTGGCGCGGCTCGGCGGGGGTTGGCACCAACTCCGGTCAGCCCGACAACCCGGCCACCCGTTCCAGCGCCTCAAGCCCTCCCGCCAAAGCCGCAGGGCCTCCTCCCACCCCCAGGCGGATATGCCGATCATCTTCGAAATAGTGCCCCGGCACGACGAGCGTGGCCTCCTCGCGGAGGAGTCGTTCGTGAACGTGGGTCCCGGTGCATCCGCCAGGCAGACGCGGGAAGCTGCACAGGCCTCCATCGGGAGGCACCCAGCCGAACTCCGGGTGACGCCGCATCCAGTTGTCAAGAATGGAACGACCCTCACGGGAGAGGGCCAGATGGCGCTCCCGGAGCCGCTCAGCGGCGACGAAACCGGCCAGCACGAAGGGGAGCATCGGCGCTGGATCGTTGACGTGGAGCAGGTCGACCACGCGGGCGGCACGCGCCAGGATGTCAGGAGGCCCGATCAACCAGCCGGCCCGGAGCCCGCCAAGCCCGTACACCTTCGTGAGGCTGGAGGCGATGACGACCGGGCCAGAGGCGGCGTAGGCCGTGCCAACCGGCTCCTCCAGGAAATCGCGGTACACCTCGTCGAGAAAGAGCGTAATGCCCCGCCGCGCAGCCAGGTCGACCAGCGCCGCTTCGACCTCCGGTGACAGTCGAACGCCGGTCGGATTGTGCAGGTTGCTGATGGCAATCATCCGCGTTTTGGGATGAAGTGCGGCGACCACCCGATCCGGATCGACCACCCACCCCTCCTCGAAGCGACGCTCGAATCGATCGACGACGGCGCCCAGCGCCTCCGGAACGCGGATCATGGCCTCGTAGGCCGGCTGCTCCACGAGGACATGATCGCCGGGCGAAAGCAGGGCCGCGGCAACCAGAAAGATGCCGAGCGAGGTACCGGCCAACGGGAGCGCCTCGTTCCCGGACACGCCATAGCGTTTCGCGATGGCCGCGCGGAGGGCCGGGTGACCGTAGTCCGGCTGCCGGGTCAAACGGACGGCCGACAGGTCGACGTCGAGGATACCGGGGTCCTCCAGGTTGAAACCGCTGCCGGCCAGGGGGAAGCGAACGTGATCGCCCTGATCGGTCTTGGCGAATTCCATGTAGTCAAATCGTGGAAACGGCATCGGGCCCCCGGTCGGTTGTGAGCGAATTCGCAGAATAGTACGATGGCCGGCCACATCGTAAGCGGGGGATGCCATTTCAATATGACCACTCAGGAGCAGCAGGATCTGCTGAAGCGTCAGGCGGCCACTCTGGCCATCGAGTCGGTTCTGGACGGCATGATCGTCGGCCTCGGCACCGGATCGACCGCGTCCTGGGCCGTCCGGCTGCTCGGCGAGCGTGTGGCCAAGGGGCTCACGATCCAGGGGGTGCCGACCAGCGAGGCCACGGCCAGGCTGGCGCGGGAAGTCGGAATCCCGCTGGTCGATTTCGAATCCATCTGGGGAATCGACCTGACACTGGACGGCGCGGACGAAGTGGACTCGGACCTGAACATGGTCAAGGGAGGAGGAGGTGCGTTGCTCCGCGAAAAAATAGTGGCAACGGCCTCGAAGGAACTGATCATCATGGTCGATCCGGCCAAGCTGGTGCCCCGGCTGGGCGAGCACTTTCCGCTGCCGGTCGAAGTGACACCGTTCGGCTGGCAGCAAACCGCCCGCCACCTGGCGGCCGTGGGGGCACAACCGAAACTCCGGATGACCGGCGCGCGCCCGTTCGAAACCGACAATCGAAATTTTATCCTCGACTGCCGGTTTCCCGGCGGCATCGAAAATCCGGGCCGGACAGAATTCGACATTGACCGGATCCCCGGCGTGGTCGAATCCGGCCTCTTCGTTCGCATGACCCGCTGCGTCATCGTCGGCTATCCGGACGGCGCGCGCGCGATGAGAAAGGACTGACGACGATGACGGCCGACGCCGCAACGCAACGATTGATCCGGATAGGCCACAGCCCCGATCCCGATGACGCCTTCATGTTCTATGCCCTGTCCACCGGCCGCGTGGTCGTTCCGGGATGCGTCATCGAGCACCGACTCGAGGATATCGAGTCGCTGAACCGGCGGGCCCTGAATGGCGAGTACGAAATGACCGCATTCTCGGCACACGCCTATCCCGAGGTGGCCCACCGTTACCAGGTGATGAGGACGGGCGCCTCCATGGGGCGAGGCTATGGCCCGATCATCCTGGCCCGGCATCCGATGGCGCTGGCCGATCTGGCCGGCCTCCGGGTGGCCATCCCCGGCGTCAAGACCACGGCCTGGCTGCTGCTCCAGCTCTTCGCGCCGAATGTGGTGCCGGTTGTCGTGCCGTTCGATCAGATCATGGGAGAGGTTGAAGCGGGCCGCGTCGACGCGGGCCTTGTCATTCATGAAGGACAACTCACCTGGACGGCCAGCGACCTCCACAAGGTGGCCGACTTCGGTTTGATCTGGCACGAGGCCACCGGTGGCCTGCCGTTGCCGCTCGGCCTCGATGCCGTGCGCCGTGACCTGGGGCCCGAATTGATCCAGCGGCTGGCCGTCGGGTTGTCCGAGAGCATCCGGTACGCCTACGACCATGAGGCCGAGGCCATGGAATACGCGCGCGGCTTCGGCCGCGGCATCGAAGCCGAACTGAATCGGAAATTTGTCCGGATGTACGTCAGCGACGACACCATCGACATGGGGGACGCCGGCATCCGGGCCCTGGAACACCTGTACGACCTGGCGGTGGCCAAGGGACTGCTCGCGGCACGGCCGCCTCTCGACGTCATCGCCACGCCGCGGCCGTAAGCCGAAACCGGCCACCTTCCCCCAGACCTGGTCCCCGATCGAAAGGCCTGATTGAAGCTCCTGTTTCGTTATCTCAAGAACTACTGGCAACTGGTCGTGCTGGCCCTGATGCTCGCGACCATCAACCAGGTTTTTTCGCTTTTGGATCCCCTGATCTTCCGGCATGTCATCGACGAGTACGTCACCCAGGTCAAAAAGTACACGACCGAGCAGTTCTTCCGCGGGGTGGGCCTCTTGCTCCTGGCGGCGGTGAGCGTGGCCTTTGTCAGCCGGGTGGCCAAGAACTTTCAGGACTATTTCATCAATCTGATTACACAGCGCCTCGGGGCGCAGATCTACGCGGACGGCATCCGCCACTCGCTGCGGCTCCCCTACCAGGTCTTCGAGGACCAGCGAAGTGGCGAAACGCTGGGGCGCCTGCAAAAAGTCCGGACCGACGTGGAACGGCTGATTTCGGCCAGCATCAACGTTCTATTTACCACGATCGTCGGAATCCTCTTCGTCATGGTGTACGCCATCAGTGTCCACTGGATCATCGCGCCGGTCTATTTTCTGACGATGCCGCTGCTCGGGATTCTGTCGTCGATACTGTCCCGGAAGATCAAGGTGATTCAGAAGCGGATCGTGTCCGAGACAACCGCCCTGGCCGGTTCAACGACCGAGAGCCTTCGGAACATCGAGGTAGTCAAGAGCCTGGGCCTGGCCGGCCAGGAGATCGCCCGGCTGAATGCCACGACCGTCCGGATTCTGGAACTGGAGCTGGAAAAGGTTCGCTACGTCCGGACGCTGTCGTTCATCCAGGGAACCGCCGTCAATGCGCTGCGAACCAGCATCATGTTCCTGATGCTCTACCTCATTTTTTCCGGCCAGATCACGGTGGGCCAGTTCTTTTCCCTGTTCATCTATTCCTTCTTCATCTTCGGGCCGCTCCAGGAGCTGGGCAACATCATCAACATCTATCGCGAGGCCGAGGTCTCGCTGAAAAACTTCCAGGAGATCCTGGACACCCCGCCCGAGCCGGTGGCGCCGCATCCCGTGTCTTTCGGGCCGATCGCCCGGTTGGAGTTTGACCATGTCGTTTTCCAGCACGCCTCGGCCACCACGAGTGCGGTCGATTGCATCTCGTTCAAGGCCAGCCTCGGCGAAACGATCGCCTTTGTCGGGCCATCCGGCTCGGGAAAGTCGACGCTGGTCAAGCTGCTCGTCGGCCTCTACCAGCCCGCGACAGGTCAGATTCGCTACAACGACATTCCGGGGAACGACATCGACATTGAGCAACTGCGCAAGCAGATCGGGCTCGTGACACAGGAAACGCAACTCTTCAGTGGCACGATCCGCGACAATCTCCTGTTCGTCCGGCCGGACGCGTCGGACGCGGAATGCCTGGCCGCCCTGAACGCCGCAGCCTGCCAGGGCCTGCTTTCGCGGGCCGCCCGGGGGCTCGACACGAAAATCGGCGAAGGAGGGGTCAAGGTATCGGGCGGTGAGCGCCAGCGGCTGGCCATCGCCCGCGCGCTGCTTCGGCAGCCACGCCTTCTCATCTTCGATGAGGCCACCAGCGCGCTGGACAGTCTGACCGAGGAGGAGATCACTTCCACGATTCGCGAGATCTCCCGGCACGAGGATCAGATCACCATCCTGATAGCCCACCGCCTGTCAACGGTGATGCATGCGGATCGGATCTACGTCCTGGAGCATGGCCATGTCATCGAGTCGGGACGTCACGACGAACTCGTCGCCGAACGCGGTCTCTACTACGCCATGTGGCGGCAGCAGATTGGCGAGCGGAGCGGGCCCCGGTCCGGCACGCCGACGGATCCCCGGGCACTGGCCGTGTCCTGACGTTACGTCCGGCTGGGGCGGCCCGCTCAACGGCCGCGTGATTCTCCCCAAAGTGGTTGTCATTTTCCCCAACGACCCCCCTGAATCGACAAAAAGGCGCTGCAACGGCGTTCAGAGCCATCCCGAAACGCGCGAAAACTTCTCCTGAGTGCCGAGTTGTCGCATGAATCAGGAGGTGTCCGATGCGTTCGTCATCCGCGGGTCGTCAGCCGAATCAAACCAGCCAGAGGGCCTGGGCGGCCATTTTCCTTCTTGTCCTCCTCGGGTCGATGGTCCCGCAACGGGGGGCCGGGGCGGCCGAAACCTCGCTTCGCCTGGCCAGTGATCCCGATGATCCGATTGGCCAAGGAATTGAATTCCAGATGGGCATCGGCATCGCCAATTTCACGATGTGGAAGACCGGTGAGATGGTCACGGTGGAGGTCGACCCCGCGGGCCCGGGCGATGTCTGGACGATCGAGTTCGAGGCCGCCGGCGGCGCGCCACTCGGGCCGGGCTTCTATTCAAACGCCGGCGGCATTCCGGCCGACATGACCGGGCCGGGGCTGCACATCAGCACCGCCACTCGACGTTGCGCAGAGGTGCGCGGCACGTTTGAGCTGCGCCAGCTCGATCTGGACAATGTCGGTAATCCGATCCGCCTTCGGGCGCTCTTCGAGCAGCATTGCGAGGGGCAGGCGCCGGCGCTGCGCGGTGAGATCTGCGTCGAGGCCGATGTGCCCCTCCGAATCGAGGCGCCGCGAATCGTCCGCACCCCTCGGGGTGAGGAGGCCTTCCTGATCGCATTCCTGATGGACGAACTCTGGAGAACCGGTCCGCTTTCCGCAGGTGGGCTGCCGGCCGCCGCCATCTTTACCGACTTTGGCGACAACACGGCCACCCTTTCCTGGTTCACCACGCTGGATGATGTCGGGCGCCACCCGATCACGCTCACCGGCACGGTGGCCGGCGTCACGGAATCGGTGCCTGCCGTCCTCGACATACAGGGGGACAACCGTCTGATTCTGACAAGCGAGCCGGGCGAGCCGCTGGCCGGCGGCAATGCCCTCGACGCCAATGGCAACAGCGGCTGGTTCTGGGCCACCGAAGACGCCTCGGGGCTCGAGATCGAGTTCGCGGATTGGTTCGGCGACACCTGGTCCATTCGGATGGCCGGTGCGGGCGGCGTTCCCCTGGCCGAGGGGTTCGCCGGGGCGACCGGCGGCGCCGACGCCTTCCTTGAGATTCGGCACAACGGCCTGACAGCGGCGTCGGGAGAGGGAAGTCTCTCCGTGCGCGAACTCCGTCACGACGGCCAGGGTTACCTGGAATCGGTTCGCGCCGCCTTCGAGCATCGGCCGACTGGTGGTGGGCCCGCTCTCTTTGGCGAGGTGTCGTTCAACTCACGGGTCACGGTTTCACTCCGGGTCCCGGCGCGGTTAGATCTGGCCGCCGGAGAAACAGTGGCCTTCACCGCAACCGCGGATGACGTGCGCGGCGGTATCCCGACCCTTTCCGTCAGCGGTCTCCCGGCCGGCGCCGCCTTTGTCGATCGGGGCGACGGCACCGCGGAGCTCAACTGGAATACTCCCGCCGGCATCGAAAGTATGGCGGAAGTAATCATCACCGCAACCGCCGACGATGGTCGGTTCGATCAGGCCACGATTCGGATAGCGGTGACGGTGCCCAACGCCGCGCCGATGGCCGAGGCGGGCGGCCCGTACGCCGGCACGACGGACGTGGCGCTGGCGCTCGATTCCTCGGGCTCCGGCGACCCCGATTTCGACGTGCTCACGTTTGCCTGGGATTTCGGCGACGGCCAGACATCGACGGATCCCAACCCCTCGCACGTCTGGAGCACGGCCGGCAGCTATCTGGTCCGGCTCACGGTGAATGACGGGCAGGCCAGCGCCGCTGACTCTGCCGCCGTGACCATTGCCGATCCGCTCGATGAATCGGTCAAGGCACGAGCGTTTCTCACCGGACCTATTGACAAACGCATAAATAATGTCTCATCTGAGGCGTAGAGAAAGCGGGGTGGCGGCGATGAAAGACCGGAGGAGAGCTTGGTCGGCCGCGATCCGTCGTGAGTGATGTGTCGCTCGTCGGTGC
>Ga0163152_10002582_pt1 | contig 25327 bp, 25 predicted proteins | sample OliLakLV19MP8IB2_FD_148635 | JGI IMG/M metagenome (GOLD analysis project Ga0163152, IMG submission 148635) | Freshwater microbial mat bacterial communities from Lake Vanda, McMurdo Dry Valleys, Antarctica - Oligotrophic Lake LV.19.MP8.IB-2 | ecosystem: Environmental > Aquatic > Freshwater >...
TTCAACCTCCATGTTGCCGAGTGCCTCAATCCCTCTGTGTGCTTTTGAATGTTTATTGCTTGAAAGTAAATCGAAGAGTAGCTACTGCTGTTGCGGCCTTGCCGTCTTCGGTGAAGGGGGTGAACTTCCAATCTTTCACGGCCTTCACTACAGGTGCGGAAAGCATTGGATTGCCCGTTACTACCTTCACATCCGCTACATCTCCGCTGTCAGAGATTTTTACTTCCACTTCTACGTCACCCTGAATTCGCATCTGCTTGGCCATTGGGCTGTATTCAGGAGTTGTTCTCTTGAGCGCATTGCGTACGGCATCCTGGTGGGTCACCTTCATGTCGGCGGCCAAGGGCAGCGCCAGAAGGCAAAAAGTTATGGCAATCGATTTCAATTTCATCAAGTCCTCTCTCTTCCACATTCGTGGTTAAGCAACGTATCGGATAGATGGGATCAGAATTGAGCAAAAGTTATGAATTGGATTCGATCGGCTGAGCCAAGGGCGGAATCAGTGTTTGCGAACTGAGCGGCGCAGCGCTTCCTCAATTGCATGGGCAATTTTAGGTAGCGGGAGGGACTCCTCCACCGCGTTTGCCTTGACGGCCTCTCGAGGCATTCCGTAAACAACACAGGACGCCTCATCCTGTGCAATTGTCCATCCTCCGCGATCTCGAACGCGTTTCATGCCTTGGGCCCCATCGCTTCCCATTCCGGTCAGGATTACTGCCACGGCGTCCGGGCCAGCAACTTGAGCTACTGAGCCAAACAAGACGTCCACGCTGGGGCGCTGGTAGCAGACAAGTGGACCCTCCTTCACCGCAACCCGGTAGCCGCCTGCATGCTTTTGCAGCAGCATGTGGAAGTTCCCGGGGGCAATCAGAACCAGGCCGGCTCTGACTACATCCCCATCCTCGGCTTCCTTGATTTCCATTGGAAGTATCTGATTCAGCCGTTGGGCAAAGGCGCGGCTAAAGCCCGCCGGGATGTGCTGGGTAACCAGCATTGCCGGACAGTCGGAGCCGAATCCGCCAAGCAAATTTTCCACCGCCTGTGTTCCACCCGTTGAAGAACCGACAGCAACGATGTGTCTCAGCCTAGGCGTAGATGCGGCGGAAAGTGCGCCCGGCGTTGAATTTACACTTTGTCCGGTCGACACGATGCTGCGAACATTCGCCGATGCGGCAAGTCGTACTTTGGAGGCCAGTTGGGCTGCAAGCTCACCGACCGAATAGGGGCCGTTCGGCTTGCCCATCACATCCACAGCGCCGAGCCGAAGGGCCTCAACCGTAGCGGCGCAACCTGCCTGACCCAAGGAACTGATCACGATGACCGGCAGCGGCTGGTAGTGCATCAGCCGCTTTAGAAAGGTGAGACCGTTCATGCGCGGCATCTCGATATCGAGGGTGACAACATCGGGCGACAAGGCCAGAATCTTGTCACGCGCCACAAAAGGATCAGGGGCCGTGGCCACAACTTCGATGCCGGGCTCACCGGCAAGAGCATCGCTGAGCAATCTCCTTACGACAGCCGAGTCATCCACAATCAGAACGCGGATCGGGCCTGGGGAGCTGAGTCCGGTTCGAGTCATTCAGATGGAATCCAACTTCATGGATCTAGCCGATTGCTCGTCTGGGTCGAGTGAGAAGGCCAGTCGCAGAAGGCCTGATTCGAGGCGAAGCAACTGTACGATCTCCCCAATTGGCTCTTCGCCTTCAGGCAGAGGCATCGGGCTATCCAGACAGAAAATGGAGTGTTTGTCGAGGTGACTGAGCATTGCTCCACACACCATGTTCGTCAACTCGGCCATCACCGTTCGACAATCCTCCTCTGGACCGTCCTCACTGTAGCTTCCGAAAAAGCTGGTCGCCAGTTCCCTGGCTACTTCGCGCTCAAGCGAAATCGACAACTGCCCTTTGCTTGCGCCATGAAAATTGAGAGCTGCCCCGATTCGTGAACCGGATTGCAGTTGCGTGGCCGAGGTGCTGATTTGCGATTCGGCCTCCACGCTGGCAAAGAACATCGTTTCCAGCACCTGAGTTGCTGCCCCGGCCAAGTGATGGCCAAGCTGCGCCTGGTCAAAAACTGAATTCATCATCGCCTCCCTCCGAATCCGAGCCGGCGCCCGCCATGGCGCCTTCGGGTGTTACCCCAATTACCTTCTCGATCTCTTCGCGCAGACGTTCTGGAGCAAAAGGTTTTGTGACATAACCCTGCGCACCCAACTTGGCCAGCCGCTCCATTCTCGCGTCTGTTGCATCGGTGGATATCACGATTACAGGAATCATCGACAAATGCTCACGCCGCCTCATTTCCGCGACAAAAGATTCGCCATCCATTCGGGGCATGTTGATATCGGTAAGTACGACATCGACCCATTCCCCTTCCAGCTTCTCGAGCGCATCCTGACCATCGCTGGCCTCCAGGTATCGACCTACGCTAAACCTGGAGACTTCTATTACGCGCCGAATGAAGCGGCGCATTGCCGGTGAATCGTCGACCACCATCACATCAAATGACATATGAGCCGGTTCCTCTCTCGAAAGCTGCAATATCCTGCAAAGTTCTGTTTCATGTAATCAGGCGCAACGCTGTAGACTCAGCTCACGCGCCTCCTCTCCCGCTTCCTGCAAAAGCAGCTTTCCTGAGCCGACATCCAGACGTAGCGTTCGAGAGCTGTTTCCGCCGACCTCCTCGGCGTGAACCATGACTCCTGCCTTCCAGAAAATCTTCTTCATTGCCAGATAGTTTCGTTTTCCAATATTGAAGACTCCATTCCCATCCAGCACCTGAGCGCCTCCAGCGACACGGACCAACAACCGCTTCTTGTCGGCGCCTAACAGATATGCGGTTTTGAACAAGAGAGGAATTCCAGTGTCGGCATAAAGCGCCGGATTGTTCCTCGCCTTTTCAGAATCGCTCTGAGACTCCGGCAGCATGAAGTGCAATAGCCCCCCGACCCGCACGATTGGATCCCAGATCGTCACCCCGATGCAGGAGCCCAAGCCGTAGGTGACAAGTGTCTCTTCTGCCTTATTCGAGACCTTTAGATCTCCCACGCCGACAGCTAGCATAAACACCTCATTTCTCTCGTCAGGATCATGCAGCCTTGCCCTCCAGTTGACCGGGCTTCTTGTATACCGCCACCTGAATGTGTTCGAGAGTGTGGGAGATGCCATTCAAGCTCTCGGAATGACCCACAAGCAGATAGCCTCCCGGCTCAAGCTTGCTGGTCATCGCCGAGATGACACGCTCCTGGGTTGGGCGGTCGAAATAGATCATGATGTTGCGAAGGAAGATGACAGGGAAAGGGCCCTCAGCCGGGAGTGGTTCCATGAGATTGACGCGGACAAATTGCATCATGCCGCGAATCTCAGGTCGAAACCGGAAGTTGCCCTCCTGATCTCCCTTGCCCTTGAGCAAATAACGGCTGCGCCAATCCGCGCTCAGATTGCGAAATCGCTCTAGAGGATACACCCCGGCCTCTGCGCAGCGCAGCACCTTGGTCGAAATATCGCTTGCGCGCACCTTCGCCTGGCGGTAGGCGGCAGCCCCAAGCTCTTCGATCAACGTAACGGCGATCGAATAGGGCTCTTCACCGCTCGATGAGGCTGCTGACCAGATCGTGAAATTGGTTCGGCTCCTCAACTTTGGAACGATGTGCTTTCGCAGAAAGTCAAAGTGCGCCGGCTCTCTGAAAAAGCTTGTGAAATTGGTAGTCAACGCGTCGAGTATGTCGAGTTGCAGTTCGCCGCTTTTGTCGCGTTGGACGGCATCGAAATAGGCGGCCGGCGTTTCGTAGCCCAATGCCCTGGCTCGTTTCCAGAGCCGGCCGGCCACCATTTCCTGTTTGCCTTCCTGCAGTTCGATGCCAGCAGTACGATAAGCGAAATCGCGAACGGCAGTAAATAGCCGAGGACTTAAGCGATTCGTCGATTGAGCCGCCGCTGCGGTCAACATGCTTCGAGCAGGCTTTCTTTGATGACTTCCGCCTTCAGGTTGCGCTCGGAATAGATTGCCTCCAGGTCCAGGATGAGCCCAACACGTCCATCACCCAGGATCGCTCCGCCTGCAATTCCAGTCGTGTTCTTGAGACTGGCGCCCAGACTCTTGATCACCACTTCCTGCTTGCCGACAAATTCGTCCACCATCAGCACAAAGCGCTTGCCCTCTGTCTCCGCCACGATCAACAGTGACTGCGCTGTATCCTCGGTTTTTGGCTTCACTCCGAGTGATCGATGAAGCCGAATGAGCGGGAGCAATTGATTGCGCACCATCACCATCTCACCCCGGCTCTGCACAGTCGAAACTTGACCCTCGACCGGCCGGAACATCTCCTGAACCGAGAAGATTGGCAGAATATAGCGTTCTCTTCCGACCCCAACCACAAGCCCTTCCACAATCGCCAGAGTGAGTGGGAGCTTCAAATAGAATGTTGTGCCCAGCCCTGGTGTCGAATGGATGTCGATCTTACCGCGCAACTTCTGAATCTGCTTCTTGACGACGTCCATGCCTACGCCACGGCCTGAGATGTCGGTCACCTTCTCGGCGGTTGAAAAGCCAGGTTCAAAGATCAGTTGGAAGATCTCGGAATCGGTGAGATGGACTGACTCGTTGATCAATCCGCGCTCCCGGGCTTTGGCTAGAATTTTTTCCTTGTGAAGTCCACGCCCGTCGTCGACAATTTCGATTTGAATGTGGTCTGCCTGACGGTAGGCTTTCAATTGAACCCGGCCTGATTGTGGTTTGCCGGCCTGAACCCGGTCGGCTGGAGTTTCGATCCCGTGGTCGATCGAGTTGCGCACCATGTGCATGATCGGGTCTGTCAGCTCTTCAATAATGGTTTTGTCGAGTTGTGTGTCTTCGCCGATAAGCTCGACCTCGGCCATCTTTCCTGCCTTGCGCGAGGTATCCCGTACGAGGCGATTGACACGCTGGAACAAGGTGCCCACGGGAATCAGCCGAGTTGCCATTGCAACCTTCTGGACCTCCTCGGTAACTCGCCGCAATTGATTCAGATTGCGCTGCAGGCGAGTATTTTTCGTTCCGCTCAGCTCCGGATCCAGCCTCACCATCGATTCAGCAATTACCATCTCGCCAACCATGTCGAGCAGATAGTCCAGCTTTGCTGTATCAACCCGGATGGCGTGAGTATCGGTCGCCATGCCGCGCTTCGTTTTAGCATCCATCTGCTCAGCCGGTACTGCTTTAGGGTGCGTGGTCTTGGGTGTGTTCGCTGGCTGTGCGGTGTTCGAGGAACTTGGAGCGATTTTGGCGCCAAAAACCTCTGCCTGGACAGGCTTAAGCTCTTGCGGCTCGAGGTCGGGAGTTGCTTCATTGCCACTGTGATCACCACTGTGATCGCCGCCGATCACCGTTCGAACCCGCACCAGTAAGAGTCCGGGGTCGAGCACCGGACCCGGGTCCTTTGCATGTAATTGCGCTTCGATGCGATTGATCTCTTTGCCAACGTAGTCCGAACTCTCCAAGGTCAGATCGATGAGGTTTGGAGTCATCACCAACTGGCCTGTGCGAGCCAGATCGAGGATCGTTTCGACCTCATGCGCCAGAGCCTGAATGTTGGCGAATTCGAGAAAGCCAGCCAGCCCTTTGATCGTGTGAAAGCTGCGAAACACAGCATTCAGGGTGTCTGGATTCGCGGGCTCTTTTTCGAGCACTAGCAAGCCTGTTTCCACGGTTTGCAGGTGCTCACGAGCCTCCAGGATGAAATCGCCGACAAGTTCCGGATCCTGATTCAGCGCGCTGGATGAACTGGAGTTTGCAACCGGCGAGCCAGTCGAAGCTGCCGGCAACGACTGGCTCCCGCCTTCTGAAAGCAGTTTTCTGAGCTGATCGAGCCCGGCTTCCATTCGGCTGCGAGTTGCATCATCCGGCCACTCGTCTTCAGTCGAACTTTTTCGGACGGTCCGGCTCAATTCGCCAGCCAGGGCCGAAGCTTCAGCACAAACCGTTGCTGAGCCCAGCAAGGCAAGGCTTGCCTCGGTCTCAGCGTTCTCACCTAACATGAACTGCGTAGCTGCCTTTTCAAGCAGTGCTTCGATCTCAGAGTGGTTCATTCCTGGCGCTCTTTTCGCGGCTAGCTCAAAATCTTGCCAAGATCTTTCAGATCCTGGTGCGTCATCACATGATCGATATCGAGCAGGATTTTAACTTTGCCCTTGACCTTCGCCATGCCCAAAAGCCCAGTGGTAGCGACTTCTCCGCCAAAGTCAGGTGTGTCTTCGATATCTACCGGGCTGAGATTGAGGACTTCACTCACACCGTCCACCACGGCTCCAATCATCATCGGACCAGACTCGCCCTCGACTTCCGTGACAATGATGCACGTCCGTTGGGTATAAATAGCTTCGGGCATCCCGAACTTGAGGCGCAGATCCACGACGGGGATCACCTTGCCACGGAGGTTGATCACTCCTTTGGTATGTTGCGGTGTGTGCGGAACGGCGGTGATTTCCTGGATGCCCATGATCTCGCGGACCTTCAAGACCTGGATCCCGAACTCTTCCGGGCCCAGATGAAACGCCAGGTACTTTCCGGACCTCTCTTCTTTGGTTAATACAGGAGCTCCCAAAACAGCGGCAGACATAGTTGATTCCTTTTCAATCGACGAATTTGAGGGCGGCGAGCAACCCGCTTCCAATGACTTATCGAGCTTGGAAGTCAAAGTCTTAGAGATTGAGGATGGAGTTTTGTGAGGAGAAAATGAAAAACGACCCGGAGACGGGTCGTTTCGATGAATTTGGTGCGGAGGACAGGACTTGAACCTGCACGGTGTTACCCGCTAGCACCTCAAACCAACAAGCCGTGTTTCCCCACTCTTCCACAAGCCGCCCGGCGTGCACGCTTTGATTGAAACATTCTGATAGAGTTTTGTTGTGGCAGTAGAACACGACGAAATTGGTATATGGTCCGAGGTCAAGCTGGCCATCATCAAGAAATATGCAACTGCCTACACTACCGTGATGGAAGCTCAACGCCGTGAGAGGATCTCGCGCTTGCGCTGGCTCTATATTGACGGCTATGCCGGATCAGGTCATCATATCTCAAAGACCAGCGGCGACTTGGTTGAAGGAAGTCCACTCATTGCACTGAACACGAATCCGCCGTTCCATGAGTACCACTTCATCGACTCCGACTCCGGAAGGGCAGCGGAGCTTCGAAAAGAATCGGGCGACCGTCCAGACGTGTTCACGTACAGCGAGGATTGCAACAAGGTACTCATGGAGAAGGTCTTCCCACGTGCGAAATTCAAGGACTATAACCGCGCGCTTTGCCTCCTCGACCCCTACAATATCGATTTACGCTGGGATGTCATCGAAGCCGCTGGCAAAGAAGGCTCAATCGAAATCTTCCTGAACTTCATGGTCATGGACATCAACCGAAACGCCATGCGAAGGAATCCGTCAAAATCGGTCAAGAGCAAGGTTGAGCAAATGTCGCGGCTGTGGGGCGACGACTCCTGGTTAGACGCGGGGTACGATCAGGTACCGACTCTTTTCGACTACAGCGTTCCGGTCAAGGTGTCCAATGAACGATTCGCCGAGGCATTCCGGCAACGCTTGATCAAGCAGGCGGGGTTCAAATATGTGCCAAAACTGATGCCGATGACGACCAAGACCAACGCCGTGATTTACTACCTTTATTTTGCTTCCCAAAAGGAGGCGGGTATGGATATAGTCAACGACATCTTCAATCAATACCGGGCGAAACAGGGGCTTTAGGCTATGTCAACGAATTCCAAAATCGAATGGACGGACGCAACATGGAACCCGGTTCGCGGCTGCACGAAGATCAGCCCCGGTTGCAAGCACTGCTATGCCGAAAGATTCGCGGAACGGTTTCGTGGAGTGCGAGATCATCCTTTCGAGCAAGGGTTCGATCTTCGGCCTGTGCCGGAAAAACTTGAGGAGCCACTTCGCTGGAAAACGCCGCAACGGATCTTCGTGAATTCTATGAGCGACTTGTTCCACGCTGACGTGCCGCTGTCCTACATAAAGGATGTGTTCGATGTCATGCGAAGGGCGTATTGGCACCAGTACCAAGTTTTAACAAAGCGGTCCGAACGAGTTCTGGAACTCAGCCCGAAATTGAACTGGCAGCCTCAAATCTGGATGGGAGTCAGCGTCGAGAACGCCGACTACGTGCATCGAATCGACGACCTGCGCAAGACCGGCGCACACGTGAAATTTCTATCGCTTGAACCGCTTCTCGGCCCGCTCCAAAAACTGAATCTTCGGGGCGTTGATTGGGCGATTGTCGGCGGAGAGTCCGGACCCGGAGCAAGGCCAATGAATGCAGAGTGGGTAACGGATTTGCGCGACCAATGCCAACGCGACGGCGTTGCCTTCTTTTTCAAACAATGGGGAGGCTTCCAAAAGAAGAAAGCTGGTCGGGAACTCGAAGGCAGGACGTGGGACGAGATGCCCGAACTGGTGACGATTGCCTAACCATGCACAGTTCCATGTAAGGCTGTCAGCAAAAAGGCCGAAATCGTTTCAGCGATCTCAGCCTTGAAAACTTGGTGCGGAGGACAGGACTTGAACCTGCACGGTGTTACCCGCTAGCACCCAAAGCTCGGAACGCGTGTCGCGCCATGCCGCGCGATGCCGCAAGACGTTGAAACGAAGAGGTAGCTCGCCGCGCGGTCTCGCATCCAAACCCGCCGTGACAAGGACACTTTCAAGGACACCGCGCGCTCGATGTTTCGATGTTCCTTTTTCTCGGGACCGTTCTTCCTGAACGCGCTGGAGGCCGTTTCCGCCGCAGGAATCGGCAATCGCGATGAGGTGCTGCGGTCGTTTTCCGTTTCAACGTGTTCGAACTGCGAGACGAAGGATTGCGGGCGCTTCATCCTCGCGGCCAAGTCAATCTGCGTCAGGCCCCCCTGTTTTCGGGACTCCACAAGCTTCAGGCGGAAGTTCCTGTATCGATCTGTGAACGCGAGTTTGGGCACGGTGGAGCAAGAACGGTATTTCCACGGTCACTGCCAGTGTGAAACCCAAGATCGGATTAACCCAAAACGGGTTAGGATGGAGCAATGGTCAACATGAAAGGCGTTGCCTTCCTCCGTGTGGCCGTCGCGCTACTCTGCGGGGCAGGCGGATTGATGGCCCAAGTCTCCGCACCTCGCACGACCTCCTCGGTTCGTTCGTTGGTCAGTCGGTATCTGACGGCGATTCAGCATAGGAATTACGAAACGATAGCTGAATTGGATGACGGCATGCGGCTCGGTGAGGCGAGCATCTTTCTTGAGAATCCGCAATCCCTTTGGCCGAAGGTGATTGCCGAGCACCGTGAGCGAAAGGTGCGGGAACTCAAGGGGGAGGTACAGCCGACCCGCGTAGGTATTGAGGTCGATCTCAAGTACCTCCGCGATGAGGTCGGCGGGCTGATGTCATTCGTTCCAGCACAGTGTAAGTGGGCAATCTCCGAAATCCGTGCTGACAGAGACTTATGGGGGCACCCGTTCTCGCGGATCTTCGTGACAATCACATATGCCGCGCGAGAAAGCTCCCCAAAGAATGCGGAAGGCCAGCCTCTGCAACGGGCGATTTTGGAGTTTACCGTAATGTTCAGGAATCACGTGATGGCCGGGGACGTTTCTTGGAGCAGCCTTCCTCCCGAAAGCCTAAAACCCGGAACGGAGACTGAACGTCGTTCACCATTGACTCAGCCCGCCCCCGACGAACGGAGCCGAGCGCCAGAGGCGGGCGCAGCAAAGAGCGAGACCTACCGTGTTAGCAGTGTGGTTTCCCGCCCAAAACTGGTATCGAAAGCTGAGCCAGAGTACTCACCCGAAGCCCGGAAAGCGAAATTCCAAGGTACTGTGTTTCTCTCTGCCATGATCGGCGTCGATGGCATTCCGCGTGACATCAAAGCAATTAGTCCGCTTGGGCTCGGTCTGGATGAACGGGCAATCGAGTGCGTATCTAAATGGCGATACGAGCCTGGACTGCGGGACGGCAAACCGGTTTTGTCCGCTGTAACCGTTGAGGTCAATTTTAGGCTTCTCTAAGCGTCGCTGCTGCCGACAAGGACACTTCAAGGAAACCAGAGGCCAGAGACAGCAACGCCCCGTTTCCGGGGGCGCAAAGTTGCTGAATTAAATGGTGCGGAGGACAGGACTTGAACCTGCACGGTGTTACCCGCTAGCACCTCAAGCTAGTGCGTCTGCCAATTCCGCCACCTCCGCAGGTGACACCCTAAAGTTTACTACGATAGCTTGAGGCAGGCCATCTGCTTCAGGACTTACTTCTTAACTGGTGGCGCCGCCTGGGGAGGCGTGGGCCGCTTAATCTCATTGCCCTTGGAATCCACCGGTATTTCCTTGCCGACCTTAACCGGAACAGGCTGGCCGTTGGCATTCTTGCCTGCATCCTTAGGCAACTCGATCTCAAACTTCTTCTTTACGTTGCCCTGCTCGTCTACAAGTTCCACCGCAGGTTGCTGCGGCTTCTTCTCTTCGGCAGCCGCCGGCGGAGCAGGTAGATTTGTGCGCTCGAGTACAGTCCCGCCAGCAGTGCTGCCCCCGCCCCTGGAGGCTAGAATCGCAAGAGTCAGACTGGTGACCATGAACAAGAATGCTGAAGCCGTTGTGGCTTTAGCCAGGACCGTTGCCGCAGTGCGGGGACCGAATGTGGTCTGCGATCCCATACCGCCAAAAGCACCGGCCAGATCGGCCGCCTTGCCGCTTTGCAGCAAAACAACCCCGATCAGGATGAGGCAAACGATAACGTGAATAATTGTGATGACGATGACCATAAAAAATACCCCGCGCACAGCCCACAGGGCTCCTCACACAGTATACGACAACTGCCAGCGGATTTTCGCCACTGCACGCTCCCCAGCCCCCGGCCGCGATTACAATGAGAGTTTCCACACTATTTCATCTTCTGTAAGGAGTTTTCATGGCCAAGCGGCGAATTGGTATTCTCACTGGCGGCGGCGATGTCCCCGGACTGAATTCGGTAATTAAAAGCGTCACCTATCGCGGATTGGAACTGGGCATTGAGGTCGTCGGGATTCGTCGCGGATGGGAGGGGCTAACTCATCTCAACCTCGATGATCCGATGAGCAGGGGCCGTTATGTCATCGATCTGAACCGCGAGAATACGCGTACGATCGATCGAACCGGCGGCACTTTTCTGCATTCCAGCCGCACCAACCCTTCAAAGATGAAAAAGGTTCCTGACTTCCTTCAGGGGACCACTTTCCCAACCAAAGAAGTCACCAAGGGAGGGGTTACCTCTACTGCCTACGACATGAGCACGCAGGTGTTGAAGAATCTCGAAGCGCTCGGCCTCGACTATCTGGTTGCCATTGGCGGTGACGATACGCTCAGCTACGCGGCCACTCTCGACAAGCTTGGCTTCAAGGTAGTGGCCATCCCCAAGACGATGGACAATGACGTCCGCAACACGGAGTACTGTATTGGATTTTCAACCGCGATCAGCCGTGCGATGGATGCGATCCAGCGCCAGCGAACCACGGTCGGCTCGCACGAACGTATCGGCATCTTCCGTATTTTTGGTCGCGATGCCGGTTACACCGCGCTTTACACCTCCTACGTCACCAGCATTCGATGCGGTATCCCGGAATACAAGTTTGACCTCGACAAGATGGTTCAACTCTTGATTGATGACAAGCGAAAAAATCCAAGCAATTACTCGCTCGTGATTCTTTCCGAAGGCGCCGAATGGCAGGGTTACGAAGTTGTTCATTACGGCGAAGCCGACGATTTCGGTCATCGCAAGAAGTTGAATGTTGGTGAAGTATTCGCAGACGAACTCAAGAAGCGTTTCAAGGAGGAGACAATTGTCAGCGATCTGACCTATGATCTCCGGTCCGGTTCCCCTGATTTTGTCGACAAGATGGTCGCCACTACATTTGGCAACATGGCCCTCGACACGATTATCCAGAATAAGAGCGGCCTGATGACGGCGATCGTCAATGGCTGCTATGCAATGAGCCAGATTCCCGATCCGAAACTCGGCCCGCGCAAGGTGGAACTCGGCTCGATGTACAACACAGAGCGGTACCGGCCCAACTATACCGACAAGTTGGGCTTACCGATCTTCCTGACCCACCCCTAACCATTGTTCTCCTGGTTCAAGGATCGATTTCGACGGGAGCGGCCCAGCCAGGCCGCTCCCGTGATTACTTTGGAGCAAATCAGGCGCAGCTTTGAAGATGCGGCTGCCGATGAGCAGCACTTCCCTTCGACAATCGATCCGCACATCTATCATGTGCAATTGATCGCGCGCTACTTCGGCGACATGAATGGCAAGCTTGCGCTCGATGCCGGTTGCGGCAAAGGCCGATTCGCAAGGGTGCTGAAAGACCAGAACCCAAATGCGGAAATTGTTGCCCTCGATCTTGCGCTGGCGATGTTGGCCCACGCCCACCCTCCGCTCAAAGCATGTTGCGGCACCCTGACACAGTATCCATTTCGTGACAGTTCTTTCGACCTCGTCTACGCAACGGAAAGCCTGGAACATGCCGTAGACATCGAAGCGGCTGTGGCGGAGTTGACCCGGGTGCTCAAACCTGGCGGCCGGCTGGTCATCATCGACAAGAACATTGCACAATGGGGCCGGTTTGAGACTCCTGCCTGGGAGCGTTGGTTCGATCGCAACGAAATGGAACGACTGCTAGCGAAGCATTGCCGCGAAGTCTCAAGCGAGTTCATCTCGTATTGGGAAGACGTTCCACCCGATGGGCTCTTCATTGCCTGGAAGGCGATCAAGTAACTCAGCCAGCGAGATCGAGCGCCAAGGGCAGCTCCACTTGAGCGTTTACCGTGGGAAACAGAAACTGGAGCATGTGCGGGGCGCGGCTAGCCCATGCCTGCTCTTCATGTGCGCCGCCCGGGTCTTCGTAGTAGAAGAGGTTCACGCCGGGCTTCCAGCCTTTGCGAACCAGTACATCTCTCAGAAGCCTGACGTCACGCAGCGTTCCTCTCGGATTCGAACCCTCGTGGCAGCCAACGTCGAGCCAGATTCGGGCACGGTGCTTGTGGGTGACAGAGACAATCTTTCGAAGGATCATCCGGTAGTCCCACCAAACGGACGGTGACATTACTGCAAGCTTGCCGAACTTTTCCGGGTAGCGGATTCCCAGATAAATTGTGACGAGCCCACCCAAGGAACTGCCTCCCAAGCCAGTATTCCTGGCGCCGGGGAGAACTCGATACTGGTGCTCGATAAAAGGCAGCACCTCTTCAACAAGCATTCGGCCATACATGGGCGCCTGACCACCGTAGTTGTTCTGAGGATTGCGGCTGGGAGTGAACTCATCGACCCGTCGATCGCCTCCGTGAGGAATGCCCACCAAAATCATCGGTTGGAGGCGATCTTCGCTGATCAACCGCTCTACGGTTTCGGCGATACGCCAGTAACTTCCCGGAACGAAGGCTGTGTGCCCCTCAAACACGTTCTGAGCGTCATGAAGATACATGACCGGATAGCGGTGATCTGGATGTTCGTCGTAGCCGGGTGGAAGGTACACGACGAGCTCCCGATTGCCAGCGAGGATTCGCGAGGCAAAGTCGGCTCTTTTGTGAAGTTTCCCCTCCAACGCTCTCCCCATTGCTATACCCTTCTATCTTCTCATCGAATTGAAACCCCATTTCATCCCCCGAAATTGCATAATAAAGGGCAGTTTGATCTGAACGTTCCGGCCGCTTCCGCGTAGTAAATAGCGTAAGGAGTTGTCCGGAATGGTTCTTGAGGCACAAGAGTTGGAATCTACCAGTCACGACGTCACGCAGTTGTTGCAAAGCTGGTCACAGGGCAATCGGCAGGCACTGGCCGATCTGCTGCCGCTTGTCTACGATGAATTGCGGCGGTTAGCCGCCAGCTACATGCGCTTTGAAGCGCCTGGACATACGCTGCAGGCCACGGCGCTGGTTCACGAAGCGTACATGAAATTGATCCAGCAGCGCGATGTGAGCTGGAAGAGCAGGTCGCATTTTTTTGGCATAGCCGCTCAGATGATCCGGCGCATACTCGTCGACCATATCCGCGCCACTCGCGCTCAAAAGCGGGGGTCCGGCTTCGCTGCGCTCTCGCTGGATGAAGCGATCGGTGTGACTGAGAAGAAGAACTGGGAAATCATTGCGCTTGATGATGCATTGAAGACATTGGCCAAAGTGGATCCGCAACAAGCCCGGATCGTCGAACTACGGTTCTTCGCGGGACTTTCTATCGAAGAAACGGCAGATATCGTTGGAGTTTCCCCAGCGACAGTCAAGCGCGATTGGGTAACGGCCAAGGCCTGGTTGTTCAGGGAATTGTCTAGAAACCCATCCAGTGAGAGCATGGGAATGTGATTGATCGCTGGCAACAGGTCAAGCAGATCTTGCACGACGCCTCCGAACTCCCCAGGGAGAGCCGCAGGACATTTGTGCTTGAAGCCTCTTCTGGCGACCCTGAGCTAATAGCAGAAGTTGAAAGTCTGCTCGCCAGCTTCGACGATGCTTCCGAGTTTCTGGAGGAAGCGCCGGTCCAACTGAGCGGCCTTGGCGATGGCCTGGAGGGCCGGTGGGTTGGCGATTACCGGGTGGAAAGCCTGATCGCCAAGGGTGGCATGGGAAGCGTCTATCTGGCCCACAAGCAGATGGATGGAGTGCCGCTACAGGTGGCGCTCAAGGTCATTCGATTTGCCGGAAACCTGAACTACTTAAGCCGCCGCTTCCGCATGGAGCGGCAGATCCTTGCGCGATTGACGCACGAGAACATCCTGCGGCTTCTCGATGGAGGTGTAACCCCTGAAGGGTTGCCATTTATCGTCACCGAGTATCTGGACGCGCAGAATCTGGAAAGTTGGATGACTGAGACCCAGCCCACCCTCTCGATGAAGCTGAAGGTTTTTCAAGGAATTTGCGATGGAGTTGCGTACGCACACCGGAACCTGATCGTTCATGGCGACATCAAGCCAAGCAATATCCTGATCACCCGCGAGGGTTGTCCCAAGCTGGTCGATTTCGGAATCGCCCGCCTCTTGTCAAAGCAGGAGGACATCGACCGCGAAGATCATACGATTACGATGATGCCTGCCTTGACGCCTTGGTGGGCGAGCCCAGAGCAGCTTCGCGGAGAGCCGCTAACGATTGAGAGCGACTGCTACGAGCTGGGACGGATCCTGTTTTTTCTTCTCACCAGTCAAAAACCGCATGATTTTACGGGCTTGAGTACGCAGCAAATCATCGAGAAGCTGCGGCGTGAGGCGCCGCAGAAGCCCAGCGCATTGACTGGCGATGCCAGAATAGCCGGCGACCTCGACAACATTGTTCTGAAGGCGCTGGAGTATGAGCTTGGCCAACGGTACCGCAGCGTTGACGCATTGAATGAAGACATAACGCTTCATCTTGCGATGCGCCCGATTTCGGCCAGAGCGCAGACAAAGGGCTATCGCCTCGAAAAGTTCGTTCGCCGCAACATAAAAATGGTTTCGGTGGCGACAATGGCAGCTCTAGCTCTGGTGCTTGCACTTGGCTTTGGCCTGTACCAGGCCGGTCAGGCCCGGGCCAGCGAGGAGAGTTCACGCCAACGCTTTGAACAATTGCGCAGCCTCGCGAACTCGCTGCTCGAAGCCGACGGGGCCTTGATCAGCCTGCAGGGCACGACCGAGGTGCGTTTGAAGCTGGTCAATAGTGCATTGGGATACTTAAACCAACTCGCACAGCAAGAGAATAGCGATCCGAAGCTGCAGGAAGATCTGGCTGCCGCCTTCGAAAAAATCGGCGATGTGCAGGGGCGCCCTGGATCGACGAATCTGGGCCGAACCGCGCAAGCACTTGAGAGTTATCGCAAGAGCGAGGCAATCCGCGAGGCCATACGCCTTCAGTCGAAGAAGGCTCCTGAATTTATTAGGGCGAGCGACAATCTGGCACGCTCCTACGGGCGCATCAGCGCTGCGCTGAGAGCAGTGGGTGATTCCGAAGGAAGCCTGGGCTATGAACGGAAGGCGTTGGGCATCCGGCAGGTCTTGTTTGAAGGTGACCCAGATAACGTCTTGTTCAAACGGGCACTTGCAACCAGCTTGACATCGCTCAGCGGCAGTCTTTCGCAAATGGGTGATTTTGCCGGGGTCCTCGAGACTCGGCGAGAGGCCTTGAAAATGTATGAGGAGATCGTTGCTCGTAATCCAGACTCGACGCCAGACTTGCGTGGGCTGGCGCTTGCCCTGGCGCGGATGGGCTCGATCACTCTGCATGAAGGTCAGCTCGTTGAGAGTCTGAAACATTACAAGAGGGCGCTCGATATTGACACACGCATTTACCTAACCGACCCGGCAAATGTGCAGTATCAGCTCAGCAAAGGTTGGGCGCACAACAATTTCGGATTGATCCTGAAGCGCCTTTCTCGCCATGGGGATGCTCTTGAGCAGTTTGAGACAGCCCGCCCTTATTTTGAACGCGTTGCTAAGGCGGATGCCAGGGATGTCCGAAGCAGGACGCTGCTTGAAACCAACCGGATACGCACAGCCCAAACATTGTTAGCGCTTGGCAAGCCGAGGGAGGCTCTTGCCCTGGCCGAGACCGCCCTGAAAGACCGCGAAGAGCTTGCCATTCAGAACCGCTCGAATGCAGGGGCACAAGGCGAGGTTGCGGAGGCTCATTTGGCCGTCGGACAAATATTTGCCGCAATGAACAAGCCAACCAAGGCACGTGAACACTACCACATTGCCCAACGCATGTTTGAAGATCTGATACGAAGCGCGCGCTCGAATGCCGCAATGAAGGAAGACCTGATTGAAGTCGAGAAGGCGATCAAGGCGCTGGGAGCGCCGGGCAGGCCGGCAACCGCAACCGGTTCCAATTCGAATTAGCCCAATCCCAAACACTCGTTAGGTCTTGTCGAGACAATCCGTCGGGGGCACACTGACCCAGGAAGTTGAGTGCCTCGCAAAGCAGCCTGCTGGCCTCGGCTGGTTCCAGTGCTGGAGCCAGTGTTTGTTTGGAGAGCTTTTCGCCATCCCAGCCAGTCGCAACAGGGATATGCAGATAGCGCAACATTCGGTATCCGAGCAGTCGTTGGAGATGAATTTGGCGCGGTGTAGAATCCAGCAGATCCGCTCCGCGAACCACGTCCGTCACTGCTTGTGCTTCGTCGTCAACTACAACTGCAAGCTGATAAGAATAAATGCCCGTAGTGGTCTGGAGCAGTGGGAAATCCCCCAGATCTACTTCGAGGTTTGAACAAAATCGCCCCTGAAGTAAGTCGTCGAAGCATATGGGCTCTGAATCGACTCTGACCCGAATCGCCCGAATTGTCTTCCCCTGCGAAGCCCCCTGCCGACACGTACCCGGGTAGTTTGCTACGCCGGTCTCTCCGATCTCTTTTCGACTGCAAGAGCATGGGTAGGTGAACGCTGCGATCCGGCTCAGTTCGCTTTGGTAAACCGCAGATCGTGAGCTCTGGAAAATCACAGGCTCGTCAGAATGAAAGCCTAAGTTGTTGAGGGTGGAAAGGATCTCAGTCGAGGCTTCGTTCCGCGAGCGCAACGTGTCCGCATCTTCAATTCGCACCAGCCACTTTCCGCTATTCCTGCGAGCTTCGAGACAACTGGCAAGCGCTGCAACGAGAGAACCAAAATGGAGCGGACCGGTTGGTGAAGGAGCGAATCGTCCACGATACATGAGGGCCGGAAGATTTGGATGGTGGGCGCGCAGGGACTCGAACCCCGGACCCCCTCGGTGTAAACGAGGTGCTCTAACCAACTGAGCTACGCGCCCTGAACTACGACATCGCCCATTATTCTAACATCGGCCAATGCCTTACGATGGTTTGTGCGGTTTCGAATACGAGTTTCTGGATGGAGGTCGATTTGCGCGGTCCTGGGGGCCGTCTTATGTCTCAGTTCATGCACTAGCAAGAAAGTCGAACTCAGTGGTTACTCGGAGATGGAATTGGATGGCGTTATTGCCGTTCGTTTACCCGCCCAGTTCAAGAGAATCGAACATGCGAAACCTGCCAGAAGGCCCGACCTGAAGCCCGGCTTCATTGGCGACGCGGCCGGTGAGCCCGATGATCAAAACTTTTGGGCGATCACTCATGCGTTTGCCTTTCGGGAGATCAAAGATTCCTCGGGAAGCGTGAAGATTCCGGCGATGCTCGTGGTCAGCCGCGTCGCGGACAAGCAATCCTTTTCCTCAGCCCAGCTTTTCATGGAGGGTGCGGTCCGGTTTTCCTCGGACCCACGATGGCTGAGTGCACGGAGGTTGGTCTGGAAGCAAAAGCAAGTTTCAAAATCATTGACGCTGTTTGAAGCAGAGATTGAGGCCGGCAAGCAAGGTTCGAACGTGCTTGTTATGGTCGATCGCGACAATCTCCTCGAGGCCCTGATACTTGGGGAGCGCCAAGTGCTGAATGCTCAAGTCGCGCAACAATTGCTCGAAGACTTGCGCAGTGGCTACAGGGTCACTCGACCGCTCGAGGATTACTTTCATCAGATCAATGCGGCAGTTCAAGCGAGAGCGGATGTGCGGCGCAAACATTATCTGGCTTTGCTCGAGAATCTTCAGAAAGAAGAGCTCGACTACACTCCAACCCCCAGGGTTGTCGTATTTAATCGGAATCTGGCGGGGCAGTTCTGGTGGCCCATGTTCGACCGAAGCGGGGTACCGAAGCATTTTGCCATCGCAGGACGATTGGGCAGCCTCAGCAGCGACAACTCCAGTGCTTGGAGGCAGCTCGAGTCAAGCTATGCGAACATGCGGCTTGTATATGCGGAGTTTGAAGGAGAGATTGCTCGATGGAAAGCACTGGGCTCAGGCTCCAATCCTGGCGCAAGAACTCTTGCGTTGCTGAGTGACACGCGCTGGGCAAGTCCCACTGAAAAGCAGGCATTTGCTGCCATCGAGTTCGCATTCGCTGAAGGTATTCCTGAACTTTCACCTTGGTTGAATGCCCTCGAAACCATTTCGCGTCAGGCCGAGGCCCAGGGCTTGGTTCAGCCGCTTTCACCCTATTAGAGCGATCTGGAGAAAACGATAGTCCAGACTGTATTGACGAGTGCATGCGTCAGCATGGCCGCCTTCAGTGAACCTGCCTTCTCGAATGCCAGACCGTAGAAGATTCCAGCCACGGTTGACAGCGCTGCAAACCGCCAATTCGGAAAGTCTCGAAACGGCAAATGCACCGCTCCGAAACAGATACTTGCCAGTATCAGGCCTATCCATTTTTCACCCAGGCCTTTGATCAACAAGGGCTGCAGGATGCCGCGGAAATAGAACTCCTCAACCAACGCCAGGAATACATACATCGCCAGGAATGTGCCTATTGCAGCAAAGGGAATGATCCACGTGTTCAATTTCGGAAACTGGATTCGCAGGATGTCGAAATAGAACCCGACGGGCAGCAAGATGGCGAGGAAGTAGAAAAAGTATCGAATGCCGACCGACCAATCCTTTGCAGTTGGCAGCAATCCGAAGCCCGGCACTTTCCAGCCCCTCAAGTAAAGAAACACCGTGATTCCGACTCTCATCCAGAGTTGCTTGTTCAGAAACCCGAGCTTGGTCGTCTCCGGAGGGGAGGGGAACGCGTCCCTGAACCAGGGCAAGAGTATGAGCGCCGCCAATATCGCGAGCAACAGCAAGTCAGCCATGGGTTTCTTTGGCAATGCGAGGTACCAGATACATACAACGCCAAGACAAACGGCGAGCAGGGGAAACTCGCGTGGAGTCAGACCCTGCGCTGCGTGTAAGAGCAATATGGGCAATACCCCGCTTACCCAGATCAATGCTGCCTGTAGTGGGCGTGGGAGCCGCATGAACCAGCCAGAGAACTTTGGCCAGAGCGGCAGAAAGTAAAAGATGGCCTCTAGCGAAAGTGCCGGCAGCAGGGGCAGGAATTCGCTCATGCGCTGGTTTGTCCGCTGGTGTGGCGATGGTAGTAAAGACGGATCAAAATCAAGAGTAGAAGGCTAAGTACGATGGTACACGGCACGCCCCCCTCCGGCCCATAGGCGCCTCCAGTCCAGGTCGTGTCGATGCGCCAGGCGATGCGGAACGGGACGAGGGGAATCACGATCCCGCTTACATTCAGGCCAAGCAGGATCGTTGCCAGATTCCATCCAAAGTGCGCTGCCGCAACGGGCCACAAACTCCGTCGCCAAGCGAGCATCATACCTAGCACGCACCCCGCAAGAAACGTGTTGGCGACCGTGAATTCATTGGCGCCGCGATTATTCCAGTGAAGCGCAGCGAACGCGCCGCTGGTCAGGATCACAGCTCCCATCATGTGCAATGGATAAGCCAGTGTCTGAAAAGCGTAGCCGCGCAAGATCAATTCCTCACTGAACGCCGCGAGAGCAATCAAACCCAGCAGCACCACCAGTCCAAAGGGTCCGCGAATCTTCGACTCGCTCGCCTCAAACTGTCCCAATCCAAGCGCCAGCAGGGGCAGCACCGCGAGCAGGAGCGCCAACATGCCACCAAGAGCGCCGAGCAAAACTTCTTTCCAGGCGCCAGGTCTCCAGCCGAGGCCCAGTTCAGAAAGCGACGCCTTATGGGCGTAGCGCAACAATAGCCAGGAGATCAGCAATGCCATCACGGTTTCGGGCAAAGCTTGCAGCAGCCGCTGGCCCAAGAGACGCGGCATCGGGATCCATTGCTGCAGCGCAACTAGAGGCAATCCCAACAGAATGCTGCTGGTCTGCATTGCCAGCAGTGCGCCAAAGCTGCGCATCAGGGCCGCGAAGGCAAACAGTGCGCGAAAAATCCAACCCTCAGGGGCAAATGGCTGATGGGCGGGGTCATAGAGCACTTTTCCCAAACCTAACACAGCGCTATAGTTGTCAAAACCGGAATGCACAAACTTGGCGCCACCCATCTGGAACGTTGGCTCGCCGCTGGCCTGATCGATGAGGCAACGGCAGCGCGGATCCGCGAGTTTGAGTTAAACCAAGCGCCTCCCGCCAAGACCCGCTGGGCTGCCACTATTGCCTGGGGTTTTGGGGCACTTCTCATCGGCGCGGGAGTCATCTCATTTGTTGCTTCCAACTGGCAGGACATGTCTCAGACTCTCAAAATGGTGCTCGTGATTGGGCTGACGGCAGGCTTTCACGTTGGCGCTGGATTTGTTACCCAAGCTCCAACATTGCGAATGGCGCTACACGGCATTGGCACCGCCTGTCTGGGAGCCGGTATTGCACTGGCAGGTCAGATTTTTAATTTGGGCAGCAGTTGGAATGGCTGGATGCTGCTTTGGGCGATTGGCGCCGCGGCGGGATATTGGTTGATTCGAGACTGGCTGCAGCTTGTGCTGGCTTGCCTGTTGTTGCCGCTCTGGGTCAGCTCGGAGTGGAACGTGCGCGGCCCGAAAGGTCACGACGAGTTGCCTGTGCTTTGCTTCTGGCTGGGGCTGGCGCTGCTTTATTTTCTCAGCCGTTACCGACCGCTGATGTGGCTGGGAGGCATCGGATTGATTCCCCTCACGATTGTGGTCCTGGTGATTGCGGTCTTCGATGGAAATCGATCTCGCCATACGCCGGTTGAGGCCTATTGGGCCTTTCTGGTGGTAGTGGCATTTCTCGCGCTGGTAGGCTGGCGTACCTTTGGCGGATTCGATATCCGGGGATTTGCTGCGATTGGCGCAGTGGTGCTGATCAGTTTTGGCGCTACGGAAGTAGGAGGATGGATGCTCTACTTCGTCATGGGCCTTGCGTTTGCGGCCTTGTGCGCGTGGGGAGTCTCCGGGCAACGCGAGGAATTGGTGAATGTCGGTATTGCCGGATTTGCCATTACCGTTCTCGGCTTCTACCTGTCGCACGCGCTCACGCTGTTGGGCAGTTCCATCGGACTGATCGTGCTCGGGTTGCTGATGCTTGGCGGCGGCTTCGCCCTCGAAACAACACGTCGCCGGTTGCTCGGGAGAATGGCATGAGAAACAGCTTTCTAGTGGGAGCAGTTCATGCATTACTGGTTCTCGTCGTCTGGTTGAACTACTCATGGGCGCAGAGCCGAATGCCGCGTGCCTGGACGCTAACGACCCCATTCGATCCCTACGACCTCCTGCGAGGCCGGTATGTTCGGCTGGGTCTTCTGGCGCGGACCTCGGAGCCTCTGAAGGATGGGATCGGCCAACTCAAGGTCAAGGATGGTTTGCTGTACATCTCACCCGCTGACTGTTGCACGTTCTACAGCAGCCATTCCTCGGGAGGTGGCGCCTATGTAAGGTTGTCGCAGCCAGCCAGCTACTTTATCCCGCAGGGGATCCCCGACCCCAGCATTCTCAAACCAGGTGAGGAACTTTGGGTTGAGGTGACGGTTCCACCAAAAGGTGACCCGCTGCCGTTGCGCCTCGGCGTGAAGAGCGGGGATGGCAGTTGGCGCGAAGTGTCGTTGACCGGTAAGTAGCTGCCGCTGGTTCCGGCTCCGGCGCGTCGGCCGGAATGGCACATAATCAATGAGGAAACTTCATTTTCATTCATACTTATGGAACCAACCACCCCATTTCGACTGGACGGCAAAGTCGCGCTGATCACAGGCGGCGCAAGCGGCATCGGAGAACGAACCTCCCGGGCATTTTCACAGGCGGGCGCGAGCGTGATCGTTGCCGATATCGACACCGCTAAAGCTGAAGCATTGGCCGCGGAACTTCCCGGCAGCCGAGCCATGCACTGCGACATCACAAGCGAAGAATCGGTCAAGCATGTCTTTCAGCAGATTCCGCATCTCGACATTTTGATCAACAACGCCGGCATTGGACTGGTTGGCGGGGTGACGGAAACAGAGCTTTCTGATTTCGAGAAGATCTTCAAGGTCAATGTAACCGGGATGTTTCTTGTCACCAAGCATGCCGTGCCTTTGTTGATAGCCAGCCACGGCTCAATGGTCAACATCGGCAGCGTCGCTGGGCTGATCGGCGTGCGCAAGCGTTTTGGTTACTGCGCCAGCAAGGGAGCGGTGGTCGCCATGACCCGGCAACTCGCTGTTGACTACCCGACAGAGTTTAGAGTGAATTGCGTCTGCCCTGGAACGGTCGATACGCCGTTCGTTGAAGGCTATCTCGAGAAGTATCACAAGCACGAAAAGGACAAGGTCCGGGCCGAGCTCAATCAGCGCCAACCGATCGGCCGGCTCGGCAAGCCAGACGAAATTGCACACCTGGCCCTTTATCTCTCATCGCAGGAAGCGGCCTTCGTCAACGGCAGCGTCATCACGATTGACGGTGGCTGGACGGCGGCTTAAGAAACACTCTCCCTGTTCGCTGCGTCTTTGTCGAAAGGACTGCCCATGACACTTTTTCTCCTACTACCTTTGCTCTTTGTAGCTCAAGATCCGCCCATTGTAACCTTCAAGGCCGAGGTGGTCTCCAAGAGCACACAGGCCGTAAATTATCGGCACCGTATGGGTTCTACCAGGGTGGATTTCAAAGGCACTGCTTTGATGCCGAAGGCCGAAGGAAAGGCAAGAGTTGAGAGTAAGGCCGGCCGAATCGAGATCGATTTCGAAATTCAAAATGTTGAACCGGCAACCAAGTTTGGCAATGAGTATTTGACTTACGTCTTGTGGGCGATCACCCCTGAGGGCCGCCCGCAGAATCTCGGCGAACTCATATTGAACTCGGGGCGCGCCAAGTTCGAAGTCACGACGGAGCTGCAGGCTTTTGGTCTCATTGTTACAGCCGAACCCTACTATGCCGTGACGATGCCCAGCGATTTGATCATTGCTGAGAACGAATTGCGAAAAGACACTCTCGGACGTTCTGAGTTAATAGACGCACAGTATGAATTGCTGCAGCGCGGCGAGTATGTCAAGCTAGCCAATCCGATCGGCTTGGCGCTAGACCGCAAGGTGCCGCTGGAGTTGTATCAGGCGCGCAACGCCATTTTGATCGCCAAGGCGGTAGGGGCAGAGCGCTACGCTCCGGACGTGATGCTGAAAGCCACATCCAGCCTGAAGCAGGCGGAGGAGTACAACTTACGCAAGCGAAACGAAGCCAAGCCGACGGCCATGATGGCTCGTGATGCAGTGCAGCGCGCCGAAGACGCGAGAGCGATTTCCGTCAAACGAGCCGAGGAAGAACGCCTCGAAGCCGAGCGCGTCGCTGCAGCGAACCGGGAAGCCGCCGCAAAACGGGAAACTGAAGAACAGGCGAGACGGCGAGCGATGGCTGAGGAACAGCAGCGTCTTACAGAAGAGCAGCGCAAGCTCGAAGAGCAGCGTCGGGTCATTGCGGAGCTTGAGCGCACCAAGGCCGAGGCAGCCAGTTTGAAGGCCCAAGCCGCGCGCGAGATCGAAGAGCGCCGTCGAGTTGAGGCCGAGCTTGCCACTGCCAAACTGGAACAGGAACGCGCTTCGCTAGAGGCGCAGCGGAAGCAGGCGTTGATGCAGGAAGAGGCCGCCCGCAAACAGGCCGAGGAGGCTCGGGCCCTGGCCGCCAAGTCGGAGCAGGAACGGCTGGCGCTTCGCCAGTTGCTCTTCACACAATTCAGCCAACTTCTCGAAACGCGCGATACCGAACGCGGTCTGATCGTAAACATGGGCGATCTGCTTTTCGATGTCGGCAAAGCAACACTGCGGCCAGACGCTCGAGAAAAGCTGGCACGGCTATCCGGGCTGGTCCTCGCCCATCAGGGGCTTAAGCTCGATGCAGAAGGCCATACGGATTCGACGGGCAGCGACTCAATGAATCAGAAGTTGAGCGATCAGCGGGCCGAATCGGTCAGAAGCTATTTGCAGACGCAGGGGATTTCGCCAGCGAACTTGAGTGCAAAGGGTTTTGGCGAGACCAGCCCGATTGCCGACAATGCTTCGGCAAAGGGCAGGCAGCAGAATCGCCGCGTCGAAATCATTGTTTCGGGCGAAGTGATCGGCAACAAGTTCGGCGCGACAGTGCCTACTTCGCCGAATCGTTAGACTTGCTCCCCAGGTGCAAGGCCATAATGCCTAGATCAAAGTAAAGATAGCTGACGGATTGATAGCCTGCCTTGGTCATCATGTCCGCCAGTTCCGGAGCTGCCGGAAACCGCGAAACGCTATCCGGCAAATACTGATAGGCGTCGGCCTCGCCCGAAACGAGGCGTCCAATCGGAGCCATCACAATACGGTTCCAACCGGCCATGAATCCACGCACGAGCGCCGATGGCGGCTGTGTGAATTCGAGGATCGCCAAACGCCCCCCTGGCTTCAACACACGCAACATTTCTTCGAGCCCGGCTTGGTAATTCACGAAATTGCGAAAGCCGAAGCCGATCGTGATCAGGTCGATTGCCGCGTCTTGAAGGGGGAGTTTCAAGCCATCGGCCTCGAGCAACGGAGCACTCGATTTCTCGCGGGTTCGGATTAGCATCGGGAAGCAAAAGTCCGCGC
>Ga0163152_10002583_pt1 | contig 25324 bp, 18 predicted proteins | sample OliLakLV19MP8IB2_FD_148635 | JGI IMG/M metagenome (GOLD analysis project Ga0163152, IMG submission 148635) | Freshwater microbial mat bacterial communities from Lake Vanda, McMurdo Dry Valleys, Antarctica - Oligotrophic Lake LV.19.MP8.IB-2 | ecosystem: Environmental > Aquatic > Freshwater >...
GGTCCGGATCTCGTCTTCTGCGGCCGCATCCTCGACCGCGACTCGAAGGCCCCCGTGGCGAATGCGCAGATCGTGCCGATCGACGCGCGCGAAGGCGGGCAGGAGGATGTCGTGGTCTCGCGCGGCGACGGATCGTTCCAGATCGACTTGCGATCGTGGCTCGCGAAGGCGCTTCAGATCGATGCTGCGACCCATGGCCGCGCGCTCGTGCGGATCGTCCCGGGCCACGAGACGCCGGCGCGCGCGCTGGAGATCCTGCTGGACCGCGGTGCTTCGATCACGGCCCGCGTGCTGCGCGCGGACGGCTCGGGCATCCTCGGGCACACCGTCGCGTTGCGCGCGAGCGCGTTCGACCTCGTGCGCCCGTCGGGGGCCTGGATCGACGGCGTCGGGACCACGAGCTGGGAATCCGTGAGCGGGGCCGACGGAACGGCGCACTTCCCGAGCCTCACGGCCGGCGCGCCGCTCAACCTGATGGTTCTCGAGGGGACCACGGAGGTCTGGTCGATCGTGCAACCGATCGTCCTGGCGCCCGGCGAAGCGCGCACGATCGACTGCCGGATCGAATCCGGCGCGCAGATCGTGGGACGCGCGCGCGAAGCCGACGGGCGGCCGGCCGAGGGCGTCGAGATCTGGCTCGCGCCCGCGCGCGCGGCCGAGGCCGCGTTCTTCATGTACCTCGACTCGACCAGCGCGCGCAGGACGAAGGTCGACGCGAACGGCTCGTTCCGCTTCGATACCGTGCCGGTGGGGAACTGGTCCGTCGGGCCGGGCCCTTCCGCCGAGCGCGATCCCGCAAGCGACCCCGCGCCGGTCGCCCAGCACATCGTGATCGCGCCGGGGCTCCCCGAGATCCTGGTCGACATCGTGGTCGAGCGCGGTGTGCTGATCTCCGGCCGAGTCCTCGACCCGGCCGGACGACCGGCTGCGTTCGCGTGGATCCAGGCCTGGCGCATCGGCACGGCCCAGCACATCGACGCGCATTCGGCGCCGACGGGCGAGTTCCAGCTCGGACCGCTCGTCGCCGGCGAGTGGGCGCTGAGCGCCGCAGCTTCAGGGAGCTTCGTCAAGTCGAACCCGGTGACGGTCGCGGCGGGCGCGCGCGACGTGGTCCTGCGGATCGCGGCCGGAAGCACGCTGAGCGCGCGGATCCTCGACGCGCAGGGGGCACCGGTTGCCGGTGTCAAGGTCAGCGCGATGCCGGCAGGACCGGGCGATGTGACGGCCCAGATCACGGGCCCGGATGGCATGGCCGTGTTCGAGAAACAGAAGCCGGGCAGGTGGAACGTCGTCGCCTCCACCGGCGACGGGCGCATCGCCGTGCGCGAGGGCGTCGAGTTGTCGGCCACCGAAGGGGCTGCCATCGATCTCGTGCTCGAGCCGGGCGTGCGCGCGCGGGTGAAGTTCGTGGGTCCGACCGAGCAGGCCTACTTGTTCGTGATGCGCGGCGACACAGGGCTCGACTTCCACATGATCGCGGCAGGGCAGACGCTCGAGATCACCGCGCCGATCGGACGCTCGAGGCTGCGCATGTCCACGCGCCCCGGCGGGAACAAGGACCGCGAGGTCGATCTGCGCGCCGGCGCGACGCCGGAGTACGTTTTCGACGGAGGGTGGCAGTGACGCCCGGTCCGGTGCGGCCCATCCGCTCCGCCTCCGTGCTGATGCCCACGTGGCAGGCGACCGCGAGGATGTCGGCCCGCAGCGCCGCCACCTCGTCCGGGCGCAGGAAACCGGCGACGTGCGCGTAGCCGTCGCGCTCGAGCTGACGGCTGGCCTCGGGCACGGGGCCGTCGTAGACCCGGAATCGGTGGTGGACTTTGTGCAGCAAGGCCGTGTTTCTCGACGTTCCAGCTCGCCGGTGGCAACGATGGCGTCGATGCTAGCATCGGTCCCACGGAAGTCCTGGTGGCGCGCTCGCAAGCTCGCTGCGGCGTCCTGGTGGCGCGCTCGCAAGCTCGCTGCGGCGTCCTGGTCGCGCGCTCGCAAGCTCGCTGCGGCGTCCTGGTCGCGCGCTCGCAAGCTCGCTGCGGCGTCCTGGTGGCGCGCTCGCAGGCTCGCTGCGCTGTGCGCTGGCGCGCGGTCCGGCCGTCTGTTCTCCTCTGCGGACCCATGCTGCAACGCATCCTGATCGCCAACCGCGGCGAGATCGCCCTGCGCGTCATCCGCACCGCGCGCGAGATGGGCCTCGAGACGGTCGCGATCTATTCCGACTGGGACCAGAAGGCGCTGCACACGCGCATGGCGCACGCGGCGATGCCGCTGGGCGGCAGCGTGCCGCGCGACACGTACCTGCGCGCGGACAAGATCCTCGACGCCGCACGGAAGAGCGGCGCGCAGGCGATCCACCCCGGCTACGGGTTCCTGTCCGAGAACGCCGCGTTCGCGCGCGCCGTGCGCGACGCCGGTCTCGTGTGGATCGGGCCGCCGCCCGAGGCCATCGAAGCCATGGGCGACAAGATCCGCGCACGCAAGCGCATGCGCGACGCCGACGTGCCGGTGGTGCCCGGGCTCGTCGAGCCGCTCTCGGATCCGGCTGCGGCGAAGAAGGCCGCGGCGGAGATCGGTTACCCGATCGCGATCAAGGCCTCGGCCGGCGGCGGCGGCAAGGGCATCCGCATCGTGCGCGAACCGAGCGCGATCGAGAGCGCGTTCAAGGCCGCGTCGGGCGAGGCGCTGTCGAGCTTCGGCGACGGTCGCGTCTACATGGAGCGCTACCTGGACGAGCCGCGCCACATCGAGGTGCAGGTGCTCTTCGACCAGCACGAGAACGGCGTGCACCTGGGCGTGCGCGAATGCTCGATCCAGCGCCGTCACCAGAAGCTGATCGAGGAGTGCCCGTCCGTCGTCGTCGACGCGAAGACGCGCGAGGCGATGGGCGCCGTGGCCCTGCGCGCCGGCCGCGCGGTCGGCTACCAGAACGCCGGAACCGTCGAGTTCCTGTGGTCCAAGGGCCAATTCTACTTCCTGGAGATGAACACGCGGCTGCAGGTCGAGCACCCGGTGACCGAGATGGTCACGGGCCTCGACCTCGTGCGCGAGCAGATCCGCATCGCGCGCGGCGAGAAGCTCGGCTACGGCCAGGACGCCGTGCGCTGGAACGGCTGGGCGATCGAAGTGCGCATCAACGCCGAGGATCCGCGCAACGGATTCCTGCCGTCGGTCGGCACGATCCGGAACCTGCGCATGCCGGGCGGACCGTTCGTGCGGCTCGATCTGGGCATGTACCGCGGCATGGAGGTCGGCGTCGACTACGACCCGATGCTGGGCAAGCTGATCGCCTGGGGCGCGACGCGCGACGAGGCGATCGACCGCCTGCGCCGCGCGCTGCAGGAGATCAACGTCGGCGGCGTGCGCACGAGCCTGCCGGCCGCGCTGACGGTGCTGGAGGACGCGCGCTTCCGCGCCGGCCAGTTCGACACGCACTTCCTCGAGTCGCTCGACCTCACGCAGGGTCCGCGCGAGCACGCCGACCTCGTCGCTGCCGCCGCGTCGGTGTTCCGCCACCACCTGGCGCGGCGCAAGGCGCTCGGCACCGACTCGAGCGGCCGCGGCGCGTGGCTCGCGCGCAGCCGCCGGACGCTCGGCATCCACCCGCCGCGCACGAGCGGACCCGAGGGCACGACGTGAAGTATTTCGTCACCGTGAACGGCACGCTGCGTGAGGTCGACGTCGTCGAGAGGCTGGGCCAGCTCGAGATCACGGTCGCGGGCAAGCCGTACGACCTGTCGTACACCGAGGTCGACGACCTGGGCCAGGTCATCGTGATGCACGGCGGCAAGAGCTTCGGGCTCTCGATCGAGGGCGACGAGAGCGCCGTGACGGTGACGCTCGCCGGTCACCGTCACGACGTGCAATTGGAGGACGAGCGCGAGCGCGCGGCCCACGCAGCCGAGCGCGCCAGCGGCAAGACGGGCGGCGTGCTGAACGCGATCATGCCCGGCGTCGTGATCGAGATCCTGGCGGCGAAGGGCCAGACCGTCGCGAAGGGCGCGCCGCTACTGATCCTCTCGGCGATGAAGATGCAGAACGAGATCGGGGCGCCGGCGGACGGCGTGGTGCAGGAGATCCACGTCACGGCCGGGCAGGCGGTGTCCGCCGGGGCGAAGCTGGTCACGCTCGTGCCGGCGGGCCAGACGGGCTGACCCGCGCCGGGCCGGGCGCAGTAAGCTGGAGGAGTCGCCGAGTGCGACTCCAGCTCATGAAACGCCCCCTCACAGCCGCCCTCGCCGTCCTGGCCCTCGCATCCGCCGCGCGCGCCACCTGGTCGATCGTGATCGTGAACCACAGAACGGGCGAGGTTGGCGTCGCGTCGGCCACCTGCATCGGCGGCTTCGACCTGAAGCCGGCGCTGTGCGTGCTGCGCGTCGGCGAAGGCGCCGCCGCGGCGCAGTCGGTGATCGACCAGACCGGCGTGAACCGCATGACGATCTGGAACGAGCTGCAGAACGGCACGGATCCGGACCAGATCCTGAACATCCTGGCGGCGGGGGACACGCAGCACCAGCGGCGCCAGTACGGCATCGTCTCGCTGCGCGGCGGGCCGACGACGTTCACGGGCACGCAGTGCGGCAACGCGCGCTTCGGCGTCAGCGGCACGACCGGCGACCTGTCGTACGCGATCCAGGGCAACATCCTGACCGGGACGATCGTCGTCACGAACGCGGAGCAGGCCCTGCTGGCGTCGAGCGGCGACCTGCCCACGCGCATGATGGCGGCGATGCTCGCGGCGCGCGACATGGGCGGCGACGGGCGCTGCTCGTGCTCGCAGCTGACCCCGCAGGCGTGCGGCGCGCCGCCGCCCGAGCCCTTCTACTCGGCCGCGACGGCCTTCATGGTGATCGCGCGCCTGGGCGACCAGGACGGCACGTGCAACGCCGGGCAGGGCTGCGCGAACGGCCAGTACTGGTGCGACCTCCGCGTCATCGACGGGCCGCCCAACGGCCAGGATCCGGTCGTGCGCATGGCGAATCAGGCCGTGCCGTTCTGGCGCGGGTCGCTGGCCGGGCGCGCCGACCACCTGCTGACGCGCGTCACTCCGAGCGCGCAAGTGATCCCGGCCGACGGCGCGTCGAGCGCGGTCGTCGACGTCGAGCTGCGCAACATCGACGATCAGCCGATCGATCCGTTCCAGCCGCAGCTCGTGATCCAGTCGCTCGACGCGCCCGGGTCGCAGGTTGCCGTCGCCAGCCCGGCTATCGACCTGGGCGGCGGGCGATTGCGCTTCACGTTGACGTCGAACGGCCAGGTCGGGAACGGGCGCTGGCAGATCACGGTGACGCAGGGCGACGGCTCGCACGTGCGCCTGTGGCCGAACCTCGAGGTGCGCGCGGACGTGCCGACGCCGCTCTTCTGCGGGTTCATTGCGGTCAGCGCGACGGCGGGCGCGACGGTGCCGCTCACGCTCGACCTCGGCACGCCGTCCGCGGGCGTCGGCTACCTCGTCCTCGGCACGAGCTCGGGCACCGTGCCGGGCTTCGTGTTCCAGGGCGTCCACCTGCCGCTGAACCGCGATCGCTTCCTCGTGCGCAGCTTCGCTCGCGCCGGCCTGCCGCCGTTCCCGGGGACGATCGGCGCGCTCGACGCGTCCGGCCGCGCCGCCGCGGGGTTCGTCGCCGGGCCGGGCGCGCTCGTGCCGCTCGTCGGGCGCCGCATCGACTGGGCCGCGGTGATCGGACCGGCGCCGAGCTCGGTCACGAACGTGGTCGGCTTCGACGTCGCGCCTTGATGCGCGCGACCTGACCGCTTTCGAGCGACGAACCTGTCGAAGTCGTCCCCGGCACCGTATCGACTACTTCGCGCTGTTCAGCGCCTCGAGGGACGCGCGGCCCTTCTCGTCGCCCACCTCCTTCGCCAGCGCGAGCGCCGCGTCGATCGCGGCCCGGGCTCGTTCGCTGCGCCCGAGCTCCGCGGCCAGGTGGGCGACGCGCGACGTGGCCTCGTACTCGTCGCCCACGAGCGACAGCGTGCGCGCGACCATCCGCACGCGCGACCACCCTCCCAGCGCCTCTTCCTTCGCGCCCAGCGCGTCGTGCGCGCGCGCTTCCGCTTCCCAGCCCATCTGCGCGCCCCACCAGTCGCCCAGCGGCGCGGCCAGCTCGCGGCAGCGGCGGCTGGCGGTCAGCGCGGCCGACGCGTCGTTCTTCTTCAGCGCCGCGCGCGCCTCGCCGTACGCGCGCTGGCCGGCGCGGAACGCGGAGCGCTGCTCCTCGTCCCAGCCGACGAAGCTCGCCGCGTAGTCCAGGATGAACGCGTGGCCGACCGCTTCGGCCTGCTTCGCGCCCCACAACGCGCGCGCGTGCTGGGCGCGGATCTGCGCTTCCTCGGCCGCGTTCAGCGCGCGACCGGCGGCGTCCTCGCGCACCTTCAAGCTGCCCTCCAGGTCGGCGTCGATCACCGCCAGGATCGCGCCGCGTTCCTTGCGCCACAGCTCCTGGCAGCCGGCAGCATCCTTCTTCTCCGCCAGCGCCACGTAGCGTTCCCGCACGTCTTCGGCGGGCATGCAAACGGGCGGAGGAGTCGGAAGGAACGTCGGAACCAGGAGGACGAGGGTGGTGAGCATCGTGTGTGTCGTGGGGGGTCGGACGAAGCGCGCAGCGTAGCGCGCAGCGTAGCCCGCTGGCCGCTATCCTGCTGCCCCCGTGAGCCGCATCGTCCAGAACGTCGTCGACTGGGTCGCGATCCCTTCCGTCACCGGAAGCGAGAACGATTACGGCGACGCGCTCGCGCGCGCCTGCGCACGCGCTGGACTCTCGGTCGAGCGACAGGAGCTCGCGCCCGGCCGCTCGAACGTGCTCGCGCGCGCCGGCCGGCCGCGCGTCGTGATGTGCACGCACCTCGATACGGTGCCGGGCGATTTCGGCGTGCGCGAGGACCGCGAGCACATCCACGGGCGCGGCTCGTGCGACGCGAAGGGCCCCGCGGCCGCGATGCTCGCCGCGATCGAGCGCCTGCTCGTCTCGGGCGAGGACCGCGTGGGCCTCCTGTTCACGGTCGGCGAGGAGACGGACAGTGCCGGCGCCGCGCTGGCCGACGCGCGCCTGGCCGAGCCGTGGGAACCGGCCTTCACCGTGATCGGCGAGCCGACGGACAACCGTTTCGTCGCGGCGGGTAAGGGGATTTTCAAGGCGCGGCTCGTCGCACGCGGCAGCGCGGGGCACAGCTCGCAGACTGTCGGCCCGTCGGCGGTGCACGAGCTCGTACGTTGCGTGCACGGGCTCCTGGGAGAGTCGTGGGGGCACCACGCGCTGCTCGGACCGGGGACGCTGAACGTAGGCACGATCCAGGGCGGCGTCGCGCCCAACGTCGTGGCCGAGCACGCCGAGTGCGAGGTGCTCGTGCGCGCGGTCGAGGATCCGGCCGTGATCGCGGCGCGCATCCAGCGCCACCTGGGCTCGAGCGTGCAGATCACGAAGACGCACAAAGGCTACGGCCCGATCGAGTTCGACGTGCCGGCCGGCGAGCAGGGGATCCCGGTCGCGTTCGGGACCGACGCACCGCACATACGGCGGTGGGGCCGGCCGCTGCTGTACGGGCCGGGCTCGATCCTCGACGCGCACACGGACCACGAGAAAGTCTCGAAGCGCGCGCTGGACGAGGCCTCGGCACGCTACGAGGCGCTGGCGCGCGACCTGCTTCTGCGTGCCACCGCCGTTCAGCGGGGCTGACCGAACCTGGGAGAGGAACGAGCCCGCGCCTGGCGCCTGGAAGGTGTCGCAACGAACGTCGGATGGACGCCGGACGCGAGCTCGATCCGGAAGAGCCAGGCGCGGCCCGAGCGAACGCGGTTAGATTGCCGCCGATGACAGCGGGCGGAACTCTGCAGGGCGAGGCGCTGCTCGACGCGCTGGAGCGGGGCGACGTGCGCGCGGCCGAGCGCGGCGCCGACGGAACGTGGCGTACGAACGCCTGGGTCAAGGAAGGCATCCTGGCCGTGTTCCGCGCCAGCGGCATCGCGCTGGCCGCGCTCGAGGCGCCGAGGCCGCCCGAGACGGACAGCGCGTTCGTCGACAAGGCCGCGCTGCCCATCCGTCGCTTCGCCGTCGAGGACGGCGTGCGCATCGTCCCGGGCGGGAGCAGCGTGCGCCGCGGAGCGCACCTGGCGCGCGGCGTGATCGTGATGCCGCCGGCCTACGTCAACGTCGGAGCGTTCGTCGGCGCCGGCACGATGGTCGACAGCCACGCGCTGATCGGATCGTGCGCGCAGATCGGCGCGCGCTGCCACGTTTCGGCGGCGGCGCAGATCGGCGGTGTGCTCGAGCCGGCCAACGCGCGGCCCGTGATCCTCGAGGACGACGTGTTCGTGGGCGGGAACTGCGGCATCTACGAGGGCGTCCTGGTCGGCTCGCGCGCCGTGCTCGCCTCGGGCGTCGTGCTGGCGTCTGGCACGGTCGTCTACGACTGCGTGAACCAGCGCGAGCTGCGCGGCACGCGCGAGCAGCCGCTCGAGATCCCGCCCGGCGCCGTCGTGGTGCCCGGAACGCGCCCGGCCGCCACGCCCTGGGCGCGCGAGCGCGGGCTCGCGATCGCCTGCGCCCTGATCGTCAAGGTGCGCGACGAGCGCACCGACCGCGCGACGGCGCTCGAAGACGCGCTGCGCTAGCGGACCAACAGGGCCACGATCGCGGCGATCTGCTCGCGCAACGCGCTGCCCTCCGGGCCCGGACCAGTGAGGCGGCCGGGGTGGGGGGGCACGAGCAGGCCGGCGTCGAGGACGGTGACGCCGTTCGCCTGCAGGTCCGCGACGTAGCGTCGTGTCACGCGCGAGAGCACGCTGGGAGCGGCACGATCGAAGCCCAGGCCTGTGCACGCGGCGCGCGTCGCGTCGCTCAGCTCGAGCGCGTCGAGCTCGAGCACGCTGGGCAGCACGACGACGACGAGGGCTGCACCCGCGGTGCGCGCCGCGGCGTCGATCGCCAGCGTGGCCTCGAGGCCGAGCAGACCGGCTTCCTGCGCGTCGCGCGCGAAGCGCCCGAACCGTGCCAGCGAGTGCAGTGCCTCTCTTCCGATCGCCGCGGCGGCCCCCGGATCGCTGGACACGAATCGTTCGGCGGCCAGCGCGGCCTCCGGGTCACGATCGCGGTGCAGCTCGAGCGTCTGCCGGAAATCGCTGTCGGCGTCGACCACGAGCAGCACGGTGTCGCCGCGCTGCACACCGTGCGCGGCGAACGCGCCGTCGTAGGCGTCGAACGCGTGACCGGCGTGGCTCGCGTCGCGCACGAGCGGGGCCCGCGCAGCGCGCGTGCCGCCGGCGAGCCGACAGGCCGTCGCGATGCGCGCGGGCAGCCGCTCTTCGTCGGGCAGCTCGCCGTCGACCTGCTCGTCACCCAGGACGAGCAGCGCGGGGCCGGGCACCTCGTCCGCTGGAAGCGGCGCCGACTTCAAGCCCTTCGAGTCGGTGCGCCGCCGCCACGCGCGGCCGTTCGACGTCGCCTCGCGGTCGAGCCCGGCGCTGTAGCGCAGCCCGCAGCGCGCGTCGAAGACGTCGTCCTGCGTCGGCTGCACTTCGCTCGGGACGAACACGTGGCGCCGCCAGGGCGGGCGGTCGCCGCGGAACGTCGGGTCGCCCGCACCCGCGCTCGACCAGCGCGCGTAGTCGGCCGCGACCGGCGCGCCCGGCGCGAGCCAGGATCCCCACTGGGGCAGGGCGGGCCGAGCCGTGCCCGGCGCCTGCCGCGCGCGCGGCCGCGGTCCGGACACTTCGTCCGAGAGCATGGCCTCGAGCGCGCGCGCGACCTGTCGGTGTCCCGCCAGGTTCAAGTGCAGGTCGCCGCGCCAGAAGTAAGGTCCGCCGTCCGCGCGCAACAGCGGGCGCAGGTCGACGCACTCGATCGCGCGCGAGCGCAGGAAGCGCAGGTAGGAGTCGGCCATGCGGCCGGTGATCGCGAGCTGCTCGGGCGTCAGGGCCAGGATCGCCGCGACCGGATCGAAGACGACGGCGTGCGTGCCCCACTCGACGTCCAGCGCCGGCGGCAGGTAGGCCACGACGAAGCGCGTTCCGGCGCGCGCGCACAAGGCTTGCATTTCGGTCGTCACGTCACGCGCGGCCTGCAGCGCGGACTCGACGTCCGCCGGGCGGCGCGCGAGACGCTCGGGCGAGTGGAGCCCCTGCGCGAGCGCGCCCGAATGCCTGCGCATCGCTTCCTCGACCGCGGCCCTCGCGGCCTCGTCCGGCGGCGGAATCTCGCGCCCGTGGACCATGTCGTGCCATTCGAGCCCCTCGACGAAGTCGTTGCCGCCGTACACGACGACGACGAAGACGTCGGGCTCGAGGGCCAGCCAGCGCTCGAGTGCGCCCAGGTAGTTGACGAAGCTCGAGCTGCTGCGGCCGGCGTTCAGCACCTCGACCGAGCGCGTGGGATCGAGCTGCCCGAGCCCGGCCTCGAGCAGCGCGCAGAACGACTCGTCGTTGCTGCACACGCCTTCCGTGTGCGAGTCGCCCGTGACCAGCACGCGCAGGTCGGGATGGCGCGCCGACGGTTCGCGGTCGCGGCGCAGCCCGAACGCGTCCGAGCGCTGCCGCCACGCGCCCAGCGGGTGCTCCTTCCACGGAACCTCGATGTCCATCCAGGACAGCAGTCGATGACCAGTCCACGGATCGAACTGGCCGCCGACGTCGTTCAAGGAGACGAGCTCGCTCACGATCGCGGGCGAGAGCGCGACCCGGTGGAACGACGACGCCGGCCAGCGCGGCTCGTCCACGTCCAGGACGGAAGGCCTCGTCGCGTCGTCCGGCCAGCCCGGCCCCGCAGCCGGCGGCTTCTCGACGTGCAGGCTCGGCGCGCGATCACGCAGGCGCGCGACATCGACGCCACTCGGGCGTCGCGCCCACCACCAGCCGACGAGCGCGACCCCCGCGACGAGGATCGCGATCGACAGCAGCAGTGGGCCGGCGCGCAGACGCGTCATCGGCACGGCGCGCGTGCCGTCAGAGGCCCCAAGTGACCTGCACGCCGTTCGAGAGGTTGAACGTGGAGGCGGTGCAGAACGCGGCTGCATTGCGATACCAGACCTGGTACGTGCGCACATCGCCGGCCGCGCAGTTGCCGCGCACCGAGACGCTGGGATCGCCCGCTGCCGGGTAGGTCGAGGTCCCGTTCACGTTCTGCTTCGTGCCCAGTCGCGTGATGCCGCCGCCGGCGCAGCGCAGCCCGTCGCCGAAAACGGCACCCGCGCCGCCGCTCTGCTGGGCCGTGCCCTGGAAGTAGAGCGCGGACGAGTTCGGCATGCCGTCGCCGGCCAGGACCAGCGTGTCGTTCGACACGGAGGGCGTGCCCTGCGCCAGGATGCGCGCGCCGCTCGTCTGCACCGAGTTCGCGCAGCCGCGTCCAGGTCCGCCCGCGTTGCCGCACGGACAAGCCGTGCCGCTGCCATCGCCGAAGCAGAACGCGAGCGGCCCCGAGCCGCCGCCCGTACGCACGAGCTGGAACCCGTTGACCGAGCCATTGTGGTTGTTCTCGCCCGCGACCTGGATCCCGAACGTTCCGCCGACGACGTCGACGCGGTGCACGCAGTAGGTCACGCCCAGCACGTGGGGGCTGCCGATCCAGAGCCCACCCACGCTGGCGGGCGGATCGATCGATCCGGGCACCGTGACGAGCGTCGTGTAGCCGTTGTTCTCCGGCGCCCAGGCGTACGTGTAGAGCAGGTAGCTGCCGTCCTGCAGGCCCGCGAACGTCCACGTCCACGTCGGCCCGCCGATGTACGGCAGGTTCTGGATGTCCACCATGAAGTCGTAGTCGTCGCCGGTCAGCGGGTTGACGAAGTCACTGTAGGAAGAGCTCTGGTTGCTCGACGTCGTGGCCGAGCTGGGTGAGCCGTCCAGGTTCACGAGCGACGTGCTGTACGGCCACGTGCTGGCGTTCCAGCGTCCGGCCTGGCCCGCGCCCGCTCCATAGGAGTCGGCCGGCACGGGGTAGAGGATCAGGTTGTCGCCGACGTCGATGTTGAACGATTGCGCGGAGGCGGGGACGGCGGGAAGGATCAGGAGAAGGGCGGCAAGGAATCGCATGTCACCAGGATACGGCCCCCTCGCGCGGCTGGGGACGGGTCTTCTCGAACCCGACGTGCACGCTGCCCCCGCGGATCGCCACCGAGCGAGCGGCCTCGCGCGGAGCCGTCCTGAACGCGCGATCTCCGCCTAGCAGGTTGGGATCGGAGCTAGGATCGTCGCGCTGGAGCGCGCACCCCGCGCCGCGCCGGCCGTGCACGGGACGAACAGGAGGGATGCGGATGGCAAGCTGGCGACGGACGTCGATTGCGGCACTGTTCACGGTCAGCGTGGTGATCCCGTCCCGCGCGACGGCCCAGGATCTCGGCGCCGCGGGCTCCGCGAGAGCGCCGACGTTTGCGCCTCCCGTTCGCTTGGCGTGCGACGGAGAATTCCTGGGAGCGACGCGCCTCTATCCGTCGCCGGTGATCCACGACGTGAACGGAGACGGGCTGGCGGATCTCGTGCTCGGCGACCTGTGGGGCAGCGTCACCGTTTCGCTGCGACGCGCGGGCGACGCGACGCCGAGCTTCGGTCCCGAGGCGCCGATCACCGCGAGCGACGGCTCGGAGCTCAAGTTCAACAACTGGTGATGCATCGGCATGAGTCCACAGTTCGTGGACTTCGATGGTGACGGCCGGCTCGACATCGTCGCGGGCACCTTCGGTGGCTCGCCCTACGTCGCTCTCGGCGGCGAGCGCGGCTACGCGCAGCCGGAGATGATCAACGACGCGAAGGGTCAGAGGATCGTGCTGAACCATTACTGGGACTTCGACATCGGCCAGTGGGTGTCGGCGAACCGCTGGGACGCGCCCGGCTCTGCGCCGCCGGAGGGTCAATGCACCTCCGCCGTCGCGTTCGACTGGGATGCCGACGGCGACCCGGATCTCCTGCTCGGCGACTACAAGACCGGGCGCATCTACCGCCGCACGAACGAGGGGAAGCGCGGCGATCCGAAGTTCGCAAGCGTCAACGTGCCTCTCGTCGCGGGCGGGGAGACTCTCGAGATCGCGGGCCGACTCGAGACGATCCGCGTCGTCGACTGGGACGCGGACGGCGTGCAGGACCTCGTCGTCGGAAGCGTCGGCGTCAAGACGCCCGGAGAGGGCGGCGGCGTCTATCTCCTCCGCAACGAGGGTCGCCCGGGAACGCCGAAGTTCGCTGCGCCGATTACGCTCATCCCCCCGGGCGGCGCAAAGGTCGCCCAGCCGACGCGGCCCGACGAGGGTCTCTACCCGGACGTCGCGGATCTCGACGGAGACGGCGACCTCGACCTGGTCGTCGGCGGCCACTCGGGATGGACCGAGCCGGAGCGCGAGCTGACGAAGGCCGAGGCCGAGCGCGCGGACGTGCTGCGTGCGGGGATCGAGCGGGCCAAAGCGGCGACCCGCGCGATTCACGACGACGTCGAGAAGGCGATCAAGGGCCTCCCGAAGTCCGCCCTCTCGGGCAAGCGCAAGGAGCTGCTCGCGGAGCGCAGCGCCGAGCTGAAGAAGATCGCGGGCGATCGAGCCGCTCTCGCGCGCGAGCTCGACCCGCTGACGTTCGGGCCGAAGGAACGCTACTTCGTCTGGTTCTACCGCAACCAGGCGCGGTGAATCCGGATCAGTACGCCTTCGGCAGCCCGTTGATGACCGTCATGGCTTCCTCGCAGTTGAAGCCGACGAGCTGCGCGTAGTCGCGGATCGATGGGAACCGCGGCTTGCCGTACTCGATCGCCTTCGCCAGCGCCTGCTCGCGCGTCAGGTGCTCCTCGCGGATCATGTTCGAGAGCATGACCTCGTCCTCGGACCACCCGAGGACGGTCTGGTAGACGTAGTTGTAGAACGCCGCCGTCCCGTCGCCGATGCGCCACGTGCTGGTCGTGTCCGTCGCGGACTCCCAGTCGTACTCGCGGCGGATCGTGCCGACGATCTCCTCCTCGCGCCACGGCAGGTAGTGGAACAGGTACAGGAAGTCGTCCTTGACGACGAACGTGCACCAGTACGCGTAGAGCGTGTCCCAGATCGACTCGTTCAGGTAGCGCGGGTTCGTCAGGTAGTTGCGCGCGTAGTACCACAGGAGCGCCATCTCGTTGCGCAGCGAGAGGCCGGTCAGCGTCATGCCGTGGTCGTCCTCGCGGATGCCGCACAACCCCGTCTTGTAGGGCGTGTCCTCGATCATGTTGCCCGTGCTGAAGACGACGAGCTGGATGCCGGTCTCCTTCCGGAGCTGGCGCGCGTGGCTGTAGAACTCCTTGTCGCCGGCGGTGAACAGCGTGACCATGCCCATCTCGGGCTTCTTGAGCCAGGCCTCGACGTTCTTGCGGATGTAGCGGCGTTTCGCCTGGATGTTGGCCGAGCGCACGATGTGCTCGACGCCCAGCTTGCCGCAGATGCGCGCCTGGTTGCGGCGCGCGAGGTCGGTGACCATGCCCCAGTCGTAGGTGAACGCGACCGGGTTCATCTTCAGCTCAGTCTTGAAGTAGTGCAGGCCGTACGACGAGTCGCGGCCGCCCGAGAAGGCCACGATCACGTCGGGCGAGCCGTCCTTGCTGCGGTACGGCTCGACGAAGGCCTCGAGCGCCTCGCGGCCCTTGGGCTGGATCCGGCGCCAGTGGCGGCAGTAGCGGCAGGTGCCCGACGCGTCGAAGTCGACGAAGGGGTACGTCTCGGGCAGCAGGCACTTCGCGCAGCGCTTCAGGCTGGCCAGGCTGCGCGAGTGCAGCACGATCGGCGCCTTGACCGCGCGGCGCGCCGGCAGCACGTCCGGCGCGGCCTCTGCGTCCGAGCGCGGCACCGACGCGAATTCCTGCGTCGAGAGGTCGCGCAGCGACACGAGCAGCGCGCGGAAAGCCGGGATCTGCTCGATCCGCATCGGGCCCAGGACGCGCGCGAGATCCATGCGCTCGGACAGGGTCTGGAGGATGAAGCGCTCGGACGCGAAGGCCAGGAACCGCCGGCGTTCGTCGGTCAAAACGTGCAGGGAGCCGGTGTTCGTCGCCAGGAGCAACTCGTCGAGCTCCTCGAACACGAACGCGATCGAGGCCGCCCCCTGGATCTCGCGGTAGGCCTGCTGGACCGCCCAGCCGAGATCGCCCTTCTCGTCGAAGAACTTGCGCACCAGGTTGACGAGGACTTCGGTGTCGACGTCGCTGCGCCGCGTCAGCGCGCGGAACCGGTTCCACAGCTCGGCGTCGTTGACGATGATCCCGTTGTGGATGCCGACCGTGCCGGCCGCGATCACGGGCTGGTTGTTGTCCTCGTTGGACTGGAACCCGTTCGTGACGAGCCGCGTGTGGCCTGTCATCGCCAGCCCGATCGGCGCGGCGCCGGCGCGGTTCTTCTCGTAGAGCTGCGCGCCACGCGCGACCAGCTCGTGGAACGTGGGGCTCTCCAGGAAGCGCTCGACGGAACCGGCCTGCTTGAAGACGTCGATCGTCTCGCCGTTGACCACGGTCAGGCCGGCGGCCTCGCTGCCGCGCGTCTTCGAGTACTCGTACAGCTTGCCGAGGACGTCCGCGACGAAGGACTTCTCGAAAGCCCCTTCGCGCGCGAACACGACTCCGAAGATCCCGCACATGGTGGACTCGCGGTGGGCGTCAGGCCGCCGCGGGCTGGCGGACAGGCGGGAACAGGGGCGTGCGCGGCACGTTCTGGATGTCGAGCGCGATGGCCTGCAGGAGCAGCTGCGCGCCCAGGATGATCGGCATCGCGGCCAGCATGACGATGCCGGCCGAGGCCAACTCGCCCGCGCGCTGGTGCGCGAACCACTGCTGCGCGCCGAACACGAAGCCCCACACGAGCAGCGGCAGCCCCAGCACGAGGTAGACCGAGAGCGCCGTGAAATCGTGCACGAAGTAGCGCCAGAAGACGCGCCGCGCGAGGCCCCACATGAGGCGCGCCGGGAACTCGAGCAGGACGCGCAGCGGCGAGAGCGAGCTGTGCTCGTCGGCGTAGCGTGCCGCGATCGCGACGTCCATCACGACCGCGCGCTGGATGCCGAGCTCGATCAGCATGCCGCTCTCGAAGAAGTAGCGCTCCGGCAGCGCGTCGACGTCGATCACCTTCAGCACCTCCCCGCGCGTGGCCACGTAGCCGTTCGCGGGGTCGAAGACGTTCCAGTAGCCCGACGCGAGCTTGACCAGGAACGTGAGGCCGCCGTTGCCCAGCACGCGCACGACCGGCATGCCGCGCAGGGAGGTCAAGCTCGAGTAGCGATTGGCCTTGGCGACGTCCGCGCGGCCCTCGAGGAGCGGCCGCACGATGTCCGGCAGGTGCCGCGGGTCCATCTGGTCGTCGCCGTCCATCTTGACGACGACGTCGAGGCTCTGGCGGACCGCCTCCGCGAAGCCGGTCTTCATCGCGCCGCCCACGCCCCGGTTCGCTGCGTGACGCAGGAGCGTCACGCAGCGAACCGGGGGCCGCGTCACGCGCTCGCCCGTGTCGTCCGGGCTGGCGTCGTCGACGACGATCACGGCGTCGATCCAGACCGGCAGCCCGCGGATCACGCGCTCGATCTGCGCCGCGACGCGGTAGGCCGGGATGATCACGCCGATGCGCGCCCCGCCCGTGTCGAAGTCGCCGGCGCGCTTGTGCGGCGCGCGGTCGGCAGGCGTGGAGGCCGGGAGAGTCATCGGGGCGGGCGTGGACCCGGAAGCGATTTCGGGCGTGGGCGCGGTCGGGGTTGAACCCGGACGGAAGCCCCTTCCCGGTGTGGGCGCGGTCACGCTGGCTGCGCCTCCAGCGTGAAGAACGGTCGCGCGTCGGCCGGCATCCAGGGCGCGGGCGGCAGCCCGAAGAGGGACAGGATCGTCGGCGCGACTTCGGTGACGCTCACGACGTCCCGTGTCGCCCGGAGCTGCGCGCCCTTGCAGTATCCCAGGAGCCAGCCCGAGTCCTTGTGGTGCGCGGTGGACTGGTCGGCCGTCCCGTGCTCGTGGATGTGGTGCGCGAAGTCGGCCGCGAGGCCGGGCACGTCCTTGTGGCGGATGGTGAACGCCTCGCCGTCGCGCGTGCGGCGCGGCATGTCCAGCTCGCAGAACACCTGCGCGCCGCGACGCTGCACGCTGAAGAGCGGCTCGTGGTCGACCGCGTACAGCCCCGACAGCTTGCGCTCCGCGTCGCGCGCCGCCGCCTCGTCCGGCAGGTTGATCGTGAGGTCCGGGTTCATCTGGTGCAGCACCGTGTACCCGGAGAGGCCGATCGCGTCGAACAGCTCGCGCTCGTTCACGAGCCGCACGACCGGGTTGTGGATGTCGGTCACGGGGTCGAACGGCCGCTGGCCCAGCGCGGTCCCGACCAGGACCACCGTGCGCTCGTCAGCCAGCTCGAGCAGCTCGCCCAGGAACCGGTCGGCGTACACGAAGCTCTTCTCGATCCAGCGCGACAGCTTCTGCTCGTAGGTCTTGCGCTGCCCCACGTCGGCGAAAAAGCGCCGGTCGGTCGTGGAGAGCTGGTCCTCGAAACGTTCCGGCTCGGCCGCGCGCCAGTAGCGGTGCTGCATGTAGGCCACGTGGTTCATGTGCACGCTGGCGTAGCCTGGCCGCAGGCGCCGGTAGAGGCCGAGGAACGCGTCGCGCGTCATGTAGCTGTGCAGCATCGCGCGCTCGGGCGCGACCGCCGCGCCGCGCAGCGCCTCGGCCGGCATCTGACCCAGCGTGCGCAGCACCGTTCCGGCGCGCACGCCGCTCTTCGTCGTGCGCAGCAGGAGCCGCACGGCCGTCGCGGCCGAGCGACCGAAGCTCTCGCTGTAGTTGCGCGCGGCGAACACGCAGAAATCCTGCAGCGGCCGGGCCTCGTCGGGGAAGCAATCGGCCGTGTCGGCCAGCGACTCGGGCACGTAGAAGGCGGCCGCGCCGTTCGTGCGCGGCGGGTAGCTCATCAAGCTGCCCAGAACGCCGACCGGGATCCCGTGCGCGTCGAGCACGTCCCACACGCACTTGCCGCGGATCGAGGCCGGGTCCTGCCCGAAGCCGACGAGCCCGTGCTGCTCGGGCGTCATCCCGGTGTAGATCGAAGGCCAGATGATCCACGGGCTGATCTTGCGCCAGGCCTTCGCCTGGCTCGCATCCCAGCCCGGCACGCGCGTGCGCACGACCGCGCCGCCGGCCAGCGCGCGCGCGAAATTCGGCAGGCGGCCCTCGGCCGCGAACTTGTCGAGGAAGTACCGCTCGGCCTCGTTGAGCTCGAAGAAGATCACCGAGGCGTTCGGCTTCGAGCGGGTCTGGATCATGGCTGCGGGACGCGGAGCGCGTGGAATCGAAGCAACATTCTAGGCTCGCCGCGGGGACCCCTGAAAGGCCGAGGAGGAATCGACCCGGCGGCATCTCCAACTGTCGCACTTCCCGGCGGTCGCGGCTGCGCTCGCGGAGCGGCCTGCGCTAGTCTCCTGGCGCAACGATGCCCCCCGACTCGAGCGCGTCGCCCACGAACACCGGACGTCCGAGTCGCGGCACGCTGGCGCTGCTGGCCCTGATCGTGGCGCTGGGGCTCGCGGTGCGCCTGCACGGCATCGGTTTCCTGCTGCCCCAACTGGGCGAGCCCGACGGGCTGGTCATCGACTACCAGTTGCGCGCGCTGGAAGGCCACGGGCGCGAAAGCGCGTCGGATCCGCTCAACGCGTACTACCCGCACCTCGTCGCGCGCACGGCGGCGCTCGTGCCGAGGTCGTGGGTTGCGCCCGCGACGCCGCACACCCTGGCCGAGCACTTGCGCGTCGCGTCGGCGTCGCGCATGCGCGCGCGGATCGCGGTGGCGCTGCTCTCCTTGCTCGCGATTCCACTGACCTGGTGGCTCGCGCGGCACTTCGTGCCCGACGCGTGGGCCTTGATGGCAGCGGCGCTCGTCGCCGGCAGCCCGTTCCTGGTGTGGTTCGCCCAGCAGGCGCGGCCGCACGCGGCGGCGACATCGTTCGCGCTGCTCGCGGTGTGCGCGGCCGTGCACCTGCGCCAGGCGGGCGGCTGGCGCGCCTACGCGGTCGCGGGCCTCGCGGCCGGGCTCGCGGTCGGCGTGCTGCAGAGCGGGCTGGCCGTGCTGCCGGCGATCGCGCTGGCGATCCTTCTGCGCGTGCGCGCCGACCGCTGGCGCGCGCTGGCCGGCACGGCGCTCGTGCTGGCGATCGCGGCGGCGTTCGTGTTCTTCCTCTACCCGTTCATGTTCACGGGCGGGCCGGATCCGGAGAGCGTCACGATGCGCCCGGACGGCACGCTGGCCGTGTCGCGGCACCTCGTGTTCGTCGACCTCTTCAACGGGCGCGGCTTCGCGGTCGTGTGGCGCGCGTTCCGCGAGTACGACCCGTTGCTCACGTGGCTCGCCTTGTTCGGCTTCGCGACCGTGGTCGTCGTGTCGCCGCGTTGGGCGCCGCGCTGTGTGCCTGCGTTCGCGTGCGCGCGCACGCTCGACCTCGCGATCGTCCTGGCGCACGCGGTGCCGTACCTGATCGCGATCGGCCTCTACCAGCGCACGTACCAGCGCTTCGCGCTGCCGCTCGTGCCGTATTTGGGCATCGTGTCGGCGTACGGAGCCTGGCAACTGTGGCGTCTCGCCGCGCGCGGCGGACGCGGGCTGTCGCTCGTCGCCGGCGCGCTGGCCTGCGCGGCCGCCGCGGCGGAGCTGGCCTGGTCGTGGCAGCTCGGCCGCGTGCGCGCGCGGCCCGATACGATCCAGGAGGCGGCGACCTGGATCACGCAGCACGTACCGCCCGAGACGCAGGCCATCTCCGTGATGCCCGGCCTGGACCTGCCGATCGCGCGCTCGCGCGCCTCGATCAAGAAGGACTGGCATCACAAGGACGAGCAGTCGGTGCCCTGGTTCCGCTACCAGGCCGAGCTCATGCCGGGCGCGATCGAGGGTCCGGCGTGGCACATCGACTCGATGCCACTCATCACGTCCGAGGAGCGCACGAAGGCGCACTCGGAAGCCTACGCCTTCGCGCGCGAGCTGCCCGGTGGCTACGCCGTGATCATCGCGTGGCCGAAGAACTTCCGGCCGGCGTTGAACGCCGTGCGCGAGGGCCTGCGCGGGCAGTTCGAGCTGGCCGCGCGCTTCGCGCCCGACGATCCCGACCCGGGCACCGACATCCCGCTCGCGCACCAGGACGACGAATACCCGTTCCGCGTGCCGTGGGCGCAGCGGATGTTGGCGGCGCGCTGCGTCGGTCCCGTCGTGGAGATCTACCGCCTGCGATGAAACCCGAGGACCTCTCCGCGCTTCCCTACGAGGACGGCTTCCGCATCCGCGGTCTCGCGACGATGCGGACGGAGTCGTTCACCGACGCTGCGTTCGCCTTCGCGTGGCGCTCCTCGTGATCTCGACCGGGTCGCTGCCCGGCACGATGGAGGAGTTCGGGGTCGCGCTGCGGCGGGCGCGCCTGCTCGCGCTCAGAGACTGAGAAGAATTCGAACTCTCTCGCGCCGCGGAGCGGCGCCACCAGGATCGGAGAGGCCGTACGATCGATTGTTTCTCGGTCTCTCAGCCCGGATGATTCACGAAGCCCTCGGCTGGGCGTGCTGGCGGCTGCCGCTGCCAATCGAAGCGACCGCCGGCCAGCTTCGGGGCATCACCCTCGCCGTGCGCCGAGTCGGCGCTCGGATGAGAGACGCTCGCGCTCTGCCGGGTCTCACGACACAACTTGATTCGGCAGAGATTCGCGAGCCTTGCCCGCATGCGTTGGCACGAAGGTCCGCCGAATCGATCGCTCCCTGACCCAGCTTTCGTGAATCATCCGGGCTCAGATCCTGACGCCGAGCCGCGCACGCACGATCAGGCGCAGCAGGAGGATCGACACGACCATCGACAGGGCCGTCGCGGCCGCCGCTCCTGCGAGCCCGTGGCGCGGAATCAGGATCGCGTTCCCGACGACGTTCGCGAGCACGGTCAAGCTGATCAGGGCCGTGTGCGCCGCCGGCCGGCCGCCCATGAGCAGCACCTGGCCGAACGGCAGGTAGCCGGCCGCCGCGGCGATGCCGCCGACCAGGATCGCGAACGGCAGGCGGCTCTCGGCGAACTCCGGCCGCGCGCCGATGATCTCGAGCGCGAGCGGATAAAGCAGCACGGCAACGGCGGCGACGGCCGCCATGCCGACCCACGTCCACACGCGCCCGCGCCGCACGATCGCGCCGATCGCCTCGTGCTCGCCCAGCGCGAGGTGGCGCGCGAGGATCGGGTTGTAGACGTTCTGCAGCACGACGACGACCTGGTAGAGGCCCTCGGCGATCATCGCCGCGAACGTGTAGATGCCGACCGCCGCGTCGGACATGTACAGGCCGATCATCCACACGTCGACTTTCGCGTTCAGCTCGAGCAGCACGCCGCTGAACGCGCTCTTCGCGCCGAAGACGACGTGACCGCGGACCTCGGCGCGCCAGCCCGTCGGCGCGAAACGGAGCAGCCGCGACACGTCGATCAGTGCGACCACGAACAGGATCGCTTCGGCGACGCTGAAAACGATCATGAGCCGGTCGCCGCTCCACTCGAAGTGCATCGCCGCGAACAGCGTCGCGAGGATCCCGACGTAGCGCAGCGACTGGTAGAGCGCGAACGCGCGCATGCGCCGCTCGCCGTTCACGATCGCGAGGAGCACTTTGTTCAGCGCAAAGAAGTACAGGCCCGGCGCGCTGGCCTCGATCGCTGCCGCGACGCCGTCGCTCTCGAGGGCGTGCGCGATCGGCCAGCGCGCGAGCCAGTACAGCACCGCGACCACGGCCGCGATGCCGGCCGTCGGCGCCAGCGTGGCCCACGCGGCCGCGGCCGCGCGCGCGCGGTCCTCGCCGGCCTCGGCAACGGCGCGCAACGCCGAGCGGTCGATGCCGCCGACCGCCGCCATCGAGAAGAACGTGTAGGCCGCGAGCGCCTGGTTGAAGACGCCCAGCGTGGAGGCGTCCCAGTGCTCCGCGATCAGGATGTTGAGCGCGAGCCCGGCGATCCCCAGGATCGCGAGGCTCGCGACGTTCCACGCGACGTCGCTCTGAAACTTGCCGGCCAAGGGGTGCGGTGGGAGACTGACTGGACCGGCGCCGAAAGTCACGCGGAACGCAGGAACCTGCTATCGCAGGGGCGTCGAAACCCAGGTCCGGCTTCCCGAAAATTGCTCCCCATGTCGCACATCGCCCGGCTTTCCCTGGCCCTCGCGTCCGTCGCCCTCTTCCCCTGCGCCCGTGCGCAGACCGGCCTGCCTTCCAACCGTGTCCAGCCGATCGCCGGCACGGTGCGCGATGCGGGCACGTTCCACCTCGTCACGAACTCGTGGACGCGCAAGGCCTCGTCGGCTTCGCTAGGTGCGGACACGATCTACGACAACACGTGCACCGGAAGCTACAACGGCACGCTCTCCGGCGACACCTACGTCGACGAGGGACGTATCCCCAGCCCGAGCGGCCCTACGAACATCAACGCGCGTCCGGGTTGCGCGACGAGCTACCGGATCGACGGATTCCAGATCGGCTACTGCACGGACCAGCCCGCGCCCCTCGCCTTCGAGTTGGGCTTCTTCGAGTCGTACGCGGCCTGTGCCACCGTGATCGGCGTCACGCCGAGCGGGTCAACCCTCGTGGACGGCCTGCCCGGTGGCGCGACGGGCGCCGTCGCATGCTGGACCGTGACGGTCGACCTGGGCGCGCCCCCCGGAGGCACGGCCCTTTCCTTCGCGATGGCCGCGGACGGCGACGGCACGTACACCGGAACGACGATCTCGAACCTGTTCGGCTGGTCCTTCCGCTCGACCCTGCCCGCCAGCCAGCAAGCCGGTACGGGCCCGATGATCCGGGGCAACTTCCTGGTCTGCTCGGGCTACGACGGCACGCGTTGGGATCCCGTCGTCAACTACGCCGAGCAGGGCACGGGCATGAGCACGCTGGACCAGTTCCGCATCGAAGGCGTACCGACGGTTGCCGGCTGCTACTACTTCGGCGGCAACCCGTTCGCGAGTTTCCACCTGGAGCTCTAGGCGGACGCCTGTCCCGCCGCTCCGGCCGGCACGGACTTCTGTATCGGCGACGGCAGCGCCACGCCGTGTCCGTGCGGCAACGCGAGCAACCTGGGCCAGAACGGCGGCTGCTTGAACTCGCTGGGCCAGGCGGGACGCCTGAGCGCGGAGGGCGTGCCTAGCCTCGCGAACGACACGCTCAACCTCTTCAGCGCGGGGATCCCGCCGAATGGGCCGCAGCTCTTCTTCCAAGGCACGTCGCGGCGGAACGGCGGGATGGGTCAGGTCCTCGGCGACGGACTGTTCTGCGCCGGCGGCGTGATGACGCGGCTCGGCGTCATCCCAGGCGATGCGACAGGCTCGGCGGTGCTGCCTTCGGGTGGCGCGCAGGCCGTCTCGATCCTAGGCGGCGTGACGTCGCCCGGCGTGCGCACGTACCAGGGCTGGTACAGGAACAGCGCCGATTTCTGCACCGCGGCGACGTTCAACCTGACGAACGGCTGGGAAGTGACGTGGGCGCCGTGAGCGGCTCCGTGTAGCGCTCGTCGCGGCCGTGTCGCGATGGGCGAGCCGCGTGCTCGCGCAGTCGCGCCCCGCGCGCGGTTCCGCGCGGCGCCAACAGAATCAGAGAGGCCGTACGATCGGTTTCTCGACGGCCTCCCCGCGCGCGGTTCCGCGCGGCGCCACGAGGATCAGGGCGGCCGAATGATCGATTCTCTCTCGGCCTCTCAACCGTGGAAGCGACCGCTCGTCCGGGCGAGCTCGCGCAAGAGCTCGCACGGCGCGAACCGCGCCGGCCCGCCCGGGCGTGACGCGACGTCGGGCTCTTTCGCGATCTGATCGAGCTTCGCGACGACGAGCCGGATGCCGACCGTGTCGGCCCAGCGCAGCAAGCCGCCGCGGAACGGCGGGAAGCCCATGCCGAACACGGTCGCGAGGTCGAGCTCGCGCGGGCCGGCGACGACGTGCCCCTCGAGCGCGCGCGCGGCCTCGGCCAGCATCGCCAAGAGCGGACGCTCGGCGACCTCGTCGTCGGTCATCGCGCGCGCGCGCTGCGGCGCGACGGGCACGAGACGCGCGAGGTCGGCGTCGAGCTGCGGGCGCTTCTCCGCGTGCAGATAAAAGCCGCGGCCGCTCTTCTTGCCGAGCCGGCCGTCCTTTCCGACGGCGTCGAGCACCTCGCTGGGCGTCATCCGCTCGCCGTACGCGGCGTGCAGCGACGCGGCGGCGTGCTTGGCGACGTCGAAGCCGACTTCGTCCAGGAGGCGCAATGGACCCATCGGCATCCCGAAGCGCTCGAGCGCGGCGTCGACGCGCGCGGGCTCGATGCCGGCGGCGACGAGGCGCAGCGATTCGTCCAGGTAGGGGCCGAGCAGACGGTTCACGAGGAACCCAGCCACGTCGGCGGTCACGACCGGCGTCTTGCCCAGGCGCAGCGCGAGCGCCGCGACCTCGGCCACGGTGCGCGCGCTGGTCTTCGGGCCGCGCACGATCTCGACCAGCGGCATCTTCGCGACCGGGTTGAAGAAGTGAAAGCCGACGACGCGCTCGGGGTTTGGCAGGCCTTCGGCGATCGCGGCGACGGAGAGCGACGACGTGTTCGTCGCCAGGATCACCTCGGGTCCGGCTTGCGCGGCCATGTCGGCGAACACGGCGCGCTTCACGTCGAGGCGCTCGGCCACGGCCTCGATCACGATCTGCACGCGGTGGAAACCGACTGGCGTGCGCGTCGCGTCCAGGCGGTCGATCGCGGCGTTGGCTTCGTGGTTCTCGAGGCGGCGCTTCTTGCGCTTCTCCTGGATCGCGGCGCGGTGCTCGATCAGCGCCACGTCGAGCGCGGCCGGCGACATGTCGGTCAGGCGCGTCGCGACGCCGCGTTCGGCCAGGAGGCTGGCGATCCCGCGGCCCATGACGCCGGCGCCGATCACGCCGGCGCGCTCGAACGTGCGCACGACCGAGCCGTCGGTCGACTTGCGCAGCTTCTTGGCTTCCTCGGTCAGGCGGAAGATCGCGATCAGGTTCTTCGCGACCGGCCCGATGGCGAACTCGCTCGCGGCCTGCGCTTCGGCACGGAAGCTCGCGGCCTGGCTGCGCAGCGGCGACCAGGCGACGATCTTCAGCGCGGCCAACGGCGCGGGGTAGTGGCCGTGCGTGCGCGCCATGACCTGCTTGCGCGCCTGGCCGGCGATGATCGCCACGGCCAGCGGGTTGCGATCGATCAGCCAGCGCCCCGAGCCCGTGCGACCGCGGCGCGGACACGCGATGCGACCCAGCGCGACGCCGGCCGCGATGCGGTCGAGGTCCTCGGGCGCGACGACGCGGTCGACGATCCCGCGACGGTACGCATCGCGCGCGGCGAACAGGCGGCCGGTCAAAATCGCGTCGAGCGCCGCCGGCACGCCGATGCGTCGCGGCAGGCGCGTCGCGCTGGGT
>Ga0163152_10002590_pt1 | contig 25280 bp, 15 predicted proteins | sample OliLakLV19MP8IB2_FD_148635 | JGI IMG/M metagenome (GOLD analysis project Ga0163152, IMG submission 148635) | Freshwater microbial mat bacterial communities from Lake Vanda, McMurdo Dry Valleys, Antarctica - Oligotrophic Lake LV.19.MP8.IB-2 | ecosystem: Environmental > Aquatic > Freshwater >...
GCCGAGTCTTACTCCACGCGATTATGTTCGTCCGGTCGATGTGACCGGAGCAGGTTCTGGAAGCCAACGAAGCAATTTGATGTTACCTCATGTAGCAGAAAGAGGGAACGCTACCAGACCACGCTCGACTCGGTGGCAGCGGGACCCGATTGACTGAGATCGGGAGGATGGCCCCGGTACATCCTCCTGGCAGGAACAACGTTGACTGCGGTCCGGCGAGGGGTATCGTTAGCTGCTGCGTGCTCCACCTGGCGTTCATCTCGGAGATATCGGTGGAGTGGTTGCTGCGGTCGAGGAGAGGGACGGACGATGAGGCGATTCTCCATGTTTATGGGTTTCTGGCTCGTGGTTGCCGGCACGGCTTCGGCTGCCGATGACCGAGCGGGCCGTGAGAAAGTATTAGCCGACGTCGAGTCGCGGTTGAAATCCATCTACGAGAAACGAGACTTCGCACCGGCACCATTTCCTGGCAAATGGCTCGCGGACAGTTCTGGCTATTTGATGCTGGAGCCTTCCAAACCGGGGGCCGAACCGGAAGTCGTCAAGTACGACGCGAAGAACGGGAAACGATCCATCCTTATCGGTTTGGACCAACTCACTGTGCCCGGCACGCCTGATCGGTTGCTCGTTCAACGGTTCTTCCAGACGCCCGTCGCCAACAAGTTCTATCTGCAAACACGAAACGGACACTGGCTCTTCGACTCGAAATCGGGCGAACTCAAAAAACTTCCTGACGAGGTACCCCAGCCATCGGCGGCAAACGCGTTTTCTCCTCAAGCGGATCGCATCCTCTTTCGGCGTGGCCGGAATCTCGCTGTGCTCGATATTGCCAGTGGAAACATCACACCGTTGACCACGGACGACGACCGAAGCCAACTGGACAACGGCAGCGAGATGAACTGGAGCCCCGATGGCCGTCGGATTGCGTATCTCCAATCCGATTCCTCGAAGGTTCGCATTCGGCCCGTTGTCCACCCGACCGACCCGAGCTATCCCGAGGTCACACTCGAACGCTTTGCCCGCGTTGGCACGCCAATTCCGGCACTTCGAGTGGGAGTCGTCGATCGTGAGGGTGGGGCCACACGCTGGGTGAAACTCCCAGGCGAGCCAGGCAAATGTTACATCAACGATGTTAGTTGGGCCGGGAACTCGAAGGAGGTCCTGATCGAGATGCTCAGCCGATTTCGCGACAACCGCAAGTTCTTACTCGCGAACGTCGAGACCGGTGAGATCACTACAGCATACGAGGAAACCGATCCCGCATGGGTCGACGCGAGCTATGCCGCCAATGCGGGGCTTGAGTGGATCCGTGATGGCAAAGAATTCGTCTTGCTCAGCGAGCGAGACGGTTGGCGGCAAGCCTACGTGATTTCGCGAGATGGCAAACAGCGGAGGCTGCTGACCAAAGACAAGTCCGACATCATTGCTCGCGGCCCGGTCGATGAACAAGGCGGGTGGTTTTACTATCTCGCGTCGCCGAAAAACGCGACCCAACGCTACCTGTATCGCATCCGACTGGATGGCAAGGGCGATCCCGAGCGGGTGACACCGATGGACCAGCCCGGAACGCACAGCTATGAATTTTCACCGGATCGGAAGTGGGCGTTCCATACCTATTCCACGTTCGACAAGCCACCCGTCGTCGACTTGGTCCGACTCTCCGACCATCGCTCGGAACGAGTCTTGGAGGCAAATGAGGGGCTTCGCAAACGTGCTATCCCACTGATTCCCAAACCGACCGAGTTCTTGAAACTGGACATCGGGAACGGTGTGGTGATGGACGCGTGGATGATCAAGCCGCGAGACTTCGATGAGAAAAAGAAGTACCCGCTCTTCGTCTTTGTGTACGGCGAGCCACACGGCCAGACGGTCCTCGACGATTGGGCCGGTGGGCAGAATCACACGATGTTTCACCGAATGATCGCGGACCTCGGATACCTCGTCGTCTCGATCGACGGACGTGGGACGCCGGCGCCGAAGGGTGCCGCCTGGCGTCGTGCCGTGTACGGAAGCCTCGGGCCACTTTCGACTGAAGAACAAGCGGCGGGCGTCAAAGAGTTGGGCCGGATGCGATCGTATGTCGATTTGTCGCGCGTGGGCATCTGGGGTTGGAGCGGCGGCGGCTCGAACACCTTAAACGCGATGTTCCGCAAGCCGGATGTTTATCACGTTGGCATTGCGGTGGCGCCCAAACCGCGCCCGGAACTGTACAACGCCTGGTTCCAGGAAATCTTCATGCGGACTCCCGAAGTGAACCCGGAGGGCTACAAAAAAGCGGCCGCGATCAATTTCGCGGAGGGATTACGCGGAGATTTGTTGATCGTGCACGGCACCGGCGAAACCAATACGCATCTTCAAATCACCGAGAGCCTCGTGGATCGACTCATCGAACTCGGCAAGCGCTTCGACTACATGGCCTACCCCAATCGCGACCACGGCTTGCGCGAGGGTCAAGGCACCGCGGTGCACCTTCGAATGCTAATGACCCGATACTTGATCGAGCATCTCCCCCCGGGTCCACGGTGATGCAGATGGAAGCTGCCTTTTCCACCAATAAGTGACACCTCTCTCCCCGGCGTCGCGACATGAATCGCTGTTTCGCAGTGCTCGCACTGGTGTTCAGATTCACGCTCCCCGCAGCCTCCGCGGACAAGCCCAACAGCATCATCTTCCTGGCCGACGACCTCGGGTTCGGCGACCTCGGCTGCTACGGCCACCCGCGGATCAAGACCCCGAACCTCGACGCCTTCGCCAAGGAAGGCGTTCGCCTGACGCAGTGTTACGCGGCCAGCGCGGTGTGCTCGCCGTCACGGTCTGCGATCCTGACCGGCCGCACCCCGCACCGCAACGGCGTCTACACCTGGATCGCCGAGGGCTCAGAGGTGCACCTCCGCACCAGCGAAATCACCCTCCCGAAGTTGCTCAAGGAGGCCGGGTACGCGACCTGCCACGTCGGCAAGTGGCACCTCAACGGCAAGTTCAACGACCCGGCCCAGCCTCAACCGAACGACCACGGGTACGACCATTGGATGGCCACCCAGAACAACGCCGTACCGAGCCACAAGAACCCGACCAACTTCGTCGGCAACGGCAACCGGTCGGCAAGTTGGAGGGCTTCTCCGCCCCGCTCGTCGCGGACGAAGCGATCGACTGGCTGGCAACCAAGCGCGACAAGTCGAAGCCGTTCTTCCTCGCGGTGTGGGCGCACGAGCCGCACCTGCCGATCGAGACCGACCCGCAGTTCCAGAAGCCCTATGCGGATCTCGACGAGGACGTCCGCCAGCACCATGGGAACGTGTCGCAACTCGACCACGCGTTCGGCAAGCTGATGAAGGCGCTCGACGAACAGAAGTTGGCCGACACGACGTTCGTGTTCTTCACATCCGATAACGGCCCGGAGGGAGACGGACTGAAAAACCGCACCCGCGGTAGCACCGGCGGCCTCCGCGGGCGCAAGCGAGCGATGTACGAGGGCGGCATTCGAGTGCCTGGGATCGCCCGCTGGCCGGGCCACATCAAACCTGGCATTACTGCCGATGGCCCGGTGATCGGCAGCGACCTGTTCCCGACTGTTCTGGGAGCCTGCGAAGTGAAGCCGCCGGCCGACCGTGTTATCGACGGCACCGACGTGTTCCCGTTGCTGACCGGCAAGGTCGCGAGCGCGGACCGCAAGGTGCCGCTTTACTGGCGGCTGAACATGGCCCCGAACAACCTTCAAATGGCGATGCGCGACGGCGACTGGAAGATCGTCGCCGCGCAGGACTTCTCGAAAGTGGAACTGTACGAACTGAAGACCGATCCGAAAGAGGCGTCGGACCTGAGCGGAAAGGAAACGGAACGGCTTGCCGCGATGACCAAGCGGTTGAAGGAACTCAACGCCGAGATCGAGAAAAAGGGGCCGGACTGGTGGAAGCGGCTCAGCCCCAACGGCGGCGGACCGGTCAAGAAGAAATGATGCCTACGTCCAACCGGCCGCCTCTACGCTTAATCGCGACCAGCGGAGCCGTTCAGCGCTTGTTCGCGACCGTCTCGTTCTTCAGTTCCGGGGCCTTCGGTGGCAGTTTGAACGCCGGCTCGCCTTTCAGATACCCCAACCCCGTCAGGAACTCGTCCGCTCTGCGCGTCGTAACACTCAGCCACGGTTCGCGATTGAAGAACCCGTGTGGTTGCTCCGCGGCGGTGTACAGTTCGGCCTTCACGCCGAATTCCTTGCACTTCGCGACGTACTCTCTGCCCATGTCGAGCATCGCGTCGCTCGTACCGAAGAAGATGACACACGGCGGCGCGTCTTTCTTGAGGAACAGCGTCGGCGAGATCGCATCGGCGATGTTCGAGCCGTCGCTGCCGCCGATCGTGCGCCCCTTGCCGTTGAGGAACGGGTTGAACAGCACCAGCGCGTTCGGCTTGCACGAGGCCTTCGGGTCGTCGGCCCCATCGAACTTGTCCACAAGTGCGGTCGCGGCCGCGAGGTGCCCGCCAGCGGACCCGCCCGACGCGATCACCTTGTCCGGGTCGATGCCGAGTTTAGCGGCATTCGCCCGCACCCAGCGGATCGCGGTCTTCGCGTCTTCGACGGCGGCGTCGGGCTTCGTCTTGTGCTTCGACTCGATGCGGTAGTCCGCGGAGAAGGCGACAATGCCCCGGCTGGCGAAGTACTCCGCCTGCGGGACGAACTGCGTGAACGCCCCGCTCTTCCATCCGCCGCCGAAGAAGAACACGATCACCGGCCGCTTGTCGGTCGGCTTCCAGTCCGCCGGGAAGAAGCCGTGCAGCGTCAGTTCGCCTTCGGGCGTTTTCTTGTAGACGTGGTCAGCCGTGACGACCTTCGCGTCGGTGAGTTTGACAGTCCCCTTCGGTTGCTGGCCGTGGGCAGGCCACGCGACGACGATGGCGAGGCCGACGAGAATCAGTTTTGAGGTCATGGTGAGCTTGCTCCGTGTGTGCCCGGCCGCGGTCACTTCTTCTCCGCGGGCGGGTTGGGCCAGGATTGGATCGCCTTGCCGTCCTTGTCCTTCAACTTGATCGCGTCGAGGCGGACTTCCCCGGGTGCCGTCGATGGGTCGAGCCGGAGCCCCGTCAGTGTCTTTTCGACCGGCATCTTGACCGCGTACTCGTGCCACTCGCCGTCGTGCTTCGGCTCGAACGTCGCGGACCGGTCGCGGTGGAAGCCCTTGTCGTCCGCCGTCGTCCAGAAGACCTGCCCGTTACCGCGACTGCCCGACTTCATCTTGAACTCGACCGTGTACGGCCCGGCCCCGGCCGGCAGGTCACGGGTGACGATGAACGGGTCGCCGCCGGTGGACGTGATCACGAGAACCCCATCCTTCGTCGCTAAGACCGCGTCCTTGCTCGGCGTCCAGCCGGCCGCTCCCCCGGCCGCTGGCTGCTTGCTGAATCCGAGATTCGCCTTCGGGACAACTGCCTCGGTGTCCTTCAAGAATGCGTCGATCAGCCCCGCGAGTTCCTTCACTACCGCAGGCTTCTCGGTGGCGAGGTTCTTCGTCTCCCCGACATTCTCCTTCAGGTCGTAGAGTTCCAGGCGGTCGGTACCGTTGTCGTTCTTGGCGTAGAACCGGATCAGTTTCCAATCGCCCTTGCGGACCCACGTCGCCGGCCAAAACCCCGGAATCCCGACCTCCTGCGTCTCGCTGCCGTGCGGGAAGTGTACGTACACAATGTCGCGGACAGGCTTCTGCCCCAGGATCGCGGGCAGTTGGTTCAGGCCGTCCACCTTCGGCATCGAGTTCGGTTTCACGCCGGTCATCGCAAGCAGCGTCGGGAACCAGTCCACGCTGCTGAACAGGGCATCGCTCGTGCCCGCCTTCACCTTTCCCGGCCACGCGACCAGGCACGGCACCCGCGTCCCGCCCTCGTAGTTTGATGCCTTCCCGCTCCGCAGCGGCGCGTTGCTCGTCGCCGGGATGTCCTCGTACCCCTTTGGGTTGGTCGCCTTGGGCGGGTACGCCCACCCGCCGTTGTCCGAGCTGAAGACGAGGATGGTGTCGTCGGCCACCTTCGCCGCGTCGAGCGCGTCGAACAGTTTGCCGACCGCGTTGTCCATGTTCTTGAGCATCGCGGCGTAGAGCGGGTTCCGCTGTGCGGCTTTCGGGTCGGCGGTCTTCTTGAACTGCTCGATCAACTTCGGGTCTCCGTTCCACGGGCTGTGGACCGAGTACAGCCAGAAGTTCAGGTAGAACGGCTTGCCCTTCTGGGCGGCAATGAACTTCGCGGCCTCCCCGGCCATCCACTCGTCGATGTGCTCGCCCGGTTTGCCTTTGAACTGCGGGTCGGTGACAAACTTCCACGGGGCGAAGTACCCGCCGCCCGGCCCGGGAGCCTTCGGCGTGTGCGGGATGTCGCAGTCGAAGCCCTGGTCTTTCGACTCGTACCCGTCCCCGTGCCCGAGGTGCCACTTGCCGAAGTGGGCGGTCGCGTACCCCGCTCCCTTGAACACCTCGGCGAGGGTGACGTACTCGCCCTTGAGCCGGGTGAGGCTGTCGGCCCCGATCACGCGAGACTTCGGCGACCCGGGGACGAGCCGCTTCTCCAACTGGATCGCGGGCAGGTGGCAGACCGGCGCGGTGATGCCCGTACGAGCCGGGTAGAGGCCGGTGAGGATGCTCGACCGCGTCGGCGAGCACAGCGGGCTGGCCGCGTAATAGTTGGTGAACCGCACCGACCGATCAGCGAGTCGCTTCAGGTTGGGCGTGTCGTGGAAGGTACTGCCGTAGAACGTGAGGTCCGCCCAGCCGAGGTCGTCAGCCAGGATGAACACAACGTTCGGCCGCTTCGGCTCCTCGGCACGGACGGCGGGAGCGAGCAGCACGGCGGCGAGGACGGAGAGGACGGAGAGGACGGAGAGGATCGGTCGAATCACGGTGAACCCTCGGGGGCGAACGGTCACTTTTGCGGAACCTGCGCCGAGAGGAACTTGTGGTCTTCGAGGAACTTCGTCGCACGCTTCACGCACGCCTCGTAGTCGTCCGGCTTCGCACCCTTGCGGAAGTCCGGGTGGTTGAAGAACCCGTGGCCGCGGCCCTCGAACGCCTCGACCTCGCAGACGTTCCCCGCGTCCTTCATCGCCTTCGCGAACGCCTCCGCCTGCTTGAACGGGACCGTTGTGTCGGCGGTGCCATGAAGAACGAGAACGGGCGGCAGCTTCTCGCGGACATGGTGCTGCGGCGAGATCGGTTTGAGTTCGTCGCGCCGCCTGGGGCCGCCGAAGCCCGCGGCCGAGGTGTCGAGCACCAGGTTGAACAGAACCATCGCGTTCGGAGCGGCCTCGGCGTCCTTCGCGTCCTTTTCGTCGAGGAATCCGGGGACGAGGGCCGTGCATGCGGCGAGGTGCCCGCCCGCCGATCCGCCCGCCGCAACGATCCGGTTCGGGTCAGCGCCCCACTCCTTCGCATGTTCCCGGACGAAACGGATCGCCGACTTCGCATCCCGCACGGCGTCGGCGGGTTTGGTCTTGTGCCGGGACGACACGCGATAATCGGCGCAGATTGCGACGCACCCGAGGCCGGCAAAGTGCCGGGCGAATGGCTCGAACTGCGCCGTGCTCCCGCCCGACCAGCCGCCGCCGAAGTAGAACACGATGGCGGTGCGGTTGTCGCCGGGTTTCACGTCGGCCGGGGCGTAGATGTACAGTTGCAGTTTCTCCCCGGACGCCTCCTTGTAGGTCACGTCCTTCGGGGGCGCGAGCCCATCCTTCTTCGGCTGGGCGTCCTTCTTTGCCGGCGGGTCGGCCTTCGCCTTCTTCAGAATCTGAATCGTCACGTCGTTCTTCTGCTTCCCGCCGGGGGTGCTGCGACCATCCGCAACGAACTTCTCCAGCAGACCCGTGAGCCGCTTCACCTCGTCTGGGTGCTGTGCGGCGAGGTCCGTCTTTTCACCGATGTCGGCGGCCAGGTCGTAGAGGTGCGGCTTCGTGCCGTCGGTCGCGCCGCTACCGGGGCCAAGGATCAACTTCCACTTCCCGGAGCGCACTGCGAACACGCCCGTCGAGGAATGGTGAACCACGGCCTCGTGAATCGACTTGTCCTCGCCCCGGAGGAGCGGCAGAAGGCTGACGCTGTCCTCGCCCGCTGTCGCCGGGAGCTTCGCCCCTAGCACATCGGCCAGGGTCGCCAGGATGTCCACCGAGCAGATCGTCTGCGAACAGATCGTGCCGGGTTTCACCGTACCCGAGAAGCGGACGACGAACGGGGTGCGGTGGCCGCCCTCCCAAGCGTCGGCCTTGTACCCCCGCAGCGGCCCGCTCGGGAAGTGACCCCGCGACTCCAGTTCTTTTGCGCCGATGTACGGGGCACACCCGTTATCGCTGGTGAAGATGACGAGCGTGTTGTTCTCGACACCCGCCGCCTTGATCACCTCCAGAACGCGGCCGACGACCGCGTCCGTCTGCATGACGAAGTCAACGTAGGGGTGCTTTAAGTCGCTCTTCCCTTGCCAGTCCTTGGCGACGGCGATGGGCGTGTGCGGGGCCGTCAGCGGCAGGTACAGCAGGAAGGGCTTCTTCGCCTTGGCTTGCTTCTCGATGACCTCACAGGCCCGGTCCCCAAGCGCCGGCAGGATCGCTTCGAACTTCCATTCGGGCAGCGCCGGACCTTGCCGGCTCGCGAGGTTGTTGGTCAAGTCCTTCGCCGGGAGAAGGGTTGAGGGGATGCCGACGGTACGGTCGTTCTCGATGTAGCAATACGGCGGCCAGTTCGGGACGTCGGTGCCGAAGTACTCGTCAAATCCTCGGGTGGTCGGCCCGCCGGGAATCCGCTGGGCAAAGACCCGCTTCCACGCGGCGACCTGTTCCGCGGTGGGCTCAGTCTCGGCCTTGTTGCCCTTCCCCTTGCCGCCAGGCCCCTGGAAATGCTTCTGCTCGTCCTCGGGGATGGGCCAGTCCCACCCAAGGTGCCACTTCCCGACGCAGGCCGTGTGGTAGCCGTGCTGCTTCGCGAGGCCCGCGATCGTCAGCCGATCCGGGGCGATGAGCGGTGCCCCCCACACGCCTACAATGCCCGCCTGCAGCCGCGTGCGCCAGTGGTAACGCCCCGTCAGTAGAGTGTACCGCGTTGGCGAGCAGACGCCCGACGACGAGTGCGCGTCGGTGAAGCGCATGCCCGCCTTGGTGAGCGCGTCAATGTTCGGCGTCGGAATCTTGCCCCGTTCGGCGTTGTAGCACGACACGTCGCCGTACCCGAGGTCGTCCGCCAGGATGAACACGACGTTCGGCTTCCTGACCGGTTCGGCCGCCGGGGCAACGCCGCTCAGGAACACCAAACCAAACAGGGCGAGCAGTGTGGCTCGCGGCGTGAGCAAGACACCAGGCATCATTTGCCCTCCGGTTTCTGATCCTTCTTTGGCAGCGGTTGCCCGGTGATCTCCGCCAGTTTGACCCTCATCGCGGCTACCCGGTCGGGGTGTGCGGGGGCGAGGTTCTTCGTTTCGCTCAGGTCGGCGGCGAGGTCGAACAGCGCCGGCCCGGCTTCTTTCGCCTTCGGGCCGACGGGGACCAGCTTCCAGGTGCCGTGCCGGAACCCGAACGGGGCACCGCCGTTGGACTGCTCGACCAGGAACTCGCGGCCCGTCTTCATGGTGCCAAGGAGCGCGTCCAGGTGGTTCTCGCTGTCCGGCGCCTGCCCCTTCGGAACGGCCTGACCGGTGAGCGCGGCGAAGCTCGCGAGGAGGTCCATTTGGCTCATCAGCGCGTCCGACGTGCCGGGCTTCACCTTCGCCGGCCAGCGGACGACGAACGGCACCCGCGTGCCGCCCTCATACACCGTCCCCTTCGTGCCGCGGAGCACGCCGTTGGGCTTGTGGCCATTCGTCGCGTCCGGGTCGCCGATCCCGTGGACCTTGTCCGGCCCGTTGTCGTCGTTGACACCGCCGTTGTCGCTGGTGAGTACGACCAGCGTGTTCTCGGCGAGGCCGAGTTTGTCGAGTTTGTCGAGCACCTGCCCCACCATCCAGTCGAACTCGACAATGGCGTCCCCGCGGACCCCGCAGTCGCTCTTGCCCTTGAACTTCGCGTTCGGCACGCGGGGCACGTGGATGTTGTGCGTGGCCATGAACAGGAAGAACGGCTTGTCCTTGCTCTTCTGAATGAAGTCGCAACTCTTCTCGGCGATCACGAACGACATCTCGTCGTCCTTCCACAGCGCCGCCTTGCCTCCCGTCTGCCCACCGATCCGCGGGACGCCGTTGACGAACGACTCCTTGTCGCCGCGCTTCACGGCGTAATCGAGCTTGATCGGGTCCTTCGGGTCGAGGTTCACCACGCGGTCGTTCTCGACCCACACGCACGGCACGCGATCGCCGGTCGCGGGCAGGATCCAGGTGTAGCCGAACCCGACCTCGTGCGGCCCCGGCTTGATCGCCTCGTTGTAGTTCGTCGGCGTCGCCCCGAGACCGAGGTGCCACTTGCCCACGACCCCGGTGCGATAGCCGCCCTTCTGGAGTAGTGAGGGCAAGGTGGTCCGGTCGGGGTCGATGAGCAACCCTTGGACGCCGGACGCGATTCCGGTCCCCTTCTTGCGGAAGGCGTACTCGCCGGTCATGAGCGAGTACCGCGACGGGGTACACACCGACGCGACGCTGTGGCCGTCGGTGAACCGGATGCCGGCGGCCGCGAGTTTGTCGCAGTTCGGGGTTTGCACCTTCGTCGCCCCGTAACAGCTCAGGTCGCCGTAGCCAATATCGTCGGCATAGAGGAGGACGATGTTGGGCTTGTCCGCGGCCGAAGCCGTCGGTGCAAAGCTCATCATCCAAAGGGCAGCGAGACCGAGTAAGAAGCGGGACATGGAGAGGCTCCGATAGGGTGCCGTGGGTCAGTTCTTATTCTTGGCGTCGCGGAGTGGCCAGTCCGGGTGATCCTCGCGGGCGCCCGCCATCAGTTTCACGGCCTTCGCGACGACATCGGGGTTCTTCGCAGCGAGGTCGGTCTTCTCGCCCGGGTCGGCTTTCAGGTCGTACAACTCGAGCGCTGCCGACGGAGCGTTCTTCACGGCCTTCCAGTCGCCGAAACGGATCGCCTGCAGGCTGGGCCCGGCCTCGTGCAACTCCCAGTAGAAGTAGTCCCGCTTCGGCGCCGCGCCACCCTTGAGGAGCGGCAGGATCGACACGCCGTTGGTCTTCGCTTTTGCCGGGAGTTTGATGCCGATCAACTCCGCGCACGTCGGGAGGAAGTCCCAGAAAGCCCACGGCTCGTCGCTCACCTTACCCGCCTGCACGACGCCCGGCCAGCGGGCGATGCACGCCTGCCGCAGCCCGCCCTCGTACAGCGACCGCTTGAAGCCGCGCAACTTGCCGCCCATCGTCTGGTCGAACAGCTTTCCGATCTCCGAGTTCGGGGCGAACGACGACCCGTTGTCACCGGCCACGATCACCAGCGTCTTCTCGTCGAGTTTGAGTTCCTTGAGCTTCGCGAGCAACCGGCCGACGTCACTGTCGAGGCGCGTGACTTGGGCGGCGTAGTTCTTTTGCTGCTCGGTCCACTTCTTGTCCTTGTAGATGCCCTGCGAGTCGATCTCGTGCCGCCCGTGTGGGAGTGTGATCGAGTAGAAGAGGAAAAACGGCTGGTCCTTGTTGGCCGTCACCCATGCCAGGGTCTCGTCGGCGAGGAGGTTCTGAGCGTAGGTCTTGCCGACGCCCTTCCCGTCGTTGCCCGGCAGGTCGAACCGCTTATCGTCGCGGTATAGGTATGTGGGGAAGTAGCTGTGCGCGTGGCGCTGGCAGTTGTACCCGAAAAAGTGATCGAACCCGACCTTGAGCGGGCTGCCGGGAGTGCCGAACATACCCATGCCCCACTTGCCCACGCACGCGGTGGCGTACCCTTGCTCCTTGAGTAACTTCGCCGCGGTGTAGGTGCCGGCCGGGAGTGGCTTCTGGCCCTCCGGCTGGATCTCGCGGTTCGCCCGGATTGGGCTGTGCCCGGTGTGCTGACCGATCATCAACGAGGTGCGCGACGGAGCGCACACGCTGGTGCCGCAGTACGTCTGCGTGAAGCGCATGCCCTCCTTCGCCATCGCGTCGAGGTGAGGGGTCTTGATGAGCCTCTGGCCGTAGCACCCGACATCGCCCTGTGCGAGGTCGTCGGACAGAACGAAGATCACGTTAGGCTTCGCGGGTGGCTCGGCGGCGGTCGCATTGCCGGTAGTGGCGAACACAACGGCAACGGCAATCATGAACCCACGCATTACTTGCCCTCCCCGGCCCACGTCTTGTTGAGGTCGATGTTCCGCTTCAGCTCGGTGTTGTCCTTCTTCCCGCCGCCGAGGTACACCTTCATGTCTGAGTCGTACACCGCCATCGGTTCCGGCTTGCGGCCCCGGTCGCCCGTCTTCTCTTCCCAGGCGGTGAGTTTCGTTCGCAGCGCCGCGAGCGTGGCCTTGTGCTTCGGGTCACCGGCGAGGTTCGTCACCTCGTGCGGGTCGGCGGCGAGATCGTAGAGTTCCTCGGCCGGCCGCGTCTCGGCGAACAGCAACTTCTCCGTCAGGTCGTCGAGCTTCTTGGCCGCGTGCAGTTCACGCAACTTCTGCACGATGGCCTTCTCGTCCTTGTAACGACACGGCTGGAGGTGCGGGCGCTGGTTCATGTCGTTGCGGATGTACTTGAACCGCTCCGTGCGAACGCTGCGGATGTGCTCCATCGTCTCGTCGCACCGGTCGCGGGCGGCGAACACCGCGTCGCGCTTCGCGTAGTCGTTCGTGAACAGATTCCGCCCCTGCATCCACTTCGGGATTTCGATCCCCGCGAGCGCGAGCGAGGTCGCGGTCATGTCGATGTGCTCGATGAGGTCGTCGCGGGTGGTGCCCCTTGCGATCCCCGGCCCGCGGACGATGAATGGGACGTGCGTGCCCTCATCGTACAGGAACTGCTTGCCGCGAGCGTGGCTGATGCCGTGGTCGGTCATGAAGAAGACGACCGTGTCGTTGAGCAACTTCTCTTTCTCCAGCCGCGCGATCACGTCACCGACTTCCTTGTCCGTGTACCGGCAGCAGTCGAGATAATCGGCCCAGTCCTGAAGGATCACCGGGTCGCACGGCGGGAGCACGACGTCCGCGGGCTTGGTGTTCGAGCCGAGTTCCTTCTTTACGCGGTTCTGCCAGTTCGCGTTCGGCCCCTGGCCGCGGTACTTCCCGCCGTTTAGTTGAACCTGCATGAAGAACGGCTGGCCCGGCTTGCGCCCGGTCCAGTCATTGCCGTCGTACATCTTGCGGCCCCACTCGAAGTTGTAATCGGTCTTGCCGAGCTTGTCGCCGGTCGCCTGGAACCCGCCGATGCACGTGTTATAGCCGGCCTTCTGAAACAGCACGGGGACCGGCACCACCTCGCCAGGCAGGGTGATCTTCAGTTCGCCGCGCCCACTGCGGTGGTGGTGCGCGCCGATGGTCGTCTGGTAGCACCCGGTGATCAGGGCGGACCGGCAAGGCGAACACACCGGCGCGGTGACGTACGCCTTGCTGAACCGCGTACCCTCCTTCGCGAGTTGATCGACATGCGGCGTCTGGATCAGCTTCTCCCCATAGCAGGAGAAGTTCGCCGACATGTCATCGACGACGATCCAGACGATGTTCGGCCGCGTCACCGGTTCGGCGGCCGGCGCCGGCACGGTGAGCGCGAGAAGTACGAACGAGGCGAATCGGTACACGGAAACCTCCGGCACGGGTGAGCATGACTAATGCGTCAGTACGACAGTAGCCGTCAAATTCCTGAGGAATCCGTTCGCGTCTGCGATCGTTGGGAAGCAAACGCGGTCGAGCCAGTCGAACGGGATGCGATGGCTGCTTCTTTCCGGAACCCAGTCACACAAGTGGTACCAATTGTCCGCGAATCCGCGTATTGTATTCAGGCGTGAGATGAACGACTTCAGGGGAAGGTCAGCGATCTGAAAGTTACACTCCCCTAACCCGACAATCGATCCCGCACCCGGAGAGTTCGGCATGCGTTCGTTCTCGATATTCGTCCTCGCGCTCGCCGTGTGGGTTCCCACCGCCGGCGCCGTCGAGCCCGTGCGGAAGCCAAACGTCGTCGTGATCGTCGCCGACGACCTCGGGTACGCCGACGTCGGGTTCCAGGGGTGTAAGGACATCCCGACGCCGCACCTCGATGCGCTCGCGAAGTCGGGCGTCGTCTGCACCAACGGTTATGTGACGCACCCGTTCTGCTCGCCGACCCGCGCCGCGCTGCTCACGGGGCGCTACCAGCAGCGGTTCGGCCATGAGAACAACCCGACGTGGCTCCCGGGCAACACGGAAATGGGGTTGCCGCTCGATCAGGTCACCGTCGCGGACGCGCTGAAGAAGGCCGGGTACGTAACCGGCGCGGTCGGCAAGTGGCACCTCGGCGCGCACCCGTCGTTCCACCCGAACCGCCGCGGGTTCGATTCGTACTTCGGAGTACTCGGCGGTGGGCACCAGTACCTGAACCACAACACGTTCAAGACCGACCCGCAGAAGGCGAAGCAGGAGTACCTCATCCCCTTGGTGCGGAATGAGAAGTAGGTCGAGGAGAGTGAGTACCTGACCGACGCGTTAGGCCGTGAGGCCGCGGCGTTCGTGGAAGCGAACAAGACGAAACCGTTCTTCCTGTACCTCGCCTTCAACGCTCCCCACACGCCGCTGCAGGCTACGCAGAAGTACCTCGACCGCGTCAAGGACATCAAGGACGAAAAGCTCCGCACCTACGGGGCGATGATCTGCGGCATGGACGACGCGGTCGGCGTTCTCCTGGCCAAACTGAAGGAGCACAAGCTGACCGACGACACGCTGATCTTCTTCTTCAGCGACAACGGCGGGCCGGTCGGCGTGACAAACTGCCGCAACACTCCGCTCCGCGGCGCAAAGGGGCAGGTATATGAGGGAGGGGTGCGAGTCCCGTTCGTGGTGTCGTGGCCCACGATGCTGAAGCCGGGGACGTTCGACCACCCCGTGAGTTCGCTCGACGTGTTCCCCACCGCGGTTGCGGCCGGAGGTGCGGATGTCCCGACGGGCGTACAACTCGACGGGGTCGATCTTCTCCCCCACCTCCGTGGTGAGGCGAAGGAGTCACTCAAAGAGCGGGTGCTGTTCTGGCGCACCGGCGGCGGACGGAACTTCGCGGTTCGGGCCGGGGCCATGAAGCTCGTTCGTGTCGGGAATAACCCGGCGGAACTGTACGACCTCGTGGCCGACGTCGGTGAATCGAAGAACCTCGCCGACGCGGACGGGAAGTCCGACGCGGCCCTGCAGAAGCGACTCGACGATTGGAACGCCGGGCTGGTCGCCCCGAAGTGGGACAACCCGCAGCCCCCGAAGAAAAAATGACCCGCAAGGAGGATCGAAGATGTTGAGACTCACCCTCTCCCTGATGGCCGGCCTGTTCGCGCCGGTCGCCTTTGCCGCCGACCCGCCCAAGCGGCCGAACGTACTGTTCATCGTCGCGGACGACCTGAACTGTGACCTCGGATGCTATGGGCACAAGGTCGTGAAGTCACCGAACATCGACCGGCTCGCCGCCAGCGGGGTGCGGTTCGACCGGGCCTATGTGCAGTACACCGTCTGCAACCCGAGTCGCTCTTCGTTCCTGACGGGGCTGAGGCCGACCACCACCCAGGTGCTGGACAACGCGACCCACTTCCGCAAGTACCTGCCGGACGTGGTCGCTCTCCCCGAGTTGTTCCGAAAGAATGGCTACGAATCTTTCGGCTTCGGAAAGGTGTTCCACCGCGGGTTGTCGCCGGACGACACGAAACCGGACATGGACGACCCGAAGTCGTTCGACCGAGTGTTCTACGGCAAGACGACCGCGGCCGGGAACAAGGGCGAGGGGCGGAACCTGACCGGCGGTGCGCTGCCGTGGTGCCGGTGGCTCGCGGCCGAGGGAGCCGACTCCGAACAGGCCGACGGGCAACTCGCCGACGAAGCCGTGAAACTGCTCTCCGAGAAGCGTGAGGAGTCGCTGTTCCTCGCGGTCGGCTTCTACCGGCCGCACGACCCGTTCCAGTCGCCAAAAAAGTATTTCGAGCTGTACGACAACACAAAGTTTGACCTTCCGAAAATGCCCGACGGGTACAAGGTGCCATCGCCACTTTCGCTCGGCGGAGGCGCGTTCCAGACCGCGTTCGACAAGTTCACGGACAAGGAGAAGCGAGAGTTCCTGCACGCCTACTACGCGGGGGTCAGCTTCACCGACGCACAGGTGGGCCGCCTGCTGGACGCGCTGGAGACGAACAAGCTCGCCGAAAACACGATCGTCGTGTTCCTCGGCGACCACGGGTACGAACTGGGCGTCCGCAACTGGTGGAACAAAAACACGCTGTTCGAGCGGAGTTGCCGCACGCCACTGATCGTCCGTGTGCCCGGAGCGAAGGGCAACGGCAAATCGACGGTGTCGCTCGCGGAATTCATCGACATCTATCCGACGCTGACCGAATTGTGCGGCCTCGTAAACGTGCCAAAACAACTCGAAGGCGCGAGTTTCCGCAAGCTCCTCGACGACCCGACGGCGAAACACAAGGACGCGGCGCTGACCGTCATCAAGCGTGGACAGGTGATGGGCCGCTCGGTCCGCACCGAGAAGTACCGGTACACAGAGTGGGACGAGGGCAAGAAGGGGGAGGAACTCTACGATCACCAGAAGGACGCCGGGGAGTTCGTGAACCTAGCGGACAAGCCGGAGCTTGCGAAGACCCTGGGCGAACTGTCCGCGCTCATCAAGAGTACCGAAACGAAGGCCAGGTGATGGGAGCGGCAAGGGCGGCACCCGCCCGGCCTAGGCAAAACTGCTGCCCGTACTGCTGAAGCCGCACGGCTATCACTCGTACCACTCGGGCAAATGGCACGTCGACGGACTGCCCCTTCACAACGGGTTCGAACACTCATACAGCCTGAACGACCACGACCGGCACTTCGCCCCGAAGTAGCACACCGAGGACGACAAGCCGCTGCCACCCGCGGACCCGAGAGCGGGTACTACTCCAGCACCGCGATCGCCGACCACGCCATCGCCCAACTGACTGGCCACTTCGGGAAGCACCTCGACGAACCGTTTTTCGGGTTCGTGGCGTTCACCGCCCCGCACTTCCCGGTGCAGGCCCCTGCCGACGACGTCGCCAAGTACAAGAAGAAGTACCTGGCCGGCTGTGACGAGATGCGGGAGCTGCGGTGGAAGCGGACGAAGGAGTTGTCGCTTGGCGACACGTTGTCCGCCATCGAGCGCGACATCGGCCCGCCGTACGCGTTCCCGGACGCGATCAGGAAACTCGGGCCGAACGAACTGAACCGCCCGCTCGAGTGGAAGGATTTGACCGCCAAGCAGAAGGCGTACCAGTCTTACAAGATGGCCGTCCACGCGGCCATGGTAGACCGAATGGACCGTGAGATCGGGCGCATCCTCGCCGCACTCAGAAAGGCGAAGAAACTGGACGACACGCTGGTGGTGTTCCTATCGGACAACGGGGCGAGCGCCGAAATCATGGTGCGGGGGACGGGCACGACCCGCACGCCGAGTGCGGCACGGGGGCCACGTTCTTGAGCATCGGGCCCGGGTGGTCGAGCCTGTGCAAAGCCCCCTTCCGCCAGCACAAGACGTGGGTCCACGAAGGTGGGATTCACACCCCGTTCCTCGGCCACCAGCCGGCCGGTTTCGGTCGAATCGGGAAACACGCCCGGCAGAAGGTGCCGCGCGGGCGAACTCGGCCATATGTTCACCACCGGGACGCCCAGCTTGGCCGCGCGCCGGGCGAGCGGATAATTCGCCCGCGCCACAATGCCGTCGTACCGGTCCGCCTTGCTCCACTTCTGCTGCAGGGTGTCGTGAGCGAACTCCTCGGTGATCGAAGTCCAGTCCCGCTCTACTGCGTACAGTTGGACGCCGGAGAAAATCTCCGAGTGCCGCTTGAACGGCCACTGGAGGTCCAGTATCAGCGCGACGCGGCGGGGTGTTCGGTCCATGCGACCGCTTTCCTGGGTTCGTTACTTTTTTCCCGTAAAACGATAATCGCGCAAGGTATCATTGTCCGTTGGACAATTTGGGGTGGCTAGCCTCATTCATGCAGCGGGGATCGAATGGGAAACAGCGGATGCCACTTGTCGCGTTCTGGACTCGCGTATCGCCAGTTCCTGCTGGTGCTGATGCCCCTCGTTGCCTGTGCTTGTCCGTCATCCCATGCCGGTGACATGCCGAATGAGTTTTCGGTGCCCAAAGATGCCCAGGCAGCGTTGACCGCCTACTGCGTGGATTGCCACGGCGTTCAAGGCAAGGGGAATGTCGGCCTGCTGGCACTTGACAAACTCACGTTGAACGAGCGGCTCGATGTTCTGAATAAGGTGCAAGATCAACTCTTCTTCAAAATGATGCCACCCTCGATGGCTGAGCAGCCGGGCGAGAAAGACCGCCGGGCGCTGCGTGATTGGGTTTGTGCGGAATTGCAGCAGCACAAAGCGTCGAAGCTGGACGAGCGGCTGCCCCTGCCGGGTTCTGGCAACTACGTCGATCACGGCGTACTCTTTCGCGGGGACATCAAAGACAAGCCGTACAGTCCGGCCCGGCGCTGGCTGGTTAGCCCGCAGATTTTTCGTGAGCGGGTTCTGGATTCACTCCGGATGGAAGGCCGAGGCCGACAGCAACACCTGTACGGCGTGACCAACCCGTTCACTTTGCCAGAGCGTTCGGGTGTACGGGACTATGACCTGACGCCGCTCGACGGCACCCACTTCGTGACGATGAAGGCGAACGCGGCCTGGCTGGCCGAAAAGGTTATCGGCAGCCTGCGAGTGAAGTTGGGTGAGTCGCGGGAAAAAGTGTTCGAGAACCCCAAAGACCGCTGGTTCCCGCCGAGTGCCGGGCCGGACGGGAAGCAGCCGCTGATGGCCGCATTCGAGCAGATCATGACGAAAAAGATGCCTCCGACCAATGACGAACTGGCGGCAGCGATCCGGCTGCAGTTCGATCGCGTGCTCGCACGATCGGCTCGCGAGGCAGAATTGAAGCGATACCAGAAGCTGATGCGTTCCGCCGTGGAACTCGGCGGCAACAGCGAGGGGCTGCGGAAGATGCTGGAGGCGGTGTGGCTGGAATCCGAGTTCGTTTACCGGCTCGAATTCGGGTTCGGAGAGGCGGACCCGTCCGGCCGCAAGATGTTGTCGCCGCGGGAAGCCAGCTACGCCATCGCGTACGCGCTGGGCGACAAGGCTCCGGACGCCACCCTGGCCAAGGCGGCGCGCGACGGCCGGTTGAATTCGATAGCAGACTACGAACGCGAGGTGAAACGAATTCTCGCGGACACCACCTCTTTCCGGGGTCTCGTCGATCCGTCGCTGAGCGCGGAGCACAACGAATCATACATCTCGACGCCGCACCCGAAGGTCGTCCGGTTTTTCCGCGAGTTCTTCGGTTACCCCATGGCGGTGCGGGTCTTCAAGGACAGCGAGCGGAGCGACGGCCTGTACCGCGTCCCGGACCGCGGGACTGGCGGCACACCGGGATTTCTCATCGTCGAAGCGGACCGAGTCGTGGCCCGAATTGTCGAACAGGATCGGAAGGTGTTTGAATCCCTGCTGACAACGGATCAGTACTTCGTCTACCACAACATCGACAACGAAAAGGGAGCGAAGCTGATCGCGGACTGGCGAAAAATCTATGACACCCTGAAAGACACGAACTGGCGACAGAATCCCGATCAAGTCGCGCAAGATCACGCCGCGTTACTCAAGCCTTACGTGACTCCGGCCGCAAACAAAGGAAAAGGTCGAGGGGTTCACGAGACAGGCGTCGTTCGATTGATGAATCTGTTCGAAGAGACGTTCGGTCGCGGCGGGCGGCCATTTACCACCTTCCCGTGGGCACACGGCAACCGGCTCTGGCATTCGCCGTTCTACAACCTGCCGCGAACTCCGACGGAGGGGCAATACGGCAACGACGGTGTTTTCGATTACGAGCCGGTGCAGCCCTTTACCATCCCTCACCGCAAGGGGATTCTGACGCACCCGGCGTGGCTCATCGCCCACTCGCAGAACTCGGCGACGGACCCGGTGCGACGCGGCAAGTGGATCCGCGAGAAACTGCTGGCCGGCGTCGTGCCCGATGTGCCGATTACTGTCGATGCCCAGATCCCCGAAGACCCTCACAAGACGCTCCGTGAGCGCCTCGACTTGGCGACCGGAAAGCAGGCGTGCATGAAATGCCACCAGCACATGAACCCGCTTGGGCTGGCCTTCGAGATGTACGACGACTTTGGCCGATTACGCACGGCCGAGAATCTCGAACATCCCGACAACGTGCTCGCGAAGGCGAAGATCAAGAACGGGGCCGACACCTACAAGACTGCTCTTGTGGTCTCGACCGGACGACTCGACGGCACCGGCGACCCGAAGCTCGACGGCGATGTCAAGGACGCCCTCGACCTGATCGATCGTCTCGCGAAGTCGGAGCGTGTCCGTCAGTCGATCATTCGCCATGCGTTCCGTTTCTACCTCGGGCGCAACGAGATGCTCAGCGATTCGCAGACGTTGATCGACGCCGACCGGGCGTACGTGACGAGCGGGGGTAGTTTCAAGGCGGTAATCGTCTCGCTGCTGACTTCGGACTCATTCCTGTACCGCAAGTAGACCACGAACCCGCGAACCCGATAAAAACCCCAACGAGGGATATCCATGCTGAATCGACGAAACTTCCTGCTCAACACTGCCGCTGCCAGTGGTGGGCTTGCCTTCGCCCCGTGGCTGCAAGAAGCGATTGGGGCACCGAGCACCGGCAAACCGTTGATGCGGTTCATTTTCATGCACAAGGGGAACGGCCTGTTTCCCAGCGTGATGGTGCCGCCCACGCTGGCCAAGGAGGACGCCGAGAAGGAGAAGAGCAAGGAGGCATTCTCCGTGCCGCTTGCCAAGCACGAGTTGCCCGCATGGATGGCCCCGGTCACGGGCCACAAGAGCCAAATGACGATCCTGCAAGGCCTCTCCGGGAAGATGTGTACGACCGGGCATCATACCTGGCAGTCGTCGCTCGGCGTCTACAAGGCGAATGAGGCGCTCAGTTCGATCAAGTGGGCGACGGTGGACTTCGAACTGGCCCGGCTGTTTCCCTCACCACTCGAACACATCGAGTTGGCGTGCTTTCCCAACGGCGGGGGCAACGCCCGCGGCAACGTGAACGGCATTGAAACGGGCTTCTCCGCTCGTGGGCCGCAGCAGCCGAACATGGCCTATGGTTCACCGAAGGTCGCGCTGCGGGAACTGTTCAAGCTGGTGTCGAACGACAAGAAGGACCAGGTGCAGTACGAACTGGAACGGCAAGTTCTGGAGTTCACTGCCGGGAATCAGTCGAACCTCGCCACCGACCTGAAAGGGGCCGAGCGTGCCAAAGTAGCCAACTACGCTGAGTCCGTTGAAGCGGTCCGTGCCCGTAACGGCCGACTCGAAAAAATGTCGGAGGCGATCCGCAAGCACCTACCCAAGCTCGAGGCCAAGTACCTCGCCGACGAGATTAGCACCATCGATCGCCAGTGGGGCCACGTCGAGATACTCTTGGCCACGCTGATCTCCGGTATGACAAACGTGGTGACATTCACCGTGGACGAACTCGGCACGCCCTACACCGGGCTGAAAGGACTGGAGAAAGAGCCGGTCAACCTGCACGACGTCGGTCACGGCAAAGGGGTGGGGACGCTCAAGGCCGACGAGATCCGGGCAGAGATTCGCACCCAGCACATGTCGCTCATCGACACGATCATCAAGCGGCTGAAGGCAGTGCCCGAAGCGGACGGAACCCTTTTCGACAACACGACGCTCTTCTACTTCCCGGACAACGGCGAAACGCACCACAGCACCGGCGTCGAGTGGCCGTTCCTCGTCTTCTCCGGCCGCAATTCCAAGCTGAATATCGCCGGCCGCTACATCCGCCTGCCTTACCACGGCCAGGAAGGGCACAAGACACTCGGCAACTGGTACACAACAATCCTCAATGCCTCCGGCAACCCGATCCCCCACTACGGCGACCTCGACCTCGCTCTCGAACGGCTCAAACTGAATCAGAAAGGCCCAATCCGAGAGTTCCTCGCGTAACGTGCGAGCGGTTCCAGTTCGAATACCCTCGACAGGAGAAATGTCATGCGACTACGACTGTTTGTGCTGATCACGGCTACCCTCGGCGCGGTGAGTCTGGGGTTGCCCACACGCGCACAAGAGACCACCAAGCCCTTACCCCGCCCCGATGGCAAACCGGCGGATATGTCCAAACCGGTCAAAGTCTTCATCCTGATGGGCCAGTCCAACATGGTCGGCGCGGGCAAGATCAGCGGCATCGACAAGACAGGCTCGCTGGAGAACGCCGTGAAAAAAGAGAAGCTCTATTCCTTCCTCGCTGACTACGCTGGTGCCTGGACCGTGCGTCAGGATGTCCGCAATGTCCGCGTCATGGTCAACCGCAGCGGCGGCATGGACGTGCACAACAACGAATGGATGACGATCAAGGGCAATACGATCGGTCCGGAGATCGGCATCGGGCACGAGTTGGGCAACGCTTTGAGTGAGCCGGTGCTCATCCTCAAGAGTTGCATCGGCAATCGTGCTTTGGGCTGGGACTTGTTGCCACCAGGCAGCGAGCGATATGAGCACGAGGAGATCGACCCTAAGACCAAACAGAAGACGACTTATGTTTACGCCGGTTCCAAGGACAAGGCCGAGCGGTGGGTCAAGGGCGAGGAGCCCAAGGAGGTCAACTGGTACGCCGGCAAGCAGTACGACGACGACGTGAAGAACGCCAAGGCCGTGCTGGAGAAGCTCGGCGACTACCACCCCGGTGCGACGAAGTACGAGGTCGCCGGCTTCATGTGGTGGCAAGGCGATCGTGACCGCTACAAGGAGGGCCACGCCGCCCGCTACGAGCACAACCTGGTGAACCTCATCAAGTCGCTGCGCAAGGACTTCAATGCACCCGAGGCCAAGTTCGTCCTCGCCACGCTCGGGCAGACGATCAAGGAGAACTCCACCGGCAACGACGGTTTGATCTTCAACGCGATGATGAACATCAGCGACCCAGCCAAGCACCCGCAGTTTAAGGGCACCGTCGCCACCGTCTATAGCCATCCACTGAGCCTGGGGGGCGCGTCCAACAGCCACTACAACGGCGACGCGCGGACCTACATGAACGTCGGACTCGGCATGGGCCGGGCGATGGTGGAGCTGCTCAAGAAATAACTCCTGAAGAAATAGAGACTCTTCCCAATGACCTCACCTCAATTTCCGAGATCCCGCGTCCTGATCATTCTCGTGGCGGTCTGCTCGTTCCTTGCTCCGGCGGCTGCCGCCGACCGCAAACCGAACTTCGTTTTCATCTACACCGACGACCACCGTTGGGACGCGATGGGCGTGGTACAGATGGAGCGGGACAAGGCAGCGCGCTTTCCGTGGTTCAAGTCGCCCAACATGGATCGCATCGCCGCTGAGGGAGTCCGATTCCGCAACGCATTCGTCACCTTGTCGCTCTGTGCTCCCAGCCGGGCGGCGTTCCTCACCGGCCGGTACAACCACGCCAACGGCATCACGAACAACAGCAGACCGTTTCCCAACGATGCTGTCACCCATGCCACTCTGCTGCGAGAGGCCGGGTACAAAACCGCATACGTCGGCAAGTGGCATATGGGCAACCAGAGCGGCCAGCGGCCGGGGTTCGACTACTCGGCCAGTTTCGTCGGGCAGGGGCGGTACCAGGACTGCCCGTTCGAGATCGATGGTAAGGCCACCCCGACGAAAGGGTGGGTGGACGAGGTGAGCACGGACTACGCCATCAAGTGGATCACGGAGAACCGCGACAAGCCGTTCTCCATGGTGGTCGGCTTCAAAAGCCCGCACGGTCCGCGAGGCGGCAACAACCTCCCGGAGCGGCTGCGAAAGCTATACGCAGACGAGACAAGCCGTCCGACCCCCAACTGCGGCGTGCCCGCGATCTTTCAGAAAAAGGATGCGAAGTCCGACAAGTTTCTCACTGGACTCGCCGACAACGCCGTCCACCTCGACTACCTGCGACACATCGCTGGTGTGGACGAGAACATTGGCCGGTTGCTCGACACGCTCGACAACTTGAAACTGACCGAAGACACCGTCGTCGTCTACACCAGCGACAACGGCTACTATCTCGGCGAACACAACTCCGGCGACAAACGGTCACTCTACGACGAGTCGCTCCGCATACCGATGTTGGTCCGCTACCCAAGGCTGTTCGGCAAGGGGAAAACGGTCGATGACTTGGTGTTGAACATTGACCTCGCCCCGACCTTCCTCGACCTCGCCGGCGTGAAAGTGCCGAAGGAGATGCAAGGGGCCAGTTGGAAGGAGTTGGCTGCGGGGCGCGAACCGGCCGAGTGGCGGCAGTCGTTCCTGGCCCAATATTACAAAGAACTGGGCGACGTGCCCACCTGCTACGCCATCCGCACATCCACGCACAAGATGGTCAAGTACCCTAGCCATCCCGAATGGACCGAACTCTTCGACCTCACAGCCGACCCGTATGAGATCAAGAACCTCGCCGCGGATGCAGTGCTCATGAAGAAACTGGAAGCCGAGCTTTCCAATTTGATCAAAACCATCGGCTACCCCGAAACGAAGATCACGAACAAAGAGTAGATGACTGATACCATCATGAACCCAGAAACAACGAAAGCCAAACTCTATTTGTGAATTATTCGTCGCAGCACCTGCGTCACCCTGGCCAGGCCGACCCCGAGATAACGTGCGAGTGCCGCTCGACTCTCGAACTTCCTGGAGTCCAAAAGAGACTGGTAGTACCGGGCCAGTTTAAGCGGATCGCGCTTCTCTTTCGGTTCGGATTTGTTCGCCGGTTTGGCGTCAGAAGGGCCATTCCTCGGGTGAATTGCGATGACTGCGGCTCGATGTAACCTCATGATCTGTAAGGTGCCTAGCTCGACGAACCCCGTAATCGAGTTGAGGCCGCCTCGGGGAGCGTGGAGATGACACGCCGACGGCGACATTGAGAAGTCGATTGAACTGCTTCAATTCGGCCACGGCGATGATGCCGTGGAGATTTCAGGTGTGGGAGGCAACGGGGTCAGCGAGAACTCGCTTCAATTCGGCCACGGCGATGATGCCGTGGAGATCGCTCGCATCCCAAAGTCTGGAACCACAAGGGTTTCCAGCTCGAGTTACGAGCGGCTGGGTCGGACTCGTTCGATTGTGCGGGGATGCGTTGGGTCCAAGGGAAGGCGGAGGCCGTGCTGCACTTGCGCTGCATCGAACTGAACGGCGATTGGCAAAAGTTTGTCACCTGGTTTCAACACAGAACCCAGGCACGCC
>Ga0163152_10002592_pt1 | contig 25271 bp, 25 predicted proteins | sample OliLakLV19MP8IB2_FD_148635 | JGI IMG/M metagenome (GOLD analysis project Ga0163152, IMG submission 148635) | Freshwater microbial mat bacterial communities from Lake Vanda, McMurdo Dry Valleys, Antarctica - Oligotrophic Lake LV.19.MP8.IB-2 | ecosystem: Environmental > Aquatic > Freshwater >...
GCAGGATCCACTGCTTCAGAAAGAAATCGAATCTGCAATTACGTCACGGCGCATCTATATTTCCAAATTGATCGATTACGACGAGAAACTCAGAAAATTTAGGGGATTCGCAATCATTATCCCCGTCTTCGATTTGGAAAAAAATACCTTGCAGCATGATTTTAATGACCCCCGTCTTCCTTCTCAAGATCTCGACGAGAAATGGCCCATGCTTCGACAAATCGTTAGTTTCCAGGGGGCACTTTTGGCCCGCTTTGATATGGCAGCATACATGAAGGACATCTTAGCCCACGCTCCACAAGAAATCGGACTGGCTATTTACGATTCAGATAAACGAATGCCTGAAAACCTTGTGTTCGAAAGCCCACATGCTCATGCCGATTTAACAACAAAAAAACCCTATCTCACTGAAGAGATTAAGGTGCCATATGGGCAGGCCCTTTACTTTGTCTTCTACACTCTTCCGACTTTTGATGCAAATTCTCCCCGCCATTGGTCATGGGTCGCAGCTGTGGCCGGAAGCAGTATTACACTTTTAATCACAGCTCTCTTGGCAGTTCAAATTAGAGCCCGCCTCCGGCAAGCTGCCATTAATCGAGATTTACGCAGGTCCCGAGATACCCTGGAGACTGCTCTGCGTGATCGAGAACGTCTTAGCCGCGATCTCCATGATGGGACAATACAGTCGGTATTCTCGGCAACCCTTAGTTTGAAACAGTGCCAGCGGTTATTAAATAGGAATCCAGAGAGAGCAGAAGAACAATTACATGCAACCATAGGGGATTTAAACGGTGTGGTAATCGAACTTAGGGAATTCCTCAGCCAGCTCGAACCTCAAGTTCTCAAAGGTCAAAATTTGGGAGATGCCCTGTCCGAGTTCGTGAGTCGCGCTTCGCAGCGACTTGGCATCAACATCAGCCTCAGTTTTGACGAGAAAGTAAACGATTTCTCCCCACCGAGCACTTCAGTCCACCTTTTGAACATTGTTCGTGAATCAGTCCATAATGCAGTGAAACATGGAAATCCTGAATCAATTTTGGTTCGAGTTTCCGTGAATGACACAGATTTACAGCTAGAGGTTGAAAATGATGGTCGTGGATTCTTATCTAATAAGGCGAGCCACCCAGAGGGACAAGGACTCAAAAACATGGCTTCACGAGCGGAAGAGATCCATGGGAAGTTGAAAATTACCTCAACGCCAGGAAAAACAACCGTCAAGGTATTGATGCCAATACCAGGCGCAGAAACGTAAATTCCAGTAGCGAGTCGAGCATATCCACCAGAAGCCCACTTTAATCGCATCGTAAATAAACCGTTAAGTGCGTGGTTAGATGTAAGCGTCACGGGCAGCGCCCCTGTTCAGACCTGTGATAGGCCTCGTAGATTGTGGGGTATGACATTTACGACAGGTGGTGGAGAGGTTCTGAAACAGGATAGCCGTGGGAGGATTCGTTATACGCCGGAACGACGGGAAGAACTGCTGGCGGAGTTTGAAAAAAGCAGTCTTCCCGGGGCTAAGTTTGCGGCGTTGATCGGAGTCAAATCCTCGACCTTTGCCGGATGGCGCACCCGCGCCGGGGTTTTGGCCCAAAACCCAAATCTCGTGTTGCTTCGGCAAGCGTGCGTAACAACAAAAAATCCGGTGGGAGTGGTTGGCGGCGAGGATTTTCGCTGGCAGGCCTGTTAAGGCTCACGCGGGAGAGTGGGAAGCCAGCGCCTGGGTGTAATTCCACGGGAGCCAATCGGCTGGTTTTGCTTTGACCGCCTCGGCATGGCGCTGGAGAGAGCTCAGGTAATCAAAGGGGTTGGATCCGTTGAGCCGACACGTATGGATCAGGCTCATGAAGAGATCACCCACGCGAGCTCCGTTCTGCGTTTTGTAACCGAGGGAGTTTTTTCGGTAGAGGATCGACATCTTCAATGCCCGCATTTTGGAGACGATACTGGTGGTAAAGATTCCCGTCCGCTTCGATCCCGCCTTTTCCTTTTTGAGGCTCTGGACCCGCATCGTGGTGTCATCATTGTGCAGAAGCTCGCCGCTGGCAGCCACGGTGAGGAGTTCCTGGTGCACGGACTCCAGATCCCTGGCGGTTCTTTATCCTCCACCCTCCACATCAGGACGGTCAATCCGAGCGGCCAAATTATGCTGTTCTTACTGATGCTGACATTGGGACATTCGGATCCGCAATTATTTAGTGACAATTAGTGACACCAATATTGCTCTTTGATGCAGCTGAATGCACTTTAGCAAAAAGTCAGGCATGCATGGAAAGCCCACTACTAGCATGGAAGCGCATGGAGAGGCAAAAGATTTACGGGTTCGAATCCCTTCGCTCGCTCCATTTTTTAATTTCACTCATCACTCATCACTCATCACTCATCACTCATCACTCATCACTCATCACTCATCACTCATCACTCATCACTCATCACTGGTCCTTTGAATGTTCGGTCAAAAAATTACATGGCAGACAAATGATCATTTTTTGCAGACAATCGGTCTTGGTGAATATTTCCAAAAGAAAACCTCTTACTTCTGCTTCCACTCGCTTTCGAGTTCGTGCTTTCACCCTGATCGAACTCTTGGTTGTCATCGCCATCATCGCCATTCTTGCGGCGATGCTATTGCCGGCTCTCAACAAGGCCAAAACCCGGGCTCAAGGCGCGAGCTGTGCCGGAAATATCAAACAACTGGCGCTGGCGTCCCAGCTGTATGCCGACGAAAACAATGAACTCCTGGTGAACAATCATGGAATTGAGGAAACCAAATCGCGCCAGCAAAACTGGGTGAACAATGTGCAGGATTGGGGGACTGGCGATGGCAATACCAACCTGGCCCTGCTCCGTTCCGGTCAACTCTCACCGTTCCTGGGACAAAACACTGGCGTTTACAAATGTCCCGCCGACAAGTCCGTAGCTGACAACGGTCGCCGAATTCGCAGCGTGGCCATGAATTCCCTGGTCGGAGATCCAGGAGTCCTTACCAATCGATTTAATCCCGGCTTGATTCAGTGTTTCAAGACCAGCGATTTCACGCAGCCTTCCCTGGTTTATGTTTTTCTTGACGAACACCCCGACACCATCAACGACGGATTTTTTATGAACCGCTGGGATGAATACAAATGGGGAAACCTGCCCGGCTCCTACCACAATGGATCCACCAGCCTTTCGTTTGCCGATGGACACATGGAAATCCATCGATGGGCTCTGCCCACCACCATTCGTTCCCCTGCCCGGGGAGCCGTCGGCGGAGGATTTCCCGCAGACCCCGGAACAGATTATGACTGGCTTCGGGAACGCACCAGCAGCCGGAGGTTGTAAAACAGCCCAAGACACTCGACGGCGGTTTTTCTGACTTCTTGGAAGAAGATCAGTCCAATAGACTGACGAGGTTTTATCGGGCACGAAAACTTTAAACCCCAATCCATTCGATATAGATCAACAGTTCACACGCAAATAATCCGGTTTTCATCGCATCATTTGCTGCCGTCCAAAACAATCGATCGTCGTAAGAATCGTCCGAAACGTTGAACAGTTTGTTCAAGACTTCGAGGTATCCCCAGCCTACCGTATGGCCATGCAAAATTTCGCTCAGAGAAAGAATCCTCAGCTCCCCGAAGGGGATTCCATACCGAGATCTCTGGCAAAATCTCCCATTTCCCAGAGGGTTCCTGTCTCGACTCAAACCGGTGCCTCTTGCGCAACCCATGAATGAACTTCGTTTCGCCATTCTCGGCACCGGATTCTGGGCCCGATTTCAACTCGCGGCCTGGAGCGAACTGCCCGGCGCACGTTGTATCGCCCTTTACAACCGCACTCCTGGCAAGGCCGAAAAACTCGCCGCTGAATTTGGTGTGCCCGCTGTTTATGACGATGCCGAAAAATTGATTCAAAAGGAGAAACCCGATTTCCTCGACGTCATCACCGACGTGGAGACACACAGCCGGTTCGTCCAGCTCGCAGCGGCCAACAAAACACCGGTGATCTGTCAGAAACCGCTGGCCCCTTCGGTCGCGGAGGCAGAAAAAATGATATCAGCCTGCGCCTCAGCCGAAGTCCCGCTGAGCGTGCATGAAAACTGGCGCTGGCAGACTCCGATTCGGGAGCTGAAGAAAGTGCTTGATTCAGGTGTCATCGGCCCGGTGTTTCGAGCCCGGATCGATTATTGCAATAGTTTTCCCGTCTTCAACAACCAGCCGTTCCTCAAGACCCTGGAACAATTCATCCTCACAGACATGGGCAGCCACATTTTGGATGTCGCCCGTTTTCTATTTGGCGAAGCCACGCGTCTGTACTGCCAGACAAATCAGATCCATCACGACATCAAAGGAGAAGATGTGGTCAGCGTGATGTTACGCATGCAGAATGGATCAACCGTGGTGGTGAACTTGAGTTATGCCAGCAGGGTTGAACACGACCGTTTTCCTGAAACTTTCATCCATGTCGAAGGCCGCGAAGGTTCCGTGGAACTGGCACCCGATTTCTGGTTGCGAATCACTAACTCGCGCGGGACCGAGACCCGCCGATGTCCACCACCCTGCTATGCCTGGGCGGACCCGAGGTATGCACTCGTTCATTCGAGCATCGTCACCTGTCATCGCAATCTTTTGCAGGCGCTTCAAAATGGCTCCGAGCCGGAAACCAGCGCCTCGGACAACTTAAAAACGTTAAAACTCGTAAAAGCGGCCTACGATTCAGCTCGTGAAAATCGTGCCGTCGAAATCTCCTGATCCACCCCAAAAAATGAAAACCATAACCCTCATCGGTGCAGGCGGCAAAATGGGCTGCCGTTTGACCGATAATTTTCTCAAAACAAACTACAAGGTCCATTACCTGGAGGTCTCCGAACGTGGTATCGACAACCTGAAAAAGCGGGGCGTCAATGTCGCTGAATTTTCCCAGGCGGTGCAAGAAGCCGACGTGGTGATCCTGGCGGTGCCCGACGTCGCCATCGGCGCGGTCGCCATCGAGGCTGTGCCATTGATGAAACCGGGATCGCTGCTCATGACACTCGATCCCGCTGCGCCGCTTGACGACAAACTGCCCTGTCGCGCCGACATCGGCTGCGTGATTGCGCACCCATGTCATCCCTCGGTCTTCAACTGGGAACCGACTGAGGCGGCATTCCGCGATTTTTACGGCGGCATCTCCGCGAAACAGTCCATCGTGGTGGCGTTGATGTGGGGCGATGAAAGTTTTTACGAGCTCGGATTGGAAATCTCAAAAGCGATGTACGCACCGGTGAGTGTGGCCCACCGGGTGACCCTGGAACAGATGGCGATGCTGGAACCGGCCCTGGTCGAGACCCTGGCACAGACCTGCATGGAAATTGTCAAAGAAGGTCATGACCGCCTTCTCGCCGCAGGCCTGCCGAAGGAAGCCGTGCGCGACTTTGTCCTCGGCCATCTGCGCATTCAAATCGCGGTGCTTTTCGGTGAAGTGAACGGAACTTTTTCAGACGCGGCCTATAAAATAAGCGCCCGGGCGAAACCGGTGTTGTTCAAAGAAGGATGGCAGAAAATTTTCGAGATGAGCGACATCCGTGAGCAAGTCCGTGACATCACCATGAAATGAAACTCGGGCTGAGCAGTTACACCTTCGGCTGGGCTGTCGCCGGATCAGTGGATGCCGCGATACGCCCGCTTGACGAAAACGGCTTGCTGGATCGTTGTCACGAGCATGGGCTGCAGCTCCTGCAAATTGGCGACAACCTGCCATTGCACACTTTCAATTCCTCGCGATTGGCGGACTTCGCGGATCGTGCGAATCAAGAAAGCGTGCAACTGGAAATCGGAACAAGCGGCCTGACCGTCGGGCGGGTGGCTGAATACGCGGCCATCGCCCGGCGCGTGGGCGCACCCCTCATCCGCCTGGTGATCGATGACAACGGTTATCATCCCACGCCCGAAGTCGTGATCGATCAGCTGCGCAAAGCCGCACCGATGCTCGACGGTCTTGTGCTCGGCCTCGAAAATCATGACCGGTTTCCCGCACGGACGCTCCGGCAGATTCTTGAGTCGGTCGGAAAAGAAAACATCGGTATCTGCCTCGATACCGCAAACTCGCTCGGAGCGGGCGAAGGATTGCAAACCGTGTTAAACGAACTGGCGCCGTTCGCGGTGAACCTGCATCTGAAAGATTTCGCGGTCGCACGGGTTTCGCATTTGATGGGTTTCACCGTTGAGGGCCGTCCCGCCGGTGAAGGAATGCTCGACATCCCGGACCTTCTCCGCCAAGTCACGGCAATCGATCGTTGCGAGACCGCCGTGCTTGAGTTGTGGACACCTCCTGAGTTACAAATTGCCGACACCATTGCCAAAGAAGCCGCCTGGGCGGCGCGGAGCATCGGATATTTACGACCCTTGTTCGCTGAATCAATATGAGAACATTATTACGTCTAATTTTTGTGGGCCTCGTCGCCGCCGGGCTGGCAGGCTGCAAACGCGAAGAAACCAAAACGTCCGGTGCCGCGCCCGGTGACCCGGCAGCCTCGCCGACCCTGACAATCGGTGTGGCCTTTGAAACGCTTCAAACGGAGTACTGGGTTGCGGGTTACGAGGCCATCAAGTCAGAAGCGGCCAAACGCGGATTTAAGGTCCTCGAAGCAGTGGCGGACGGAGACGCCAACCGCCAGTTCGAGCAGGTTAAAAACTTCATCACACGCAAGGTGGACGGCATCATCCTGGTCCCCAAAGATGCCAAGACCTGCATCCCGATGATTCGCGCCGCCAACTCCGCGAATATTCCCATCGTTCTTTTCAACCGGCCTTCCGACAAAAGCGACACGAAATCAGTCGCGGTGGTGGCGGATAATTTCGCACTCACCAAATCGACTGTGGAATACATGATCAGCGAAGCGAAAAAGACCGGAAAAAAACATAAGGCGATGATTCTCATGGGCGATCTGGGAGACATCAACGCCGTCGGACGACGCGACGGATTTGACGCGGCAGTAAAAGAAGCCCCGGAGATTTTGGAGGTGGTCGCCCGCATTCCCACAGAATGGAATCAGGAAAAAGCCCAGTCTGGAGTGGTCAACGCGCTTCAAGCCAATCCTGAAATCAGTTTTATCTTCACCAGTTCAGACTTTCTTTTTCCCGGTATCGTCAGCGCGCTCAAGGGAGCGGGAAAATACAAAAAAGCTGGTGAAGCAGGTCATGTCATTCTTGGAGGTTTTGATGGGGACGCAACCGCTTGGCAGATGTTGAGCGAAGGTTACCTCGACGCAACGGGGGTGCAGGATGTTTATTTTGAGGCACAACAAAGCGTTCAGGCCATCGTAGATTTACGCGCAGGAAAAACACTGCCAGAAATCATCCGCGACCCCGGGTTCGTGATCCATCAGGGAAATGCCAGGGAAAAATCAGCACAGATGTGGGGAGCAAACGTGAAAAAGAAATGATGAATCATCAAGCTCCATACATCAACCGCCGAAGTCTGGCGCAGCCGGTCTTGACCGCGTTGCGCTCCGAATACTTGGTTCTGTTTCTTTGTCTCCTGCTGTTTTCCGCCCTGGCCCCGTTCACCGAAGGACTCGCATCGGGCAACAACTTCAAAAACCTGCTCGGCAACCTGGCTCCCCTACTGGTGGTGGCCGTCGGCCAAACGTTGGTCCTGATTGTCGGCGGGATTGATTTGTCAGTCACCTCCACTATCGCTCTGACTTCGGTTGTGGGAGCTTTTGCCATGAACGGCGACGATGGCTGGCTCAAAGGCAGCCCCGCCGCCACTCCGGTCGCGGTCATGACCATGCTTGGACTCGGCTCACTCGTCGGTCTGGGCAACGGAGTAGCCGTCACCAAACTCAAGATGCCCGCCTTCATCGTGACTCTCACCACCATGATGTTTCTTTCCGGTCTCGCCATCTGGATGACGAAATCGAAACCGCTCTACAATCTTCCCTCATCTTTCACCGCGCTCGGTTCGCAGCTCTGGCTCGCCCTGCCAATCGCCGCTGCCCTCGCCGGACTTGCTCACCTTCTGCTCACCCGGTCCCTTTTCGGGCGCTGGTTGCGCGCCGTCGGTTTTAATTCCCGCACCGCGAACGTCTCCGGCGTTCCAGTCGATGCCGTGATCATCGCCGCTTACGTCGCCTGCGGTCTCCTCGCCGCTGCGGCGTCGGTGCTCTACACCGCGAGACTCGAAACCGGTTCACCTGTTCTCGGCCAACGCATCCTGCTCGATGTCATCGGTGCCACCGTCATCGGCGGCACCAGCCTTTTTGGTGGAAAAGGAAAGGTTCTTTGGACCCTGTTCGGCGTGCTCTTTCTTTCACTACTGGACAACGCCCTGAACCTGCTCGGCCTCTCCCATTTCACCATCATGATGGTGAAAGGTGGCGTCATCCTGCTGGCCGCATTGCTCGACGCCGCCCGCACCCGCTGGCTCGCCGCATGACCCCGTTGCTCCAGTTCGAAGCCGTCGAAAAATCCTTTTTCGGCGTGCGCGTTGTCAAGCAGGTGAGTTTCAAGGTTGGCCAGGGACGAATCCTCGGTCTGGTTGGCGAAAATGGCGCGGGCAAATCCACTCTTATGAACCTGCTCGGCGGCAATCTCCAGCCCGACGTCGGTTCGATGCAATTTAACGGAAACATTTTCGCACCCAAGTCGCCAGGTAACGCCCGCGATGCCGGCATTGGATTTGTCCATCAGGAGCTGAATCTTTTTCCCAACCTCAGCATCGCGGAAAATCTTTTCCTCACCGACTTTCCCGTGAACGGCCCCTTCATCCGTCGCGGCGTTCTTCAACAGCGTGCCGCCGCCCTGCTGAAACAGGTCGGCCTTGACCTTCCGCCCGTCACGCCCGTCGAACATCTCTCCACCGGGGAACGACAGCTCGTCGAAATTGCCCACGCCTTGTCTTTTGACGCCCGGCTCATCATCCTGGATGAACCGACCACCTCACTGAGCACACGCGAAAGCGAAAGACTCTTTTCTCTCATGCGCCAGCTCCGATCCGACGGACGTTCCATTATCTACATCTCTCATGCGCTTGGAGACATATTGCGCTTGAGTGACGACGTGGTCGTGCTGCGCGATGGCGAAGTGGTCGGAGATTTTTCAGCCGCAGGTTTGGATCAGTCAAAACTGGTTTCACTCATGGTTGGTCGTGAATTAAAACAGCTTTTTCCCACACGCAAACCTGCTTCTGCCGGCGATGGAACAAATGAACCGTCGTCGCTGATGGACGTTCGGGGAATTTCACAAGCAGGCGTGGCCCGTGACATCTCATTCACGCTTCATCGTGGCGAAGTTCTGGGAATCTCCGGTCTCATGGGCGCGGGGCGGACGGAACTCGCCCGGATTCTCTTCGGACTTGACCCGCACGAACTCGGCACCATCAAAGTGGAAGGGCTCGAACTGACCGGCTCGCCAAAACGGCGCATACAAGAGCGCATGGCATTTCTCACCGAAAGCCGACGCGAGGACGGACTCTGTCTGGAAGCCTCCATCGCCGACAACATGGCGCTGGTCACATTGCCATCCCACGCCCGAACCCCGCTTCGATTGCTCGATTTCACGCGGATGCGGGAAGCCCTGGGAAAAATCCGCGAAGCGGTCCGGCTTCAATCCAAACTCAACGACGGGCAAGCGGTCAAAACCTTGAGCGGAGGCAACCAACAGAAGGTGGTGCTCGCCAAATGGCTCCTGGCTGAACCCCGAATCCTCATCCTCGACGAACCAACCCGCGGCATCGACGTCGGAGCAAAATCAGAGATCTACCAGCTCATCCATGAACTGGCCGACAAAGGTGCGGGTGTGCTGGTCATTTCGTCCGAGCTGGAAGAACTCACCGGCATCTGCGATCGTATCATGGTGATGAGTGCAGGAAAAATCACGGGGGAATTCGCCAGCGTCGAATTTGACCGCGAACGCATCCTAAACGCTGCGTTGCCCGCATGAAAAATTCCTTCCGACGTTTCCTGATCCTGGCGCTCAACCACGCCATCTTCCTGCTGTTCGTCGCCGTCTTATTGGTCTTCAGCCTTCTTTCCCCGAAGTTTTTCACGACGGGAAATCTTGCAAACCTTCTGGTCCAGTCTTCATCCACGGCGGTGGTCGGGGTCGGCATGACCTTTGTGCTTCTGACTGCAGGAGTGGATCTGTCAGTGGGCGCCATCATGTTTGTCGCTGCGGCGGTGGCGGGAAAACTGGTGTTGCTCGGCGCGCCATTGCCGGCGGTATTGATCGCGATTGTTGGAGTCGGACTTGCGTCGGGACTGGTCAACGCCCTGCTCGTCACCAGGCTCGGCATCCTGGCGTTCATCGCCACCCTGGCCACGCTTTATGTTGGACGCGGATTCGGCCTTTGGTTGACGCAAACACGCGCGATGAATCTGCCCGATAGTTTTCTCACCCTCGGCACGACCAAACTCGCCGGCATACCGCTCCCGCTACTGATCGCCGCATTCGTTGTCGCCCTGGCCCATCTCACCCTGACACGGACCCCATTTGGCCGGCAGATTTACGCCGTCGGAAACAACCTCGACGGAGCCAAAAAAGCGGGTTTAAACACCGGCCGCGTTCTGGCTTCAGCTTATGTTCTGAGCGGATTGTGCGCCGCGATTGGAGGCATTCTGTCCCTGGCCCAACTAGGTGCGGTTTCGCCCACGTTCGGGACCAACCGCGAATTCACCGCCATCGCCGCAGCAGTCCTTGGTGGGACCAGCCTGTTCGGAGGTCGCGGCGGAGTTTTTCCCGGCACAGTTCTGGGTGCGGTGCTGATCCAAAGCGTTGAAAACGGCCTCGTCATCTTGAACGCCGATCCCTACCTCTACCCGCTGGTCACTGCCTCCATCATCTTCCTGGCCGTGCTGCTCGACAGCACCCGCAGCCGCCTCCTGGCGCACTGGTCCCGCAGACGGGTTTTTGTCGAGAAAACCATTTAAAGTTTCAGGAAGCTATCTGCCCAGATGAACATCATGATTGTTTTCGACTCGCTTTCCTCGGGTGGGGTTTCACGTGTCGCATCCGACATTTCTCGTTGTTGGGTGGAGCGGGGCCATGACGTCACCATGGTCACAGACTTTAACGGACACATGGATTTCTACCGCTTGGATCCCAGGGTGAAACGCATGGTCCTGGGGCAGCAGAGTGCGCGCAAAAGCAGGTTTCGGGTTTTCCGCCGCATCCGGACCTATCGCCGCGCAATAAAACGAGTGGCCCCCCATGTCATTGTGAGTTTGAACTGGAGTTGCGGTTTTCTGATCGGATTGGCCGCATTGCGGATGCCTTGCCGGATGGTGACCTGCGAATATCTGGTGCCGGCGAAAGTTGAAATGTCGCACTGGAGAAAATGGTTTCGCCGAAAATCTAATTTTCTTGCGGACGCGGTGACTTCGGAGAGCGCTGAAGTCCGGGATTGGGTCCAGAAGAATACCATGGCCCGCCGGTCGGTGGTCATTCCTAAAAGTGTCCGATGGCCGCTCGTGGCGGAAGATCCGGAGGTTTTGCCCGACTCGGTTTGCAAATCCGGTCGCAAAATCATCCTGGCCGCGGGCCGTCTGGTTCCAGTGAAGGACTTCAAATCTTTGATCCACGTGTTCGCCCTCGTCGCAGCCGAGCGGGAAAATTGGGATCTTGCCATCCTTGGCGAAGGTCCTTGTCGGAGTGAATTAAGCTCGGAAACAAGCAGGCTTGGTCTCGAAAACCGGGTTTTATTGCCGGGAAGAGTCGGGAATCTCGAGGCCTGGTATCAACGGGCATCCATTTTCTCGGTGAGTTCACTGCACGAAGGGGGCCCGAATGTTTTGATAGAAGCTTTGAGCTACGGATTGCCAGCGGTCTCGTTCAACTGTGAAGCCGGACCAAAAACAATCATCCGAGAAAACATTGACGGGTTTTTGATTGAACCGGGAGACGAAGCTGCGTTTGGCAGTTGCCTAGCCCGGCTCATGGACGATGAAGAACTCCTTGCCCGCATGTCGGCTCGGGCAGTGGAAGCTCGAACTCGGTTTTCTGAGGAACAGTCCATGAAAGAGTGGGACGCCCTGTTCCGAACGATTGGATGTGAAAAACAAAAGCGGCTGAGTCGATGACCCAGGACTCACTTGAAACATTATTTGGCTGATCGCTCTGCATGATAAAAACCACTGTCCATTTTCACCACTCCGATCAGCTTCGAGCGCTGCGAGGGGCAAGCAGCCTATAGTCATGCGAACTATGCGAACTCGTTAATCAGGCAAGCTTTGAACCCTCAGGAAAACGGGTTGATCCGACACGGTATTGGTGATGCTGGAGAGGGTTGTGGGAGCGCCGATATTTTCCCAGGAACGAGTAAGCAAATTGGTCCGTTGCTGCAATTGGTAACGGCCCGTTCCACCCGCGAAATAAAGCGCGACCTGATTGTTCGTTTGTTTGGCTCCAATGATAAACGTCGGAACCCGGGCGACGACCACTTTGCCATCTTCACGGACGTAGGCAAAAAGTCCGTACCGAGGTGAGACTGACAGGGAAGTAACAGGGCTGGCTTCCTTGTCGTAAACTTTAAGCAATGTGCCAATTAGCGGAGGACCTGTGGCCCAGATGCGAATCCGCTGATCGCCTTCCGCGGAAATCAAGAGCTTTCCATCTTTTGAAAACTGTACATGTTGCGCACGCTCAGTCCCAGTGGGACCTTCAGAATCATAAGGTGGGTGGCCCCAGGTCGCGAGTCTGGTCCCATCACTTACCCGACACAAAAAAAAGTCTGTCGTATAGGCAACCGCAATTTGCTGGTTATCACTTGAGAAGGTTGGAATGCCATTGGGAGCGATATTTTGGATGAATTTTCCGTCATCCAAACTATGGAGCGAAACGTTCTCAGGTGCATCCCCGACTGAATAATGGATGAATGCTAACTTTTTGTCATCGTGGGAGATTAAGCCATATCCGTTCACAAGCTGATCGAGAGAGCGAACCAGCGCTCCATCAATTACTTTCAGGATTTTCGTTCCGCCACCTTCTCCTTGCTGCGGTGTCATTGTAAAAAGCTCTCCGCTGGGAGAGAAATCTAGCCCTCCACTAACTAATTGAGTTCGCAGCAATGAGCCGAGTGGTAATTGCAAAACCTTTACTAAATTTCCCCTCCATATTGAAAAGGTGTTACTTGTAGTGAAAGATATTTTTGAAGCTATTTCATTTGTAATGATGTAACCAGGAACTCCACTCTGGGCTGAATACAGCCGAATGGTCGCGTCTAGTGATGCCGAAGCGAGAGCCTCCCCGTTCGGGAATAGCAATTTCCGCTGGTTCAGCATCGGCATTGCTGGGAACTGCTTCAACGCAGGCGGCACCCGCTACAGAGGTCACCGGTGCGATCAAGGCGCTTTTGATTACAAGCGGTACAAACAGCGGTTTGAGTTTCTTAACCACCACACTTATGGCCTTATCCAAAACCCAAATCACACTTGTTTGTCTTGTACTGGTAGCGGCTCCGGCGGCATGGCAGTGGAAGGCGGATGGGGAGCAGATGCGCGAGCGATCACGTCTGGAGTGGGCCCTTTCGGAGCTTCGACGTGAGGCTGAACTGATGCAGCAGTCAACAAAGCTAGCATTGGCGTCGCTAGGCAAAACCGAGGAGCAGGCGGCAAAAATAGAGGCGCGCCTGGGACAGTTGCGTCAACTTGGTGAAGGCAAACGGCCTGCGAAAGAATATCGCTGGGACGAAAATTCGACATTGGTGCGGGTTCCAAAAAAGGTGTTGGAAGGAGTGTCGCTCGAGTCGGTGGCTGGCAAGATGGGCGAGCTGACGGAGGCCATGAAGGAGGCCTTGCAGTTGACTGAATCGGAAGCGCAGGCAGTCCAGTCAGAAATTAACCGGTTTCTAACGGACTATTATTCCGCGCAGGGCAGGGCAATTAAGGAGGTGGAACCCAACGAGCAGGATTTGCTAGGCGCGGCGCGGGAAGAGTTGCGTGTTTTTGAAGTGGCTGGTTTAGGCGAGAAATTGCCCGTAATGAGGGAAAATTTGTTTGCCGCTTTGGAAGCCAGCCTTGGAACAGACCGTTTCCAATTATTCCGCAAGGGCTTGAGAGATTGGATGCCGGTGGATGACGCTCCACAAGGTTTAAACACACAGCGGGCTGTGTTTGACTTTGATCATCGGGTTCGGTTTTACCAGCCCAAACCGGGAGAAATTTCGATCGGTTGGGGGATTGGAACATCAAATGGTGAAATGATGAGATCGATGATTCAAATCGATGAAATCCCGGAAATTTATCGTCCCCGACTCCAGGATTGGATTGAGCAGGTAAAACAAAATTCTGCTCCATCCAATTTATGAAAACCAAAGGTACAAATCCAAGTTTTCAAAAGCCCTTTGTGAAAAGAGTGGTGGTAATAGCGGTTTGTGCTGGTTTGGGTTTTGGATTCTGGAAATTTTCTCGCGAGAAAGTAGCCGTCACACGCATCGCCTTGGCGGAGATGCGTGCTGAACAAAGTCAATGCTTGGCCCGGATTGAAGCCGCGACCATTTCACTGGCTGAGGTCCGATTGAAAGAAGCAAAATCCAGCGAACGCCGGAATATATTGCGGCAAACTATGCGGAATGCCGAGGCCATTGTGGCGAAAACTGCGCCTGAATCGCTCTGGGATGAACCGCCTGAAGGATTGCCAGAATGGCATCCGGAATCACCCTATGTTTGGATCGCCAAAGAAAAGTTAAACCTGTTTCCAATCTCAATATTTGCAGCCGATGGCTCCATTCAATCGGCCGCAGCGAGTCTTTTAACGATGCCGCAAGAGGAACAGAACCGTTTGAATTCCCGATTAAGGAAATTGCTGGCTGAATACCGCAAGGCTGAGTTGGCGCAAGTGGAGTCGATTCCGGAGCACTTGGATGGCGTCGCAGGAAGCAGCGGGCCGAAGGTAACTCTGCGGGTAAAAGGGGCGACCGAAGCTGCCAAACGACTTCGTGGCGAATTCGAACAAACAGTTCTCGAAGCATTGGGACCAGATCGAACCGCAGTGGTTAAAATCCTTTCACGTTAATGGCTGGACCAATGAAATGCCCAGGCTCCTGCAGACCCATCATCTGGTCATTGGAAAAGCCTGCGGGGCTGCGGTGCAGGAAGCCATCGCCGCCCAATGCCCGTTGATCGTGAACCAAATTATTCCGGGGCAGGAGGAGGGAAATGCTGAGCTGGTGCTGTCGCTCGGCATCGGAGCAGTGGCGCTGGAAAGGAAAAAAGTCATCAACGCAGTGGACAGGGCGTTCGCGGATGACGGATTATTGTGGCGTCAATGGCGCCAAAACATCGCGCGGGTCAGTTGTCCCGATGCTTCCTTTAAGATCGCGGCGCTCATTCTGCACGATTGCACTTCGGACGGGATTTTGCCTCGCACTGTTCCCTTGTTCAGCGCGCGTCGTGAAGATCCGGGTGGGACGCAAGCGCCCGAACAAAACAGGGTGTTGCTGTGTGACTTTCACATTCATTCGAACTACTCGGATGGCAAGTTGACCGTGCCTGAGGTTGTGGATTTGTATGGTCGCCTGGGATTCGATTGTATTTGTGTGACCGACCATCTGGCCGATCCGCGGCGGCTTCTCGGTAAAATGTCGGAGCTTTGCAATTTTATCAATCTTTGCGTAAGTGTGTGCAGTATTCGGCTGCCAAATCCCTAGAATTCCCCTGAGTTGTTGTGCGGATACTTTCGCAAAGATTGATACCCTGGGCCAAAATCAGCTCGAAGAATATTTCAACGTGCTGGAGCGCGAACGCCACCGGGCCTGTGGTTGGTCGAAGAATCCATCGACTGAGATGATCGTTGCCACACCTGTGGTTTTATCAACCTTGAAGAGGCGGCGTTCACCAACTGAAGCCCCAATAATTGCATCGGTAACCCAGAAGTCACCATTGGCATCAACAGCCACGTGGGTGGGTTGAATCGGTAGCCCAGCCATTGACCGTGACTGCTCCCTCGTTGGTTTGAACCAGTTGATTCGCGCCTTTGGTAAAGGTCGGAATGTTGTTTACGGATTGAGAAATCACCGTGGTTAAACTGTCGGTGAAGACGGAGTTGACACCGTCATTGACGCTGATGGTGAAAGTGCTCGTTTCGGGCGAACCCGTTGCAACATGATTTGCGGTGGGAGTAAAAACCAATCCTTGAATGGCAGTGGTTGCGTTGACCGCAGTGCCGCTGAAGGTATAAACACCTCCGCCAGCATCGGTGAATCCGTTCAAGGTGGTGAACGAACCTTTTGTGGCATCATCAATGGTGACGGAAACTGAAAGGGTTTCAGCAGGTGAATCGGTGTCCCCGATGGTCACCCCGGAGAACGGCGGGATGGTGGCGTTATCATGGACAGTTTGGCCTGCGGATGTTCCGGAAATACTTGGAGGTTGATTCACGGTAAAGGCGGCGCTTGGTCCCGCAGCAGACGCCGTGTTTCCAGCGGTGTCAGAAGCGGTTCCTGACGCGATGGAAATGCCCAGCGTGCCCGTTCCTGAAATGCTGGAAATGGTTACTGTGCGGGTCGAAGTTCCACTGCCGGTTACCCCAACCGAGCCAGAAGCGATGCCGGGGGAATTCAAAGTGATGTCGCCGGTGCCCAGCGTGCCCAGCGTAACTGAATCAGCACCGAAGATTGGAAATCATTTTCCCTAAATTAATTTTGTTCAAAATTCAGGGTTTTTCGATTTCAACACTGGGAAAAATCAGAGAACCGGTAAAGGGAAACCCCCGAAAATATTCTTATTGAAAATCAGGAGCGGCAAAACGGCGTTGCATTGACCACCTTGAGACACCTTGAGACCGGTCACCCGCTGAAATTCCTGGACATTAAGTGTTGCGACTTCATGTCCCAGGGCCACACCAGCCGAAGCAATAAGCATGTCGTGCGGCTCAATCATTTGTCCGCAGGATACCAGCTCCGCCCAGATCCGGGCATGGACGCGCGCCTGAACCAGGTCAAATGGCTGCACGAAGATGGCAGCCAAAATCTGTTCAACGTGCTGCTGTCGCCTTGCTTTGCGAGCAGCGTCCGCAGCCCTTTCAACTCTGTGAAGTAGTTCCGGCGCGAACCGCCAGCAGCCAAAATTCGATTTCGCGGAGCCCTTTTCATTTTTAAAACACCCCTTAGAATATGCGTCGGATGAATATCATCACCGATGAACGTTGCGCCGAATATTCCGCCCCAGGACATCCGGAACGGCCTGCAAGAATTGTTGAAACGTTGAAAAAGCTGCGTTCCCAAAAAGCCCTGCCAATACGTTGGTCCGCTCCGGGCACGGTTTCGGATGAGCAACTCCTCAGGGCTCACTCCCCGGAGTTGATCAAGAGCCTCTCCCAAAAAGCCGCATTTGATCCCGACACACCTGCTCACCCGCAGATCGATCTCCACGCCAGACGATCTGCTGCGGGTGCTTTGTCCTCCCTGGAACTCGCCTTGAAGGGGGAAAATTCATTCAGCCTTTTAAGGCCTCCGGGGCACCATGCCACCCGGGAAAAAATCATGGGATTTTGTTACCTCAACTCCATCGCCATCGCAGCTCTTGAAGCGGAGAAAAGGGGGTTCAAGAAAATCGCAGTTTTCGATTTTGATGTGCATCATGGCAACGGTACCGAGGACATCCTGCTTGGCAGGGATCTTTTTGTTTACCTTTCGGTGCATCAACTTCCAGGTTATCCCGGCACAGGCGGACACCATTTCAAAAATGCGCGAAACTATCCGGTTCAACCGGCACGTCCGCGCGAGGAATACCGGAAGGCGCTTCAAAACGCGATGGACGACCTGCGGGGTTTCAAGCCGGACATCATCGGGGTGTCCGCAGGATTTGACGCCTTCCGTGAGGATCCGCTCAGCAACGCGCGGCTTGAGGTGGAAGATTTTCACTGGCTGGGCGTGGAACTTCAAAAAATCGGTGTTCCGCTTTTTTCAGTGCTTGAGGGGGGATACAGCGATCAGCTCCCGGACCTGATTTTTGCCTACCTCTGCGGCCTTTCCGGAGTTAGCCTGCTGACTCGATAATAATTTCTTGAGAATCATCATCGCCATCACGGGAGCCAGCGGAGCGTTATACGCCCAGCATTTGCTCGATCATCTGGGAAACACTTCGCATGAAGTTCACCTGGTGCAGAGCAGTTATGCCCACGCAGTGATCGCCGATGAACTGCCTGCCGGACTGAGAATTCCTCCTAGCGTTCAATCGCATGGTTTAAAAAGCATGAACGTGCCTTTCGTCAGCGGTTCGAATCCGTTTGATGCCATGGTGGTGATTCCGTGCAGCATGGGCACGATGGGCCGGATCGCCCACGGTTTGAGCAACGACGTGCTGCTCAGGGCCGCCGATGTGATGTTGAAAGAAAAGAAAAAACTGATTCTGGTCCCCCGGGAGACTCCGTTGAATTTGATTCATGTCAGGAACATGGAATTATTATTGTTGGCCGGAGCCATTCTGCTTCCTGCAAATCCATCCTTCTACATGAACCCGCAATCCGTGGGCGAAGTGGTGGACACGGTGGTGGGCCGGGTGCTGGATCATCTCGGCGTGGAACATCAAATCACCAAAAGATGGCAGGAGGAGACAGATTAGGGGAGTCCGCTTTTTTATGGCAGCCAGCTCATCAACACCATTTTCCTGGATCGCCAACCTGGCAAGGACCATCCGTAACTGGGGAGAATTCGTAAAAATCTCACACACGGTTTTTGCCCTTCCCTTTGCCCTGGCCTCGATGGTGGTGGCCGCGCGGGAGACGCGTGGCTGGCCGGGATGGAAAGTTTTCGGACTCATCCTGCTGGCGATGTTTTGCGCCCGCACCTGCGCCATGGCTTTCAACCGGATTGTGGACCGCCACTTCGACCGAGCCAACCCGCGCACGGCAAACAGACACCTTCCTTCGGGGCAAATTTCTTTGGTCACAGCCTGGGCCATCTGCCTCGCTGGCGGGGCGGGATTGATCATCGCGAGTTACCACCTCAACCCTTTGTGCCTCTATCTGTCACCGGTGGCGCTCTTCGCCGTCTGCTTTTATTCATTGACCAAACGTTTCACCGATTTCACTCATATTTACCTTGGGATCGCGCTGGCGCTGGCGCCGCTTGGCGCATGGCTGGCGGTTCATGGAAGCTTCGATCTGTTTCCACGCGCTGAAGGGGTTCTGCTCTGGAAACAAAGCGCCTTCCTCCCGCTGATTCTCGGTCTGGCGGTGGTTTTCTGGCTGATCGGTTTCGACATGATTTACGCCATCCAGGATTATGAATTCGACCGCGCCAACGGCCTGCATTCGCTGGTGGTGCGATGGGGGGTGATCAACTCCCTGCGGGGGGCTTTTCTCTCCCACATGGTGATGTGGTTTCTCTTGTTGTTGTTCGGATTTTTATGCGGGTTCCGGGTGCTCTATCTCCTAGGCATGCTGGTCATTATCTTGTTTTTGTTGTTCGAACATTGGCTGGCGCGCCGAAGGGGCCTAAACTGGATCAATGTGGCGTTTTTCCGGCTCAATGCGCTGATCAGCATGGTCTTTCTGTTCATAACAGCCGCCGAGGTGGTTTTTCCTTTTTTTCGTTTTTCCAGATGAATTTTTTCCTCCAAAAATCTCCGCTCCACAGCATTCATGAAAAGGTCGCGAACGGCGTGCGCATCGACGAAGCCGAGGCATTGACCTTGTTTGAATCGAAAGATCTGAACGCCCTGGGTCAGATGGCGAACCTGATCTCCAACCGCAAGAATCGCGGGCATGCCAGTTACATCATCAACCGTTACATCAACTATTCCAACTACTGCATCCTGAGCTGCGAATTCTGCGCTTTCGCCCGTAAGAAGCGGGATGCGGACGGATTCCAGCTCGAGATCGAACAGGTCGTGGCCAAAGCCCGTGAAGCCCTCTCACTGGGAGTGACGGAACTCCACATTGTCGGAGGTCTGCATCCTTCCCTGCCCTTCAGTTATTACCTCGACATGCTCAAGGCCTTGAAGGCCCTGGATTCACGGCTCGAATTGAAATGTTTCACCGCCATTGAAATCCTTCATATCTCGTGGCTGGCCAGAATGGGGGTGGAAGAAACTCTGCGTGCTTTGAAAGAGGCCGGTCTCGGATCCTTGACCGGTGGTGGTGCTGAAATTTTCCGCAAGGAAGTCCGGTCCCAGATCGCGCGTGGAAAGGAATCGGCCGAAGAATACCTGGATGTTCACCGGACCTGGCACCGGTTGGGCGGGCGCAGCACCTGCACCATGCTTTTTGGCCATGTCGAAAGCTTGTCCGACCGTGTGCATCATTTGAGCCTGCTGCGCAAACTTCAGGATGAGACCGGTGGATTCACCGGGTTTGTCCCCCTGCCCTACCAACCGGAAAACAACAGGATTCCGGTGAAAAACACACCGACCGGGTTTGATTCGCTCCGGACCATCGCGGTCAGCCGCATTTACCTCGATAACTTTGATCACATCACGGCCTACTGGATCGGACTGGGGATGAAACTGGCGCAGGTTGCGTTGGATTATGGCGCCGACGACCTGCATGGCACCATTGTGGAGGAGATTATTTTTCACATGGCAGGCGCTTCAACACCTCAATTGCAGACGGAGAAAGACTTTCTGAAAGCCATCCGTGAAACCGGACGGATTCCGGTGCAACGAAACACTTTTTATGAACCGGTGAAAATCTGGGAACCTGCCGCAACCACAGAAAAAACAAACGCTGACAACCCGGCTGCGCCCCCTTCCAATCCCCCGTTTCACCAGACCGACGCATGAGCTTTCAAGATGAAACGCCGCCGCTGCGAATGGTCCCGCTGGAGAGCCCGGATGATCTTGCGTTGCGCATTGGCCGTGAAAAACGGGCCAGACAGCTGGAGCGGGAAGACGCGCTGGCTTTTCCTGCAAACCGGCTCCGTATCGGCTCGGTGCCGTATCTCAACGCCGTCCCTTTAACTCGCGGGTTGGAGGAAAAAATCAGCTTCATCCCACCATCGAAACTGGCGGAAAAACTGCGCAACAATGAGCTGGACGCCGCGCTGGTCAGCATCACCGAGGTCCTTTTTCATGATTTGTATGACATCCTGGACGGGATAGCGGTGGCCTCGCTGGGTGAGGTGAAAAGTGTTTTCCTGGCACACAAAGATCCTCTGGAGGCCATTACCGAGATCGCCTGCGACACGGCATCGCTCACCAGTGTGCAGCTGTTGAAAGTGTTGCTGGATGAGCGGGGATTGACCCCCAAGTTTTCCGATCTTTCCAGCTATGATCCGGTGTCAATGCCGCGGAACGTGCTTTTGATCGGTGATCCTGCGCTGAATTTTCTGCGCACACAGCCGGAACACCAGATCTTCGATCTCGGCGCGGCCTGGTATGAAATGACCGGTTTGCCCTTTGTATATGCGGTCTGGGCGTTGCGACGCGATGCGGACACGCGAGAGATTCGTTCCCAGCTCAAGGAGGCCCGGGATTTTGGATTGGAAACCCTCGACTCGATCATTCAAAATCGGACCGAATACGATTACAATTTCCGCCGCGATTACCTGGGATGGCACATCCACTTTCACTTGGGCACAGACGAAAAACGAGGGATCCAACGTTTTATCGAATTATTGAGGAAGCATGGTTTGGCACCGGTTTATTCCCCGCGCTACGTGCCGTGAGGATGATACTTGTCCGGAACGATTCAATTGAAAATCCTCCTCTCCCCGTCCCTCTCCTCCATCCGATGGAGGAGAGGGACGAAAACATCTGCGGTTTTGACTCACCATTCGGTGAAGCGCTTACGGGCACTTTTGTCCCATCTCCGCCCCTGGGGGAGAGGGTAAGGGAGAGGGTGGTCCCTCATATGCAGGTTCAAGAGTGCTGAACCTCAGAAATTACTGCGGCTCATGGAAACCGAGATCGGGGGAAGGGCATTTCAACGATTTTTCTTCAGTCGAACATTTTTTGAAACAATCGCGCTCAGCCTCGTTTAACCATTGGTGTGCCTTTTATAAACCTTATGAGTTCTATTCGCGGCTTCTTGGTTTTGCTCCCGGCATTCTGGATTTTCACAACCTCGGAACTCCATGCTCAGCTGGACAAACCGGGCGAACGTCTCTCCCGCCGCCAGGAGATCCAGAATTCCATTGATCGGGGCCGCAGGTTTCTCCTTTCACAACAAAACAGCAATGGTTGGTGGTCCACCCCCGATCACACTGCCGTCTCGGCCTTGGTGCTTTCGGCGTTGGAAGGCGACCCAGGCGCGTTCAAAAACCGGGACACTTCCCAGATCCGGCGTGGGTTCGATTTCGTGTTATCCCATCAGAAGACCAACGGCGGAATTTATGTCCGCGACCTTCCCAATTACAACACCGCAGTCTCCCTCATGGCGCTGGTGAACAGCCGCGATGAACGGCATCGCGAACCCATTTTGAAGGCCAGGGGTTTCCTGATTGATCTACAACAAAAACCTGGGTCCACCAATGGAAGTGTTTTTGAGGGAGGCGTCGGTTACGGTTCGCGATACTCCCACTCCGATCTCAACAATACGTTGATGTCCCTCGAAGCGCTCCATTACAGCCGTTCGTTCGCCACTGCATCAGAGGGAAAAGACCGGTTCAACTGGCAGGCAGCGATCCAGTTTCTTAAAAACTGTCAAAACTGGGAAGGATCAGGATCGAATGATTTCGGCGGGTTCATTTATTATCCCGGTCACAGCATGGCCGGCAGCGTCACCAATCAGGGAAAAGTTTCGCTCCGATCTTATGGAAGCGCGAGTTATGCCGGCCTCTTGAGTTTTATTTACGCCGACCTTTCCCGCGATGACGCCAGACTCAAGGGCGTTTTGGATTGGCTGGATCGGAATTACACCCTGGCAGAAAATCCGGGCATGGGACAACAGGGCTATTTCTATTACATGCATCTGGCGACCAAAGCCCTGGCCCTGACCGAAATCCACGGCATCCCAACCGGGGGAAACAAGTCTTCAAACTGGAAAACCGACTTGACCACCCGTTTGATCAACCTTCAGCAAAAGGATGGATCCTGGTTTAACGAGAATAATCGTTGGTGGGAAAAAGACCCGATTCTCACCACATCCTACGCACTCCTGAGCCTCGAACTGCTCTATCAAAGACTTTAGGTGCCATTTGCCTCAGATTTCAGCAAATCGCACCATATGACAGGTAGGGAGCGTCACTCCGTGCGCGCCGCTTCGTCCCCTTTTTGTTAAGGGCCGAGGTGCCGTCATTAGTCATTCGTCCCTCTCATTCTCCGCGCCTCCGCGTCTCCGCGCGAAATATTCGGGATCGGGCCGGTGAAAACTAAAAAGGGGTGCAAAGTTCATCGCGCAGCCGCCGGGGCGCTGAGAGGGAGATTCTGAAAAGCTCCGTGAGTGCCATTTGCACTTTGCCGCTCACGAGAATTGACCCACCTCTGCTCACTTAAATTGAGCCGCCTCCAGTCGGGTCTGCTCAGATAATTGATCCATGTTCATGCGCATGAACTTTTGCAAGGTCCTGCGTTGCACATGGTGGGTTATTAAAAACCCGGGCTACCTGGAAAAAGAAGGTTTTTAACGAGTGGATTAGTTTATCTGAGCAGAGGTGGCTCAATTTAGTTGAGCGCCAACGTTTGCCTGCACATTCAGCGAATCACACCATGACAAGGTCGGGAGCGACACACCGTGCGCGCCGTCGGTCCCAAAACGGGACTGTTTTACCACGGAGGCACGGAGAACACGGAAGCCATTTTCCGAGGGGGTGAGTAGATCGTAAATCTTCAACCTTCACAATCTTCACCAACAAATCTTAGCTCCCAAATTCTCGTTCAAACCTCCGTGATCTCCTTGCCTCCGTGGTAGAATGTCCGGAAAGTCCTGCCATCACCGCCGCAGGATATTTCAAGAAACCGGTGAACAATTCCCCTTCTCACCGGGGGAGAAGGCCGGGATGAGGGCGAGCGTCACAACCATTCTCAAAAATCAGACCACTACTAGCGATCAGAGCGCGGCATTCCGACAGCAATTTACAACCCCATTTCGACAGATCCCCCAAAACCCTTGTGAGATCAATCCGGCAGTTTTTACGACGCCAAAAAAAGACGTAACAGGAAACGACGATGACGCATCGATGAATCGCGGAACGACTGCGAATGGGCACCGCCAGCCACCTAACACACTTGCTTTACTGGTAGAAACGAAAGAAGACGGAGGCAAAATAAAAAGCAAATTACCAATAACCGACCCCTTTATGATTGCCGCGCACCTCCGCTTCACTCCGTTCCGCTTCGCGCCGCCAGCCGTTACAAAAAGGAAAAACCTGACGGATAGACCACGACCCTCTTGACAACCCTCATAGGCGCTGCAGCGATTTGTTGAACTGAGCCGCTCGCGCGGCAGGCTGGCGCTGGGATTGAGATCCTTTCAAAACCTCCGGTTTGGGATTGGAGTTATGGTCCATGAAAACTCCTATTTCTATCGAACAATTCAAGGCCTTTGTCGAACTTAAAAACTTCGAAAACTCCGATCCTGCGATCTGCGCTTGTGCACCTCTGCGATCTCCGCGCCTCTGCGCTAAAAACATCTTCCTTTTGGAAAGGCAAAATGATTCACGCGGATGCGCGGAGCTCGCGGAGAACGAGAACCAAGGACGGAGCATGATATTCTCGATGAGAGTCGAGAGGCTTTGGAGGAAAAAGTTCCTCCCGTCCGGTGAGATGAGACAAGGACGAACAAAAGAAATCCGCAGTTCCCTTCCAGATCCGGGCTCGTTCAACCCCCAATAGCATTGAGGCTCCGCGCGGTCACCCCTCAAACTTCACCAACACTTCATCCGCGCTCCGCTCAATGCTATCGCTGTTCCGTTAGGCGGTTTGGGAGTAACTGCTTCTGTCATATCCGCTCATCATTTGGGCGTGTCGGACGGATCGCCTGAAGCCTTCTTTCGCTCCAGCATACGTGACACGCCAAGCAAAAGGGCGCCCATGGTAATCGGCGTCGCACCCGCAGCGATCGATCCAATGACTGACTTCTCCTTTGCCATAAGCTGAAGGATGATGAGTGCCGCGCCCAGAACCAGCAAGAGCACGCCGATGATTCTGATAACTTTGTGTTTCATATGTTTGGTTTTCGTTTGTTAGTTGGCCGTGAAAATGGTGACGCCGCCTAACGACCCAAGCTCAGCGACCCGGCCCACGAGACGCCAGGATTGCAACAGCAGCGAACCAGCCGGGTTCGCTGCAGCGCATGGTTGAACTGAGCCGCTCGCGCGGCAGGCTGGCGCTGGGATTGAGATCCTTTCAAAATCTGCGGTTTGGGATTGGAATTGTGGTCCATGAAAACTCCTATTTCTATCGAACAATTCAAGGCCTTTGTCGAACTTAAAGATTA
>Ga0163152_10002594_pt1 | contig 25270 bp, 27 predicted proteins | sample OliLakLV19MP8IB2_FD_148635 | JGI IMG/M metagenome (GOLD analysis project Ga0163152, IMG submission 148635) | Freshwater microbial mat bacterial communities from Lake Vanda, McMurdo Dry Valleys, Antarctica - Oligotrophic Lake LV.19.MP8.IB-2 | ecosystem: Environmental > Aquatic > Freshwater >...
CCCCCGGATTTATCCGTGGAATCAATCCAAAATCTAAAATCTAAAATCCTCAAGCCCCCGCATTTATCCGTGGGGTCGCCTCTAAAATCTAAAATCTAAAATCTAAAATCGATTGACACTTCCCTCGTTGATATTCCACTACTTCAATTGGTTTAGCGACCAAACAGGCTACCTGCTGCTTGCTGTAACCAATCATCTCACTTAATTCTTTGCTGCCACAATGCTCACAAGAGTCAGGAGAGCTGATTTGATATCTATCTACTCGCCCAAATCCTTTTCGGGTTTTGCCGATATGTCCTCGCTGTCCTCCTGGTTTGCGCTTTGGCTCGGACTCTGAGGAGGAGGAGTTCTCAGAAGAGGCTTTCTCTGATTTCTGTAGTAGATCGCTGGATGGGGGTTTCGATGATGTCTTACTATTGCTCGGCTGTTTCTCTTTGAGCTTTTCGAGTTCTTGTTGTAATTTTTCTATGAGCTTCTGTTGTGTCAGCACAATTTTGATCAGTTCCTCACGGCTCAACTGGTCAACTACTTCCATTTTTAGTGCTGCTAACTCTGGTTTTTCGCTCATCTGACTACATTACCATATTTCTGTACTCCCAACGAGTTTGACCAGTTCCTCATAGCTCCACTGCTCAACTATTTTGATTCTCAGTGCTGCTGACTCTTGTTCTTCCCTCATCTGACTACCAGATTCCTGGACTCTCAACTATTCTTGACCTGAATCCTTACCTCCTAACTTTTTATTAACATAGTATTGTAGCCACCTTGGGGAAACTCCGGTAGCCCTAACAATTCCAGCCAGAGATATTTTTTCTAATAAAAGTCTATCTATTAACTCTCTTGTGTCTTCCGAAATCGGCTGATGTCTGGGAGCTATCACAAATTGTCTGGCACAATCTCGACATTTAAAACTTTGTTTGCCCGTGTGAGTGTGACCATTTTTTACAATATATTGAGAGTCGCACCTGGGGCATTTCATAAGCTAAAAATTAAGGCAGATTGAGTAAGTAAATTATAACAGGTTTTCCTGACTATGCAGGACTACCCTCCGATTAAATGTTCTGTTGCTTTTTCGACAAAAAATTCCTCGAATAAGTATAATGGGGCGCTCAAAAATCCTAATCCATTCAAAATCATCGCTTTCATTACTTGTCCTAGACTGAGGCTTTCTCTTTCTTTTATTCCCACTATTTTATTTACTTCTTCTACCATTTCCATCTCATCTATTATTCCCGCTACTATTCCTAAATGGTCTAGATCGAGAACTTTTATGCCTGACGGGGACTCATTCATGGCTTTTCCTCTGGCTCACTGACTTGTTTATTTTACTGGAAAAAAGCCTGAAATGATTGCCCGCTAATGATTTCAGGCTTGAGGTTTTTCATTTTTCTAATTCTTCAATCTGCTTTCCTATTTGCGGAATGTGGGATCCAACACCCCCTCACCAACAAATGTTGGGCCGAACATCCAGCCGGCCCCCACATTCTCCAAAAGCCCCAAAACCATTCACTTCAACCAGGCAGGGTGAGCCATCAAAGCGGCAAAAGGCTGCACTCCTCGCAACTGATTTGACAGCGGCAAATGCCCTCTAGGCGCGCTCAAATCCCAGATAAACTCTTGCGGGTAGCGCGTCCAATTATTCCCCTTTTTCCAGCCAATTAGCGGCCACAACTTATCCCAATTCTTGCCCGCACTCAGCCAAATTTCCCGCTGCACTGAAAAGCCAAATTTGCCTTCGGAATGAACTTTCCACAGCGTATTAATTGTTTGCAAATCCGCCACCGGCAAACTCTCAACTTGCGTAAAATACAGCCACTTTCTCACGGAAGCTGTCTCACCCGCTAATTCACAAAGCTTGTCTAAAGTCAAGCGATCGGCTTCTTGAAATTCCTGTAACGCCAATAATTGTTGCAGCGGAGTGTAATCAACGTTAGAGTCCGATCGCAGCGGCACAACCCCAGTTGGAAAATTCGCTTGCAAAAACTCCGCCGCTCTTGGAGAATTAGCACTGTAAAGAATTTGGTAAGCCTTACCCATTACCGCAGTCGGTGCCTCTGACTTGCGCTCTAATAAAAATTCCATCAATACATCCCAACCGGAATCTGCTATTTGTTGTTGTAGCAGTTGCAGTTGAGCTTTTTCCGAACCAGACCTCAACTGAGAGCGGAGTTCGGCTGTATCGGCCGCCGAGTCTAGAGGAGAAGTAGAAATCGAGTCAGTCATGAGAAACTATCAGCTATCAGCTATCAGCTATCAGCTATTAGCTGAAGCCCTGGTTTTCCCCCATTGTACAATGGTACTGACTCCGATTCACTTCTCTGTACTCGGATGCCTGCGCGCCACGCTGCCTAGTTTAGCCGATCGCCCCCACCCTCTTCGCCAATGGCAGCAATAGCAAATCAGTCTACCATCTGAATTTTACGATTGATGCCATGTCAAAGAGTTTTTCTTGAACCTAGTCGTCCACGATCGAAACCCATGCAGAGAAGGAAGGCGGAAAAAAGTTTATGTCATATTCCGAGTCTTCCCACTCTTTGACCCAAAGCGGCACGGCGCCGGGGCGAGGAGTTGCAGAAAAGGTGCGTTCTTTGACTTCGATCGAGTGAAATAGCTGTTTTAAAGTATCTCCCCGATCCAAAGCTTCGCTGAGGATGTCGTCCAAGTCAGGATCGACCCGTTTGACGCGGTTTTTGTCCTCATCCAGCCACAGAAGTTTCAAAGACTTCAGATCCCTCGGACTGAGGATGCTCTTGTAGTACACGCGCTTAAGGGTCGCTACGGGCTCCAATGAGCGTTCGATCCGGCGAATTTGCTGAACTCGCAGGTAGTGCCATTCCGCTAAACGCTTGCTTTCCGAAGGCGGGAGAGTACCCTTGCCCGCTGCGTGTTTGTAGTCGTATTTAATCAAACTGCAAGCCATATTGGCTAGCAGATGAATTAACTGTTTTTCTTTGGGTGTTGCCTGACGCCGTTCCTGGGTTCTTGTCAATACGCGCTGTCTGCGGGTAGTTTCGAGAGTATTTTCCATTGGGTTTTTACGAGATGAAATACGATTGTGCCAGATCCAAATCCCGAACATCAGAAGGTAAGGAAGTTGATAGGCGGGGAAACTCCACCGACAGACTCGCCTTACCTGTTTATTTTCCCATTCACCGTTCTCTGAAACTGACCCCTACCCCCGGGATTAGGTAGACTGATATTGGGATCGAGTTTTAACCGCCTCGATCAGAGGCGGTTGCGACAACAAATGCCACCACAACCACAACCACAACCGCACAAGAGCAAACCACACAAGAGCGCCAATTATTTCCTGCCTTTACCCGTTTTTACCTCTTCTTGCTCCCCATCCTCATTCGTTCCAGTGTAGTTAAAGTCGGGACGACTCTCCCAAGCCGTCAAACTACTGGCTGATGAAGGTTGTGTGGCTATCGCTGAAGTGCTGGCGCTGCCTGCCTGGAAAAAGCCGAAGCCAGCCGAGGCAATTACCCCTAATACTAAGATGCTGTTTTTCATGTTCGATGACCCTGATTTCCGTAGATTGACACTTTTTGGCTAACCCGATCTGTCAGAAATGGGTTGATGCAATAACCCACTTGTCTTCTGATAAATCTGCCTGCCATAATCAATTCAGACAGGCACACCCGCTTGCGATCGGAAACGCCGGAAGTGACGTGTTACTAATGTCCACGATCATCCATCAACCCGATTTTTTTGGGTAGTGGAGCGAAAGCCATCAGGGCGTCGATCCATCAGGGAGTTATGCCATCAGGGTGCTAATCCATCGGGTAGTTAAGCCATCAGGGCGCATCTTCTACAATTAGCCACCGACTTAACTTTTATAGTTGAGTAAGTGGTTAGCCTGGTACTGACAAAGCCTTTAAGAATTAAACTTTTTGTGGATGCATCCTGAAAAGTTTGTTCTTAGGAATCCCCGAAGGCGAAAGCCCGGGGAAAGTCAGCAGCATGGAATTCCATGCAATCTAAGTCAACTAAAAAAACGCAGATTAACGATATCTCCCACTCAAGCAGTCCTCAGCAAAACGCTGGGGTTTTTTATTGGCAGCCATTGCGAGCGCGTTTTTCTCCGGCATCCGGCAGGCGGATCTGAAGGCAGAAGGTTGACGGCGCTGTGGTTAGGAGTTTCCCTGCCCACATCATACCACCGGGTGAATTTTAAAGTATTATTGTAAAAAAATGTGAAAAAAACGGCGTTTTAGCGTTCTCAATCCGATCGAGTGAAAATTTATCAATTATGTGAACGAGTGTAAAAAATCAAGTCGCGGGGTACGATTCAGCCGATCCTAGGATTTGGGACGAACGCTTGCAAAGATACGGTAAAGATTGACGAGAAGAAAGCTGAGCTAGTAGACAATAGAGAAAGAGGAACAAAAATTTTCTACCATAGTAAGGCCGATTCAAAAAAAACAATGCAAATGCAACAGGCAAACTCCAAACCCTTATTGAATAAGTCATTGCCCAATCTAAAATCTACAATCTAAAATGGTATAAGCGGGCAATAATTCCAATTTGTAACCTTTCGATCGCACAGCATAGGGGCGTAAAATCTTGATAAATTCCCAGATGACAGCAGAAGTCAACTCAACGTACCAATATCAAGTTGGAGGATATTTGCCTGCCGGTGCGCCCACCTATGTCAGGCGATCGGCAGACAGCGAGCTCTACGAAGGACTCAAAGCCGGAGACTTCTGCTACGTGTTGAGTTCGCCACAAATGGGCAAGTCCAGCCTGCTAGTGCAAACGGCCAAAAGGTTGCAAGCCGAAGGTACAGTTTTTGCCGCCATCAACTTGAGAAGCATCAGCAGCCCAGATATCTCCCCCCAAAAGTGGTATGCCGCAATCATGTACCGCATGGCAAGCAGTTTACACATCACAAACAGGTTTGATGCCATCAAGTGGTGGAACGATCGCGAACTGCTATCGCCGGTGCAGCGATTGGAGATATTTATCGAAAAAGTTTTGCTCAAGTCACTTCCGCAAAATCTGGTAATTTTCCTAGATGACATTGGCAGCATAAGCAGCCTAAATTTCAGTACCAGCGATTTTTTTGCTTTGATTCGGGCTTGTTACTCCAAGCGGGCAGAGCAACCGGAATACGATCGCCTGACTTTTGCTGTTATGGGAGTAGCAGCCCCCTCAGAATTGATCCGAGATCCCAGATGCAACCCTTTTAATATTGGACGGCAGATTCATTTAAGTCGATTCCAACTGCACGAAAGTTTGCCGCTAGCAAAAGGATTAGCCCTGAAAGCTTTTCGCCCCCAAAAAGTGCTCCAAGAAATATTAGCTTGGACGGGCGGCCAACCGTTTTTAACTCAAAAAGTTTGCCACTTGGTACTTGAATACGGGCCTTTCATTGGCCGAAATTCCGAAGCTCAGCAGGTTGAAAAACTGGTCAAACACAGAATTATTAAAAATTGGGAAGAAGAAGACGAACCCCAACATTTGATACCCATACGCGATCGCATTTTCCATAGCCACTGCGACCTCACGCGGCTGTTAACGCTGTACCAGCAAGCTTTGCAACCGGTCAAGGCAACAAAACCGGGGGAATCGCAGGGAATACCAGCAGAATACTCTCCCGAAAAAATCGAATTGCAACTGTCAGGACTGGTGGTTAAATCTCACGGTAAATTAATAGTTGCCAACCTAATTTATCAGTCAGTTTTTAATCGATTCTGGGTAGAAAAAGAACTGGGAAAATTGGCTCCCTACTACTCCGCGCTAGCAGCATGGCTGGCTTCAGACCGCGAAGATGAATCGCTGTTATTGACAGGGGAAAGTTTGCAGTCAGCTTTGGATTGGGCTGCGAACAAACAATTAAGCCAAGAACACTATTGGTTCTTGAATCCCGATCGAACTTTTGGGGAAAAACCGACAGTGGTTGTCGCACAAGTTGCAGACAGCAACGTAGACACAGAGGCAGACAGCAGGATTCTCACCCCGCCCTCAGATAGTGTTCCAACTGGCAGCAACGAACAGAGATTGTACGATCACATCGTCTCCTGCGTGGAAACAGAATCTCCGGCACAGGTGATCGAGCGGTTCCGAAAGCTATTTATAGACGGCATGGGCTATCCCGATCGAGAGATTGAAGCAACTTTGTACAGTATAGTCTCCGTCAAGCGATCGGATCAGCACTTTAAATATATCCTCCACCGCTGCTGCTACATCCCGATCAACCGCTGGCAATTGCAATCACACAACCAGTTCGCGATCGCCAAGTTGGTAGCTTTATTTAAGCAGAGTTCTCCCCGATTCGGGACGGAATTTTACATAGTCAAGCGCTTGCAAGAACAAATAGCTTTCTTTACTAAAAGTGAAGAATTCCAGACCCTAGATCGCTTAGTAAAAGCCCTAGATAGAGAGGCGGAACTGCAGACACAAGATACAGATTATCCTTTGGGCGAATTGATCTGTCGGTATCCTTATTTGTACGGCTATTCTCTGCTGAGCAAGGGCAGCATTGAGGAAGACCAACAAACCATTCAAAAACTGGCATTTCAAAGACAGCGACAATTTGAAACACATTTGTCTCAATATTTGAATTATTTGGTTGAGCCGAGAAATACAGAAATAGGAATTGTGCAGCGGGTGCCTAATCCCACACTTTTGAACGATGCAGAACTGCACTTAGCGGTCAGGGAATTTGCGGGAAAAGTAGCAGGCGATCGCAGCTACAAAGAAGCGGCTCAATTTTTCCTGAGAGATGCCAGACAAACTCCATCTTACGGCTCATTTAAAGTGGATTTATATGAATATTTAATATCCTCGGTTGAACCAGAATACGGCGGGCGTCAATTTAATGACCGTTTGTACAAACAAATCAAAAATACATTGCGAGAAAATGACTCGGTGAAATTCAATAATATATTGTTAGTTGGGACTTGCCACCAGTTGTTCAACTTCTTAGTAGTGGAAAATGCCCAACATCCCAGCCACTACGTTTTTTACGACTTGGTGTACAACCTCGGTGCCAGCAGGACAATGGGTTTAATGCTCAAACTGGTACTGCTTTCTGGCAAAGTTAAACCAGAGTTGGAAAAGCGATTTTCTATTTTGTTTAATCACTATGAAGGTAAAGCTTCTAATGAAATTATGTGGTTTGTTAAATCGTTGGAAAATTTCAATGTGGCTTTGGTTGTGAATTTTGGTAAGACGGATTTGTCTTTGGTTAAAAAGCAGCTTATTTTGACTTGAAAATAACAAAATTGATCGGGCTGCCTTATATAATAGTATTAACTCAAAAAAATTAAGGAAAAACAAATGAAAGCCTTAGAAGTCACAGGAACGATCGACGAAAAAGGTCAATTAATTCTCGATCGACCTTTAACACTAGACACTCCGGGCCGCGTGCGAATTATCGTCCTTCTTCCCGAACCTACAGATGAAGCTGAAGACGACCCCGACGATACTTTAGTTGAAGAAGTAAAAGCTAGTCTCAGAAAAGGATTGCTACAAGGCAAAGCCGGACAAACGAGATTAATCTCGGAACTGTGGGAGAGAATCGATGCCGAAAAAGGTCAATTATTGCTCGCTCGACCTTTAACGCTCGGTATTTCCGCTCTCCTACGAATTATTCTCCTTTCCGAACCTATATATGAAGCTGAAGAAGATCCAGACGATACTCCAGTTGCAGAAGTGAAAGCTAGTCTCAAAAGGGCATTCCAGGAAGCTAAAACCCGACAGCGAATACCTCTTTCTCAAATGTGGGAGGGCATCGATGTCGAATGAATCCGATCATCTAGTTCAAATCGATTTAACGCCTGAGTATAAGCGAAATTTGCGTGAATTATCCAAAAAGTATCGACAAATCCGGCTAGATACTCAGCCCGTAATTGAACAAATACAGGCTGGCAATTTTATTGGCGATCGCATTCCCGGAATGGGCGAAGATTATATCATCTTAAAAGTCCGGGTGAAAAACAGCAACATCCAAAAAGGAAAAAGTGCAGGATATCGCATGATTTATCAAGTCGAATCGCCGTCGATCGTACTTTTGTTAACCATTTACTCAAAATCCGATCGAACAGATATTAGCCTCAACGAAATCCGCAGCATCATAGCCGAGTTTGATGAAAACGAATAGCGGTGTATTATTAACTCTATGATCAGCTATCTCAAAGGCACAGTCGCCGATATCGCCAAAGGCAGCAACCGCGTCATATTGACTCTCGAAGTCAATCAAATTGGCTATGAAATCCAAATTTTGCCCCGCGTGACCGGTCAATTGCCAGCATCCGGCGAAGTCGCCCAAATTTTTACCCACCAGCAAGTTAAGGAAGACCAAATCGTATTGTACGGTTTTGGCAGCGCGGCAGAACGCGATTTGTTTCGGCAGTTGACGAGTGTCAGCGGTGTGGGTGCTCAACTGGCGATCGCACTTCTCGATACTTTAGGATTGCAAGATTTAGTCCAGGCGATCGTCGGCGGTAACACCCGCATCCTCGCCAAAACTCCGGGCGTCGGTACAAAAACCGCAGAACGTCTCGCCCTGGAACTCAAAAGCAAACTCTCGGAATGGCGACAGCAAGCAGGTTTGACAACTTCAGTCGCCGCCGGAGTCCCCCCAGCGATTCAAGAAGAAGTCGAGATGATCCTGCTGGCGATGGGATACACTGCGGCGGAAGTTTTGCAAGCGCTGCAAACCCTCAGTCAAGACAGCAGTTTGTCCGCCAAAGCGAATGCCGATGATTGGATACGTGAGGCGATCGCCTATTTGAGCCGATAATCGCCTACAACATCCAGCCGCCGGGAATAAACACCCACGACGGGCGGGACATCCCACAATTTTTTTTCCTGTGGGATGGGCGTCCCGCCCGTCCTAAGTATGTTTGCAATTCAAGTCTATTCTGCTCAAAAAACAAACCCATCTTTGGCAAAAATTTTATCCTTGTTATGCTTCCCCTGTGATAACATAGGAGATTGTGACAATCGTACAAAAAAAACTAAAATCAATTCATGGCTCTTACACAACAGCGCAAACAAGAAATCATGGGCGACTTCCAAACCCATGAAACCGATACCGGTTCAGCAGATCTCCAAGTCGCCATGCTGACCGATCGCATCAGCAAACTCAGCGCCCACCTGAAAATCAACCAAAAAGACTTCGCCTCCCGGCGCGGTTTGATGATGATGATCAGCCGCCGCAAGCGCCTGCTAGCATACATCCAAAAGCAAAATGTCGATCGCTACAAAGCATTGATTGCCCGTCTAGGCATTCGCGGCTAAACACCAAAGCCAAAATTTGCGACAATATTCTTTAATCTTGGGCAAACACCAAGACTTATTGAAAAATGTTCGAGATTTCAGGTTAGAGATAAAATATGTCCTCCGAACCACCCCGCAAGCGCTTGCCCTTTGAACCGGCAACGAATCGTAAAAAAACGCCTAAAAAGCCCCCAGAACCCCAAGCAAGCGTAGCCTTAGAGTCGGATTCTGCCGACAAGCAGCCGAAAGCTAACAAAACCGGAAAACAGGCGCAATCCATCCCAGAAGTAGTCAGCCAACGCATGATATCCCGCATAGCGGTATTCTGCGGCATACCTACCCTATTGGGAATTTCCACATTTTTTGTAAGCTATTTGGTAGTCAGCAAGGGCTTGTTTGATCTGCCCAACACAGCAGTATTGCTGGTAAGCATGGGCTGTTTTGGTCTAGGCGTTCTGGGATTAAGCTACGGAGTCCTCTCGGCTTCCTGGGATGAAGAAGTTTCAGGAAGCACTTTGGGGTGGGAAGAATTTAATACCAATTTTGGACGGATGCGAGAAACGTGGCGCGCCGCGAAGCCAAAAAGTTAGAAGTTAGAAGATTAAGATCAGACGGCGGTTGAAACCGCGCCTACACAAACAATGTCCGCCTCCGCGGACTAAGAGAGACGGCGGTTGAAACCGCGTCTTCAACCCGCGCACCATCCGGGTTTTGCCTGTATAGACGCGGTTTCAAGCCCCCAGTTTTCTATAGCTCGATCGCACGGCATCTATTTTTAGCACTAAATCCGTGTCATAATTCGTGTCTTAGCGCAACAGACCAAGGGAAAAAAAATATGATTATTGTCATGAAAGCCGGCACTCCAGAAGCCGAGATCGATCGACTAGACGAAGAGCTCCGCACTAACTGGGGTTTGACACCAGAAAAAATCGTCGGGCGTTACAAAGTCGTCATGGGTTTAGTAGGCGACACCGCCGAGCTCGAACCGATGCAACTGCGCGAAATGAGCACCTGGATTGAGGAAGTGCTACGCGTGGAAAAACCCTACAAACGCGCTTGTCTGGAGTACCGCCAAGGTGAACCGAGCTCTGTAGCGGTTGCGACTCCTTTAGGAACTGTGACGATCGGCTTAAATCACCCGATCGCGATCGTAGCAGGCCCTTGCTCGGTCGAAAACGAAGAAATGATTGTCGAGACGGCAATGCGCGTCAAAGCTGCTGGTGCTCAATTTTTGCGCGGTGGAGCCTACAAACCGAGAACCTCTCCCTACGCTTTCCAAGGCCACGGCGAGAGTGCTTTGGGATTGCTGGCGGCGGCCCGGGAAGCTAGCGGTTTGGGAATTATTACCGAAGTTATGGATGCGGCTGACTTAAGTGCGATCGTAGAAGTAGCGGACGTGGTACAAGTCGGGGCGAGAAATATGCAGAATTTCTCACTGTTGAAGAAAGTCGGAGCTCAAGACAAACCTGTTTTGCTGAAGCGCGGCATTTCCGCAACTATTGAAGAATGGTTGATGGCTGCTGAGTATATCATGGCTTCTGGCAATCCGAACGTGATTTTGTGCGAGCGCGGAATTCGCGGCTATGACAGGCAATATACCCGCAATACCCTCGATTTGTCGGCGGTGCCAGTATTGCGGACTCTGACTCACTTACCGATTATGGTTGACCCTAGTCACGGTACCGGTTGGGCGCAGTTTGTACCTTCAATGGCGTTTGCTTCGATCGCCTCTGGTACTGATTCGCTGATGATTGAAGTGCACCCGAATCCGAAAAAAGCTTTGTCTGACGGGCCACAATCGTTAACACCGGATCAGTTCGACAAGTTGATGGAAGAATTGGCTGTAATTGGCAAAGTCATGGGACGTTGGCCGCAACCGGTGCCAGTTTTGGTGTAGAAACAGGCGAAAGGCCTAACCTAAAATGCGATCGCGGTTAAATCCCCGACTTCTTAAAAAAGTCGGGGATTTTGTTATTCGGTTTTTGGAATAGAGGCTGAGGGGCGATCGTACTTCTAGGAATGTTGGGAAATTTTGTATAATTGATATTTGAATTAATTAGCGAGAGGGCTGGGAGTCATGGTAGGCATCGGAACCAAACTCACTTTAGCAGAATTTCTAGCTTTGCCCGACGGAGATATATATTGTGAGTTTGTAGATGGTGAAGCAGTTCCGAAAGTGTCTCCAAAATTTTTTCATTCCAGTTTACAGGGTTCTTTGTGTCTCCTGATTCGTGCATGGTGTAGAGGGAAGGGGCGAGTCCTTCCAGAATGGGCAATTTTGTTAAAACGTCAGGATAAAGATTGGGCACCTGTTCCCGATTTAACCTACATTTCTTATGAACGTCTGCCGAAAAGTTGGCGGCGGAATGAAGCTTGTCCTGCAATTCCTGAACTGGTGATTGAGATTATATCGCCGGGTCAAAGTATGAAGGAATTTGAAGAGAAGGCGAAAGATTATTTGGCGGCGGGAGTTCCGCGAGTTTGGGTTATAGATCCAGAATTGATTTTGATTAGAAGCTTTTTCCCTGATGGTTCTAGTCAGGTTTATACTGATAATATGGCGATTGTGGATGAGTTGTTGCCTGGTTTGGAGTTGACGACTCGACTAATTTTTGAAGAAGCAGAGTTGATTGATTGAGGGCGATGTTTTGGGGAAAGTGGGGCGGGCTGGATGTTCGCCCCATGATTGAATAGGCTTATTTACCGGATTTGCGTACTATTGGGGCTAGAACTTGAATCAGAAGTGCGATCGATCGAACTAGGACAGCCACTGCAAGAATCGTTTCAGTTGCTCCACCCAAAGACTGGGGTGGGATCGGTTGAGTACCGGGTACGTGGATAGTGGGTTCGCTGGTAATGGCAGTTATGGGTTTGATCTGAGACATTAGGTTATTGCTCCCTTGCTGTTGATATCTCAAGTCTCAGCGAGATATCGAGGGTAAAAATCACCACTTTTGGCTCACCCTCAGCGCATACTTTAAAAGTGAGCTAAAATTGAACCTATATCAAAACCCCAGTAGGGTATGGGTCAGGGAAAAGCATCTTGGTTTGGTTAATATATTGAACAAGTAAATGCGAATAACTCTCATTTGATTCAGCGCGTCTTAGCAGATCCTGGCAAACATTAATATGCAACCTTATGGCTGTTTCTCTCAGAGCGTCTAAACAAGGTCTGGAAATCGTCGATCGCGAAAGAAGAAAGAAAGGATGGACAAAACAGTATTATGCTTGGAGTCAGCCGGAAAAGACAGATGTCATCATATCAATAGCAAGTTTTAAGCGATTTTGGAGTAGAACTCCGATTGAGCGAGATACCTTTGTGTTAATTTGTCAAAGGGTAGGTGTCAATGACTGGGAGGAAATTGTTGATAACACCCCTACCCAGTCAATCTCAGCATATATGGAGTTTAGCGTCTATGACGATGCGTGGGTTGGGCGAGAAAGTCTGATTCAACAGTTAAGCGATCGCGTAAATTCTTCCAGTCGTGTCTTGCTATTGGTTGGTATTACAGGTATCGGTAAAACTGCTTTGGCTGAGCGGCTAGTACAGGAATTGCGAGGAGATTGGAGGGAACACAGGGATAATTTTGAAGATGAGAATAAAGCTTCAGATTTTCCTAGTATCGCGCTGCAATGGCTTGAAAAGTGGGGGGAAATTGTCCCAAAGGACGATCGCAAACCAGAGAATCTATTGCAACGGTTAGTCAAACACTTGCGGGAAAATCGCTATTTAATCCTCATAGATTCTCTTGAGTACCTACTAACAGGAAATGAAGATGATAGCTGGGGTGATTTTGCTGATGAGTGGTGGGGTAAGTTTTTTGCAAGTTTCTTGGCCGAATCAGATTGTAAAAGTCGATTTATTCTGACTTCTCAGGATTTGCCAACTAAGTTTGAGACAGCGGAGTGCGATCGCTACAAAAATCTCTGGTATTGCCAACTTTTGAAAGGATTAGAAGTACCTGAGCAAGTGGCATTATTTCACAAAGCTGAACTAGATGGCGACTTGGAATTACCACATAGTCCCCTGCGAGTAATTGGGGAAGTTTATGACGGGCATCCTTTGGCTTTGCGGACAATCGCGGGAGAAATTAGGGAGTCTTATGGTGGGAAAGTCAGGGCTTACTGGAAAGAGAACAGTCGTTACATTGAAGAAGTAAAAGAGGCTATTGACGAGGCTCGTAACCAAGGAATAGTTCAAGGAGATGAGGATAGGTGGCAGTTAGCATCATATACGAAAGTCTTGCGAATGAAAGTCAAAGAACGGATTGAGAAGACATTTGAAAGGTTAAAAAATGATGTTTGTTATGCCTATTTTTTGCTGTGCACTGCCTCAGTTTATCGCTGCGAAGTCAAAGAAAAGTGGTGGCTGATTAATTTAGAAGATGAGGGTTACAGTGAGGATCAGCAAAAGGATGCAATGCAGACTCTGCGCGAACGATATTTAGTTGAAGATGGAGGAATTGATGATGAAGATAATCGGCTGCTGGGACAACATAATTTGATTCGCAGTGTGGCGATAGCTCATCGATTGATGCTACCATAAACCTGAATAAATTGGAGATACACTATGGAAAATAACCTGACACCATCTGGTGCTTTGGTTTTGGAACAGTTAGGGATAAATCCTCATAATCTCAGTGCCGATTTTCCCACTCGCGAGCAACGGCTTCAGTATAGAGCAGTTGTACAGTGGCTAACTGATTATAAACCCAAGTCCGATACTACTAATTTGGAGAAAGTCAAGGGGTATTTAGAAACGTTTTATCATCTGTATAATGTGGAAGATTGGAAACGGGCTAAAGCAATTATTGAATTTCGTCTTAATACACCTACCACTGAAGAATTTCATCTGCAATTAGGAACTTGGGGCTACTATCATGAGCAGAATAAATTATACGATTGTTTCCTGAATTTAAAAGAACTAGACCCATTTTATAAAATTGCATTTTTCCAAGGTAAAGGCAATATAGAGGTTTACAAAGGTCACTATCAAAAAGCTATAAATTACTATCAAAAAGCTAGATGTTTTTTACAGTTACCTCAAGATGAACATCAGGCAGGAGTGATTTTAAATAATATCGGTCTTGCTTACTTATACTTGGCAAAGTATTCTGAAGCCGAACAACACTTTTGGCAACGATTATTAATTGCCTGGAAAAATGAAGAACTTGAGCAAGAGGGAGTAGCATTAAACAATCTTGGACTTGTTTACCATGCGAAAAAAGAATATAAGAAAGCTATTAAATACCAAAAGCGGAGTTTATCAATACTACGCATCACCGGAAATAGATTAGGTGAGGGGAGCGTTTTAAACAGCTTGGGTAGCAACTACGCGGTCTTGGGAAAACATTCCAAAGCATTGGAGTACCAACAACAACATTTAGCAATTTCAGAGGAGAGTCAAGATCGCCGAGGTGAGGCAGAAGCATTGTGTAATCTAGGAATCACATTAGCAATACTAAAAAAATATTCAGAGGCTATAGAGGTTTTCAAAAAATCAATAGAAATTTGTAGAACCATTGGTACTCGTTCTATAGAAGCCTATGCCCTCAAAAACATGGCAATTCTTTATCTGATATTAGTTGAGCCGGCTCTAGCTCTTGAGTATTGCGATCGCGCTTTATCCATCGCTACAGAATTAGGCATCCCGCTAGCAAAAGAATGTCAAGAGTTAAAAGAAAAATTGCTGCTCGATCGAGCATAGATCGTGTTTGAAACTGCACGAGCTAAGATGAGAGGTATAATTTATCGTATCCCAATGTTCTTAGGCCATGACTGCTCTCGCTGCTAACAATCTAACTCTCAATGAAGTTATCCGCCTGCTGAAACTTCAGAAATTGCCCAACGGCTCATTCACCCCGTTATTATCCCTAGAACCTTTAACCGAATTTGAACAACAGGAACTTATACAAACTTGTGAAGACTTTGATAACTACCTGACAGATGGCAAGGTTTCTGAAGGGCAAGTCAAGTTAGTGTCCGTTGGCCCGTTACTGCGATTAGCTGGTTTCTATCGCTCTCCAATTAAGATGTTGTTGGAAGAAGGCATCGCCGATATTACGATCGCAGATGAAGACACAACTATTACAGGGCGTTTCGATCTGTTAGCGATCGACAAAAATACACTAACAACGACAAGTATACCTTTCTGGATTTTAGTAATCGAAACTAAAAATAGTTTAATTGATGTCTTGGCCGGCTTGCCTCAGTTACTCGTGTATGCTTATAAAAGCCTAGATCGTCAAACATCCGTCTGGGGGTTAGTGACAAACGGAGCCCGCTATCAATTCGCCTACATCCAGCCGGGAAATCCACCTACTTTTCAGTTAATGCCGTTACTAAATTTAATGGATGGTGAACCTTCAATCCAGATTCTACAAGTCCTTAAAGCTCTGTGCAAGTTGCAGAATACTCCGCTGGATAACTGAAGTGAGTATCGGAGATAAAAAAGTGCGATCGCTCATTTCAATTAAAGACCAATTAAAATAGCCTCTATTGTACAATATCAACGATTTAAGCAAACAAGACGGGGAGAAAGATTTTGATCAAACAAAAGCAGTTTCATGGCCCAACAACTAACATCAACCGTTCCCGTTTAGCAGCGAAACTCAAACAAGCCAAAATATCCTGTTGAGTGAGATAAGGAAAATCATCTAGGATTTCTTGATAACTCATACCAGACGCGAGATATTCCAGCACGTCATAGACTGTAATTCTCATGCCTCGAATACAAGGTTTACCACCTCGCTTACCCGGTTCTATGGTTATGATGTTAGCGATTTCTTGGTCTGACATGGCTATCTCGTGTTAGTTTATGTTTTCAATTCTAGCCTAGGAAATGGAGCTCGATCGCCCTGTATCTTGTCTTTTTGGCGATCGCTCATAAACCTAAAATCACACCTAGGGCTACTGCTAGTTCATTCATATAATTTTCATCTAAATGACCGATTACCCTAATAATCCTAGATTTGTCTATCACTCGAATCTGTTCGCAAAGTATTACTGAATCTTGATTTAAACCCCCAACTCCAGATGGAACAAATACATGAGAAGGTAAAAGAGCGCGACGAATTTTTGTAGTAAATGGTGCAATAATAGTATGAGGACTTACTGCATTAGCACGATCGATCTGTAAGATGACAACAGGTCTTATACCAGCTTGCTCTGTACCAACTACCGGATTCAAATCGCATAACACGACATCTCCTCTCGTATATGTTATGTTTACAGATGAAGCTGTTACCATTGAATTTCTCCACAGGCTAACTTTTCTTCGTAGGCTTCTAAATTATTTAAATAGTCAGAAAAGTCTGATTCAGTAAGCTGTGGCAATTCACTGTTGTATTTGAGAAGCAAAAAGTCTATGAAATCATTAACTTCTTGAACAAGCGACTCCGGTAGTTGGCTAATTTTAGAAATAGTTAGATCGTAAACAGTCATGTTTTTTCCCTCTATATCTCATTTACTTATTTCAAGTATAGCCGAGGAAGCAGTTTCTTAAATCCAGAACTCAAACACATTCATTAAGCTGTTTTTGTTCTCCTTCTGGCTGCACTTGCTTCTGCAAACTAATTTTGTCACCGACTTCATACCCCGAATTAAAGCCAGCTTCGCTGCTGACTTGACTACAACTTCTTGTTTTAACTTTAGCACCTCGGCTTTCTAAATAATCTGCGATCGCCTGTTGATTTTTCTCAAACATCGATCGCACTACAATCCCTGGAGTCGCCGCCACATCCCCCGAACCCGGAATCCCCGACTCTTCCATCTCCTGTTTTTGTTCCAACAATCTTTGTCTCAACCTTGTCGCGCATCCAACCCGAAAAGCATTCAGATACGCCAATCCCCTGCCGTTTCCTTTGCGGTATTTAGCCCTTTTTTCAATCGCAGAACTCAAATACTCGTACAGATGTTTACAAACAATCAGGTTAGTAGAATTTCCCACCAAAAACATACTGCCATTATAAGTGTTTCGCATGGCATTGCAACCGTTAGCGTCGGCAATTCCCGAAAGCAGCATCATTTTCCAAGTGACAAATTTCGATGTTGTTTCAACTGAGTTTTCGTCAATCTCTTCTTGGTGATTTGGCCCTAAATCCGCGAGGCCCAGATTGTACTGTGCCAGTAAAAGGGAAGCTTTTTCGGCTGCAGCAGTCGATTCGTTTTCATTGGATGAGGTGGCGAGGGCTAACAGCTTTTTGATTCTTTCGACAATACTTGTGTCTGCCATTTTTCAATCGGTTTTAGGGTGAGAGTAAGCGGTGGCAAGGATTCGGGGATATTCCCATTTTAGTATAGCTGGGAATGTGCGATATTTTTTGAGGATGATTTCATTTATAGAAGAGGATTTTTTTGAACCGCAGAGGGCGCAGAGGGCGCAGAGAGAGACAGAAAACAGTAGACTTATTTTTCTTAAACTCTTGTGGGGTGGGCTTTGAGCAGCGCCCTAAAAGTTAATTTTAAATGCAGAATAACTTACTATTCGAGGACTTCCAGGACTGATTTGGGCAACAATTTATCTTTAAACCAGACTACTTTTGCTGGCACATCTTTTACATTCACCCCGGCTTTTTCTAAATTCAGCCGTTCGGAAATAGCTAAAATCAAGTTATCGCATCCAGACTTTTCTACTTGAGCAAATTTCTTTTGCAAATACTCCGGCCGCCAATAGCCAACTATTTCTAATATAAACACTCGCCCGTCGGGATGCACTAACCGAAAGTCGGGAATCATCACACTACCTGGAATCGGAATTAAATCAACTTCTCGCTCTAGTTGCCACTCGGTTTTTGTGGAATTCCATCTTTCAGCAAATGCGGCTTCTAACATACTATCATAAGGCTTACCAGGGGGGTAGTGGCTGACTAAACCACAATCGGAATTGAGGGTGAATTTACCTGTTTTCAAAACGCCACTAAAAGGGTCTTTTGTGTGCAGTGTCGAGTGCATACTCCATTTGGTGACGTGCAGCAGTGCGGGCAGCATTTTCGCCAGGGCTAAACCGTAGCGGGTGCTGGGTTTGAACAAGCTTGTAGGGCCGTCTATTGTCAGTGTAAAACCGTGGTCTGCATCGCCTTCAATATAAGTCATTAATTGAAATAGTTTCAGATAGCGAAATAAGAGTTTGTATTCTCCTGGATCGTTGCGGTGGGCGGTTAATTGGACTTGACTTGCTCGGTAAAATATGCCTTGAACTTGAGAAAGATTGTATTTGTGAAGCAAGTTTTCGGGTGTTGGTGCATTAAACTCAGTGAGGATTTTGTTTTCGTTTAAATCGGCGTATAAACCTGTACTGATTTCGTGAGTAAAAACTTCTCTGTTTAAGTCTTGGCTGAGTTCAGTTGCTACTTTTTCCAGGGTTAATTGGGTGGATTGAGGGCTGGGAGTCGATCGCGCTGACAAGGCAAATACCCGCTGTCTCAAGTCTGATGGTTCTAGGGGGCTGACGACTTCCAAGGTGCAGAAACCGCCTTTCAGCAGGTGCGCTAATCCCCGTTTCAGCCGATAATCGGGGCTGTCGCCTTCTAACTCTAGCAAGCGTCCGTCGAGTTCGCCTTGGGTTTTGCCGATCGACTCTTGGAAACAGTTGATCATTTCCGTAGCTGCTTCTAAGTTCTTAGCATCTATCTTCAGGCGTAAGGGAATGATTGATTCGCCGTTTTGGCGGTGACTTAATAAATCGGTGGGTAACATAAGCAGTGAAAACTTTTACTCAATTTTTTGTTCGACAATCACCATAACTCCCCTAAGTTTTCCATCTTCTGTCAAGCTTTGGGTAGTCCGAATTCGCCGATTGTCACTGACGAGATTGATTGTTTCAACGGCCCTCAGAATGTTAGTTGCTTTATCCCATATTTGAAAAACTATAAGATGATTTCCAACTTCTGTGGCTAGTGTCTTGTAGTTAGAAAAAATAGAGTCAGGACTTTCAATTTCCACCTGCCCTTCACCGACAACATGACCCACAAAGTTTTGGGTTTCAGTCTTACCATTGGCATAAGTTTGAACGTTAGTTTGCCTCCACTCGTTGTCCACAATTTTCTGGGTTAACACGGCTGTAAAACGCTGGGTTTCTTGGAAATCAGCATTGAGGATTGTCCAAGTTCCCTCCCAAACTCCTGTATGTTTGGGGAAGACTTTAAAGTTACTTATTTGTGCTATATCGATCATTTTCCAGTAATGTGAATTAGTTAATATTTAGATTATACACTAATTGGGAAATCTTCAAAATTCCGTGAAATCATCATTTTTATCTCCCCAATTTCTGGGTGATTCGGCTGCTTTTTTAGTCGCCTCTCGGTTGACTCCGTAAATCGATTGTAGATTGTAGATTTTAGATTTTAGATTTTAAATAAACCTAGGAGTGATTTAATTATATAGCCATCTTTTCGCTAAGACTACCCATCTCATAACTAACTTTTTTAGGCTGACTACCAAGGAATTTCATCATCATTGTCTTCTCCCCATTTGGCTGGTGATTCAGCCGCTTTTTTGGTTGTCTCTCGGTTGACTCCGTAAATTGGTGTTGGTTTGACAGTTTCTAATTTCGGATATGCTGTGGGCGGCGGTTCTATTTGTACTTTTGGTTGGGGTTTGTGAACTTGCATTCCTCCTCTGCGGCGCTGAGATGTTCTTTCTTCGCTGGTGTCTTCGGTGACGACTTCGTAGAGAATTGCTAACTTATTTACATCGCTGCTTTTGCGGAGAACTCGACCCAATCTCTGGATGTATTCGCGTTCGCTACCGGTACCTGACAATATAATAGCAATTCTGGCGTCTGGTACGTCAACTCCTTCGTTGAGGACGTGGGAGGCGACGAGGGTTTTGTATTCGCCGCTGCGAAAGCGATCGAGGATTTCGTGACGTTCTTTGACTGGGGTTTGGTGGGTGATTGTGGGGATGAGAAATTCTTGGGAAATTCGGTAAACTGTGGCGTTGTCTCCTGTGAAAATTAAGGTGCGCTGAGGAGAGTGTTCTGCTAATATTTGAGCTAATATTCTCAGTTTTCCTTCAGTACAAAGGGCGATTTCTTTGGCTTGGCGGTGGGCAATCATGGCGCGTCTTCCTAATGGCGATCGCGCGCTGGCCATGATAAAATGTTTCCATCCTTCGAGGCTGGATATTTTGATGTTAGACTGTTTTAAGAAGTCGTTGCGAATGTTCATGAATTCGCTGTAGCGGTCGGTTTCTTCTTTTGACAGTTTGACCATGATTTGAACTATTTTATGGTCGGCTAAGGCATCGCCTGCCAAATCTTCTGGTCTTTTGCTATATACTGTCGGGCCGACGAGGAAATGTAAATCGCTGTGGCGGCCGTCTGTGCGATCGGGTGTTGCTGTCAGTCCTAGTCGAAAAGGCGCGATCGCATATTCGGATATTACTCGATAAAAGTCTGTTGGTAAATGGTGGCATTCGTCAAACACCAGCAAGCCGTATTTATTGCCCAAGGTTTCTGCATGAATGCTGGCGCTGTCGTAAGTTGCCACTAAAATAGGCGTTTTGTCCCGCGAACCTCCGCCCAACAATCCGATTTCGATGTCGGGAAAAGCTGCTTTTAAATTAGCATACCACTGGTGCATTAAATCGAGAGTTGGTACTACAATTAATGTACTGCGGCCCGTGACCTGCATGGCTAATTGTGCCAGATAAGTTTTACCGGAAGCGGTGGGTAAGACCACTACTCCTTGGCTTCCAGCTTGCTGCCAAGCTGCTAGGGCTTCTTGTTGATGTGGGTAAGGCTGCATTTCCACGCTGGGTACGAGTTCGAGTAGTTCGTATCCCCTGGCTTCGTCGGTGAAGTGAATGCACTCGGCTTGCAGGCATTCTACCAGCGGGCGGTAGTGAATGCCTCGAATGCGGAATTTTTCCACGCGATCGTCCCAAGTGGCAAAGTCCGCCCAGTCTCTGCCTTTGGGCGGCGGGTGTAGCAGGAGCGTTCCGCGATCGAATGTTAAGGTAGGTATCCGTGGCATTTGTTTTGAGACGCGCTGAGTGCAAGCCTGTTAAATTATAGGCGATCGATCAAATATATTGACTCTTCTTGAAATTATCTGCGTTACTCTGTGTAAATGGGCCCTACATCTGCGGTCGATCTATCAATCAAAAAATTATGTAATTCAAGTCTAAATTTAGGAAATTGCGATCGCACTGGATAAAAATTAAACAAATATTCTCCTAGCCGGATTGCCGGATTGCCAAATCTAAAATCTACAATGGTATTGTCCCGCTGGGGATGGTTTTTAGGTTAGATTCGATGGACGTATGCCTGATATTAGAGGTTGTAGATGGAAATAGGCGTCCCCAAGGAAATCAAGGATTTAGAGTTTCGAGTTGGGCTTAGCCCCACAAGTGTCCGGGCTTGTTCGGACAAAGGCCACACAGTTTTTGTGGAAACGAATGCTGGTGTTGGGGCAGGTTTTACAGACGAAGACTACATTCAAGCAGGGGCTAAGATTGTATCAAAGGCTTCAGATGTCTGGAACCGGCAACTAATTGTTAAAGTTAAGGAACCGCTGCCCGCTGAGTATCCGCTGCTTCAAAAAGAGCAGTTGCTGTTTACATATTTGCACTTAGCAGCCGATCGCACATTAACCGAGCATTTAATCAACAGCGGAGTCCAGGCCATCGCCTACGAAACCGTCGAACTCCCGGACAGGAAATTGCCGCTGCTGACGCCGATGAGCATTATTGCAGGGCGTTTGGCCGTGCAGTTCGGAGCTCGGTTTCTGGAACGGCAGCAAGGCGGCAGAGGACTGCTTTTGGGCGGTGTACCAGGGGTAAGACCGGGTAAAGTTGTGATTTTAGGCGGCGGAATCGTCGGCACAGAAGCAGCCCGTATTGCTGTAGGAATGGGCGCTAGAGTGCAGATTTTGGATGTAAATGTCGATCGCTTAGCCTACTTGGAAACTCTGTTCGGTTCCAGAGTAGAATACCTCTACAGCAGTCCTTTGCAAATTGAAGCAGTTGTTCCCGATGCTGATTTATTAATCGGTGCAGTTTTGGTCTTAGGCAAAAAAGCTCCGGTGCTGGTTTCTCGCGCCTTTGTTGCGAAGATGCACCCCGGTTCTGTAATTGTTGACGTAGCCGTTGACCAAGGCGGCTGCGTGGAAACTTTGCGGGTAACTTCTCACACAAATCCTACTTATGTTGAGGAAGGAGTTGTGCATTACGGCGTACCAAATATGCCCGGTGCCGTGCCTTGGACTGCGACTCAAGCTTTGAATAACAGCACTTTGCCCTATGTTTTGGAGTTGGCAAATAGCGGGATTAAAGCTTTGGAAATGAATCCGAGTTTGGCGAAGGGATTGAACGTGCAGAATTACCGATTAGTGCATCCGGCAGTGCGCGAAGTTTTCCCAGATTTAGCCGATTAAATCTAAATCCTTTAGATAAATTTGGGTTAAATTGCTCGTTACCAGGCTCTGCCTGGTAATGCAGGTGCGGAGGCTCTGCCTCTCTTTACCTCACGGCTTCTGGAGAGAGAAAAGTGTGGCAGATGTTTAAGTTATTAAATTTTCGTTCCTCAATTACTGAGTGCGTCGAAACCCAGTTTATCCGATAAATTTGAGTTGAATACGATAAATCTAGGAAGAAACCGGGTTTCTGAGATTAGCGTGCGCTCTAATTTATGTCGCTTGGTGGGGGCGGGTTTTTGTAGATTGTTTGTAGGAATTAAAAATTGTTGGTAAACCCGCCTCTACCAAAATTTATTAGATAGAATTCCCAATTAAACAAACATGATATTACTAACTTTGTAAGATTATGGTTGATAAATTTGGCGGATTTCATCGAGGTTGTTGGCTGCGGCTATGCCAGATGCGATCGCCTGCAAAACACCAACATCCGAAATTGCCGAAATCTCATCAAGCAGCAGCAATCCTTCCTCTCCAAATTTCAGTCTTAAACCAAGTTCGATCACCTGGATAAATGCTCGTTTAGTGCGCGCTTGTTCCTCCAGTAACTGAGCATCTTTTTGAGATAACTGAGCATCTTTTTGAGATAACTGAGCATCTTTTTGAGCCGCCAGTTCGTCGCCTGTAGGAATGGGAGCGCCACTAGGATAGCACCAGCGCAACCAAGTACCACCCACCTTTTCAAATTCACCTTCCCACAGAGTTAATCCCAAACCGACTTCGGGAAACCAAGCATCAGTTTTGGGGACGTAAGATTGGTTCTGCAATTCAAAGACTCGCAGCGTGCTACCTCTCAACTCGCGTAGCGGATCGTACACAACATAATAGGGGATTCGCATTCGAGCGTAGTCTGTTAACTTGCTGCCCAATTCATTTCCCGGAGTTGGGGAAACAATTTCGATCGCAATTTCGGGAGGTTTGCCAAATTCCCAAAATAAATACGATCGCACTTGTCTTTCCCACCAATCCTCAGCACCAGTAATATTGATACTAAGAAAAACATCCGGCGCGATTCCCGGCTGACGTACACTGCTGAACAAACCAACATTTGCCGCCGCAAGAAAAGGAACGGTAATCCCTGTATCGCCACCGCTATATAAAACCGTTGTCAGCAGTCGCTGCTGTTTTTCGTTAATGAAGCTGTCCAAAGGAGTATCGTCTTCTAGCACTAAGTTGCTAATATCTGGCAACTGACTCGGATCGAGGATTAATGGCTCAGACATAGGTAGCCGAGATGAGAACTATCTGCCACAAAAATTTTAACATAATAGGCATGGGGCATGGGGCAATATTAAGTTTTTCCACTCAAGATCGACAGTAGACTTTAATTGCATTCCCAAGCTCTCTCAAGACTTGAAATTATCTGCGTTTATCTGTGTTTATCTGCCTGAAATCTGCGGTTGACCGACCGATCGATCGAACGATTTATGCCATGCAATAAGTCTAGTTAACAGATATATTACTCGCAGCCCAGAAGCAGAAAAAAATATTTCCCAAAACACTTGACAGATTCCCGAACTTATGGCAAAGTAGTAATTCGTGACCGATGCGGAACTGGCGGAATTGGTAGACGCGCATGATTCAGGTTCATGTGGTGCAAGCCTTCCGGGTTCAAGTCCCGGGTTCCGCATTCCCAAGGCAGAAAAAAGTTTGGGGTTAATCCGATACAGGCAATAACCCCATTCGCTCTGCTGAATTAAGAAAATGCTGACAAGTATTCAAAACCCCCTAGTTAAAGAAATTCGCAAGCTGCACAGCTCGAAGGGACGCAGGGAACAACAATTATTTTTACTCGAAGGGACGCATTTGCTTGAAGAAGCTTGCGCCGCTAAACACCCGCTAGAAACAGTTTGCTGCACTCCCGAATGGTTGAACCGCCACGGGAAATTGTGGGAGCAAATTGGTAGTTTAGCCGATCGCACAGAATTAGTAAGTGCAAAAGTGTTAGAGTCGATCGCCACCACAGTTCAACCAGACGGCATTATCGCCACCGCACCCCGCACCGCCACAGCGCCGGCAGAAATCTCAACTTTAGGAATAGCCCTCGAAACCATCCAAGATCCCGGCAACTTGGGGGCGATCGTCCGCACGGCTGCGGCTGCTAATGCCGACGGTTTGCTGCTGAGCGCCGACAGCGCCGATTTTGACCATCCAAAGGTGCTGCGCGCCTCAGCAGGAGCTTGGTTTAAGCTGCCTGTAGCAGTCACTCCAGATTTAACCGCCGAAGTCTCCGGGTACAAAAATCGGGGAATGCAAATATTAGCAACCGTTGCCGGCGCGAGTTTAACTTATTGGGAAGTAGATTTGCGAGTGCCGACTCTGATAGTTTTGGGCAACGAAGGTTCTGGGTTGTCAGCCGAATTGAGGAGTTTAGCCGATCGACAAATCCAAATCCCCCTGAGTCGTGGCGTAGAATCTTTAAATGTGTCGATCGCCTCTGCCCTCATCTTGTACGAAGCTCAACGGCAAAGAAGTTATTAGTCATTAGTCATTATCTGTTGGGGCAGGTTCATCAATATCTGTAACTTCATATTCAGGGTATTGAAAAGCTGTTGGGCATTTAAATTATATTTTTTGTATTTTTTACTTGCACTGTGCCAAAAGGCTCAAATCCCCTCCCCTCTACC
>Ga0163152_10002595_pt1 | contig 25260 bp, 18 predicted proteins | sample OliLakLV19MP8IB2_FD_148635 | JGI IMG/M metagenome (GOLD analysis project Ga0163152, IMG submission 148635) | Freshwater microbial mat bacterial communities from Lake Vanda, McMurdo Dry Valleys, Antarctica - Oligotrophic Lake LV.19.MP8.IB-2 | ecosystem: Environmental > Aquatic > Freshwater >...
GGTCGAACCTTCGTGATTGTTGAAGGCGACGCAGGGCGAGATCACGTCGATGAACGACGGGCCCGGATGTTTGATTGCGGCCTTGATCAGCGGCACCAGTTGTTGCTTGTCACCGGAGAAGGCGCGGGCGACGAAGGTGGCGCGCAGCAGCAGCGCCATGCCGACCAGGTCCACCGGCTCATCCGGGTTCACCACGCCGCGTTTTGATTTCGAGCCCTTGGTCGCGGTGGCGGAGAACTGGCCCTTGGTCAGGCCGTAGACGCCGTTGTTTTCGACGATGTAGACCATGTTCACGCCACGGCGGATGCAATGCGCGAACTGGCCGAGGCCAATCGAAGCCGAATCGCCGTCACCGGACACGCCCAGATACAGCAGCTCGCGGTTGGCGAGGTTGGCACCGGTCAGTACCGACGGCATGCGGCCGTGCACGCTGTTGAAGCCGTGCGAATTGCCAAGAAAATAATCCGGAGTTTTTGATGAGCAGCCGATGCCCGAGAGTTTGGCGACGCGATGCGGCTGGATGTCGAGTTCCCAGCAGGACTGGATGATCGCCGCCGAGATCGAGTCGTGGCCGCAGCCGGCGCACAGCGTGGAAATCTTGCCCTCGTAATCGCGGCGGGTGTAGCCGGCGGCGTTGGAGGCCAGCGAGGGGTGATGAAGTTTGGGTTTGGCGAGATAAGTCATGGTGTTTTCAGTTTCAGGATGCTTTTTTCAACGGCACCACGCTGCGGGCGCCGGCATGCTGGGAAATCTGCTCGACGATGAAACGCGCAGTGATCGGTGTGCCGTCGTAATGCAGCACCGAAATCAGCCGTGCCGGATTGATCTTGGCGTCGGTGACCATCAGCGTTTTGAGCTGCGCATCGCGGTTCTGCTCAATGACGAACACCCAGGGGTGGGACGCGACAAAATCGTTGAGCTCGTCGGCAAAGGGGAAGCCGCGCACGCGCAGTGCATTCACGTGAATACCCTTCTCGGAGAGCGTGTCCAGCGCTTCCTGCATCGCCGGGCTGGTCGAGCCGTAGAAAATCGCGCCGAAGCGTGCCGGCTTCTCCGCCGGGTAGAGCAGTGGTCTCGGCACCAGTGACTTCGCGGTGTCAAACTTGCGCATCAGCCGCTGCATGTTGTCGACGTAGTCCGGGCCGGCTTCCGAGTACTGCGCGTAACGGTTCTTGGTGGTGCCGCGGGTGAAATAACCGCCCTTGGTCGGATGCGTGCCGGGATAGGTGCGGAACGGAATGCCGTCGCCGTCGACGTCGAGGTAACGCCCGAAATCGGCGCCGGTTTCGAGCCGCTCGTAAGTCATCACCTTGCCGCGGTCGTATTCCCTGGTGTCGTCCCAGGCAAACGGCCGGCACAGGCGGGTGTTCATGCCGATGTCGAGATCGGTCATCAGGAACACCGGTGTCTGCAGGCGTTCGGCAATGTCGAAGGCCTGCGCCGTGAATTCAAAACACTCGGTCGGGTCTTCCGGGAACAGCAGCACATGTTTGGTATCGCCGTGTGAAGCGTAGGCGCAGGCGAGCAGGTCGGATTGCTGGGTGCGCGTCGGCATGCCGGTGGACGGGCCGCCACGCTGCACATCGACCAGCACCACCGGAATCTCGGCGAAATAGGCCAGACCGATGAATTCCGCCATCAATGAAATGCCGGGGCCGGAAGTCGCGGTGAATGAGCGTGCGCCGTTCCAGCCGGCGCCGATGGCGATGCCGATGGAGGCCAGTTCGTCCTCGCCCTGGATGATGGCGTATTTGTTCTTGCCGGATTCGGCATCGGTGCGCAGCTTTTTGCAGTAGGCGATGAAGGCTTCGGCCACTGACGACGACGGCGTGATCGGATACCAGGCGCAGACCGAAGCGCCGCCGTAGACGGCACCCAGTGCCACGGCGCTGTTGCCGTCGGCAAATATTTTGTCGCCGATATTGTCGGAGCGTTGCAGTTTGATGCTGAGCGGGCAGGGCAGGTGTTTCAGCGCGTAGTCGCGGCCGAGGTGCAGGGCCTTGACGTTCGACTGCAGCAGGGCTTCCTTGCCTTTGTATTGCTCGGTGAACAGTTGTTCGATTTCTTGCGGATCAAGTTCGAGTAAAGCCGACAGCGCGCCGACGTAAATGATGTTCTTGAACAACTGGCGCTGGCGCGGATCGCTGTAGGTGGTGTTGCAGATTTCCGTCAGCGGCATGCCGATCGACGTGACGTCGTTGCGGAATTTGCTTGCCGGCAGCGGTTTCGAGTTGTCGTAGAACAGGTAGCCGCCAGACTCGATTTCCTTCAGGTCGTTGTCCCAGGTCTGCGGGTTCATCGACACCATCAGGTCAACGCCGCCACGGCGGCCCTGATAACCCTTTTCGTTGACCCGCACCTCGTACCAGGTCGGCAGCCCCTGGATGTTCGACGGGAAAATATTGCGCGGGCTGACCGGTATGCCCATGCGCAGGATGGCGCGTGCGAACAGTTCATTGGCCGAGGCTGAACCTGATCCGTTGACGTTGGCGAATTTGACGACGAAGTCGTTGATGGCGGTGATTTGTTTCATGGTGTGTGGCGCTTAAAGTACAGGACAAAATGAGACTCCCCTCTCCCCCGTTTTCGGGGGAGAGGGCAGGGTGAGGGGGCTGCGCGGAAATTTGTTGTTGCCCCTCACCCCAGCCCTCTCCCCGCTACCGCGGGGCGAGGGGGTAATGCCGGAATTGCCAAAGCGTGTCTTCAAGTTCAGGCTGCCTTGCGTTGCGGTTTGCGGCAGCCCGGACCTGCGGGCGTCATTTCGACCAGGTATTTCTGCATGTCCCAGGCGCCCGTCGGGCAGCGCTCGGCGCACAACCCGCAGTGCAGGCAGACGTCCTCGTCCTTGGCCATGATGCGGCCGGTCATGCGCAAGGGGCCCGACACATACAGATCCTGGTCGGGGTGCAGTGCCGGCGCAGTCAGTTGCGTGCGCAGTTCGGCTTCCTCGGCGTTGGGTGTGAAGGTGATGCAGTCCATCGGGCAGATGTCGACGCAGGCATCGCACTCGATGCACAGCCGCGGCACAAACACCGTTTGCACGTCGCAGTTCAGGCAGCGCTGGGCTTCGGCAAAACCAGTCTTGGCATCAAAACCGAGTTCAACCTCGACCTTGATGTTTTTCAGTGTCAGTTTCTGATCCTGCCACGGCACCTTGTTGCGCAGTGCCGCGGAAATATCGTTGTCGTAGCTCCACTCGTGGATGCCCATTTTCTGCGAGATCACGGTGACTGCCGGCAGCGGGCGATCCTGGAGTTCTTCGCCGTTGAACATTTTGTCCATGGATACCGCGGCCTCGTGACCGTGGGCCACCGCCCAGATGATGTTCTTCGGGCCGAAGGCAGAATCACCGCCGAAAAACACTTTCGGATTGGTCGACTGGAACGTTACCTTGTCGACCACCGGCATGTTCCATTTGTCGAATTCGATGCCCGCATCGCGCTCGATCCACGGGAAAGCATTTTCCTGACCGATGGCAACCAGCACGTCATCGCATTCAAAGAACTGCTCTGGCTCTCCGGTGGGCACCAGACTACGACGACCCTTGGCATCGTATTCGGCTTTGACCTTCTCGAAGCTCATGCCGGTGAGCTTGCCACCCTCGACCCTGGCTGACTTCGGCACCAGGAAGTTGAGGATGGGAATGCCCTCCTCAATCGCGTCTTCCTTTTCCCAGGGACTGGCTTTCATTTCCTCGTAACCCGAGCGCACGATGACTTTGACGTCTTCGCCGCCGAGGCGTTTCGCCGAGCGGCAGCAGTCCATAGCGGTATTGCCCCCGCCGAGCACAATTACGCGTTTGCCGATCTTCTCAATATGGCTGAACGAGACGCTGGCCAGCCAGTCGATGCCGAGGTGGATGTTCGCGGCGGCTTCCGTGCGGCCGGGCACGTCGAGATCACGGCCGCGCGGCGCACCGGTGCCGACGAACACCGCGTCATAATTTTCGGCCAGCACTTTTTTCAGGCTGCCGATGCGCGTTCCGGTTTTGACTTCGATGTTGCCGATGCTGGTGATGTAACCGACTTCCTCGTCGATCACCGCTTCCGGCAGGCGGAAACGCGGCACCTGGCTGCGCATGAAACCACCGGCCTTGGGATCCGCTTCGTAAATGGTGATGTCGTAACCGAGCGGCGCGAGATCGCGTGCCACAGTAAGCGATGCCGGGCCGCCGCCGATGCAGGCGATACGTTTACCGTTTTTTTGTTTCGGCGCTTTCGGCAGCCGCGCGCTGATGTCTTCCTTGTTGTCGGCGGCAACCCGTTTCAGACGGCAGATCGCAACCGGTTCCGGCTGCGGCCCGTGCTCATGCGCGCTGGGTTTGCGGATGTCGACGTTGCCTTCTTCGACGCGGCCGCGGCGGCAGGCCGGTTCGCAGGGACGATCACAGGTGCGGCCGAGAATGCCGGGGAAGACATTCGAGTTCCAGTTGACCATATAGGCATCGCCGTAGCGGCCTGCTGCAATCAAACGGATGTATTCGGGGACGGGGGTGTGAGCCGGGCAGGCCCACTGACAATCGACAACTTTATGGAAGTAATCGGGGTGCGCAATATCAGTCGGCTTCAAAAAAATCACTCCTGCCTGCAGTTTCACCACATACACATCTTGTTGTTTTTATTTGGCTATTTATGCTTCTGGATGGTGTGACCAAAAGTGCCGGAAATACTACGCTTTTGCTGCAAGGAATGAAAGACGATGACCTGCATGGCTGCAGTGGCTGCTGCTTGTCTGCGGCCACTGAAATCTCAGGCCGTTCCAAGCGCGATGACGATAGCCTGAGTGCCGGAGAAATAGCATAAGTAATTGTTTTTATTAATTATTTTATGCATTTCGCTTGCCATCTGACTATTTACTCCAGCTTGATCCCTGCGGTCTTGATTACCTTCGCCCATTTCGCTGATTCTTCCCTGATGAGTTCGGCCAGTTCTTTGGGGCCGAGCAACAAGGGATCCTGGCCCTGCTTGATGAGGGTGTTGCGCATGGCTTCGGTACCCATGACAGCGCTGATGGATTCGTGCAATGTCTGCACGACCGCTTTCGGTGTCTTCGAGGGCACGAAAATTCCGGCCCATGAATTGACATCAAAACCCTTGAGCCCCTGCTCGTCCAGCGTCGGAATCTCCGGCGCCCCCGCTGAACGCTTCAGCGTGGTCACGCCGAGCGCGCGCAGTTTTCCGGATTTGACGTGGGGCATGGTCGCCGCGAGTCCCGCACAGTACATCTGGGTCTGTCCGGCGATGGTGTCTGTTACTGCCGGTCCGCCGCCTTTGTAAGGCACGTGCAGCAGGTCGATGCCGGTCAACACCTTCAGCAGTTCGCCGCACAGGTGTGGTGTGCTGCCGACGCCCGCAGACGCAAACGACAGTTTGCCCGGCCGTGACTTGGCGTAAGCGATGAATTCCTGGATGTTTTTTGCCGGTACCGAAGCGTTGATCACCAGCATGTATGGCACCACCGCGAACAGCGTGACGGGCGCGAGGTCTTTGTGCGGATCGTAATTGAGTTTTTTGTAGAGATGCGGCCCGATTGAGAGCAGGCCGCCGGTGCCGAAGAGCAGCGTGTAACCGTCGGCCGGAGAATGCGCGACCAGTTCTGCGCCGAGATTGCCACTGGCGCCGGGACGATTGTCGACCACGACATTGTGACCCCAGCGTTCGCCGAGCTTGGGCCCGAGCTGGCGGGCAAGTATGTCGTTGGAGCTGGCGCCGGAAGGGTAGGGCACGAGCAGCCGTACCGGACGGTTTGGATAGTTTTGCGCATGGCTTGCGTTCAGCGTGAGCACCAGTGCGGCGATGCATGCCACCAGACTGAACCACGCGTGCTTTGAATTTTTTTTCATTTTTCCGCCCCCTCGCAGGAAATTGCAGCCACGATCATTCTAGAGCGGTTCGATGCCCGCGTTCCGTTTTTGTTCAGCAGCCCGTCGTGGCGCAGCGGGTGACGATGAGCATGCGGATTACCGTTGTGTATTGTTCAGACGAAAACAGCCTGCGTCGCTGTCCCGCAATCCCGCCGGTGCGTGCGCCGTATCGTCGCCGGAGTTGGCGGCAGGATGGTAAATGCCGGAGCGCGCGGTGAGCAGGTGTTCGATGCTGGCCTGCTTTTTCGCCGCGGACAGGCCGCTGTTGTCATTGATCCCGAGATTTTCCAGAGTCCGGTCGAGCCGGATCGCGCCGTCCCGCACATATTTGCCGTAGAGCATGGTCATCACACGCTTGCGCGCCGGGGCGGGCACGCTGACAGGTGCCAAATCGCCGTATTCAAACAGCGGGCGTCCGCCGATGACCACCATCATGGCGGTGGTATCGATGGATTCGAGGTGAGCCCGCAATTCAGCGGGTTTTTGCGGAGGATAGCCGGCGGATTCAGGACTGGTGATGCGTTCCCGTTGTGCTGCCGGGAATACCGGTTCAGATGTTGCGGACAGGGCTGGCCCTGCCGCGATGCCGGCGATCATCAGCACTATATGAAGCAGGGCGCGCATGACTTGCCGGGCCGAAATGCTGATGCGGCGGGGGTGCATCCAGGCGGTGCCAGTTAAAATGTGCAAAATAAAATTTCCCGGCAATGGTCAGCCTGCATGATCACGCTGCAGGGTCCGCAACCGATGTCCGAAACATGTTCAGCCGCTATGATAGTCACAAACATCACCATCAGGGTCATCGCCGGGATGACCGCACACCAAGGATTTCGCAGATGAAAATCACCCGCATCGAAACTTTTCTGCTCAAGGTGCCCTACACCATGGGTGGCCCGCATCCGCAGTTCGGCGGCAAGCCGCGCAGCTCCATGGATATACTCGCGCTCCGGGTTGATACCGATGACGGCATTTCCGGCTGGGGCGAAGCGTTCGGCGGTCCGACCGCGCCGGCGACCCGGCTGGTGATCGAGCAGCAGGTGGCGCCGCTGGCCATTGGACGTGATGCTGCTGCCATAGAGTCGCTGATGACGGAACTGGCGCGCAAGCTGCAGAACTTCGGCCGCGGCGGCCCGGTCACCTTCGCGTTGTCGGGTCTGGATATCGCCTTGTGGGATATTGCCGGCAAAGCTGCCGGCCTGCCCTTGCATCGGCTGCTCGGCGGCGCGGCGCGTACCGGGATTGATGCCTACGCCAGCATGCTGCAGTACCACGATGCGCCATTGGTGGAGAAGAATGCGGCAGAAGCCATGGCGCAAGGCTTCCGCCATCTCAAGCTGCATGAAAAAACCGTGGCCGATGTCGCGGCCGGGCGGCGCGGTGCGGGTGAGGGTGTGCCGATGATGGTCGATACCAATTGCCCATGGAACGTCGATGAGGCTATAGAAATGACGCATGCCCTGGCGCCGTACGATCCCTGCTGGATCGAGGAGCCGGTGTGGCCGCCGGAAGATTTTGCCGCGATTGCAAGGGTGCGCCGTGCCAGTCCCGTGCCGATAGCCGCCGGCGAGAACGTGCGCACGCTGGTTGATTTCAGGCTGATGCTGGAGGCGAATGCGGTGACAGTGGTGCAGCCGAGCATCGCCAAGATGGGCGGCATCAGCGAAATGCGCAAGGTGATGGTGTTGGCGGAGTCTCACAACGTGCGGATGGTGCCGCACTGCACTTACTTCGGTCCGGCTGCGCTTGCCACCATGCACATACTGTCCACAGTAACAGCCACCCCGCTGCTGGAGCGTTTTTACTGCACGCTGGAGGCGAGCCCGTTCGGTGAGGCGCTGTTGCCGCGCAATGGCCGGGTGACCGTGCCCGACGGGCCGGGGCTGGGTGCGGAGCCGGATCCGCAGTTGCTCAAGCGATACAACAGCTGAATTGCGCGATGGAGATGACGTTGTAACCGGCGGCTGTTATTCCAGCTTTGCGCCGGTTTCGCGCACCGATTTTTCCCATCGCGCAAGTTCGGTGCGCAGAAAGCCACCGAATTCCGCCGCACTCATGCCTGACTGACCGCCTTCGAAGTGACGCTGTGCGAGAGCCTCGCGCAGTTCTGCGGTCTGCAGATAACGTCCCATCGCCTGATTCAAGCGGTTGAGTATGGTCTGGGGCACACCTGCCGGCGTGACCACGCCCCAGAAACCGCTGGCGGTGACTTCACGATATCCGGCCTCTGCCAGTGTCGGCACTTCGGGTAACTGTGCGTAGCGCTGCGGCCCCGTCACCGCCAGCGCCCGCGCCCGGCCGGCGCTGATCTGGGTGTACATCAGCGGCAGCGTGGCAAAGGACGCATGGACTTCGCCACCGATCAACGCCGCTGCCGATGGACTGCCGCCCTTGTAGGGGATTTGCAGGATGCGGATGCCGGCGGCTTTGCCGAACTGGTCGGAAGCGATGCGCGTGCCGGTGCCTGGCCCCGCGGAACTGAAACTCAGTTGTCCAGGTTTGGCCCTGGCCAGTGCGACCAGTTCGGCCATGTTTTTTGCCGCGAGTGATGGGTGCACCGCCAGCACAAAAGGCGAGGTGGCGAGCAGCGTCACCGGCGCGAACGATCGGGTCGAGTCGTACGGCAGTTTGCCCATTAGTGGTGGATTGATGACGAAAGCTGTATCGATCACGCCCAGCGTGTAGCCGTCCGCCGGCGCGGCCGCAAGCAGTTGCATCGCAATCAGGGTGTTGCCGCCAGGGCGGTTGTCGACGATGAACTGCTGTCCGAATTCCTGTGTCAGGCGCGGCGCCACCAGACGCGCCAGCTGATCCGATCCGCCACCAGGGGCATAGGCGACGATGATGCGCACCGGGCGCAGCGGATAGGTTTCTGCCGCGATTACGTGATGAGGCAGCCCCCCGGTGATGCAGGCCAAGCCGAAAACGCTCGCGGCAAGCCATGGTGCGCGCTGATGAAGACTCATGTTCCTGCCCCCGGTTTTTTTGTGCAGCTTCAGTCAGTGGGTCACTTACTCCAGCTTCAATCCCAAACGCTGCGCAAGCTCGGTATAAATCCGGATTTCGGATTCGAGATGGGTCGCGAGTTCCGTCGGGCTGCTGCCGACAATCTCAGCGCCTTCCGCCGCAAGGCGCTGTTTGACATCAGGCGCGGCGAGCGCCTTGACGATTTCGGATTGCAGCCGGTTGATGATCGCGGCGGGTGTTTTGGCCGGCGCAAAAAACGCATGCCATTGCGTGACCTCGTAATCCGCAATGCCCGCTTCATGCAGGGATGGCAGATCAGGCAGCGCCGATGAACGGCCGCGTGTTGTCACTGCAAGCCCGCGCAGCCTGCCGCTTTGCATGTGCGGCTGGGAAATCGGCGGAATCAGGAACGAGGTCTGGACTTCGCCGCTCAGCAGACCGGTGGTGATCTGTCCGGCGCCCTTGTAGGGCACATGGCGGATATCAATGCCTGCCTTGAACTTGAGCAGCTCCATCGCGAAATACGGCGGCGAACCAGGACCGCTCGAACCGTAATCCAGCGCACCGGGCCTGCGTTTCGCCAACGCCACAAACGCCTTGACGTTGAGGGCCGGCACCGAGGGATGCACGACGAGGACGAAAGGGATACGCGCAGTAATGGTGATGGGCGCCAGATCCTGCTGCGGATCGAAGGGCAGTTTTTTGTAGATGGCCTTGGTCATCGCCAGATTCGACGGCGTGAACAGCAGCATTTGCCCCTGGGGAGCGGCACGGACCACCGTATTCGTGCCGACCGTGCCTGCGGCACCGGGCCGGTTCTCCACGATGACGGTGGTTGCGAGTGTTGCGGCAATTTTCTGCGAGAACAACCGGGCAAACAGATCAGTGCCGCCGCCGGCAGGGAAACCGACGACGACGGAAATCTGCTTGGGCGGGAAATCCTGGGCGTTTGCCAAGGCTGGCAACAATGCCATAGCCAGACCGCATACCGCGATTCCGCGCAACAGGTATCTGAACATTACAACCTCTCCCCGGTTTTCAACGAATTCTAATCCCGGGAGCGGCAACTAGCGAGAATGGCCGCGGCGGGGTGAGTTAGGGCCGCCTCAATCCGCCTTGTGATGCGGATAAATCAGGAAAGGCAAAAAACGCGGCCAGTTCGCCGAAAATCAGCAGCACGATGGCCATGGCCCTGAACGAGGCGCTGAAACCGGATTGCAGTGTGTTATAGATTTCAACGGCGAGTGGCGGAAAAATAAAAACCAAGCGCCGTACGCCAGATGCAAGGCACCGACCGAAAGCGCGTAAAAACCAAGGATGCCGATGACGGCGCCCGGGAACTGCATTATTTCTTCGGCACGTAAAGATCGGTAATCGACCCTTCCGCCATTTCCGCAGCAAAAAACAGGGTCTCTGACAGCGTCGGATGCGGATGAATGGTCAGGCAGAGGTCGGTGGCGTCGGCACCCATTTCCAGAGCCAGCACGGCTTCGGCGATCAGTTCGCCGGCATTAACGCCGACGATCGCCGCGCCGAGCACACGCCGGGATGTCTTGTCGATCAGCAGTTTGGTCATGCCTTCGTCGCGGCCAGTGGCCAGTGCGCGGCCACTGGCCGCCCAGGGGAATACCGCTTTTTCGTAGTCAACGCCCTGATCTTTGGCCTGGGTTTCGGTGAGACCCATCCAGGCGATTTCGGGATCGGTGTAAGCGACGGAAGGAATGGTGCGCGCGTCGAAGAAAGCCTTGTGGCCGGCGATGACTTCGGCGGCAATCTTGGCCTCGTGCGTTGCTTTGTGCGCGAGCATCGGTTCGCCGCAGACGTCGCCGATGGCGTAGATGTGTGACACGTTGGTGCGTTGCTGTTTGTCGGCGGGAATGTAGCCGCGCTCGTTGACGGTGACGCCCGCGGCTTCGGCCTTGATCTCGCGACCATTGGGGCGGCGGCCGACGGCCATCAGTGCAGCGTCGAAGGTGTCAGTCGTGCTTCCGTCCGGTCCCTCGAAGGTGACTTTGAGCCCGGCCTTCTGTGCTTCGATTTTTGAAACCTTGGTTTTGAGCAGGATTTTTTCGTAACGTTTCTCGATGCGTTTAGCGAGCGGACGCACCACGTCCTTGTCGGCACCGGGGATCAGGCCGTCCATCAGTTCGACGACGGTGATCCTGCTGCCCAGCGCGTCATACACCGTGGCCATTTCCAGGCCGATGATGCCGCCGCCGATGACCAGCAGGCGTTTCGGTACATCGGCCAGTTTCAGTGCGCCGGTGGAATCGATGATGCGCGGATCGTCATAGGGGAGGCCGGGGATGCGCGCCACCGACGAACCGGCGGCGATGATGCAGCTCTCGAAGGCGATGGTTTTGACGCCGTCCGCAGTTTCGACGCGGATGGTGTTCGCCGAGGCAAATTCGCCGCGACCGGTGATGACCTGCACCTTGCGCTGTTTAGCGAGGCCGGTGAGGCCCTTGGTCAGCTTGCCCAGCACGCCGTCTTTCCACGCGCGCAGCTTGTCGATGTCGATTTTCGGCTTGCCGAAGCTGATGCCGGCGTGTGCGGCTTCATCGGCTTCGGTGATGACCTTGGCCATGTGCAGCAGCGCTTTTGACGGAATGCAGCCGACGTTCAGGCACACGCCGCCCAGCGTCGGATAACGCTCGATCAGCACGACTTTTTTGCCGAGGTCGGCGGCGCGGAACGCCGCGGTGTAACCGCCGGGGCCGGCGCCGAGTACGACCAATTCGGTGTGGATGTCGGCCTTGATGCCGGAGATATCGGTCTTCGGCGTAGCAGCGGTGGCTGCAGGCGCGGCTACAGGCGTAGATGCGGGTTTTGCAGCGGGTGCAGGGACTGCAGCTGCCGGAGCCGATGAAGGGGCCGCCGGTTTCGCGGCTGGTGCTGCAGCAGTTGCGCCGGAGGATTCTTCCAGCGTCAGGATCAATGTGCCCTTGGACACCTTGTCGCCGGCTTTCAGGCTCAGCGCCTTGACCACGCCGCCTGACGGCGCGGGGATGTCCATCGTCGCCTTGTCGGATTCCAGCGTGACCAGCGGATCTTCCTTGTTCACGGTATCGCCGGGTTTCACCAGCACTTCGATCACCGGAATGTTTTTGTAGTCTCCGATATCCGGGACTTTGACCTCGACGAGTTTGCTCATGGGATTCTTAAATTGTTGTTTAAAAACAATAAGTTACATTATATCGCCAGCGCTAATCTCCGGCGCGGGCCGGTGACTATCAAACCTGCAATCAGTTGCGCACCTGCCCGTCGCCGAACACCACATATTTCAGCGAGGTCAGGCCTTCGAGCCCCACCGGACCGCGCGCGTGCAGCTTGTCGGTGGAAATGCCGATCTCGGCGCCGAAGCCGTATTCATAACCGTCGGCAAAACGCGTCGATGCATTGACCATCACTGAACTCGAATCCACTTCGCGCAGGAAGCGCCGCGCGCGGGTGACGTTCTCGGTGACGATGGCATCGGTGTGCTGTGAGCCGTAACGCGTGATGTGGTCGATTGCCGCGTCGAGGTCGTCAACGATGCGGATCGCCAGGATCGCGTCGAGATATTCGGTGTACCAGTCATCCTCGGTTGCGGCTTTCATGCCGGGCACGATTTTGCGCGCAGCGTCATCGCCGCGCAGTTCAATTTTTTTGTCGGCGTAAATTTTGCACAGCGGCGGCAGGATTTTATCCGCGATGCCACGCGCCACCAGCAGCGTTTCCATGGTGTTGCAGGTGCCGAGGCGTTGCGTCTTCGCGTTGTCGGCGATGCGCAGCGCCTTGTCGAAATCAGCCGCGTCGTCGATGTAGACATGGCATACACCGTGCAGGTGTTTGATCATCGGGATGCGCGATTCCTGCATCAGCCGTTCGATCAGGCCCTTGCCGCCGCGCGGCACGATGATGTCGACGTATTCATGCATGGTGATCAGCTCGCCGACCGCAGCGCGGTCGGTGGTCGCTATTACCTGCACCGCGGTTTCCGGCAGGCCGGCGGCTTTGAGGCCTTCGTGTACGCAGACGGCAATCGCCTGATTCGAATGCAGCGCTTCCGAACCGCCGCGCAGGATCGCAGCATTGCCGGATTTGAGGCACAGCCCGGCGGCATCGGCAGTCACGTTTGGCCGCGATTCATAAATGATGCCGACCACACCCAGCGGCACGCGCATCTGTCCGACCTGGATGCCGGTCGGACGGTATTTGAGCCCGGTGATCTCGCCGACCGGATCGGGCAGTGCGGCAATCTGGCGCAGGCCATCAGCCATCGCGGCGATGCGCTTCGGTGTCAGCGTCAGCCGGTCGATGGCGGCGGCGTCGAGGTTTTTTGCTGTTGCAGCTTCGATGTCACGAGCGTTTTCGCGCGTCAGCGTTGATGCAGAGCTTTCAATCGCCGCGGCCATCGCGATCAGCGCGGTGTTTTTGGCATTGCTGTCGGCGACCGCCATCGCGCGCGATGCGGCGCGGGCGGCTTTGCCGATGGCTTGCATGTAGGTTTGGACATCCATGGGGGAGATTCTAGCAGGCGGGATGCGCTTTTCGCCTGTGGTGGGCGACGATTAAAGCCTTAAAACCAAGGTCACCGGGCTACCCCCGGCGACCTTGATCTTGGTTGGTTTTCTAAACTGAAGTTAGAACAGCGCTGGATGCGCCGCAAACGCCGCCGGCATCGCCCGCCGCCCCGGCTGGGCCTTAACAGTGCCGGGATTATTCCGCGCAAACCGCAATGCGAGTTGCAGCAGTTCATTCCAGGTGTCACCGCGCACCAGACCCTTGACCATGCGGTCGATCACCGCAGCGTGACGTAATGCCTCGGTGACCTGCCCCAGCGTGAAACGTTTGAGGTTGTTCTGCATCGCGTTCTGGTGTGACGGGCCCCAGATGCGGGCTTCGCGCAGCATCATCGAGGCCGGTTTTCCGGTGTTGATGCCGGTGATGATTTTGCCGATGGCGCGGATTTCTTCGGCGAAGGCCCACAGCACAAGGGGGGCTGCCGTGCCTTCGCCCTGCAGGCCGTCGAGTACGCGGGCGACGCGTAGCGGATCGCCTTCAAGCATGATTTCGCCGAGGTTGAATACGTCGTAACGCGCGACGTCGAGCACCGAGGCATTGACCTGATCAAAGGTGATCGGGCCGACGGGGAAGAGCAGTGCTAGTTTCTGCACTTCCTGGTGCGCCGCCATCAGGTTGCCTTCGACGCGGTCGGCGATGAATTCCAGTGTGGCGGCATCGGCGTCCTGCTGCTGGTCCTTGAGGCGGCCGGCGATCCATTGTGGCAGTGCGCGGCGCAGCACGGCTTTGGCTTCGACGCCAACACCGGCGCGTTCCAGTGCCTCGAACCACGCTGCTTTCTGGCCGCGCCAGTCGAGTTCGGAGACCTGGATCAGGGTGATCGTATCGGGCGGCAGTGACTGGGAGTAATTCTGCAGTGCTTCGCCGCCTTCCTTGCCGGGCTTGCCGGTGGGGATGCGCAGTTCCAGCAGCTTGCGCGACGCGAACAGGGATTGTGAATTGCCGGCGAGGGCCAGTTGATTCCATTTGAAACCGGAATCGACGGTCAGTACTTCGCGTTCGGTGTAACCCTCAGCGCGCGCCTTGGCGCGGATGCGGTCGCTGGCTTCGAGTGCGAGCAGGGGCTCGTTGCCGAATACCGTGTAGAGCGGTTTGAGGTCCCGCGCGAGGTGGCTCGCGAGTTGTTCGGAAGGCAGGCGCATCGGTGCGCGTATCTTACCGCATCAAGCTATGACGCGGGTTTGGCCGTCGGTGCGAGTTTGGCAACCTGCAGTCGCCGCACCAATTGCTGCACGGCGTCGCTTTGCATGTCACGGAACAGCAAGGCTTCTTCCGATTCCTTGGACAGAGTGTCCTGATCGTTGAAGGAGAAATCTCGCGTCAGCACGATTTCCGAGGCCGGGATGGTTTCTGCCGCGTTTTTGTCGAGCAGACGGTACGACATCTTGTAACGCAATTGATATTCACGCACCCGCCCGGTGCCTGACAGCGAGAGGATGCTTTTTTCGCGCAACTCCTGGATCAGCACCAGCGTCGCTGACGCGGCTTTCGGATTATCGACGATTTTGGTGGCGCTGCCGGCGGCGACCACGCGCCTGAACTGTTGCGCAAATTGCGATGCGACCGGTGCCTGCACGTACAAGGTATCAAAGGGCAGGTTGGCGGCGCCGCGCAGCTGAAAGCCGCAGCCGGCGATCAGCAGGGCGCAGAGCAGAGCGGCGAACGTTTTCATGGCGGTTCAGCTTATCACGTTCATATCACCACATTGACCAGGCGGCCCGGCACGACGATGATTTTTTTTACCAACTGCCCGGCGATGAATTTCTGCACTTCGGCATGGGCCAGCACTGCGGCCTCGATTGCCGGCTTGGCGGCGTCGCGCGGCACCCGTACATCGCCGCGTTTTTTGCCGTTGACCTGCACCACCAGCTCGATTTCGTCTTCGATCAGCGCGGCGGCATCGGGCTCCGGCCAGGGCGCTGCGAGCAGGTCGTCGCCGTAACCGAGGTCGCGCCACAGCTGGTGGGTGATGTGCGGGGTGATCGGCGACAGTACGCGAAGCAATATGGAAAAACCTTCGCGCAATACCGTGTTGGCAGCGTCGTCAGTGCTGCCTTTCAATACGCCTTCCAGCGCATTGAGCATTTTCATCGTCGCCGAGGCCACAGTGTTGAACTGGTGGCGGCCGAGGTCGTAGTTGGCCTGTTTCAGCACGGCATGGATTTCGCGGCGCGCGGCGGCCAGCGGGGCGGGTAATGTGTCCAAATCGGTGTCAACATCGGTGTTGACAGCGGTGTCTACAGCGGTGCCGGCCGTATTGCCGCGCTGCGCGGTTTCATAACCCAGCGCCCAGACCCGGCGCAGGAAACGCGATGCACCCTCGACACTGGCATCCGACCATTCCAGCGTTTGCTCCGGCGGCGCAGTGAACATCATGTAAAAGCGCGCAATGTCCGCGCCGTAATCCTCGATCAGCGACTGCGGATCGACGCCGTTGTTTTTCGATTTCGACATGGTGCCGATGCCGCCGGACTCCACCGGCTGGCCATCGGCGCGCAGCACGGCGCCGCTGCGGTTGCCCTGGGCATCGACGGTGACATCGACATCGGCCGGGTTGTAATAAGTGATGCGACCCCCCGTTCCCATCGGAATCCCCGCGCGAGCGGGGTTCTCGCTGCTCCCTTCCCCTGCCCTCATCCCCGGCCCTTCCCCCAGAGGGAGAAGGGAGGCAGATGTTTCCTTTCTCCCTCCGGGAGAGAGGTCAGGAGTGAGGGACGGAAGGGTCGGGGATGAGGGATGGGCCGGTTTGCGGAAAAATATTTCGTTCAGCACCATGCCCTGGGTCAGCAGGTTCTTGAACGGCTCATCGAGTTTGACCAGGCCCAGGTCGCGCATCGCCTTGCTCCAGAAGCGCGAATACAGCAGATGCAGGATGGCGTGTTCGATGCCGCCGATGTATTGATCGGCGGGCAGCCAGTAGTTGACGCGTTCATCGACCATGGCCATGCCGTTGTCGGCACAGGCATAACGCAGGTAGTACCAGGACGAATCGACGAAAGTGTCCATGGTGTCGGTCTCGCGCATCGCCGGTTTGCCGCACTTGGGGCAGTTGCAATTCACAAAGTCCGCGCGTTTGAGCAGCGGATTGCCGCTGCCGTCGGGGACACAGTCTTCAGGCAGCACCACCGGCAGATCCTCGTCCGGCACCGGCACATCGCCGCAGGCCGGGCAGTGAACGATCGGAATCGGGCAGCCCCAGTAACGCTGGCGTGAAACGCCCCAGTCGCGCAGGCGGTAAAGCACCTGTTTTTCGCCGAGATTTTTGGCGGCGAGGTCGGTGGCGATGGCATCAACCGCGGCGGCGTAATTCAAGCCGTTGTATTTGCCGGAATTGGTGCAGACGCCGTGCTCCTTGTCGGCGTACCATTCTTGCCACGCCTCGGTGGAGAATGTTTGCGCGGTGACGTCAATCACCGGTTTGATCGGCAATCCATATTGCTTGGCGAAATGAAAGTCCCGCTCGTCATGTGCCGGCACCGCCATCACCGCGCCTTCGCCGTAACCCATCAGCACGTAGTTGCCGACCCAGACCTCGATTTTTTCGCCGGTCAGCGGATGCTCGACAAAAATTCCTGTCGGCATACCTTTCTTTTCCATGGTCGCCATGTCGGCTTCCATCACCGAGCCGCGTTTGCATTCGGCGATGAAGTCGGCGAGTTTGGGATTGTTTTTTGCGGCTTGCGTTGCCAGCGGATGTTCGGCGGCCACGGCGACGAAGGTGACGCCCATGATGGTGTCGGCACGGGTGGTGAATACCCAAAGTAATCCACGTTCCCCTCTGCCTTCGGGAGAGGGGTCAGGGGTGAGGGAGGATGTCTTATCTTTTCCGGTAATTTCTCCCCCATCCCCGGCCCTGCCGTCCCTCACCCCTGACCTCTCTCCCGGAGGGGGAAAGGAAACATCTGCCTCCCTTCTCCCTCTGGGAGAAGGGCCGGGGATGAGGGCTGCCGCGGCAAGCGGCGGTACGCACCTCCCTTCCCCTGCCCTCATCCCCGGCCCTTCTCCCTCTGGGAGAAGGGCCGGGGATGAGGGCAGGGGAAGGGAGGTGCGTACCGCCGCTTGCCGCGGCAGATAAGTCGTACGGAAACGCAAAACGCACGCCGTAACTTTTGCCGATCCAGTTGGCCTGCATTGCCTTGACCCGCTCCGGCCAGCCCGGCAGTGTGTCGAGCGCCGACAGCAGTTCATCGGCGTATTGGGTGATGGCGAGGTAGTAACCGGGGATTTCGCGTTTCTCGACAGTGGCACCAGTGCGCCAGCCCTTGCCATCGATGACCTGCTCATTGGCGAGCACAGTCTGGTCGACCGGATCCCAGTTCACAACCTGGGTTTTTTTGTAGGCGATGCCTTTTTCCAGCAGGCGCAGGAACAGCCACTGGTTCCAGCGGTAGTAGTCCGGGCTGCAGGTCGCGAGTTCGCGGCTCCAGTCGATGGCGAAACCCAGCGACTTCAGCTGCTGGCGCATGTAGGCGATGTTGTCCCAGGTCCACTTCGCCGGCGGCACGCCATTGGCCATCGCCGCGTTTTCCGCCGGCAGGCCGAAGGCGTCCCAGCCCATCGGCTGCAGTACGTTGTAACCCTTCATGCGGTGATAACGCGTCAGCACGTCGCCGATGGTGTAATTGCGCACGTGGCCCATGTGCAGCTTGCCCGAGGGGTAGGGGAACATCGACAGACAGTAATATTTCGGCTTGTCACCGCTTTCGACGGCAAGGAATGCCTGCGTGTCATCCCAGAATTTCTGCGCGTCGCGCTCGATGACCTGCGGATTGTATTTTTGTTGCATGATGCTGATTTAGAGGGAAAATTGCGGTTACGGCGGGGTGCCGTTTCAGGCCGCAATTATAACGGTTCCTTGTGTAACCCGGCCCGCTCAACCGGGGTTGCATAAGGGGAGGCAACTGGAGAGATTGATCATGATGCGCAGTCTGTTGTCGGTATTGATGATGTTCACTGCCGCTGTTGCCGGCGCCCGCACGCTGACCGTTGAAGCAGTGGTCAGCCCGGCCTGGGTGGAGCATGCGGGCGGTGCCCGCGAACCGCTGGTTCCGGGCACCGTGCTGCTCGACGGCGCCCGGGTGCTGACCGGGAATGGTGCGCGCGCTTTGCTGCGCATGGCCGAAGGCAGTGCCATCAAACTCGGTGAAAACGCCAGCCTCGGCGTGGATCGTCTGGCCGACAAGGGCAGCGCAGCCAGCCGCATCGTCAGCGGCGCGCTGGATGTGGCGCAGGGCGCATTCCGTTTTACGACGAAAGTATTTGCTTCGCCGCTTGCCAGCCGCGACCTGAACATCCGCATTGCCACGGTGACTGCCGGTATCCGCGGCACGGATCTCTGGGGCAAATCGTCGACCGAGCGCGACGTGGTTTGCCTGATCGAGGGTCGCATTTACGTACAGCATCAGGAGCAGGCGTTCACGATGCAGGATCCCTTGTCGTTTTTCATTGCCGGACGTGACGGCAAACGCCAGCCGGTGGCGCCGGTGCCTGCAGCGCAGCTGCAGGAATGGGCGACCGAAACTGAAATTGCGCCAGCCAGCGGCGCCAGCCGTCGCGGCGGCAAACACCGCGTGGCACTGGCTGCGGTTGCGGATCAGAGCGCCGCCGCCGTACTGGCGACCAGGTTGCGTACCGAAGGATATCCGGCGCGTGTGCGAGCCTACCGCGCGGATGGCAGTCTGCGTTATGCAGTGGATGTCATCGGACTCGGCAGCGCGGAAGATGCCGCGCAAATGGCGGGTGTGTTGCGCATGGCCGGCTACTCGATACAGGGCTGATGATGCGGGGCATCCCGGAGATGCTCCCGTATAATGCAGATCGTCCAGTCTGCATCACACAATGATTCCCGCCACGTCTTCGACATCCACTGCGCCTGCGATTTCGCCTGTGATTGCGCCCGTGATTGCGCCGGCATTTCTCTCCGGTCTCAACGATGAGCAGCTCGAAGCCGTAACGCTGCCGCAGCAGTCGGCGCTGATCCTCGCCGGCGCCGGCAGCGGCAAGACCCGCGTGCTGACCACGCGCATGGCCTGGCTGATCCAGACCGGCCAGATCAATCCGATGAACCTGCTCGCCGTGACCTTCACCAACAAGGCGGCGAAGGAAATGATGACCCGGCTGTCGGCGATGCTGCCGATCAACACCCGCGGCATGTGGGTGGGCACCTTCCACGGCCTGTGCAACCGCATGCTGCGCGCGCATTACCGCGAAGCCGGTCTGCCGCAAATGTTCCAGATCCTCGATACCCAGGACCAGCTGGCGCTGGTGAAGCGATTGATGCGGGCGCTGAACATCGACGAGGAGCGTTATCCGCCGCGCCAGGCGCAGTGGTTCATCGCGGCGCAGAAGGAAGAGGGCAAACGTGCCGACAAGGTCGAGCCCTATGATGATTTTTCGCGGCGCATGGTGGATTTTTATGCCGAATACGACCGCCAGTGCCAGCGCGAGGGTGTGGTTGATTTTGCCGAACTGCTGCTGCGCTCGTACGAGCTGCTGGCACGCAACGACCATTTGCGCGAACACTATGCCGGCCGTTTCCGCCACATCCTGGTTGACGAGTTCCAGGACACCAATCGCCTGCAGTACCGCTGGTTGCAGTTGCTCGCCGGTCAGCACAACGCGATATTTGCCGTCGGTGACGATGACCAGTCCATTTACGGCTGGCGCGGCGCATCGACGGCGAACATGCAGGATCTGCAGCGCGATTTCCATGTCGAGAAAGTCATCAAGCTCGAGCAGAACTACCGTTCCCAAGGCAATATCCTCGATGCGGCCAATGCGCTGATCGGACACAACCGCAAGCGTCTTGGCAAAAGCCTGTGGACGGCGGATGCCAAGGGCGAGCCTTTGCGGGTGTTCGAAGCCGCCACCGATTACGCAGAGGCGGCGTACGTGGTTGATGAAGTGCGCAGCCTGCGTGCCGAGGGTGCGGCGTTGGCCGATATCGCCGTGCTTTACCGATCCAACGCGCAGTCGCGGGTCATTGAGCATGCGTTGTTCACGGCCGGCATGCCGTACCGGGTCTATGGCGGGCTGCGTTTTTTCGAGCGTCAGGAAATCAAGCACGCGCTGGCGTACTTGCGGCTGGTGGCAAATCAGGAAGACGACGGTGCGCTGTTGCGCATCATCAATTTCCCGACGCGCGGCATCGGCAATCGCAGCCTTGAGCAATTGCAGGGCATGGCGAAAGAGGCCGGCATGAGCCTGTGGGCGGCAGCCTGTGCCAACACGCTGTCAGGCAAAGCCGCGACCAGCATCGCTGCCTTCGTCAAACTGATCGAGGCCATGCGCAGTGCCACCGCCGGTCTGCAGTTGCAGGAGGTGATCGCCCATGTCGTAGAGCATAGCGGGCTGAGGGCGCATTACCGCAACGAGAAGGAAGGCGCGGATCGCATCGAGAATCTCGATGAATTGATCAATGCCGCAGCGGTGTTTGTCGGCGAGCGCGTAACCTGGGTGCCTGCGGAAGGTGCCCCGTTTGAGGTAACAATAAACGCCCCGGGCGTAGAAGCGCCGCCCGAAACAATGAACGCCCCGGGCGTAGAAGCGCCGCCCGAAACAATGAACGCCCCGGGCACTGAAGCGTCGCCCGAAACAATGAACGACCCGGGCGCAGAAACTCCGCCCGAAACAATGAACGACGCGGGCGCAGAAACCTCGCCCGAAAACACGGACGACCTGACGGCCTTTCTTGCGCATGCTGCACTGGAGGCCGGTGAACATCAGGCGCTCGCTGGTGCCGATGCGCTGCAACTGATGACGGTGCATTCGGCGAAGGGCCTGGAATTCCATGCGGTGTTCGTTACCGGATTGGAAGAAGGGCTGTTCCCGCACGAAAACAGCATGACCGAGGCTGATGGCGTCGAAGAAGAGCGCCGCCTGATGTATGTCGCACTGACGCGGGCGCGGCGCAGGTTGTACTTGTTGCTCGCGCAAAGCCGCATGCTGCACGGCCAGACGCGCTACAACGTGCCGTCGCGGTTTTTCCAGGAATTGCCGGAAGCGCTGCTGCAGCGCGTGAACCACGTGCGCCAAGTGGCTTCTACTTCCGCTTATGCACGCCAGATGTCGCCGTCGTACGGCCCGGCGCGGGCTGGTACGCGCGGCGCATCGACTGCGCCGGCGATGCCATCGCGTGATTCGCCGTGGCGCATCGGCCAGGCGGTGAACCACGCCAAGTTCGGCGCCGGTGTGATCGTTAACGCCGAGGGTGGCGGTAACGATGCGCGGGTGCAGGTGAATTTCCGCGACGCCGGGCTGAAGTGGCTGATGCTCGAATACGCGAAACTGACGCCCGTTTAAAAAAATTAATAAAATCAAATACTTATTTAACCGCCGATGAACGCGGATAAACGCCGATAACTGCACTGAATTTTCAGGCAGGTAATTTCATGTTTTTGATTTGATCGGCGTTCATCGGCGGTAAAAAGGTTTTTCAAGGATCCAAGGTTCCCGCCGCCGCCTCCTGCGCTGGCGCTGCGACATTCGCCGGGAAGATGTCCTTGTAACTCGCGTAAATCGAACATACCAGCACCGGCAGCAGCACGATCAGGCCGAGCATCAGTGGAATGGACGCGATGATGCCCAGCACCAGCACGGCCACGCTATAAACCAGCAACGGCATGGTGTTGCGCAGGCAGGCGGTGTACGACATTTTCATTGCCTCGACCGGCGGCCTGTTGTGGAGCACGATCAGCAGCGGCGCGAACCAGACGGCCATCAATACCGGGATGAATACCGCCATGCCCACGACCATGCCCAGCAGCAGGCCGCGAGCTGCCACCCGCAGGGTTTCGATGTCGGTGGTTTTGCCCAACAAAGCCGGCAGGGCGGTGCCGCCGGCGACGGCAAAGACGATACCGACGGCGACGATGTTGCCGACCAGATAAATGCCGCCCACGGTGATCAGTGGACTGGCGTGGGTTTTGAAGGCGGCGAACAGCTGGGCGAACCCGGGCTCGCCATCTTCATCGGTGGTCCGGCAGGCCAGCATCAGTCCGGCGAAAAATACCGGCGACACCAGGTTGATCGCCAGTGGACCGATCAGCGGCATGGCCAGCGAGGCGAGCCAGATCACCAGCATGACCATGACCAGCGCAATCCAGGTCAGCGGTTGTTTGCGGAAAATCCGGAATCCCTCAACGACCCATTGCCAGCCCCGGCCGGCGGCTACGGTGCGTATTTCCATGGTGTTTCCTCCCTGGTACCGATTATAGATGTGGCCCGTCAGACGTACTGACTGCCCGGTTCAGCCGGTCAGCACCGGTAGCGTGTTTTCGTCGCGGATGCGCAGTTCAAGGATACGGCGGATGTGGCCCGGATCCTTGGCATGGGTCAGTTCGCCGGCGCGCGGCAGATGAAAGTCATGGAGCCGCGATACCCAGAAGCGCAGTGCGGCGGCGCGCAGCATCACCGGCCACGCAGTGCGTTCGACTGCGGTGCAGGGGCGCACCGCGGCGTAGGCATCCAGCAGCGCCCGCGTACGCGCGTTGTCCAGGGATCCGTCGCTGTTGACGCACCAGTCGTTGACGGTGATCGCAATGTCGTAGAGCAGCACATCGGTGCAGGCAAAATAAAAATCGATGACGCCGGCGACGCGGTCGCCGGCGAACAGCACGTTATCGCGGAACAGATCGGCGTGGATGGCGCCGCGCGGCAGGTCGGAAAAGCGGTGCTGCGACTGGAAACGCACTTCGTCCTGCAGCAGCATGGCATCGGGCGCCGGCAGGAAGGGCAGGATCTCGGGCAGCACGCCGGCCCACCATTTAGGTCCGCGCGGATTGTCCATGGTGGCCGGATACGATTCGCCGGCCAGGTGCAGGCGCGCCAGCACGGCGCCGACCGCGGCGCATTGCGCGGCCGTCGGCGCGCGAACATCGCTGCCATCGAGGCGCGCGACCAGCGCGGCGGGTTTGCCCTTGAGCATGCCGAGGTAATGGCCGGCGCGGTTGGCGACCGGGTGTGCGCTGGGCACGCCGTGTTCGGCGAGATGCGCCATCAGGTTCAGGTAGAACGGCAGTTCCCGTGTCGTGAGTTTTTCGAACAGCGTCAGCACGTAACGGCCATCTCCGGTGGTGACGAAATAGTTGGTGTTTTCGATGCCCGCAGCAATGCCGCGCAGTTCATGCAGCTCGCCGACGGCGTAATCCCGCAGCCAGTGCTGCAGGTCGTCAGGAGTTACCGTGGTAAAAACGGACATGGGCGAATGGTAATTGGTGAATGGTAAATGGTGAATGGTGAATGGTGAATCGTGGACGCCCCCACGGGGCTTTCACCGTTGATATTTACTGTTTACCAATCTACCAACCAGTCACCATTTACCAATTACCAGGAATGAATCACCCACATCGGTGGCCGGACCCCGGTTCCCGGTCCGTCCTGGCGCGCGAATTTGCCGTCACCGTGTTCGTCGATCAGGTAGTACGATGGGCCACCGCCCGGCGGTGTGACCTTCATCATGTAGAGCTTGCCGGCAATGCGGTATTCCTCGACGGTGTCCTCGCCGCGCTTGCGGATGGTCACTTGCGGCTCCGCTGCCGGGTCGAGTTCGAATCCGGGGGGCGGCGGAGGCGGTTCCGGAATCGGCTGCGCGGCAGGTTTTTTCTGCGCGGTATTTTGCGCAAGCGCATTTTGTGCGGTTCCGGGCAGTGCGACGGTGACGGCCGCAGCAAAAAAGATCAGGGTCAGGACATGTCGCATGTTGGGGCTCCAGTGGTTTCCATTATCCGGCTTTCGCCGGTGTTTTGAAAGGCGGAGCGGCATGAACGCTGCGCGAATTTTTCGATAACTCTGCGATAATTCCGGCAACACGCAGCGGCAGCACACTGTTGTCGCACAATTGCCCGGATTCCGCATGAAAACCCTGCTTCTCGTCGATGGCTCGTCCTACCTTTACCGTGCGTTCCATGCGATACGCGACCTGAGCAACAGCCGTGGCGAACCGACCAATGCCATCTATGGCGTGCTCAACATGCTGCGCCGGCTGCACAAAGACGTACCGGCGGAATACAGCGCCTGTGTGTTCGATGCCAGGGGCAAAACCTTCCGCGACGACCTGTATGCCCAATACAAGGCCAACCGGCCGGCGATGCCCGACGATCTGGCATCGCAGATCGGTCCGCTGAAGGAGGCCATCACCGCAATGGGCTGGCCGCTGCTGGAAGTCGGCGGGGTCGAGGCCGACGACGTGATCGGCACGCTGGCACGGCAGGCCGAGCAGGCGGGGATGCGCGTGGTGATTTCCACCGGCGACAAGGACATCACGCAGCTGGTGTCGGCGCAGATCACGCTGGTCAACACCATGTCCAATGAAATTCTCGACATTGCCGGCGTCGAGAAAAAATTCGGCGTGCCGCCGGAGCGCATCATCGATTACCTGACGCTGATCGGTGACAGCGTGGACAACGTGCCGGGCGTGCCGAAGGTCGGCCCGAAAACCGCGGTGAAATGGCTGACGCAGTACGGCACGCTGGAAGCCATTGTCAAAAACGCGCCGGACATCGGCGGTGCTGTCGGTGAAAACCTGCGTCAGTCGCTGGACTGGCTGCCGCAGGCGCAGGCTTTGCTGACCATCAAGTGTGATGTCGAATTGCCGGTGCAATTGCAGCATCTGGCGCCGCAGCCTCAGGACACGGCGAAACTCGTTGAGTTGTTCGAGCGTTTCGAATTCAGGACCTGGCGGCGCGAACTGCAGGATGCAGGATCGGGGATTGAGGATCGAGGGAACCCGGAGCCGCAACCGATTCCAGCGCCCAATCCGCCGGCTGTGCCACAGTATGAGCGGCACTATGAAACCGTGACGACGATGGAGGCGCTCCGGAAATGGCTGGCACGCATTGAGGCCGCGCCGCTGACGGCAGTCGACACCG
>Ga0163152_10002598_pt1 | contig 25251 bp, 17 predicted proteins | sample OliLakLV19MP8IB2_FD_148635 | JGI IMG/M metagenome (GOLD analysis project Ga0163152, IMG submission 148635) | Freshwater microbial mat bacterial communities from Lake Vanda, McMurdo Dry Valleys, Antarctica - Oligotrophic Lake LV.19.MP8.IB-2 | ecosystem: Environmental > Aquatic > Freshwater >...
CCATTGAAGTGCAGGACGTCGGCGCTCATGCCGATGCCGACGTCCTGCACTTCAATGGTCACGTCAGGGGGCACTGCCGAGTGTGACGCCGTGGCGGCCAGTCGCAACCGGCCGCCATCGGGCATGGCCTGCAGGGCATTCTCCACCAGGTTGGTGAGCGCCCGCGCCAGGAGTGTGCGGTCGGCACGGGCGGGCGGAACGCCCGGAGGCACGTCAATCACAATCTGCGTGTGTGCCGCCAGTCCGGCCCGGTAGGGCCGCACCACGTCGTGCAGCAGATCGGCAACAGGGACAGCCACAAACGTGGGTGCCGGATTGGCGGCGAAGTTGGAAAACTCACTCGCGATCTGCCGCAGCAGCCGGACCTGATTCAGCACCGTGTTGATGCATTGATCGAACACGGTCCCCAGCGGCCTGTGTTGATCCTCGTGCACGCGCTGCAGATGTTCCGCCGCGAGTTGAATCGGCGTCAGCGGATTCTTGATGTCATGCGCAACCTGGCGCGACATGTCGGCCCACGCCTTCAGTTCGTGCGCACGGCCCAGTTCAGCGCGTTGATCACGCAGCGTGGCCGCCATGCTGTTGAAGTCGGTGACCAGTCGTCGCAACTCATCGGCGGTGTCGGCGACGATGCGCACGTCGAGACGGCCGGAGGCGATCTGGCGAGTCGCGCGGGTCAGGCGGGCCACGGGATCCGCCACGCGTTGCGCCACCCAGGCGCCGAGCCCGGCGGCGAGCAACATGACGCAGACCGCGCCAAACAACACGCCGCGATTCAGATCGGAAATCTCGCGTTCGATCTCCTGCTGCCGAGGAGCGAGGGGCACCGAGAGCACGGCCTGCCGGCCCAGGCCAGGCACCGGAGAGGCCGCGACCAGATACGTCAACGGCCCGGCGCGTTGTTCCTCGACAAACGTGGGGACACGATCAAGGGCGACGGCGCGATACGCCCAGGCAGGTGTGCGTTCGGGCAGCACCCCGGAGTCGAAGAGATCGCGCTGGCTGGTGGCGCGAAGTCTGGCGCCGTCGTAGACGTTCACGTCCTGATTGATGACGCGCCCAATCCACACCATCACATCATCGGTCACCGGCACCTGCTGAAACGCGATGGTGTCTTCAAGCACGCGGCGGGCGACGGTGACCGCGTTGACGGCTTCCGTCTCGACGTCTGACCGCAGTTGCTCACCCATGTACGCGCTGAATGTCAGCGCGAGGACCAACACGGGAATGATCGCGGTCAACACGAAGAAGAGGAAGAGCTTGCGATAAAAACTTGTCCGCACTTCCTGGACCAGCATCCGCAGCGGCGCCCTCGGGTGGCGTGTCAGTGGCGCGGCGAGTGTGGTGCCCGCAAGCAGGACCAGGAACACCAGCGCGGCCAGTGCGGCAGTCTCCGACAGGCGGGTGAGATGTTCAAACATCGTCGGCACCGGATACGCCAGGGCATAGATGCCGGACCGGTCGTTGAGAAAATACACGCGAGAGGTCCCGGACTCATTGGTGCGCGTGGCCCAGTAGGGCGCACGCGAGCGCTCAAGACGGGTGAGCAGCTCGAGGTCGATCGGCCAGGCGGTGGAGCCCGACACAAACAACGGGAGGCGGCTCCAACCGTAGACGACGACCTGGATGCCGCGGGGACCGACGCCGGTCCGAAAGTCACCAGCCCGCAGCAGTTCGTCGTAGGGATTACGCGCCGACAAATAGGGCAGTGATCGGTAGTCGAAGATCACGTGCAGGACGATCGCGCCCCGGACCGTGCCATTGGCATCACACACCCCACGTTCCGCGTGGAGCATGCGCAGTTCGTCAGCTCCGAACGTGCCCACCTCTCCGTACACGTCCCAGTTGCAGCGGATGTCGCCGGAGGACTGATCGATGCCAAGCTCCTGCACATTCAGCGCGAACCGACTGGTCAGCGTGCCATCGGGCCCGTACAACTCGACTGACGACGTCAGCCGGCCCCGCGAGAGTCCGGTTTGTGTCCACACCTGAAAGGCCGCATCGGTGGTGACACCGACCGCGCCCGGGGCGCGTGTGACCAACGCGGCGAGCCCGGGGAGCTGATCAATTTCGGCCGTGGCGCGCGTCAGCTCGGCACGCAGGTGTTCCGGGTAACCGACCGTGGCGGGGCCGTGCACGGTCTCGATGACCGACTCGGTCGCACGCTGCGCGGAGACCGACACGATCGGATCGATCACCAGTGCGGGCAGCACCGTGGCGCCAAACAGCATCAGCAGGCGCGTCGACTGTGAGGCGCGCCGATATCGACGCCGAAGGGGCGCCGCACCGACGCCGGCGATGGCCGATGCAAAGGCCGCGCCCAGTGCGATCGGCGCGACCGTGGCCAGCGCCGGCAGCCACACACTGGCCAAGCCAAGCGCCGCGGCCGGCAGGGTGGCCAGCGCAATCGCGATCGCAGTGGGGCCCACGTCATGCCAGTGGATCCGCCACCGCTCGAGAAGACGCGCGTGAATGGCCGTCACACTCCACATCGCGGCCAGCGCCAGCGACAGACGGATCAAGTGAGAGATCAGCAGCGCCGCGTTGAGCGGAAAGAGGGGAGACGCCAGCCGGTCCAGCCCGGCACTTTGCAGCTGGCGTTCGATGGCCAGGCCCGTGGCCGCGAGGATGATCGTGCCGACCAGTCCGCCCGCGAGCAACTCCGCCACCGCACGCACCGGGGCCTCACGAAACGTCCGTCGCGAGGCCCCGCGCCACCACAACGAGACGGGCAGCGCGATCGCCACGCCCATCGCGGTGATCCCGAAAATCAGATAGTCGAGGGTGGCCGGAAGCGCCGCAATCGTTGCGAGGCCCCGCAGGCCCACGCCGCCCAACAGGATCGTGAGCGCCAGCAGGGTGGACAGCGCCACGAATCGGCGCGCCTCCTGCTGATGTCGCCGGTGGAGCAGCCACCGGCTGGCGGCAGCCACGAGCAGCAGGAGCAGCGGCAGGCACGCCAGACCCACAACACGCCCGCGAAACACCGCGCGGGCCGCCTCGATGGTCTCAGGAGCATACGTGACCTCCACCAGTGGCCGGCCGTCCGGCGTGAAGATCAGCACGCGCCCAATGGTGTCCTCCGGAATGAGGGCCATTCCGGCCGGCGCCACCAGGACATCCCCCATCGAGGTCGGCAGGACGTAGCCACTGGGCGCCCGCGAGCCTCGTTGCCCGGCGGTCAGGATGCGTTCCGCCGTGACCACCCCAAGCGCACGGCCATCGATCCAGACCGGCGTGAACGCCACCAACCGCAGACCCAGTGCACTTGGAAGGACGACGGTGATGGGGGCTTTGGCGTTGGCCGGCAGGCTCGACCCCACGTTCACATCCTCGGCGGCGCCATCACTCCACGCGAGCAGTCGGTACCCGCCCGTGCCGTCAGGCACGTACACGGTGATCGCGTGCGGCGGCGCGCTGGGCAGCCGTGAGTCCTCGAGTCGGGCAAAGAGCTGAGGCAGCACATCCCGATCGGTGGTGGCCCGGTCGATCAATGCCCCGTCGCGCGCAATGGCGTCGGTGGTGGCCCGCAATCGCGCGGCGACGTCGTCGAGGCGATGCTGAATTTCCGACTGAAGACGCGCGCGGGTCGCGAGGGCGTCGCCCCCAAATCGCGCACGCTCCCACGCCGCGCCACCGAGGGCGGTCAGGATCGCGGCTGCAAGAGCCGCCACGGCAAGGCGTGCAAAGGAAGAATGCACCGGTTTACCGGAGCAGGCGTGGCATCTGTCGGCAGAATATCAAAAGAACGGTGCGTTATACTCGCCCGGATGCGCGGCAGTCTCGGCGGTCTCCCGTTGCGCGCGGCGCTCAAGCGCGGGGCCCTCATCACCGCGGCCAATTGGCCCGTGGTCCTCATTCAGTTTGCGATCGGTTCGGTCTACCGGCTGGCGGTGGGTGTGCCGGTCGTCGGCGGCGTGTTTGTGGTGGCGGTGCTGGCGGGTGCCGACGTGCGCACCTTGCTGGGGGAAGATCTCCGTGCGGCCGCCGGACTCGTGGCCGCGGCCCTGATCGACCGGCCTGAGGCCCTCTCGACGTTTCTGGTGGCCGTGGGACTGGTGGCGGTCGCCGGCGCCTCGGTGTTGTTCCTGGTGCAGGCCGGCACGGCCGGAATCCTGGTGCGCGGCGCAGCGCAGGTCAGTCGCCGATCGGAGTCGTCGCTCCGGCCGTCGGTCTGGCACGCGGCACAGGGGTTCGGCATTGTCGAGTTTTTCGACGGGATGCGCCGGTTCGGCCGGCGCTTTCTGCTGCTGGGTGGGTGGCTGTGTGTGTCCTATCTGGTGCTGGCGGCCCTGACCGTGGTCGGTCTCTGGGCGTCGCTGTCGCTCAGCCAACGGGAGGGCTGGGAAGCCGCCTGGACGCTCGGCGCGTTGCTGGTGATCTCGATGGCCCTGGTCGGGGTGGTGGGGGTGAATTTGGTGTACGCCCTGGTGCAGGTCATCCTCGCGACCGATGACTGTCGCCTTAGCCAGGCGCTCCGGAAGTTGCACTTGTTTATGGTCCATGATGCCCGCCAGGTGGCCGGCGTCTTTGGGGTGATGCTGGCGCTGGTCCTACTGGCCTCGGCCGCGTCGCTGCTGGCCACCGCCGGCCTGGCGCTCATCGCGTGGGTCCCGTTTGTGGGGCTGGCGGTGGTACCCTTGCAAGTGGCCGCCTGGCTGGTGCGCGGGGTCGTGTTTCACTATATGGAACTGGGCGCCTGGTCGGCCTACCAGAGCCAATATCGACGGTACGCACATGATTAACTACGAGCCGTTTTTTTCCCGCGCCGGGCAGTCGATGCGCGAGTCCGCCATTCGCAAGATGGGCACGGTGCTCGCCGATGCGCGCGACATGGTGTCCTTTGCGCCTGGGTATCCCACCGAGTCGACGTTTCCGTGGGATGAGTTCCGGGCGATCGCCGATGACCTGTTGCGCGGTCGGCAGGGAACGGTTCTGCAGTACGGACCCACGCGTGGATACCGACCGCTGCTTGAGAGCATCACGTCCATCATGACGTCGCGAGGGATTGCGACGTCCGATGAACACCTCACGGTGACGAACGGGTCGCAGCAGGGGCTCGATCTGGTCGCGCGCGTCCTGTTTGACCCGGGCGATGTCGTGCTCGTGGAGTTGCCCTCCTACACTGGGGCGATCACCGCGTTCCGCAACGTGGGGGCGGAGTTGGTCGGCGTGGCGCAGGACGCGGACGGGCTGAATCTCGACGCGTTGGAGTCGACCCTGAAGGGACTGCGCGCAGCGGGCCGCACCGTGAAGTGCCTGTACGTCGTGCCGAACTTTCAGAATCCGACGGGACTGCTCGTCGGGCTGGAGAAACGCACGCAGTTGCTGGAGTGGGCCGGCCGTCACGACCTGCTGATCGTGGAAGACGATCCGTATCGGGATTTGTTTTTCGAGGACGTCACGCGCGAATCGGAGACACGCGCGATCGCGGCCGACGATCGCGAGGGGCGCGTGATCTACCTCAGCAGTTTTTCCAAGACGCTGGCGCCCGGCCTGCGCATGGCGTGGATGCACGCCGCGCCCGCACTGATGGCGAAGGTCGAGATGGCGAAGCAGGCGTCCGACCTGTGCAACAGCGGTCTGTCACAGCAGATGGTGGACCAGGCCATTCGCCGCGGGGTGCTCGCCGCGCAGCTGCCGCGGCTGCGCGCCCACTACGCGTCCCAGCGGAATGTCATGGTCGAGGCGCTGCACGCGGCCTTTGGATCGGCGCTGGTCTGGAACCAGCCGCGCGGCGGGTTCTTCCTGTGGGCGTCGCTGGCCGCACCGTTGGATGGGGACACGTTGCTGCCGCTCGCGCAGGCGCGCGGCGTGATCTTTGTCGCCGGCAGCGCGTTTTTTGTGAGTGGCAACGAGCGCCGGTTCATCCGGCTGTCGTTTTCGTCGCCGACGCCCGAGCGCATTCGCGAGGGCGTGGCCCGTCTCGCACTGGCGGTTACGGACGCCGTGGCGGCGGTGGCGGCGTCAGCGGCACCAGCGTCCCGCTGAGTGTCCGGGCGGCGGTGATCGGCAACGTCTGACGCGCGAACGTGTCCACACGCCGCGACGAGTCTGAGACCGTGACCCGCGCCACCCGCAACGTCGGACCATACCCGGCTGTCACAATTGAGGTGGCCCCTCGCGCGTCTTCGCCCGGGGCGCCAATCTGGCCCGCACGTCGACCGGTTTCCGTCAGCATGAAGCGCACGGTCCCATCGGACTGAGGCACGAGCACATGGGAACCGTCCGCCGTGAGGCCTTCAACCACGCGCGCGTCCACCCGCTGCTTCCACACGAGGTGCCCGTTGATGCCGTGGGCACGGACGCTGTTGTCGAGCGTGGCGAGGTAGATGTGGTGCTGATCGGCGGCGAGCCGACTCACCACGGGCATCTCGACTTCGTAGCTCCAGCGCCGGCGTCCGTCGGTCTGGCGGTAGGAGGTGAGCCGGCCGTGGGTCGCGACGTAGACATGGCCATGGGCCGTCACCACGGCCACGGGATCGGGCGTCGCACCAATCTGCCAGAGCTGGACGCCATCCGAGACGCGCCACGCCGTCAGCACGCCGTCCGTGGCGATTCCAAACAGGACGTCGCCATCAATCACCGGAGGCAGCGCCAACGTGGCCGTTGTCGTGTCGGTCTGCCAGATGACCACACCATCCGACGCGCGCACACCGCGCAGCCGCCCATCCTCGCCGACGACCATGAGCCAGCCCGCGCGATACACCAGGGGCACCGTCACCCGCCCGACAGGCAGGCGCCACTCCACCCGGCCGGTCAATTCAGTGAGGGCCTGTATCTGATCGTCGGCGGCAACAAACACCCGTCCGTCGTGCACAATCGGCGGCGTCGAGGTGGCCAGTACTGCGACCCAGGCCGGGTCACCAGTCGTCCAGGACAGGGCTTCGATCTGTGTCCTGGTGGCCACCAGCAGTCGCGAATCGCCAATCACCAGACCAAACGCCTCACCAAACGGCAGGTCACGTGTCCAGTGCTGCGCGGCCAGTGGCAACAGCGGCACACCACGGACGTCCGACCGCGCCTGCCCGGCGCCGCCCGCGACAAACACGGTGCAGAGCAGGATCGCGATGGTGGCAATGCGGTGCACAGCCTTATAATATCGGGATTCCCGCGATCAATTTCCTGTGACACATCAAACCATTCTTGTTCTCGACTTCGGCTCTCAGTACACCCAGCTCATCGCGCGGCGTTTGCGCGAGTTGTCGGTGTACTCCGAGATCCTGCCCTTTAACACCCCGATCGACGAGATCCGTCGTCGCGCCCCGATCGGACTGATTCTGTCGGGCGGGCCGCGCAGCTTGTCGGAGGACGGCGCCCCTCGGCCCCCCGAGGAGATCTGGGCGCTGGGCGTCCCGATCCTCGGGATTTGTTACGGCATGCAGGTCATGACGGAGCGGTTTGGCGGCACGGTGGCTCGCGCGTCGCATCGCGAGTTTGGCCACGCCGTCATCGAGACCACCTCCGCCACATCGCCCCTGTTTGCCTCGGTGCCGGCGAGCCTCAAGGTGTGGGCCAGCCACGGCGACTACGTCTCGGCAGCGCCTGAGGGCTTTGCGGTCAGCGCGACCTCGGCCAACGCGCCGGTGGCCGCAATGCACGACGACGCGCGCCGGTGTTATGCGTTGCTGTTTCATCCCGAAGTGGTGCACACCGAACACGGCGGCGACCTCCTCAGAAACTTCGCCTTTGGTGTCTGCGGTTGCCGCGGCGACTGGACGATGGAAGGGTTTGTTGAGGAGAGTGTGGCGCGCATTCGCGCGCAGGTGGGGGAGCGACGTGTGGTGTGCGGCCTCTCCGGTGGCGTGGACTCCACGGTCGCCGCGCTCCTGATTCACAAGGCGATTGGTCCGCAGTTGACGTGCATCTTTGTGGACAACGGCCTGCTGCGGCAGAACGAGGCCACGCAGGTGCGCGACCGGTTTCAGCGGCTGGGTCTGCATCTGGTGTTTGCCGACGCGGTCGATCTCTTCCTCGATCGTCTGGAGCACATCAGCGACCCCGAACAGAAGCGGAAGATCATCGGCGCGGCGTTTATCGACGTGTTTGAGAAAGAAGCGCTGGCGCTGGGCGATGTGGCGTTCCTGGCGCAGGGCACGTTGTATCCGGATGTGATCGAAAGTGTCTCGGTCCGAGGACCCTCCGCGGTCATCAAGAGCCACCACAACGTGGGGGGGCTGCCCGAGCGGATGAAGTTTGCACTCGTCGAGCCGTTGCGCGAGTTGTTCAAGGATGAAGTGCGTGCCGTCGGCACCACACTGGGCCTTGAGGACGAGTTCGTCTGGCGACAGCCGTTCCCGGGCCCGGGGCTGGCCGTGCGCCTGCTCGGACCGATCTCCCGACCCAAGCTCGACCTGTTGCGCCGCGCCGATGCCATCGTCGCCGACGAAATTCGCAAGGCCGGACTGTATCGGCAGGTCTGGCAGTCGTTTGCCGTGTTGCTGCCCGTGCAGAGCGTCGGCGTCATGGGTGATGAGCGCACCTACGAGTACACGATTGCCGTGCGCGCCGTCGAAAGCCGGGACGGCATGACGGCCGACTGGGCCCGACTGCCGCACGAACTGCTGGCGACGATCTCGTCGCGTATCGTCAACGAAGTCCGCGGGATCAACCGCGTCGTCTACGACATCAGTTCCAAGCCGCCGGCCACGATTGAGTGGGAATAGGGATGGCCGAGTTCGTCCATCTGCACCTGCATACCGAGTTCTCGCTGCTCGATGGCGCGTGTCGAATCGGCGAACTGCTCGACAAGGTTGCTGAACTGAAGATGCCGGCGGTCGCGGTGACCGAACACGGCAACATGTTTTCGGCGGTCACGTTTTTTGACGAAGCGAACAAACGCGGCGTGAAGCCGATTCTCGGCTGCGAGGTGTACGTCGCGCCCGGCGATCGGCGCGACAAGTCGGGCACCCCGGGCGAGACGGCCAATCATCTCGTGCTCCTCTCGGAGTCCACCGAGGGGTTCCATAATCTCATGCGCCTCGTGTCCTCCGGCTACACGGAAGGGTTTTATTACAAACCCCGCATCGACAAGGCGCTGCTCGCGCAGCACAGTAAAGGCCTCATCGGGCTGAGCAGTTGTCTGAAGGGTGAAGTGGCGACAGGCATTCGCACCGATCAGGCGCGCAAGGCGCTTGAGGCGGCCGCCACGTATCGCGACATCCTCGGTCCCAACAACTTCTTCCTCGAGATGCAGTACCAGGGCATCGAGGAGCAGCTCATCGTCAACCGGGGACTGCTGCCGATCGCGCGCGACCTGAACATGCCGTTGGTGGCCACCAATGACGTCCACTACCTGAAGGATTCCGACCAGCACCCGCACGACATCCTGTTGTGCATCGGCACAGGCAAAAATGCGAGCGACGAAAAACGTCTGCGGTATCACGGCGATCAGTTCTTCCTGAAAACCGTGGCCGAGATGGAGAAGGTGTTCGGCGACCACCCGGACGCCATGAGCAACACCGTGCGCATCGCGGAGCGGTGTCAGGTCGACATCCCGAAGAACGTCAATCACCTGCCGGACTTCGACGTGCCACCCGGGTTTACGACCGCCACGTACTTCGAACACACCGTGCGACAGGGATTTGCCGAGCGAATGGAGCGATGGCAGGGGATGCTTGCCAAAGGTGAGCTTCGTCGAACCGTGTCCGAGTACGAAACACGTCTGCAGTACGAAATCGACATGATCAAGGAGATGAAGTACGCCGGGTATTTCCTGATCGTGTGGGACTTCATCCGCTACGCACGCGACCAGCGCATCCCGGTTGGTCCAGGCCGAGGCTCGGCCGCCGGCAGCCTCGTGGCGTACTGCATGCGGATCACCGACGTCGACCCGCTGCATTTTGATCTGTACTTCGAGCGGTTCCTGAACCCCGAGCGTGTGACGCTGCCCGATATTGATATCGACTTCTGCGAGCGCCGGCGTGGCGAGGTCATTCAATACGTCACCCAGAAGTACGGGCGGGAAAACGTCGCGCAAATCATCACCTTCGGAACCATGAAGGCGAAGGCCGTCGTGCGCGACGTCGGCCGCGTGATGGAATTCCCGATCTCGGAAGTCGACAAGGTGGCGAAGCTGATTCCGGCCACGCTCGACATGACCCTCGACAAGGCGATCGAGGAGGTGCCCGCGCTCGCGGAGTTGGAACGCAAGGACGAACGGGTCCGCGAACTCCTGAAGGTGGCGCGTCGCCTTGAGGGCATGACGCGCCATGCCTCGGTCCACGCCGCCGGCGTCGTGATTGCCCCGCGGCCGGTCGTGGAGTTCGCACCGCTGTATCGGAGCCAGAAGGACGAAATCACCACGCAGTGGGCGATGAAGGAAGTCGAGCGGGTCGGTCTGCTCAAGATGGACTTCCTCGGCCTGAGCACCCTCACGCTGCTCGACGACGCCGTCAAACACATCACGGCCACAACCGGCGACGTCGTCGACCTCGATCACCTGCCGCTCGACGATGCGAAGACCTATCAGCTCTTTGCAAACGGGCAGACGCACGGTGTGTTCCAGTTTGAAAGTTCCGGCATGCGCGAGACCCTGCGGAAGGCGAAGCCGCAGTGCCTGGAAGACCTGATCGCGTTAAACGCGCTGTATCGCCCCGGTCCGCTGCGCGGCGGCGTTGTGGACGACTACATCAACCGCAAACACGGGCGCACCGAGATCAAGTACGAGACGCCGGCCATGGAGCCGTCGCTCAAGGAGACCTACGGCGTCATCGCCTATCAGGAACAGGTCATGCGCCTGGCGAGCGACCTGGCCGGATTCACGCTCGGGCAGGCCGACGAACTCCGTCGCGCCATGGGCAAAAAGGACGAGAAGAAGATGGCGGCCACCCGCGATCGCTTCATGTCCGGCTGTCTCGAACGCGGCATCAGCGAGAAGAAGGCCAACAAGATCTTCCAGTTCATCGAATTTTTCGCCGGGTATGGCTTCAACAAGTCGCACTCGACGACCTACGCACTGCTCGCGTATCAGACCGGCTATCTCAAAGCCAACTATCCGCGGCACTTCATGGCGTCGTTGCTGACGATTGAATCGCAGGCCTCCGACAAGGTCTCGCTGTATCTCAATGAGTGCCGCGACCTCGGCGTGCCCATCCTGCCGCCCGACATCAACGAGAGCCAGTGGCAGTTTGTGGTGCAGCCCGCGGGTGTGCGTTTTGGCCTCGGCGCCGTCAAGGGCGCGGGCGAGGGCGCGATTCAGTCACTGATAGCCGCGCGCGCGGAACTGGGGGGACGAGTCAGTTCGTTGTTTGCCCTCTCTGAACACATGGACCTGCGCCTCGCCAACAAGAAGGTCTTTGAAAGCCTGGTCAAGGCCGGCGCGTGCGACAAACTCTCGCCGCAGACAGGGGCGGACTACCTGGCCTGGAGGCCCCGCCTGCTGTCGGGCGTCGACCGGATTCTCGACCACGGCAACAGACATCGGCGCGATCGGGACCAGGGCCAGTCCACGCTCTTTGGAGGCGACGACGAATCGTCCACTCCAATCAATGACGCGGATGTGCTGCCCGAGTGCGCACCGTGGACCGAGACACAGGCCCTCAATTTCGAGAAAGAGGCACTCGGTCTCTACATGAGTGGCCACCCGCTGCAGCGTTATGCCGAGGTCATCGCCGCCAGCCGCGCCCGCACCGTGTCGGCGTTGACCCAGTCGGAAGCCGACGTGCAGGCCGCCGGCATCGTGAGCGGCGTCCGGCAGCTCAAGACCAAACGTGGCGACCGTATGGCGGCCTTTAACCTGGAAGACGAACTGGGCAAGGCCGAGGTGGTGGTCTTCCCCGAAGCCTTCGCGAAGTACGGCACACTGGTGGTCGACGACGCGCTGGTCATCGTCCGGGGGAAGTACGAGCGGGACGATGAGACGAGCAAGATGGTCGCCAGCGAGTTGATAACGCTGGAGGCCGCCCGGGAACGCACGGTGCGCGAGGTGCAGATTCGACTGTCCAGTCAGTCGGCAGCCCGCGACCGGCTGCGATCGCTGGTCGAAGTATTTGAGCGGCACCCGGGCGACCGGCGTGTGGCATTGTTTGTCGAGTTGAGCGGGGGGCTGGGTGGTTTGCGGGTGCGCACCGCCACATCGCATCGGATTCGTCCCAGTGACGGGTTTGTGCGCGACGTGGAAGCGATCTGCGGCGCCGGCGCCGTCAGCCTCAAGTAACAGCGGACTGGAGACACATGGCTGTTGATACATTGGAATTTGAAGAGCCGGTCGCGATCCTGCTCAAGGAGATCCAGGCGCTCCGGCTCATGCCGGCGACGCCGGATCGGACCACGACGATCGTGCGCCTGGAGAATCGGGTCCAGGAACTGCGCGCCGAGTTGTTCACGCACCTGACGCCGTGGCAACGCGTGCTGGTGGCCCGCCACGCGGACCGCCCCGTCATGCTCGACTACGTCGCGCGCCTGTTCACCGGCTTCACCGAACTGCACGGGGATCGCCGCTTCGCCGACGACAAGGCCATCGTCACGGGCATGGCCCACTTTCATGGGGAGCCCGTCTTCATCGTCGGGCATCAGAAGGGCAGCGACACCAAGCAGAAGATCTACCGGAACTTCGGCTACGCGAAACCGGAAGGGTATCGGAAGGCGCTGCGGATCATGCAGATGGCCGAGAAGTTCAAACGCCCGGTGATCGTGTTTGTGGACACGCCGGCCGCCTATCCCGGCGTGGAATCGGAAGAACGCGGCGTCGCCGAAGCCATTGCGCTCAATCTGCGGGAAATGGCGCTCCTCGACACATCCATCGTCGTCATCGTGTGCGGCGAAGGCGGGTCGGGCGGCGCGTTGGGCCTGGCGATTGGAGACCGGGTGCTGATGCAGGAGTTCGCCGTGTATAGCGTCATCCCTCCGGAAGGGTGTGCGGCGATTCTGTGGCGCGATTCGGCGCGGAAGGTCGAGGCCGCTGCGGCGTTGAAGATCACCGCGCCTGACCTGCTCGCGATGAGCATCATTGACGAAATCGTGCCCGAGCCGGTGGGTGGGGCGCATCAGGATCATGCGCTGGCGACGGCCTTGATCGATGAAGCGATTGCGCGACATCTCGCGGAGGTCTCGGCGATGTCGTCGGCCGACCGGCTGGAACGGCGTTATCAGAAGTTCCGGTCGATGGGACGCGAAGGCCACGCGTTTGTGAGCGCGCCGCTCGCCGCAGTCGCGGAGTAATGGTCCGCAAGATCTGGGAAGACGTTCCGACCGACGACGCGACGAGCCGGCAACTGGCCGAGGCGCTGTCGGTGCCGCCCGTCATTGCCCGGCTGTTGACGCAGCGGGGGTTTGTTGACGCGGACGCGGCGGATCGTTTTCTGAACCCCTCACTCACGCACCTGCACGACCCATGGCTCCTGACCGACATGCGACCCGGCGTCGATCGCATTCGCCAGGCCATTGCCAACAAGGAACGCATCATGATCCACGGGGACTATGACGCGGACGGCATCACCGCCACGGCGATGTTGCGGCGTGCGCTCGAAGTGCTTGGCGCCGACGTGGGGCACTTTGTGCCCGACCGCATGAAAGATGGGTATGGTCTGCAACCGGAGACCATCGCGCGGTTGGCCGCGGGCGGGGCGAAACTCATCGTGTCGGTGGACTGTGGCATTCGCGCAAGTGAGGCGGCCGACCATGCCCGGGCCCTGGGCGTGGACCTCGTGATTACGGACCATCACGAGCCGGATGGCTCCCTTCCGCGAGCCGTGGCCGTCATCAATCCACGGCGTCCGGACTGCCTGTATCCCGAGAAGTCGCTCGCCGGTGCGGGGGTCGCCCTGAAGCTGGTGCAGGCTTTGCTAGAGGGACATCAGACCGGGCGCGACCTGCTGCCGTCCTTCATCAAGATGGCGGCGATCGGCACGATGGCCGATGTCGTCCCTTTGGTCGGGGAGAACCGGGTGATTGCCCGGTTTGGGCTCGACGGGTTGACGCGTGGTCCACATGGGACGGGCCTTGAGGCGTTGCTGGAGGAGAGCGGATTGACCGGCAAACGATTGGACAGCTTTCACGTGGGATTTGTGCTGGCGCCACGGCTCAATGCCGCAGGCCGGATGAGTCACGCCGGCAAGGCCGTCGATCTGCTCCTGGCGCGTGGTCGCGATCCGCAGTCACGCACCGAAGCTCGGCAGATGGCTCGGGAGTTGACCGAGGAAAACACTCGGCGGCAGGACAGCGAAGCGGGGATGTTGACGGAAGCCAAACGTCTCGTCGAGAACGACCCGTCCATAGGAGGTCAGAACATTCTGATCGTCGCGGCGGAAGGGTGGCATCGCGGTGTGGTGGGGATCGTCGCGTCGAAACTCGTCGATCAGTTTCACAAGCCGGCGATCGTGATCGCCCTCGATGGCGGGGTTGGACATGGGTCCTGCCGGAGCATTCCCGCGTTCGACATGCTCGGCGCGCTTGAGGCGCACGGGGATGTGTTCGTGAAGTTTGGTGGACACCGGCAGGCGGCCGGCGTGACGGTGGACGTGGCGCGGTTGCCTGAAATGCGTCAGCGCCTGACGCAGTGGGCCAACGAACGCCTGAACCCCACGGACCTGATGCCACGGCTGCGGATTGATGCCGCCCTCCGATTGCGGGACATCACGACCGAGGTGGTTGAAGGATTGTTGCGGATGGGGCCGTTTGGCATGGCCAACCCGAAGCCGATCTTCCGGGCCTCACCGGTGGACCTGATGCAGGCGCCAAAAATCCTGAAAGAACGACATCTGGCCCTGATGTTCAAGCAGGATGGGCGGTCATTCCGGGGCGTCGCGTGGCGTGCCGCCGAGCGTGAGCCCTATTTGTCTGCCAACCGATTCGGACTCGAACTGGCCTACTCCCTGGACCAGAATGAATTCCGAGGGGAACGCGTGACGGAACTCACCGTGGCCGATGTGCGCACACCGACCCCCGTGGAGGCGTCCGCATGAGATGGCAGTCAGCGCTGCGCATCGGCATTGCCATCGCCGGCATCGGCGTGGCGGTGCTCGTCTACATGAATTTGCGCGAGCGCCCCGTGGACGACACCGCCACTGTGGTCGCACCACTGAGCGATGCCAACGCCATCAGCGTCACCGAAGCGGTCGAGGGCGGAGCCAATACGCTGGAGATATTGGGGGAAGACGGCACACCGGCGATCGTCCTCACCTATCAGAAGTCGAAAGTATTTGCCGATGGCCGCAAGGAGTTCGACGACGTCAGCGCGACGTTTGTGCGCAGCGGCGTCAAGAACACCATTGCCTCGAAACGCGCCGTGGCGACCGGCCAGGCTGGCCCGACCGGGATGCAGCCCGCCGTCATCGTCTTCACGGGTGATGTACGGCTGAGTTCCCAAGACGGTATCTCCGTCGAGGCGAAGGAAGAAGCGACGTTTTACAACATCGAACAGAAGACCGTGATCCCCGGACCGATGACGTTCACGCGGGGACGATTGTCCGGTTCAGGCGTGGGCGCGGACCTGTACATGGATCGCTCGGTGTTGTGGATCAACAGCGACGCCAAGTTGAACGTCGCTCCGGAGATCGCGGGTGGCGAACCGATCGCGGCGTCGGCCGCCAAAATCGGCCTGGCTGATGCGGATCACTACATGGTGCTCGAACAGAATGCGGTGATGACGCACCACTCGCAGCGGTTGAGCGCCACCAATGCGCGTGTGTCATTCGCACCGACCGGCGACGTCGTGCAGTTCATCGAACTTCGCGGCCAGTCCCGCGTCGCGTCCACAGGGGCGGCGGCGTCCAAGCCGAACCTGCGCGCCGAAAACATCAACCTGACGTTTGCTCCGGACACGGGCCTGCCGACCCACACCAAACTTGTGCAGTCGGCGGTCGCGGAGTTGCGCGAGAACGCCGGGGTGACCAGGGTGAAGGGCTCGGAGATCGACATCTTTGTGGGCCCTGATGGCGAGACGATCACCAAGCTGCAGGCCACAGATCCCGTTGAGGTGACGCTGCCTCAGCAGAACACACAACCGGCCAAAGTCATCACGGCTGACGGATTGGTCGCGGGAGGTGACGACACGCGAGGACTGACACAGGCCGTGTTCTCCGGTGGTGTGATTTACAACGAGAGCCGGCCCGCCACGCCCGGGCAGGCCGCGATGTCGCGCGTCGCCACGTCCGAGTCGCTCGAACTGGGGCTCAAGGGCGATTTGGCACAGGTGGAGACGGCCGTGTTTCGTCAGAACTTCGAGGTCAAGGACGGCGATCTCGTCGCCACGGCGCAGGAGGGCACCTACGACAGTGCCAAAGAGACGCTGAAGTTGCGCAGTCCCGCCGGGGCCACACGCCCAAAGGCCACCAGTGGGGAAATGGACATCGCCGCTGCGGAGATCGATGCAGACCTGAAAGCCGATGGATTCGTGGCCGTCGGTCGTGTGGACTCGTTCCTGACGCCCTCCTCGACATCAAAGACCAAACCCGCCGGAGGATTGTTTGAAGCCGGCAAACAGATCACCGGGGCTTCGGAAAAATTGACCTACCGGCGGGATGCCGGCACTGCGGTCTACGAAGGCGCAGTGTTTCTGGTCCAGGGCGACAGCAGCCTCAGGGCGGACCGGGTCGACATTGACGACGTGAAGAGTGACCTCGTCGCCAAAGGCAACGTCATCTCGAAGCTCGCGATCGTGATGGGCGGCGCGCCCACAGACGCGAAAGACGCCACGGGCGCGAAGACCCAGAAAGCGTCGGAGATTTCAGCCGCCCAGTTGGTCTACACCGACGCTGCGCGCACGGCCGTCTATACGGGCGGGGCCAAACTCGACACGCCGACAGGCGAAAGTCTGCAGGGGGACCAGGTCACACTGACGCTCGAGCCCAGCGACCGGAAGTTGAAGACGGCGGTTGCGGTCGCCTCGGATGGTGGCCAGGTCCGGATCCTCCTGCTGGAACAACGGCAGGCCATCGGTTCCCGCGCGACCTATACTGCAGCCACCGACTCGTATCAGGTGCGCGGCAGCCTGGCGGCATTTATTGTGCCCGCACCGGATCGGGCGGGTGAGTGCAACGTCGTGAGTGGATCCGAGTTGGACTTCAAACGCACCGGAGGCGAGTCCGAGGTACGGACGGATGGGGGAGCGTTGGGGAGAATGAAGCCGGCGAAGTGTGCCGAGGTGCTCAAGGTGATCAAATAATGGCCACGCTTCGAGCCGAGGGACTGACCAAGGCGTACAACGGTCGTACGGTCGTCAAGGGCGTCAACATCGACGTGTCGTCCGGCGAAATCGTCGGCCTGCTGGGGCCCAATGGCGCCGGCAAAACGACCACATTCGGGATGGTGGTCGGCTTGACCGCACCAGACGCCGGTCGGGTGTTGCTCGATGATCGCGATGTCACCGGAGACGCGATGTACGTGCGTTCGCGCAAGGGGATTGGGTACCTTCCGCAGGAGGCGTCAATCTTCCGCGGGCTGACGGTCGAGCAGAACATCCTCGCCATCCTCGAAACACTGCCCATTTCCAGTGAGGAACGGCGAACCCGCCTGAAGGGACTGCTGGCCGAACTTGGTCTGACCTCCCTGGCCAAGTCCAAGGCCTACACGTTGTCGGGCGGTGAACGGCGCCGCGCCGAGATTACGCGGGCCCTGGTCAACTCGCCGAAGTTCATCCTGCTCGACGAACCCTTCGCCGGCATTGATCCCATCGCCGTGACCGACATTCAAAAAATCGTCGTCCACCTGAAGGCACGCGGCATCGGGGTGCTCGTCACCGACCACAACGTGCGCGAGACCCTGAAGATCACCGACCGCGCGTACATCGTGCACGACGGCGTCATTTTCAGGAACGGCACCCCAGAGGCGCTGGCGGCGGATGACGATGTCAAGCGCATCTATCTGGGCACCGATTTCCGGCTGGACTGATCCCCGAATACACTAGGGAGTGCAAGGAACGTACCGGCTAATGGCACTGTCACAGAAACTCTCCGCGCGGCTCTCGCAAAAGCTGATCCTGACGCCTTCGTTGCAGCAGGCGATCAAGCTCCTGCCGATGACGACCGTTGAGCTCTCCGAGCTCCTGACGCAGGAGATGGTCGAGAACCCCCTGCTGGAGGAAGCGCTCGATGAGACGCCGGCCACCGAGACGCCCCAGGACGCCGAGGCTGAGGCGGCCGAAAAAAAGGCGGACGAAAAAGGTGACACCTGGGACGACGCCGACTACGAATATTTCTTCGGTGAATACCTCGACGATGGGTATCGTCCGAGGCAGGCGGTGGAAGTGCGCGAACTGCCGCCGATCGAAAACACCCTGTCGAGCAAAGGCTCCCTTGCCGACCATCTGATGTGGCAGTTGGATCTGCAGACCACCGACGAAATGGTGCGGGAGATTGGTGGTGCCATCATCGGCAATGTCGACAATGACGGCTATCTGGCCGCGTCGCTGGACGAAATTGCCGCGCTCGGCCCCTGGCCCATTCCCGCCGTCGAACAGGCGTTGATCTACATTCAGTCGTTTGATCCCATCGGCGTGGCGGCGCGCGACCCGCAGGAGTGCCTGCTGCTGCAGCTGCGCGCGCATGGGCTGGGAGGGACGCCGGTTGAAACGTTGGTGCAGGACCATCTGCCGCTGCTGCAAAACCATCGTGTGCCGGAACTCGCCAAGGCCATGGGCCTGACCAACGAGGAAATCAAGACGCACCTCGAAGTGATTCGCCATCTCGATCCGAAGCCGGGGGCACGATACACCCCGGTCGATTCGCAGTATGTGATTCCCGACGTCTACATCATCAAGACCGACGAGGGGTATCGCGCCGTCCTCAATGAAGAGGGACTGCCGCAGTTGCGCATCAGTCCGGTATACCGGCGGATGCTCGACAAGGACAAGGGCACGGAGACATCCGAAGAAACACGCGCCTATGTAAAGGACAAGTTCCGGTCCGCGTTGTGGCTGCTCAAGTCCGTGGACCAGCGCCAGAAGACGATCATCAAGGTCGCCACCAGCATCATCACCTTTCAGCGTGAGTTCCTCGATCTCGGGATTGAACACCTGCGGCCGCTGGTGTTGCGCGATGTGGCCAACGACATCGGCATGCACGAGTCCACCGTGTCGCGTGTGGTGAACAACAAATACATGCACACGCCGCAGGGCGTGTATGAGATGAAGTTCTTTTTCCACAGCGGCATCAGCAGCTCGTACGGTGAGAACGTCTCGTCGGTGACCATCAAGCAGCGCATCCGCAAGATCATCGAGGCGGAGGACGCCAAACGTCCGCTCAGCGACTCGAAGATCATGCAGATGCTGCAGCGTGAAGGGCTCGTGCTCGCGCGCCGCACCATCGCGAAGTATCGCGAGGAGCTGAAGATTCCGACGTCGAATCAGCGCAAGGTGTTTCTGTAATGTCGGCGTCGGTGCCCGTCGCGTCATTGTTGGGCGCACGTGGGGCCGGGGTGGACCTGGAGTTTGACCTCCTGGCGGGTGCGGCCGGACTCGAACGCCGGATCACGTTGCCCTACATCCAGAAAACCGGGCTGGCCCTCGCGGGATTTGATCAATACCTGCGTCCCGGACGGGTGCTGGTGTTCGGCGAAAGCGAGGTCCGATACCTCGAGCAGATGGACGCCGCCGCGCGCCGGACGGCGCTGGTGCGCCTGCTGTCGCACGACTTTCCGTGTGTGATTCTCACGCTCGGACTCGAACCCCCTCCCGACCTGGTAGGGGAGGCCGAACGTGCCGGTGTGCCGGTCCTGCGCACGACGGCCAGCACCCCCACCACCATCGCGCGACTCACGACGTTCCTCGAAGACCGCATGGCGTCGCGGGAGATCCTGCACGGCGTCCTGCTCGACATCCTCGGACTCGGCGTGTTGATCACCGGCGAGAGTGGCATCGGCAAGAGTGAGTGTGCGCTGGATCTGGTCGGGCGGGGACACCGGTTGGTCGCCGACGACACGGTGGAGGTCAAGGTCCGCGGCGAGTCCGTGCTGATCGGCACGTGTCCCGAGCTGACCCGTCACTACGTGGAAATTCGCGGCCTCGGACTGGTCAACGTCACCGACCTGTTTGGGGTCAGCGCCACGCGTTCGTCGAAACGCATCGAATTGGTGGTGCAGCTCGAACGATGGGAAACCGGTCGTGAATATGATCGCCTTGGGCTGACCGTGGACGCGCAGACGTTTATGGGGGTCACGGTCCCCATGGTCCGGATGCCCGTGGCCCCCGGCCGCAACGTCGCGATGTTGGTGGAGGTCGCCGCGAGAAATACCTTGTTGCGATCACGAGGGCGCCATGCGGCGCGTCTGCTGGCCGAACGCTTGGAGGCACGCCTGGCTCGTGCCGCCGACGATGTGCTCGAACTCGAGGGAGAAGAGTGATGGCGAAGCAGATCCCGCAGTTCATGGTCGTGACGGGGTTGTCGGGCGCCGGCAAGTCGCAGGCGATCCATGCACTCGAGGACCTGGGCTACTTCTGCATCGATAATCTGCCGGTCGCCCTGATTCCGACATTCGCCGACCTCACGGTTCGTGATGAGGATCCCAAACACCGCGTGGCGGTGGTCGTGGATGTGCGCGAGGGCAACAATCTGATTCGGCTGCCGGCCGTGTACCGGAAGCTCAAGCGTCGGGGGGACCTGACCGTCAGTCTGCTGTTCCTTGAGGCGACCGAGGCGGTGCTGGTCCGGCGCTTCAGTGAATCGCGCCGGCCGCATCCCCTCAGCCGCAAACTGCCCCCGGCCGAGGCGGTCACCGAAGAGCGACGACGGATGGCGCCATTACGGGCCCTGGCTGATCACGTCATCGACACCTCACGCCTGAGCGTGCACGACCTGCGCCGGCAGGTACTGACGCTCGGCGGGGACGGGGCCAAGCAGGATCTGGTGGTGACACTCCAGAGTTTCGGATTCAAGAACGGCGCGCCAGCGGATGCGGACCTGATCTTTGACGTGCGCTTTCTCAATAATCCGCACTTCGTGCCGAAGCTCCGCCCGTTGACCGGACTGGACGCCACGGTGTCGCGCTACGTCATGCGGGAGCCGGCGGCAAAACGGTTTCTCGAACTCACCACCAATCTCTTGAAGTTTCTCCTGCCGCAATACATTGCTGAGGGGAAGTCCTATTTGACGATCGCGATCGGTTGCACGGGAGGCAGGCATCGCAGCGTGGCGATGGCTGAAGCCCTCGGCAAGTCGTTGGCGCGGATGAAGGGCGTGCAGTTGAGAGTGCGCCACAGGGATGCTGCAGATGCCTGACTCAATCAACACCATCGGCGTCGTCGTCGTGACGCACGGGGTGCTCGCAACCGAACTCCTCAATGCCGCCGAAACCATCGTCGGCGATCTGCCGCAGTTCACCGCCGTGTCGATCGGATGGCACGACGATGTGAGCGTGGCCACGACGGCGATGTCCCGCGCGATCGAACGGGTGGACCGGGGCCGGGGCGTCTTGCTGCTGACCGACATGTTCGGAGGCACGCCGTCGAATTTGTCCATGACGTTCCTGGAGCCCGACAAGGTGGAAGTGGTCACTGGCGTCAATCTGCCGATGTTGATCAAACTCGCGCGCATCCAGTCGGTACATGATCTCGCCGCGCTGGCCCGTCTGGTGTGTGATGACGGGCGCGCGGCCATTCGTGTGGCGTCGGACCTGCTGCGCGGCGGCAAAACGGGGAGTTGAGCGTCGTGGTCACAGCCCAGGTGACGGTGGTGAACGCCCTTGGACTGCACGCGCGTGCGGCTGCCAGGTTTGTGCATCACGCCGGCCAATTCCAGAGTCACATCACGGTCACGCGAGCGCGCCAGACCGTCGACGGCAAAAGCATCCTTGGATTGCTGCTGCTGGCCGCGGCGCGCGGGGCGACGCTGGAGATCACGGCCGACGGACCCGATGCGCAGCTCGCGGTGGACGCCTTGGTGCAACTGGCCGCTCGGGGATTTGAGGACGCGTGACGCGCAACCTCCGCCTGGTCGGACGCGGCGTGTCCGCCGGCACGGCGATTGGCCGCGCGGTGGTCGCCGTGCGCGACGCCGGACAGGTTCGGTATCGGTTGGCGGCGTCGGGGGTCGACCGCGAACGTCAGCGACTCAAGGCCGCGCATCAGGAGACCCGTCGCCAGCTCGAAGAAATTTCCTCGCGTATCTCGCGCACCGTGGGGCCGGCGCAGGCCGCTATTTTTGCGGCGCAACTGCTCATGCTCGACGATCCCATGTTCACCGCGCGCGTCGATGAGTTGATCCGGACGGAGAAGATCAACGCGGACTGGGCGCTCGATCGTGCGCTCGGTGAACTGCACGAGGTCTTTGCCCGGGAAGGCGACGCCTGGCTGCGTGAGCGCGTGGGCGACCTCGCCGATGTCGGCGGACGCCTGCAGCGGAACCTGCGCCCGGGTCGCGATCCCCTCGTGGACTTTGTCCGCGAGCTTGAGGGACCGCTCATCGTGGTGGCCGACGAACTCTCTCCGTCCATTGCCGCGCAGCTGGACTGGACAAAGGTCCGCGGCCTGGTCTGCGACGTCGGCAGTCCGACGCACCATACCGTGATTCTTGTGCGCTCGCTCGGCATCCCGGCGGTGGTCGGGTTGAGGAGTGCGACGCAGATTGTGTCGCCGGGTCAGCTGGTGGCCGTGGACGGGGCCACCGGTGAAGTAGTCGTCGAGCCGGGTGAAGAGGCGCTCCAGCGGTGGACCCATCGCGCGCAGGTGGCCGAGGTGGCCCACCGCAAGCTCGATGAACTGCGCGGCGTGGCGGCCGTCACGGCTGATGGGGTGCGGATTCGTCTCGACGCAAACCTCGAAATCGCGGAAGAGGTCGCGCGCGTCATTGACGTGGGGGCCGAGGGCATCGGCCTCTATCGATCGGAATTTCTCCTCGACCGTGCACCAGCGTCCGGAGCGGTCGATGAGTCGACGCAGGCCGAGACCTATCGTCAGCTTCTGGCGCTGATGGCCCCACGTCCGGTCACCATTCGGACGTTTGACACCGGCGAGGAGCGCTGGGAGCGTACGGAACGTGGCGGGGGACACCGCGAGCGATTTGGTCTACGCGGCATCCGGGCGGCGTTGCAGCACGACGATCGATTCCGCGTGCAGATCCGCGCGTTGTTGCGCGCGGCCTCCGCGGGGACGCTCCGCATCCTGTTGCCGTTTGTGACCTCCGCCGCCGAGGCTCGGCAGGCCCGCGCGTTGATCAGGGAGATTGCGCGTGAGGTGCCATCGGCACCTCCGGTCCAGATTGGCGCCATGATTGAGGTGCCGGCGGCGGCGCTGATGGCGGAACAGATCGCGCATGAAGTGGATTTCCTCAGTGTGGGGACCAACGATTTGATCCAGTACACTTTGGCGATTGATCGCACCGACGAGCGGTTGTCCGGGCACTACGAACCACGCGAGCCGAGCGTCCTGCGCCTGCTGCGCATGATTGCCTCGGCGGGGCGCCGCACCGGCAAGGATCTGTCCGTGTGTGGAGAGATGGCGGCCGATCCGCTGATGGTGGCGCTGTTGGTGGGACTGGGCTTCCGGGCGTTCAGCATGACCCCGGCCGCGATTCCGGTCGTCAAACGTGGCCTGCGCGCGGTCGATACGCGGCAGGCCGTGCGGCTCGCGCGAGAGGCGCTGGTGGCCGACTCCGCAGAGGATGTACACGTGTTGCTGGCGCCCTTGGCTGCCGCAATGACAGAGGAAGGACAAGAAACATGGAGCAGCCGGTAATTCGCGTCGAAAAGCCCTGGGGCTATGAACTGCATTGGGCCAAGACCCCGCTCTACGTGGGCAAGGTCATTCACATCAACAAAGGCCATGCCTTGAGCCTGCAGTATCACAACCTGAAGGACGAGACGATCTTCGTCTGGTCCGGAAAAATTCTGTTTGAGATTGATGTCAACGGGAGTCTGGTCGGACGTGAGATGACGCCCGGTGAGTCCGTACATGTCACGCCCACGACCATTCATCGAATGACAGCGATCGAAGACTCCGACGTCATGGAAGTCTCCACCAACCATCTCGACGATGTGGTCAGACTCGAAGACCGGTACGGCAGGAAAAGCGACTAGGCTTCGGAGCCGTCGGGCTTGAGCCTGACGGTGGCAGCCGGGCTCATGCCCGGCTGCTCCGTACGTCTCTCTTAAAACGGAATGTCGTCGTCGTTCGGGGCGTCGATCGGGCCCATGTCGTCGGGCATGTCGCTGCCGCCGCCGGCGCTCGGGGCGCCATAGGCCGCGCGTTGCGGACGAGCGGCACGTTCACCACCTCCGCCGCCACTGCCACCGCCTGGCCCCCCCAGCAACACGACGCGGTCGGCGCGGATTTCAGTCGTCTTGACCTGTTTGCCTTCCTTGTCGGTCCACTCACGCGTCTGGATCTTGCCCTCCACGTAAATCTGCTTGCCCTTGGTCAGGTACGGCTGAATCGATTCCGCCGTCTTGCCCCAGATGACGATGCGGTGCCACTGCGTGTCTTCGCGCTTCTGGCCGTCGCGATCGTTGAACACGTCGGTGGTGGCGATGCTCACCGTGGCGACGGCGGTGCCGCCCTGGGTGAATCGCATCTCGGCATCACGCCCGAGGTTGCCGACCAGAATTGCCTTGTTCACACTGCCCATTGGGTCTCAGTCCTTTTCGCTAAGTGAAGTTTTGATGATACGCGCCAGGTTCTGGGTGGCGAGTATGGCCGCGCTGCTGTCAGGGAAGGCCTTCCGCACGAGTTCCCAGTTGGCTTTGGCGCGCTCAATCTGGCCGAGCTTTTCGTACGCGAGCCCCTGCTTGTAGAGCGCCTGCGGTTCCCACTCGGTGCCCTTGTGCAAGGTGATGACCTGCTCGTACGCCGTCACGGCTTCTTTGTTCGCCCCTTTGCCATACTGAGATTCTGCAATATGAAAGCGGGCTTTTGGCACGTCCGGGGACGTCGGGAACGTTTCGATGTAGTACTGAAATCCGGCCAGCGCCATGTCGAACTGGCCTGTGACGTAGTCGCCGAAGGCCGTATCAAAGGACCGCTGCGGATTCTGGGGGGGCGGTGGCAGCACCGGCGGCGTCGCCTGGTTCGCGCCTGTGGGTAGCGGCACCATGCCGGCACCGGCTGCGCCTGCCGTCCCGGCGGCTGCGGCCGGGTCGGTCGGAGCCACCGGTGGGGTCACCAGGGCGATGATCTGATTGAGCAGGATGCGCTGATTGCCCAACTCCTGCCGGATCGTTTCCATTTCGTGGGCGTCCTTCGACAGGCTCACGTTCGTGGCGTCAAGTTTTTCGCGCAAGATCCGGGCGTTGTCGGTGAGCCCGCCAATCTGCACGCCCTGGTCGGCAAACAGTTTGCGGGTCAGGTTGGACTGTTCATCCACGCGGCTGTTGATCGCCTTGAGC